>Ga0334900_1000379_pt1 | contig 66966 bp, 58 predicted proteins | sample GraSluR3_MG_2_FD_207231 | JGI IMG/M metagenome (GOLD analysis project Ga0334900, IMG submission 207231) | Sludge microbial communities from methane-producing bioreactor in Wageningen University, Netherlands - Granular Sludge_31_08-R3 | ecosystem: Engineered > Bioreactor > Anaerobic >... | reverse complement strand
CCGCCAGCGTTCAATCTGAGCCAGAATCAAACTCTCCAGTTAGAAAACTGAAGCCATAAAATTCTATGGCCAAAATAAAGCTGAACTTATTTCCTGTCCAACTCGCTATTTAATTGTCAAAGAGCTTTACGCTCGCTTAAGGCCTGTGCCTTTTCGCCAGTGCGAAATTTGAACCTAGCGACTTGCGCTTTGTCCGTCAACAACTTTTTTAAAAAATTGTTTCCGCTCCGACCCACAGACTTTAAAAGAACTCGCTTAAGGCAACCTCCTGAGATCACTTGTGTTCTCTCGCGTCGTGGCTGCTCTCTCGCGTCGAGAGGGAGGTTCTATGGGAGAACCCCTCCGGAGTCAACAAGTTTTTTAAACTTTTTCTACTTTTCTGACAACAATTCGATTTTATTACATAAAAAGAGGCGGCAAAAGGCCGCCTCTTCCTTTACACTTTCACAAAAGCCGGGCCGAAAAGCCTTATGGCGTCACAAGCCCCTCTCTGACCATGCGTTCCACCTGTGCCACGTCCTTGTCGCCGCGGCCCGACAGGTTCACTGCTATGATCTTGTCGGAAGACAGGGTCGGCGCAAGACGCATGGCGTATGCCAGTGCGTGGGCTGACTCCAGCGCAGGTATGATGCCTTCTGTACGCGACAGATCGAAAAATGCGCTGAGGGCCTCCGCATCGCTGGCGTTTACATATTCCGCACGGCCCAGATCTTTAAGGTGGCTGTGCTCGGGTCCCACTCCGGGATAGTCCAGCCCGGCGGAAATGGAGTACACGGCCGCAGGTTCTCCTGCCTGATCCTTCAGCATATATGAATTGAAGCCATGCATGACACCCGGTTCACCTAAGCACAGCGTGGCGGCGTGGTCACCGTATTCAAGCCCGCGGCCCGCCGGCTCCACCCCCACAAGACGCACGCCGTCATCATTGATGAAACCGGAAAACATGCCGATGGCATTGGAACCGCCGCCCACGCAGGCGATGCAGTAATCCGGCAGACGGCCTTCGGCTTCCAGCATCTGGGCCCGCAGCTCACGCCCTATGACGGACTGGAATTCTCGTACCATAAGCGGGAAGGGATGCGGCCCCACGGCCGAACCCAGCAGATAGAACGTTGTATCGGCTTCGCGTATCCAGGCGGCAAGAGCTTCGTCGACGGCTTCCTTAAGAGTCTGCTGGCCGCTTGTTGCGGGAACCACTCGGGCTCCCATCATCTGCATGCGGAACACATTGAGCTTCTGACGCTCCACGTCTTCCGCCCCCATATATATGGTGCACTCCATGCCCATCAGCGCGGCTGTCGCCGCAGTGGCCACGCCATGCTGTCCGGCACCTGTTTCGGCGATGATTTTCTTTTTGCCCATGCGCTTGGCCAGCAGAATCTGCCCGATGGTGTTGTTGACCTTATGGGCACCCAGATGGTTCAGATCCTCGCGCTTGAGATATATTTTGGCCCCGCCGAGGCGCCGTGTCAGATTGGCACAAAGATACAGCGGTGTCTCGCGGCCCGAGTAGCGGGTAAGGTAGTAGTTGAATTCCTCCAGAAACCCGGGGTCGTTTCTGTACCGTTCAAACGTGGCGGCAAGCTCGTCCAGAATGGGTTTGAGCGAATCCGGCACATACTGGCCGCCGTAAGCGCCGAAAAATCCGTCAGCAGAGGGAACGCTGGTCATGGTATACTCCTGAGTGAAAGCAAAAGGCTTGTTGCCGGCAGATATGCAAGACCACAAAAAAAACGCGGTCAGATGCTTTCCTGCCGCGGTTTTGTGCTGAAATTCCGATAGTTCTTACTGATTACCGGCCACTACACACCACGACGCCCGTTCAGGCGCCACCACCAAGGTGCGGAATGAGTAAAAGGAATGTCGATAATCATAAAAAGGACTTTATGAGCAGCAGCGCTGGTTGTCAAGCAACAAATGCCACAGGGCGCGACCGGCAAACACGCACAACGCCGCACGCCTGACAGGCGTGACAGACCAGATTGGCCGGACAGGACAGACAGGCAGGACAGGGCCGTTCACAGCAGAGCGACTTTGTTTCTGCCTGCCTTTTTGGCCTTGTATAAGGCTTTATCCGCTTTTTTCAGCACCGATTCAAAGTCGTCTTCGCCGTCTTCGCGCTGCGCCAGCCCGATGCTCACAGTCACGGTGACTGACTTATCGCGCACCACCTTGGCACTTTTGTTACGGGTACGGATGCGGAAAGGTATGGCTGCCACAGCCTCCCGCACGGATTCAAGATGGGGTCTGGCTTCGGCTTTGCCCAGACGTGGAAACAGAATGGTGAACTCTTCGCCGCCATAACGGTACACCTTGCCGCCGTCCACTCCGGCCAGCCGCGCAGCCACCATACGCAGCACGTCATCGCCCACATCGTGGCCGTATGTATCATTAAAAGCTTTGAAATGATCCACATCGGCCATGGCCACGCAATAGCTTCCGCCCAGCTTTTTCGCATCCGCCATCAGCGCACGCCGCGACGGCACCTCGGTTAGCTCGTCCACAAAAGCCATGCTGTAGGAATCGCGGAATAATGCTGTCAGCTGGGCGGCACCGGCCGCGGCCACAAACAGGCTGACCACCGGCCCGTTGCCCACAGAGTGAAACGCGGCTGTCAGGCTGAGCAGAGTGCCCAGCAGACTTGCACTGAAGCCGTCTTCCAGCCGGACGACACGCACCACAAGCACCACGGCAGCAAGCAGCACAAGCAGCAGGGCAGGCTGCGTGAGCGGAGTCCAGCTGTCGAACCAGCCGGGCAGGGGAGAGGCATAAACCCAGCCCTCCACAGCGCGCTGCATGGTTCTGCCCAGCGATGTCGCCAGCAGCACACCGCCGCCGCGCACAATAAAGGCCGCCGTCATGAACTGCCCCAGCAGCCATGCAAGCATGCCCATGCCCCAGCGCGAAAAAACCCCTCTGTCTTCCAGAAAGGCAAACAGCAGCAGATTGCAGGGCAGCAGGGTAAGCACAATGCCGTACCACAGCCGCACGCGGGTGGCGTCGCCCAGCGCCGGAAGCACATTGTACAGCAACAGAAACACGCCGCACCCCAGCAGCAGTACAAAAACGGCGCGGCTTCTTCTGAAGCGCTCCGCCAGAGGCATTCCCCCGGCCAGAGCCGCCCACGCCGCATAGGGGGCCACCTCTCCGGCGGAAGGCGGCAGCGTATTCATAAACAGTCCGGCCAGAGCCGCCGCCGCAAATAGTCCCAGCGGCACCGCCAGCAGCCTGCCCACCGCGGCAGCATTCACCATGCAGCCTCCGCCGCGGCGCTTTGGTGCCGGCGGGGGGGCGCATCTTTTCCATATATATGCATCATGCCGTTTTCCTTTATCAGTTGCCGGAACATAATAGACCGAAGCGTACCGCAGGGCAATGTGTACCACCCGCACTCTGCAGCCGGGGTTGCCAGCAAGCCCTCCATAAGGCTACACCGTGGCATATATTGCATAACAATGCCGACGGGATTCCATGTCCCGCATGCGGCGCATTCCCTGTCATCATATACCGCTCCGGAGAATCACATACCATGGAGACCCATATCCGATACTCGCGGCAGGACAGAACGCTCATCCTGCTGGACCAGCGCGTGCTGCCCACCGTGGAAGAAGATTTTTACTGCAACGACGTGGCTGACACCATTTACGCTCTGCAGACCATGGTGGTGCGCGGCGCACCGGCCATAGGCGTCACCGCGGCCTACGGCTGCTGCCTTGCCGCGTATGAGGCAGGTCATCCCGCCCCGCACGCGCAATGGCAGAAAGAACTGGATACCCTGCTTGAAAAACTGGCACAGGCACGCCCCACGGCGGTCAACCTGCGCTGGGCCGTGGAACGCATGCGCTCTGTCTGGAAAAGCATGGGCGACCCCGACCTGAACACCCTTATCGCACGGTGGCTGGACGAGGCAGAAGCCATCCACGAAGAGGACAAAAGCATCAACCGAGCCATAGGCAGACACGGAGCCACGCTGATACAGGATAATGACTGTATAATGACCCACTGCAACGCCGGTGCGCTGGCCACAGCAGGTTACGGCACGGCGCTGGGTGTGGTACGCGGGGCAGTGGATGCCGGCAGGACCGGTATAACCGTTATCGCCAACGAAACACGGCCGTTTCTGCAGGGTGCACGTCTGACGGCATACGAACTGCACAAGGACGGTATTCCCGTAACCGTGGCGTGCGACAACGCATGCGGCCTGCTGATGCAGCGCGGCATGGTGCAGAAAGTGGTTGTGGGAGCCGACCGCATTGCGGCCAACGGCGATGCCGCCAACAAGATAGGCACCTATTCCGTGGCCCTGCTGGCCCGCGAACACGGCATCCCTTTCTATGTGGCCGCCCCTCTTTCCACCATCGACCGTGCCACGCCCTCCGGAAAGCAGATACCCATCGAAGAACGCCCGGCGGAAGAGGTGACACATGTGGGGGAAACCCGCATAACGCCCGAAGGCGTACCCGTATACAACTACGCCTTTGATGTCACACCCGCGCACCTTATCGCAGGCATCGTGACTGAGCAGGGCGTGCTGCGACCCCCGTATACGGCCAGCATTGCCCGGGCCTTTGCCGCCGCAGACAAAGACAGATCATAACCTTCCGCGGGGCGGCCATCAGTCCGCCCCGCAGCAAAACAGTATTCCGACTGCACCGCCACGCACAGGAGCACATGATGCGCACCTGCATTTTCATTCCCCCGCTGAAAAAAGCCACCGGAGGCACCGCCGTGCTGCTTCAGCTGGCCCGGCATCTGCATCAGGGCGGTTACGGGGTATGTCTTGTCCCCCGTGAAGACACCATGCCCGCCGGAGACGACCATGCGGATATTCCCGTTGTACGGTGGGACAGCCTGCGTCTGACGCCGCAGGACATCTGGCTGGTACCCGAAGGATGGGTAAACGCCCTGACCCCCGGACTTCAGGCCGGTGCGCGTTCCGTCGTGTATGTGCAGAACTGGGCCTATCTGCTTTCCGCTCTGCCGCAGGGGGTGCACTGGAACAGGCTTCCGGTCTCTTTTCTCAATGTTTCACAGCCGGTGGCATGGTTCACGCGTGAAGCCACCGGCAGACAGGGACCGGTACTGCGCCCGGGCATAGACACTGCGCTGTTCCACGCTCCTGCCGCCAGACCGGACGGTCCGGTGCGCATTGCATGGATGCCCCGCAAAAACAAAGCTCTGGCCGTACGCATACGGGAATTTTTTGAAGCACGGCGGGCACAGCACGGCGGTGCACAGGTTGAGTGGCGCGAACTGCACGGGCTGACGCACCGGCAGGTGGCGGAAGAGTTGCGTCAGGCCGATATTTTTCTTGCCACTGGTTTTCCCGAAGGCTGTCCGCTGCCACCGCTGGAGGCCATGGCCTGCGGCTGCGTGGTAACAGGCTTTTCAGGCATGGGCGGCTGGGACTACATGCGGCAGGCCATGCCGCAGGGCTACACCCCGTGGTGGCCCATGCGTCCGCCACATGAAACGCCGTGGGACGGTAACGGTTTTTTTGCCGCAGACGCAGATGTGCCCGCCGCGGCGCTGGCGCTGGAACACGCGGTATCACTGGTGGAAACATCGCGCACAGAGCCCTGCGCGCCTCTTGACTCCGTACGTAAAAATGCGCAGGTAACCGTTTCGCACTATTCACTGGAAAAACAGCGTGAGGCTGTGCTCGACCTGTGGTCGCAGGCCGCCCTCGGAAACATATTCTCTTAGCCTGTCCGCCGGATATCCGCCCATGTCAAAAAGCAAACATAAAACTCCGCCCCCTGCCGCGCATACGCTCGGACTTCCGCCGGTCGGTGTGGACTCCCATGCCCATCTGGATCTGGACGCCCTGCGGCCCGACCTTGACGAAATACTGACCCGTGCGCGTGAAGCAGGCGTCTCCCACATCGGACAGGTTTTTCTGGGCCCTCAGGCATGGGCGCAAAACCGCCATCTTTTCGACGCTTATCCGCAGGTTTTTTTCATTCTGGGGCTGCACCCCGGCGATGCCGACGCCTGCGACGAAAATGCCGTCACTGCCATGAAGCAGGCCTTTGCCACTGACCCGCGGCTGAAAGCCGTGGGCGAAATAGGTCTGGACTACTACTGGGACGACCACCCGAGGGAACTGCAGCAGAAAACCTTTGTCATGCAGTTGCGCATGGCCGTTCAGATAGACAAACCCGTGGTCATTCATTCGCGCGATGCCGACGAAGACACCGTGCGGCTGCTTGAAGCGGAAGGGTTTGCGGGACGTCCTTTGCTGTGGCACTGCTTCGGCGCGGACGCGGCACTGGCTGAACGCATTGTGCGCAACGGCTGGCATGTCTCCGTTCCCGGCCCCGTCACCTATCCGGCCAACAACGCCCTGCGTGAAGCGCTTTCTGTCATACCGGCAGACAGACTGATGCTGGAGACAGACTGCCCGTACCTGACACCCGTACCGTGGCGCGGCAGACGCAACGAACCCGCGCTGGCAGCATTCACCGGGGCCTGTGTGGCCCGATGTCTGGGAATCGACCCCGCAGAACTCTGGACCCGGTGCGGAAACAACGCCCGCGCCTTTTTCGGGATACAATGAAACATATGACAGACCTCACCGAAACGCGGCCCATGTGCAAAGGCATCGCCATGCGCGAGCTTTTTGAAGCTGTGGAAATGTTCAACGCCGGCGACTGGTACGAAAGCCATGAAATACTGGACATGCTGTGGCTGGCGGAAACCAGTCCCGAACGCGAACTGTATCAGGGTGTTCTGCAGATAGCCGCCGGCCTGTGGCACGACCGCCGCGGCAACCGCAACGCCGCGCAGCGGCTGTGCACAAAAGGTCTGGGGCATCTCAGGTCATTTCCCGAAACATGCAAGGGGCTGCGTCTGGGCAACTTCATCAGACAGGTTGAAACACTGCTGCATTTTTTTGAACAATCGGCCACAGCCCCCGTGCCCGACGACCTGATTCCCTTTATCTACAGGACATCAGACCCGCAATAACCCCGCTGTCCGCGCAGCGTGCCGCAACACAACGCCGCGGCACGCTTCCTGTCGTCTGTAAAAAAGCATACAGACAAAAATCTAATATCCTAATGCACCATAACCATAGAATAACAGCTTTATGGTGCAGGAAGGCAGAAAGTCCGTTTTCCACAAGCCTGACCCGCCGAAACCGGCGGCAGCACTTGCCATTATCATCCGGTGAACGCATAACAGGCGTTCAGCAGTGCCACGCCTGAGGACTAAAATATCATCAATCCTTGCCCTCGTTCAGGGTACTAGTCAGGCATGAAACCGCCCTTTGCTTTTTCGGAGAAATTATATGCCGACCATACTCATAGTAGAAGACGACCCCATAACGCGTGGGATATTACGTGATATAGTGACTTCTTACGGCCACAAAGTGCTTGATGTGGCAGACGGCAGAACAGCCTGGGAACGCCTGCAGAATGATCCGGACATAGACCTGATGATCACCGACGTGCGCATGCCCGGGCTGGACGGTATGGAACTGGTGGGTATGCTGCGCAGCAACGACAGGCTGCAGGGACTGCCTGTCATCATCACTTCCGGCGTGGTGGGACTGCGCCAGATTGCCAGACTGCTCCGCCGCGGAGCCAGCAGCTTCATCGCAAAACCCATTGACCCCAAGGAGCTGCAGCACTGCATACAGAACACTCTGGCTGCCGGAACAGGAGTGCCGCACAGCTCACGCCCCGACGATGTTTCGGCACGCAGCTGACCGTACCGGCCGGTCGCGGGCACCGCAGCCGGCAGCAGTCTGCGGCGTCAGCCGCGCCGTACCGGCAACGCGCCGAGAGCTTGCAGCCGCTGCACCAGCGGCGGGTGTGTGTAGTGCAGAGCAACCTGCAACGGATGCGGGTTCAGATTAGTCATATTTTCGGATGCCAGTTTACGCAACGCGGAAGACAACACATCCGGACGCCCTGTGGTGCGCGCTGCAAAGGCATCCGCGGCGTATTCATTGCGCCGCAGCAAAGCATGGAAGCCCACACCGGTAAACAAAGACACCGGAGTGAACAGCAGCGAAAAAAAGACCAGACCGGCATGGTATGACACCTGCTGCACACCGAACGCCGCAAAAAGCTGCGGCTCCGTCAGAAAAAAAGAAAGCAGCCAGAGCATCAGTCCGGTGCGTGCCACGCTCAGCCCCAGCATCACCGGTATGTGGCCCAGTGTGCAGTGCCCCACCTCGTGCGCCACAACCGCCACAACTTCATCGTCATCCAGTTTTTCCAGCAGCGTATCAAACAGCGCTATGCGGCGCTGCCTGCCCAGACCCGTAAAATAAGCATTGACCTTGGCGCTGCGCCGCGACCCGTCCACAACAAAAAGTCCCGACAGCGTATACCCCTGTCCTGTCACATATCTGTCTATGGCACTGCGCAATGCGCCCTGCGGCAGCGGAGTAAAGGTATTAAACAGCGGCAGCAGATACCGCGGAGCCAGAAAAGACACCAGCAACGAAAACACACTGACCAGCAGCCATACGGGCAGCCACGCTTCCGGACCGTACAGGGCCAGCAGCCACAACACACCGGCCGCCAGCGGACCGCCCATAACGGCAACCAGCAATCCGGCTTTCAGCCTGTCCGCAACAAACGTCAGCGGAGTTGTTCTGTTGAAGCCGAAGCGTTCTTCGTGCACAAAAGTCCGCCACAAAGAAAAAGGCAGACCTGCCAGCGACGAAAGCACTCCCAGCAGGCCGAAGAAAAACAGACCGGTCGTGATTCCGGTTACCGTCGGACCACCCCCTGCAAAGCCGCCAAGCAACGCACCGGCAGACCTCGACAGCGCATCCGCGACCCCAAAGCCCCCGCAAAGCCAGAACACCAGAAACACCGCCGTACCTGCCGTGTCCTCGGCGATGTTCAGACGCATTCCGGAAGCCACATACCGCTGCATACGTTCGCGCCGCGCCGGTTCCATATCCAGCCCTGTACCCGCAGGCAGCGGAGCTCCTGTCCTCCCCAGCCCCAGCACCGCCGCTGCGGTCTGCAACAGCCAACTGCCCGTCACCGCCGCCAGTATGATGATACAATACGTGTTCATGGTGGAATTCCCGCTGCCGCAGCAGCTTTACGTTCTGACAGATGAGCGCCCGCGAAAGAAAAGCCTCCGGCGGGCAGGGAGATGATCTCCCTGCACCCTCAATGCGCGAACCCGCGGAAGCCGTTTTCTCCGCGTGCGGCGCGTTGTAATGCCTTGCTCCGTGCCGGTGATGCCGCCCTGAACGCCCGAAAAGGCATAGCTGACCGGTCCCCGACGGGCGCAACGGGGGATGCAGGGGGAATCAGTCCCCTTGCCCGTCGGAGACATTACACAAGCATACATGAAGACGCCTTCGGCGGGCAGGGAGATGATCTCCCTGCACCCTCAATGCGCGAACCCGCGGAAACCGCTTTCCCCGCGTGCGGCGCGTTGTGCTGCCTTGCTCCGTGCCGGTGATGCCGCCCTGAACGCCCGAAAAGGCACAGCTGAACGGTCCGCGACGGGCGCAACGGGGGATGCAGGGGGAGTCAGTCCCCTTGCCCGTCGGAGACATTACACAAGCATACATGAAGACGCCTCCGGCGGGCAGGGAGAGATCTCCCTGCACCCTCAATGCGCGAACCCGCGGAAGCCGTTTTCTCCGCATGCGGCGCGTTGTAATGCCTTGCTCCGTGCCGGTGATGCCGCCCTGAACGCCCGAAAAGGCACAGCTGACCGGTCCGCGACGGGCGCAACGGGGGATGCAAGGGGAATCATTCCCCTTGCCCGTCGGAGACATTACACAAGCATACATGAAGACGCCTTCGGCGGACGGAGTACAAAACAAAAACAGCTCCGGTTTTACGGCAGGGCCAGACTCCGGTGGTTCCTGTCCGGCGCATGATGCGCCGGAGCGGGGTATGACCGGATATGTCGGGCAGCCTGCGGCACGACCGGAAGCTGTTTTACGCATTCGTTACAAATGCCGTTCTGCGGCCTGCGGTTACAGATCCTGCCGGAACTGCAACGACTGGCGCAATGTTTCCTTGTCTATGAACTTCACTTCGCTGCCCAGCGGTATGCCCTGTGCAAGACGGGTCACGCGAACCTGCGGAAAATCGCGGTTCACCATGCTGCGGATGTACGAAGCCGTATTTTCCGCCTCCAGCGTGGTTCCCAGCCCCAGAATGATTTCCCGCACTTCGCCTTCGGCCAGTCTGCGGCGCAGTCTTTCCAGCTCCAGCGATTCAGGATTCACATTATCCAGCGGAGCCAGCAGCCCGCCCAGAATCATATACTGCCCTTTGTAGAATCCGCCGTCTTCCATCGCCAGCAGGCTGTCCCATTCCGAAACCAGACACAGCGTATCGCGCCCGCGCGTGGCGTCGGTACATATGGCGCATGGGTCCACATCCGTCAGCGAACCGCAACGTCTGCACAGGTGCAGGTTGTCGCGCAGCTGCGCTATGGCGGCACCCAGACCGCGGGTTTCACTTTCGGGCCATTTCAGCAGGGTCATGGCCATGCGCAGGGCGGATTTTGGTCCCAGACCGGGCAAACGGGCCAGCCTGTCCACCAGCGCTTTGAGCGGTTCAGGCAATCGTTGCGCTGTCACGGCGTTACATCAGCCCCGGAATTTTCAGGCCGCCGGTCAGAGCACCCATTTCTTTTTCAACCATTTCCTTGGAAAGGCGCATCCCTTCATTGATGGCTGCCAGCACAAGATCCTGCAGCATGTCCACATCCTGCGGGTCCACCACAGCGGGGTCTATTTTAATGGCGCGCAGTTCCTGCTTGCCGGACACGGTTACTGAAACCATGCCCCCGCCTGCACTGGCATCCACGGTGCGCTCGCCAAGCTGTTCCTGAAGCTCGGTCATCTTCTTTTGCATAATCTGCGCCTGACGCAGCATATCCTGCATGCCTCTCATATGATCCTCCGGGAATGTCTGTATACGGCCAGCGCCGTTATCAGTCGTTGTTATTTTTTTCCATATACCGCACCGCCAGCACACGCGCTCCCAACTCTTCTTTCAGAAGCTGTACGGCAGGGTGGTCATCCAGTTCCTTGCGCAGGTCCGAGATGGCCTTGCGCTGTTCGGTGGGTTCACCCACCGCCACTGTAACACCCGCACCCCAGTAGCTGCGGGCCAGAGTCTCCAGAGCGGCTGCCATTTCCGGCTGTGTCAGACGGTCGCGCTGCATCTGGTACGCGGGGGTGATATGCAGCACCCCGTCACGCAGTTCACCTTTTATCTGCCGCAGGAGTCGCAGGCTTTTGCCGTCCTGACCGTTCTGCTGCAGGCAGAACTGCGCGAAACCCTCCCACGTGGCGGGGCCGGACGGCTCGGGCTGCCCCGGCGGAGCATCCTCGGCGGGGGGGGGCGCTGTACTGTCTGCCTGCGCCTGCTGTTGCGGTTCCGCCGCATCCGCAACACGACCGGAAGTACCGGCAGGGTCCGGGACAGACGGGACAGACGGGGCAGAGCGGGGCGGAGCAGCATGTCCGCCCGCCGGCGGAGTACCGGACGAACCGCCGGAAGGAGCAGGTCCGTCACCGGCCACGGGCACCGGAGCAGGCGCCGTCTGCGAAGCCTGCTGCATACCCAGCAGGCGCGGCATGAATGCAAGATTGAGCAGCAGCAGTTCCAGCGCCATGGCCGGTTCAAGGCTGTTCAGCACGCGCCGCTGTCCTTCCAGAGTCATCTGCCAGCAGGCATGGATGTGCGACAGGGCAAACTGCGGTGCCCATTCAAGCCACTGACGGGCTTCTTCTTCGGGCAGGTCCAGCAGGGGCAATGCGCTTTCACCGGCCTGACGCAACATGAACAGGTTGCGCCACATGCCTGTCAGCTCGCGCAAAAAAAAGCCCAGATCAAGTCCCTGATCAAGAACATCGCGCAACACGGTGGAAACACCGACACAGTCCTGACGCCTGATGGCGTCGGCCACGCGGAAAAACAACTCCTGTCCGGCAAGCCCCAGAATACCCCGGGCATCCGCCACGGTCAGAGAATCGCTGCCCAGTGCCAGCACCTGTCCCAGCAAAGACATGGAGTCGCGTACGCTGCCGGCGGCACGGCGGGCAATAAGCTTGACCGCTTCAGACTCGTATCCTGTGCCTTCGCGCTCAAGAATGCGCACCAGATGCGCTGCCAGTCCGTTTTCGGTAAGCCGTTTGAAAATAAAATGCTGACAGCGGCTGACAATGGTTACGGGAAATTTATGCGGCTCGGTGGTGGCCATGACAAAGGTGACATTGGCCGGCGGCTCTTCCAGCGTTTTCAGCAGCGCGTTAAACGCCTCGCGGGTGAGCATATGCGCCTCGTCGATGATGAAAACCTTGTACCTGCCTTCCATGGGGGCATAACCGATGGCTTCCTTGAGGCGTTTGGCGTCATCAATGCCGCGGTTGGAGGCGCCGTCAATCTCCACCACGTCCACAGCCATGCCCTGCGTTATCTTGCGGCACTGTTCACACTCGTTGCAGGGTTCCGCGGCCGGACCGCGGGTGCAGTTAAGCGCCTTGGCAAAAATACGCGCGATGGTGGTTTTTCCCACCCCGCGCGTACCGCTGAACAAGTAGGCAGGCGCGACCCTGTTTTCGGCCGCGGCCCGTGACAGAATGGCTTTGACGGTTTCCTGTCCGGCAACGTCGGCAAAGGTCTGCGGCCTGTATTTTGCGGTTAGCGATGCGTGACTCATAAGTGGGGGGGCTAAAAGGGTGAAAAACCGGCCCTGCCGAGGCAGGGCCGGCCGGAAAGGCGTATGCCGCTACAGTGAATACTGATGCAGCCAGTGTGCGTACTTGGGATTTTCACCCTTTACAAGCTTGAAGTACTCGGTCTGCAGATGCTTGGTGACCGGTCCGGCCTTGCCGGCGCCGATAACGCGGCGGTCCACTTCACGTATGGGAGTGACCTCCGCCGCAGTGCCGCAGAAAAAGGCTTCATCGGCCACATACAGCTCATCGCGGGTGAACTGCTGTTCCACCACGGTGTAGCCCAGATCACCGGCCAGCGTCATCAGGCTGTTGCGGGTGATACCGTCCAGTATCGAAGTGAGGGGCGTTGTTTTAATAACGCCGCCGCGCACGATGAAAATGTTTTCGCCGGTGGCTTCAGAAACAAATCCCGCGGTATCCAGCATCAGCCCTTCGTCGTAACCGTCTGCAAGAGCTTCTGTTTTAGCCAGAATGGAGTTTACATAGTTGCCCACGGCCTTTGCCTTGGTCATCATGGCGTTTACATGATGACGCTGGAAGGAACTGGTTTTTACGCGGATGCCCGCTTCCAGCGCCTCTTCACCCAGATACGCGCCCCAGGGCCACGTGGCAATGATGGTCTGTATGGGGTTGCTGCCGGGGTTCACACCCATGGCACCCGCGCCCACAAAGCTCAAGGGGCGGATATAGCCTTCGTCCAGTTTGTTGCGCTGCAGCGTTTCCACCACGGCATCCACAAGCTGCTCGACGGTATAGGGAATTTCCATGCGCAGAATGCGGGCCGAAGCAAACAGGCGTTCGACATGTTCGCGCAGGCGGAACACGGCGGAAGTGCCGTCAACACACTTATAGGCGCGGATTCCCTCGAACACGCCCAGACCGTAATGCAGGGTGTGGGTCAAAACGTGCACATTGGCATCGTCCCATGCAACCTGCTTGCCGTCAAACCAGATCGTTTCCGATTTCTGGACCATTAGTAAACCCCTTTACGCGCCCTTGCGCAGACGCGGGTTGCGTCGGACTCCCATGCGGAGCGACGAGAATGATTGCACTCAAGCCAACAACGCACGCTAAAAGAACACAGCCCGTCTGGTCAAGCGGGAGCGCACGCGATGCTTTGTGTTGCGGCGCTTTTTCATCTACAATGCATGGCAGGGTGACGCCGCAGGTTCATGCCGTCCGGCGCGGTGTCCGTCACACATACTGCCACGGAACCATATGAACAGACGATCCTTTCTCGCCCTTGTTTCCGGCACATGCGCCGCACTGGCCCTGCAGGGCGGCCCTGCCGGGGCTGCCGTGCTTACCAGTTTTTTTCCGCAGCAGGGACTCATCGAATCGCCCGTACGCGACTACGTTTCGCGCATGCTGCGGTTTGACGCGCCCGATCCGGCGGACATTGTGCTGCCGGCACACAGGCTGGCCGTACTGCAAAGCGCCGCAGAACGCCTTGCCCGCACCGAACAGGTTGTGGGACACGGCAACTTCTGCATTCTCGGTTTTGATTCCGCGCTGCGCTATGCGCAAAGCTACCCTGCCATCGGGCCTTTTACCAGTGAGGAAAAAGACCTGCTGGATGAACTGTTTCACGAAGATGCCACCCGCTACGGCTTTTACGGCACCAAACCCGTGGACAGACTTACCGCCCGCATCCCCCAGCGCGAGGTGACAAAAGTGCCCTACACGGGCAACTGGCTGTTCCGGGGGCGCCCCGAACGCACATGGCACACCATACGCTCCATTCTCGGCGACGAGGTGGTGCTCACCTCCGGCGTACGCGGCGTGGTGAAGCAGTTTCTGCTCTTTCTCAACAAGGCTGTGGCCGCACAGGGAAACCTGTCGCTGGCTTCGCGCTCGCTGGCGCCTCCGGGCTATTCGTTTCACGCCGTAAGCGACTTCGATGTGGGCAAAAAAGGCTTCGGAGAAGCCAATTTCACCGCGCGCTTCACAGAAACGGAAGTCTTCAAACAGCTTGAAAAACGCGGCTACATCACGCTGCGCTATCCGCAGGACAACCTGCTGGGCGTGCGTTTCGAGCCGTGGCATGTAAAGGTACCTTCATGAAGTGTATTGCCGCCGTCATCATCTGCCTGCTGCTGTCCGTCACGGGATCTGCGGCTGCCGCCCAATGTGTCAGCCGCACCGCTCCGGCGCTTGACTTCACCCTGCACTGCCTGGGCACAGACACTCCGGCGGCGGCAAACGCCACGGCTTCGGCATCCGGCCCCACGCTGCTTATTGTCGGCGGCATACAGGGAGACGAACCCGGCGGTTTCAATGCCGCCTCGCTTGTGGCTTCGCATTACACCATAACCCGCGGCAGTGTCTGGGTGGTGCCCGACCTCAATTTTCCCAGCATCATCAAACGGTCACGCGGCATACATGGCGACATGAACCGCAAATTCGCCCGCCTGCCCCGGCGCGATCCCGAATTTGACACCGTGGCGCGCATCAAATCCATCATTCTGGACCCCAGAGTGGACGCCGTGCTCAATCTGCATGACGGCAGCGGTTTCTACCGGCCGCAGTGGGAAGACGCGCAACGCAATCCCAACCGGTGGGGCCAGTCCGTCATCATTGACCAGTCGGACATAAAGGCACAACGGTTCAGCAATCTGGAGCTGCTGGCCAGAAACGCCGTGGACCACGTCAACAGCGAACTGCTGGACACCGCCCACCGGTATTACCTGAAAAACACCCATACCAGCATGGGCGACCGCGAAATGGAAAAGACCCTGACCTATTTCGCCATCCTGCACGGCAAACCGGCGTTCGGAATTGAAGCCAGCAAACAGTTTCCCACACATATCCGCGCCTATTACCATCTGCAGATTCTCGAATCGTTCATGCGCCAGATGGGCATACAGTTCCGGCGGCACTTTCCGCTGACCAAAGGCGGGGTATACGCCGCCATAGAACGCGACGTAGCCATGCGCCTGTATGACGGCCGCATCACACTGCCGCTGGACGACATACGCCGCGCGGTCAACTATGTGCCCATGCGCAAAGACCGTCCGGTAACCTTTTCGCCCCTGCGCCCGCTGGTCACGCTGCTGCCGCAGAGCGGGTCCTTTGACGTGTACTACGGCAACCGCAGACTCACCGCCATAAGACCGCAGTATTTTGATTTCGACGATACACTGCACAGCGTGACGCTGGACATAGACGGCCGCACCGTTGCCGCAAGTCCCGGCGACATCGTTTCGGTGAACAAGGTGTTCGCCGTGCGCCCGCTGGCAGGGTACCGGGTAAACATTATCGGCATGACCAGAGACGGCGTGGACGACGAGGCAGGGCTGTCCGTACGGCGGGAAGACTTTATGCCGGGCTTTTCGCTGGACACCGGAGAATCGCTGTACAGGGTTGAAGTATACCGGCTGCGGCAGGGCCGCGATGATGCCTTTGCCGGCATGCTCATAATGAACTTCGGCGGACCGCAGTCACGCCAGCAGCTGGCCATGGAAGCACCCGACGCCATGAACGCCGCCGGAACGGAAAAAAAAGCCGATCAGGCAGGCCGCTGACGGCCATGCCGCCAGCACGGCGGCATCATGTACCGGACAGACAAAAACGGCGCCGGATTCCACAGGAATCCGGCGCCGTTCAGTATACGGGCAGGGCAGAGTGCCTATTTTTTTCTGTCACGGTTTTTGGTGTGGCTCGACCGGAAACGCACCCGCATGGGGGCATGCTCGATTTCAAACCGTTTCCGCATGAATTTTTCCAGATACCGCGCATACGACTCCTGAATACGCTCATGGTCGTTGACAAAAAACACAAACGTCGGCGGGTTGGTTTCCGCCTGCGTCAGATAAAAGAATTTGGGACGCACCCGTTTGACCACCGGCGGCTGGTGACGGGTGACGGCTTCCGTAAGTGTCCGGTTCAGCAGCCCCGTACCCACGCGCACATAACATTCCTTGTTAATTTTACGGGCCATGGGCAGCAGCTTGTCCACTCCGCGGCCGCTGCGCGCAGAAATGTACATGATGGGCACATGCTTGCAGAATGTCAGGGCATCATCGTACAGACGCTTCAGCGCGGTCAGGCCATCCCGGGGCACAAGGTCAATTTTGTTGATCACCAGCATGAACGGCGTCTTGCGCTCGTCCAGCAGATCAATGAGACGCTTGTCCTGCTGTGTCAGACCTTCCACCGCATCCAGCACCACCAGCGTCACATCGGCCTTGGTTGTCGACTTGAGCGAAGAGTTGACGCTGTACCGTTCCACAGGGTCCTGAATCTTTGCCCGACGGCGCACTCCGGCCGTATCCACAAAAACATAGCGCCTGCCGCCCAGTTCCACGGCAATATCCACGCTGTCGCGGGTGGTGCCCGCCACATCGGAAACAATCATGCGGCGGCTGCCGCTCAGGGCGTTGACCAGCGAAGACTTGCCCGCATTGGGGCGGCCCAGCATGGCCAGTTTGAGGGGGCGCTCCTCTTCTTCCTGCGGGGCGTCTTCGTCTTCGGGAGGCAGCAGGTCAAACAACTCGCCGCTGAATGCCCGCACATTGAATCCGTGAGCGCCGGAAAGCGGGATGACCGGAAAGCCCAGCGTATGGAATTCGGCCATGTACAGGTCGGCCATTTCTTCGCCGTCCACCTTGTTGACGGCCAGCAGCACGGGCTTGCCCGATTTGCGCACATACGCGGCCAGACTTTCGTCAAAGGGAGTCAGCCCCTCGCGTCCGTCCACAACCAGGCACAAGGCCACGGAATCGGCAATGGCCTCTTCCGTCTGGCGCAGAATCTCCGCCTCGAACCCGCGCAGTTCGTCCGGCCCTTCCGCCACGGCAGCGTGTTCGTCCAGCGTTATGCCGCCGGTGTCAATAATGATGAACTTCCGGTCTCCCACTTTCACATAGCCTTCCATGCGGTCACGGGTTACTCCGGGACGGTCATGGGTTATGGCTCTGTTGCTGCGGATCAGCCTGTTGAAAAGGGTGGATTTGCCCACGTTGGGGCGACCGATGAGAGCTATCTTGGGTAACATGATATTTTCCGGTGCGAGGCAGAGCCTTGCGCGTATGCAGCAGACCGGCAGGCCTGCCATGTGATTGCGGGCGACCGCGGCGGGAATCCCCTGCAAAGGCCGCAAGGGAGAAGCCCATTACCGCAAAGCCGACTCACATGCAAGCACTATTCATAGCAAAAGCCGGGCAGTTGTCCAAGTCCGCGGGGTACGTTATACCGCATTCTTCCGTGTTTGCGGCTTTCCGTGCCGGTTGACGGCGGCGCCGTATCCGCCGGCGGAACACTGCACTGCAGGCTTTGCGGACTTTGTGAAATTTTGGACTTGACGCCGCCCTGCTGAGTGTCCATAGTCTGCACACGCGCAATCCGCGCCAGATCAGGAATCGAGGAGTTCTCATGTCCACGGAATTCGGCAAGGCCCTTAACCAGATTGTCGAAGTCATGATGTTTGAAAACTGGCTTCGCTTTTATTTTATCAACGAAGAAGAAGATTCCGCTCTGCTTATCCGTGTTCCGGAACAGGCGGAAGAGCATATCACCAAGGATTATGCTCATCTGGCCGGCATGCTGGAGCTTCTGAACAATAAAGAAATCACCTTTGAATCGTCGCGCAACGCCGTCTGCACCTTTGTGGCCACCAGTCTGGAAGGCCGCACCATGCGCAATGATCTGGCGGCGCGGGTTTTTGACAGCTCCGTCTTCCAGCTGGAAATGCAGCTCTTTAACATCTGGGTGCAGTCGCACGAAGAGCAGCTGGACAAATCCTTCATGGAATTCAGCACATGGAAAAGCATGTTCGAGGAATGGAAAAAGTCTGACAAAGTAAAAGACTATGTGGCTGAAATGAAAGACACCCTCGTGCGTTCAGCCAAGGAAACCTGTACTGTGCAGTAGCTTTCTGACGGTTTTTTGCGTCTTTCCGGCGGCACCCTGCGGGGTGCCGCCTTTTTTATTGCCGCAGTTACGCCTTCTGCACATAGCCAAAGCCTGTCTGTTGGCTTACCGTAGGTAAAAATACAGACCGGCTCTGACCAAGGAGGGCTGTATGAGCAAAATCCGTTCGGCCATTCTGGCCTCATTTGTGGCTGATTCGCTGGCGCTGGGCGCACACTGGGAATATGACCGGGAACGCATTACGCGCGAACTGGGCAGGGTGGACAGACTGCTTGCCCCGCGCCTGAACACCCACCATGCGGGCAAAGAAGCGGGCGACCTGTCGCACTACGGCGACCAGACCCTGCTGCTGCTTGAAGCTGTGGCGGAAACCGGCGATTTTTCGCTGTCACGTTTTGCCGCCAGATGGCAGCAGATGATGGTGCATTACAACGGGTATATGGACAGGGCATCGCGCGATGCGCTGACACGGTTTACAGAAGGACTGCCTCCGGACAAAACCGGCGCCGTGACTTCCGATTTTTCCGGCGCGTCACGGGTCGCACCTCTGCTTGCCGTACTGGGAGACCATGAGGACAGACTGGCGGCTGCCGCCCGCGCACAATGCCTGATGACTCACGGCTCCGTGCTGGTTGCCGACGGTGCGGAATTTATGGCGCGCGCCGCACACGCCCTGCTGCAGGGGCAGAACGTTCCGCAGGCGCTCGCCACGGCTGCCGGGGCTGATTATGCACAGCTGCCGGCACAGGACTGGCTGGCATTTGCCGACATGCACGCCGCTCTGGAAGGATGCGAAGCGGTATCACGCTTCGGGCAGGCATGCGGCATGAAGGGTGCGTTCATGAGCGTGGTGCATCTGGCCGTCCGGTATGAAAACGCACCGGCCGAAGCGCTGGTGGAAAATGTCATGGGCGGCGGGGATTCCTGTGCCAGAGGTCTTGCTCTGGGCATGCTGCTGGGGGCGCGCCACGGGCAGGACTGGATACCCGTACACTGGCTTTCCGGACTGCGCAGCAGAAATGCCGTGGAAGAATGCTTCACCAGACTGTGGCGCTGAATGCAGGTTTATACCTGTCCCGCTGCCGGCCCGTACCGGCTGCAAAGACACGCTGCGGACTCTGCATACAAAAAGACCGGACGGATACCCGTCCGGTCTTTGCTGTACGCATCAAAGCAGCGTCAGATCCCAGTTGAAGGAACTGCTGCGCGACGGCTCAGGCACTTCGCGCGGCGGCTGCTCTTTCATATGAACAAAGATCGTATACCCCGCAGCCTTCAGTTCATCCTGATGAGCGGTGATATCCAGCGGCCACCCCGGGAAAATCCACGTATTCTGCCCGTAGCGGCGCGCCCAGAAAGGTTCACGCTTGGGACTGAGGAAGGGTTCGCCCTGTTTGAGCGGCTGCAGCGGATTACGCGTGACCCCCATGGGCCAGTAGCCCGAAAGCACCACCCCGAGGGGCAGGGGACTCATGGACGGCAGAGAAAGCACTTCTTCGCCCGACAGCTCGGGGCTTACTATGGCCCCGCGGAACCCCATGCGCTCCAGCACGGCCAGAGCGGCGGGGTTGGCCACGTTGCAGAAAGGACCGGCCACAGGCGCTATTTTGGCATTTTCCGGAAAAAGCTCCATCTGCCACGGGGCTCCCAGTACAAAATGACGGGCGCCGTTGCGCAGCACCTGCGTGATAAGGCGTTTCCACTGGTCTTCCTCGTTGGGCCAGATCACGGGCGGCAGCCACCACGAATACCGTGAGACCAGCGTCCGCGACACTTCGGCTGTGCGGGGAGACAGCCACAGGCCGTCCACCACGCCGCCTTCGCGTCCGCCGCGCCTGCCTTTGGGAATACTGCCGTGCAGCAGCACGGTAAACCCTTTGCCCGGCTTGTCCAGACGTGCCGGCAGCACCGGTTCGAAATCCACGGAGGTCTCGCTGCCGCCGCGCACGTCGGCCAGACGGCCTTCCCAGCGGCGCAGCAGGTCCACAAGGTCTTTCTCGCGCCGGTCGATCAGAAATACGGGAGTTCCCGCCGCGGGCGGCCGCCCTTTGGCATGGGGCAGAGTAAATGCCCCGCCCTTGGGCACTCTGCGGGTCACGCGCACAGTGCGGTGCCACGGGTCATCCTCGAACCCGACACGCAGAAAGTCCTGCGGCTGCAGCTCCATACGGGGCTTGAACTCCAGCGCACCCTTTTTATCGCGCGCCAGTTTGCCCACAAGCATGCCGGAACTGGTCGAATCGTTGGGGGCCGTCACCGGATGCTGGCGCTGCGGCAGAAAACGGGCATGGGTAGTGGGACGGCTGAGCGCCTGCTTCAGCAGGTCTTCTGCCTGCTTGCGTACCGAAGGATCGCCCGGATTGTCGCGCAGCATGCGGTATGCCGTGACAGTATAAAAAACATAGTGGGGGCCTTTCTTGCGCCCTTCTATCTTCCACGACGACAGATTTTCCATGTCCAGCAGGTTACGGGCCAGCACGTCCAGCGAAAGGTCGAGGCACGAAAAATACCGCCCCTCGCGGCTCTTCTGCTTGTACACACGGCGGCAGGGCTGCACACAGCGTCCCCGAAGCCCCGACTTGCCCCCCATGTAACTGGACCAGTAGCAGCGGCCCGAAACGCAGTAGCACAGGGCCCCGTGCACAAAAAGCTCCAGATCAAGCCCTTCGGGACAGGCGTCGTTACACTGGCGCACCTCGTCTATATCCAGCTCGCGCGGCAGAATGACACGGTCCGCCCCCATGCGGCGGGCAGCGTGCAACGCTGCAGGGTGCGTTATGTTGGCCAGTGTCGAAAGGTGAATTTCACCTTCAAATCCCGCCTGTCTGGCCATCTCTACGGCGCCGAGGTCCTGCATGATAAGCGCATGGGGCTGCACACCGCGCGCAAGCCGCCGTATGAGCCGTCCCGCCGCGGCAGGGTCGGTCGGTTTAAGCATGGAGTTGAGCGCTATGTAAACTTTGCGGTCTTCGCGCCTTGCCAGTTCAACCATGCGGGCCAGTTCCTTGACGGAAAAGTTGTCGGCCTGCATACGGGCGGAAAAATGCTTCATGCCCACGTACACGGCGTCGGCGCCGGCGGCCAGTGCCGCAAGAAAAGACTGCGTATCGCCTGCAGGGGCAAGTATTTCGGGTAATTTTTTCATGATCAGATTCCGTTGCGGGGCGGAAGGAATACGGCCGCACCAGCGCACTCTGCGCGGCAAGGCAGCCGGACGGCCATGTCTGAAAGGAGTTCCGTCAGATACACGGCACGCGGCAGACAGACCAGCACCCCGGCACAGTTCCGCCTGCAACCCTGCATCTAACCATAGTCGGGCCCAGATGCAACAGCAATGATTCCGCCACGGGGTGCCGCCCGCAAAAAAAATCCGGCAGCGCTGCAAATCGGAACACCGGCGGGTTCCTCTTGTCATGCGCCGATGAAAACACTATGAGTTTGCAGCCGCGCCGCATGTAAATCTCCGCTTACCTGCCTTTGCCGCCCACTCTGCGCGGCCCGCCGCGCAGAAGAACGCGCCATCGCCGCTCTTTGGCAAGATAGTGTTGACCCGCTCAACCTCCTGCCCTAGACAATAGGGAGCCATGCCTGCGCCAAAGTGCGCGCGGCTAAGAAATACGAGGAATTTGAAATGAGCGAACAGCAATGCACCGAACTCAAGGTGCTGGATACTGTCCCCTTCGGACAGGTTTCGGGAGATGCGCAGTTTTACGCTCTGCGCCTTGAAAAACCCCGCTGGAAAAGCTGGAAACCCGGCCAGTTTGTCATGATACGCCCTCAGGGATGGGCGCTGGACATGCTGTGGGCCCGTCCCTTTTCCATCTGCCGCGTCAGCAGCCGCGATCTGGTTCTGTTCTTTCAGGCAGTGGGCCGCGGCACCCGCAGACTGGCAGACCTGAAAGCGGGCGACACCGTTGTGGTCTGGGGGCCTCTGGGCAACAGCTTTGCGGTGGAGCCTGAAACGCCCACGCTCATGCTGGCCGGCGGCATTGGTATCGCTCCCTTTATCGGTTATGCCCACACGCACCCCAAACCGTGGAACCTGTGGATGGAATTCGGCCACCGGATGCCTCTCGGATGCTATCCGTTTGAAAGCATCAACGAAAAAATCATGGCCGACAACCATCAGGAAGAATGCCCCGACGACCTGCTGCGATTCATCGAGCGTCTGGAAAAACGCATCGCCGAATACGCGGAACAGGACGGGCTGGTACTGGCCTGCGGCCCCACTCCGTTTCTGCGCACGGTACAGCGTTTTGCCCTGCAATACGGCGCGCGCTGCCAGCTTTCGCTGGAAACCCGCATGGCCTGCGGCGTGGGCGGATGTCTGGGATGCGTCACCAGCACGACGGAAAAACACCACCTGCACCACACGCAGGCGGGCAAAGCGCAGGTCTGCAACAACGGTCCGGTTTTCTGGGCCGATCAGGTAGACCTGGATAAAGCATAGGAGCGCTGTCGTGGATTTGCATGTCACCATACCCAGCGGCCTGCACGGCCTTGAGCTGAAAAACCCCGTCATGACGGCCTCCGGCACATTCGGCTACGGTGTCGAATTTGCCCCTTACGGCGACCTTGCCCGTCTGGGCGGCATAGTGGTCAAAGGTCTGTCGCTTAAAGCCCGTGCCGGCAACCCCATGCCGCGCATCGCCGAAACCGCATGCGGCATGCTGAACGCCGTGGGGCTGCAGAACTCCGGCGTCGAAAACTTCATCACGCAGAAGCTGCCGCAGCTGCCCTGGCAGGAAACACCCGTCATCGCCAACCTGTATGCCTGCGACCCTGACGAATTTGCCGAACTGGCCGGCATACTTGCCGCCGAAGAAGGCATTGCCGCCATTGAAGTGAACATCTCGTGCCCCAACGTAAGTGAAGGGGGCATACTCTTCGGACAGGATGCAAGACAGGCCGCCCGGGTGACCGGCGCCGTAAAACGGCGTTCCGGCACCAAGCCCGTCATCGTCAAACTGTCGCCCAATGTCACCGACATTGCCGAAATTGCCCGTGCAGTGGAAGACAGCGGGGCGGACATGCTTTCTTGCATCAACACGCTGAGCGGCATGGCCGTGGACATCCGCAGCCGCAAGCCTCTGCTGGCCAATGTCATCGGCGGACTTTCCGGCCCTGCCATCAAACCCGTGGCCCTGCGCTGCGTATGGCAGGCCGCCCGCTCTGTCAGCATTCCGGTCATCGGTATCGGCGGAGCCACCACGGCAGAAGACATACTGGAATTCATGCTGGTGGGCGCACACGCCGTACAGATAGGCACCGCCAACTTCATGCGCCCCGACTGCGCCTTCCGGCTGGTGGATGAACTGCAGCAGCTGGTGGATACGCTGGGCATCACCAGCTGGGATGACTTCAGAGGCTCGCTGGACATCAGATAAGTTTTCGGCAAATTACCGGAAAGCAGCCCGGAACGCCGTTCATTCTGCGGCATTGCGGCATGTTATCACAGCGGCACGGCACAACACCGCCATCAGGCCGGAAAGGAAATCCTTTCCGGCTTTTTTTTGCACCGGCTCTGAGCGCAGGAAAGGCAGAACGTTTTCAAACTGTTGCACGGCACGCACCAACTGCAACGACTGACCATTTTTGTACAAACATACTTGCCTTGAATAGTGCGAACACGTACAACTTCACAAAATCAATAAAAATGCCGCATTGCAACGCGGCATGACGGGAGAGCCGTTCACTCGAATCACTCACACCTTACCGCTTCCGAGGAGGACCGCATGGAAACCATGCCAGACGAAAAAATTGTCTCGCGCGGAAAAGAATTTTTCACCAGCATCAGCGGCGAAGCTCCGTCCATCTTCAACAAGGGATGGTGGACCGGCAAAGTCATGGACTGGGCCATGAAAAATGAAGACTTCAAAGTCCAGCTTTTCCGGTTTGTCGACGTTTTCCCGTATCTGAACACCTCGGAATCTCTTTCGCGGCATATCCGCGAATACTTCGCCGAAGGCGGCGACGTGCCCGCAGTGCTCAAATGGGGAGCCGGAAAAGCCGGCATAGGCGGCAAACTGACCGCCATGCTGATGGAAAAAACCATCCGCTCCAACATTGAAAACATGGGCCGGCAGTTCATCATCGGCCAGAACGCCAAAGAAGCCGTCAAATCCATAGCCAAACTGCGCAAAGACGGTTTTGCCTTTACCGTGGACCTGCTGGGCGAAGCGACTGTGAACGAGGAAGAGGCCGACGCCTATCGCGACGGCTATCTGGAGGTGCTTGACGCGCTGGCCAGAGAACAGGACAAATGGTCGCCCCTGAAAGGTCCCGGACCGGACACGGACACAGACTGGGGCTGCACCCCCAGAGTCAACGTATCCATCAAGCCTTCCGCACTGTATTCACAGGCCAAACCAGTGGATATAGAAGGCTCGGTGCAGGGCATCATGAAGCGCCTTGTGCCCGTGTACCGCAAGGTTGTAGAAATGAACGGCTTTCTGTGCATTGACATGGAAGCGCTGAAATACAAGGAAATGACGCTGGAACTGTACCGCAGACTGCGCAGCGAGCCGGAATTCCGTCATTATCCGCATCTTTCCATCGTGCTGCAGGCCTATCTGCGTGAATCGGAAAAAGATCTTGCCGACCTGCTGCACTGGGCCCGCACCGAAAAGCTGCCCATTGCCATCCGGCTGGTTAAGGGCGCTTACTGGGACGCCGAAACCGTCATAGCCAAACAGAACGGCTGGGACATTCCCGTATGGGTGCACAAACCACAGTCCGACATGTGTTTTGAACGCATGGCCCGCACCATTCTTGAAAACAGCGACATCTGCTACTTCGCCTGCGGTTCGCACAATATCCGCACCATTGCCGCCACCATGGAAACAGCCCGCCAGTTGGGCGTGCCCGAAACACGATACGAATTTCAGGTGTTGTACGGCATGGCCGAACCGGTCCGCAAAGGCCTGCTGAATGTGGCGGGCAGGGTGCGGCTGTACTGCCCCTACGGCGAGCTTATTCCGGGCATGGCATATCTGGTGCGCCGCCTGCTGGAAAACACTGCCAACGAATCATTTCTGCGACAGAGCTTTGCCGACGGCACCGACATGGAGCGGCTGCTTGAAAATCCGGAGCTGACCCTGCAGCGCGAGCTGGCAGCCCGTCCGGCACCGGTGGAGCCTTCCGGCACTGGAGGCATTCCGCCGTTCCGCAATGATCCCATGATAGACTTCACCATACCCGAACAGCGGGCCGCCTTTCCGCGGGCCATAGCCGAGGTACGCGCCGCCGCAGGCGGCACCGTCCCTCTGTTCATCGGCGGCAAAGAAGTGTTCACGCAGGACACCATGCCAACGACCAATCCGGCCGACCCCGATGAAAAACTCGCCGATGTATGTCAGGCAGGCATAGCGGAAATCGATGCGGCCATCGAGGCGGCGGGCAGGGCGTTTCACATCTGGCGCGATGTGTCACCCGAAGACCGCGCCAACTACCTGTTCAAGGCCGCGGACGCCGCACGCAGAAGCGCCTACAGGCTGTCCGCATGGCAGATTCTTGAAGTGGGCAAACAGTGGGATCAGGCATACCACGATGTGGGCGAAGGCATAGACTTTATGGAATACTATGCCCGCGAAATGCTCCGGCTGGGCAGGCCCCGCCGCATGGGCCGCGCCCCCGGCGAACACAACCACCTGTTCTACCAGCCCAAAGGCATTGCCGCCGTCATCTCGCCGTGGAACTTTCCCTTTGCCATCTCCATCGGCATGGCTTCTGCGGCCATAGTGACGGGCAATCCGGTCATTTACAAACCATCCGGCATTGCCGCGCGCATCGGCTACAACCTGACGGAGGTCTTCCGCGAAGCAGGACTGCCCGACGGCGTATTCAACTACTGCCCCGGACGCAGCTCGGTCATGGGCGATTATCTTGTCGAACACCCCGCAATCAACATGATCTGCTTTACCGGATCCATGGAAGTAGGCCTGCGCATTCAGGAAAAAGCGGCCGTTGTACAGCCCGGACAACACCACTGCAAACGCGTCATCGCCGAAATGGGCGGCAAAAACGCCATTATCATTGATGACGATGCCGACCTTGACGAGGCCGTGCTGCAGGTCATTTATTCGGCATTCGGCTTTCAGGGGCAGAAGTGCTCCGCCTGCTCGCGGGTCATCGTGCTGGACCCCATATACGACCGCTTTGTGAAGCGGCTGGTCGAAGCCTGCAACGACCTGAAGATAGGACCGGCAGAAGATCCGGCAAACTACATGGGCCCGCTGGCCGATGCCTCGCTGCAGAAAAACGTCGGCAGATACATTGAAATAGCCAGAGAAGAAGGTACCATACTGGTTTCGCGCGACGATATTCCCGCGCGTGGCTGCTATGTGCCGCTTACCGTGGTTGCCGACATTACTCCCGACAGCCGCATAGCGCAGGAAGAAATATTCGGTCCCGTGCTTGGCGTCATGCGGGCCTCCACCTTTGAAGAAGCGCTGGAAATCGCCAACGGCACCCGGTTTGCCCTGACCGGCGGCGTGTTCTCGCGCAGTCCGGAACATCTCGAAAAAGCCCGCAAAGAATTCCGCGTGGGCAACCTGTACCTGAACAAGGGCAGCACCGGCGCGCTGGTGGAACGGCAGGCATTCGGCGGCTTCAAGCTTTCCGGTGTCGGCTCAAAGACCGGCGGTCCCGACTACCTGCTGCAGTTCATGGACCCGCGCGTAGTGACGGAAAACACCATGCGCCGCGGATTCACCCCCATCGAAGAAGACGACGACTGGATTGTATAACGCGGGTACGGTCCGGTAAGAAAAACAAACATGAAAGGCTCCTGAAAAGGAGCCTTTTTTTATCAGTCGGAAACCTTACAAACCTATCAAGGTAATCCTCGGTAGTCCTCCCATTTTTAAGAGGCCTGAAAAGTAGAGGCGATGCAGCCATCCTCAGTTTCTGGGCAGGGGTAATTCCCTCGATTCCCATGTTAGGTCGTTCATTGTTGTAGGTCCATAACCAGTTGGTGACGTGGTTCTGCACCTCTTCAATGCTTGAGAACAGAAACTGCCCAAGCCAATCGTAGCGGATGGTCCGATTGTACCGCTCCACATAGGCGTTCTGTGGGGTTGCGCTGGTTGAATATGCTCAATGCGTATTCTCTGACTGGCAGCCCACGTCAGCAGTTTGTTCCTGATTTACTCCGGCCCATTGTCACAACGAATCAACTCCGACTTCCCCCGCCACTCCATAACCTGCTCAAGGCTTCGGATTACACGCTCAGCGGGCAGGGAGAAATCCGCTTCTATGGTCAGTCCCTCGCGGTTAAAGTCATCAATCACATTGAACAACCTGAAGCTGCGTCCGTTTTGCAACTGATCGTGCATGAAATCCATCGACCATGACGGATTGACCCGTTGCGGTTGCCCAAGCGGTTCCGGCTTTTCCCGGACAATGCGTTTCTTAGGTTTGATGCGCATGTTGAGTTCCAGCTCGCAGTATCTTCGGTACACGCGCTTGTGGTTCCATCGATAGCCCCTGACATTACGCAAATGTAGGAAACACAGGCCGAACCCCCAGTTACGCTGGTTGTGCGTCAAACGAATAAGACAATCTGCAATTAGTTCGTTCTCAGCTGAAAGTTTCGGCTCGTACCGATAGCATGTCTGGCTGATATTGAATGCTTCACAGACTTGTCGGATATTCAGTTGCTTCTCTTGAACGGCTTTCTTGGCCATCTCGCGGCGACGAGACGGCCTTACCAGTTTTTTGCCAGAGCCTCTGCAACGACCTCTGCCTTCATCTTTTCTTCGGCATACATTCGCTTGAGCAGCTTGTTTTCGCGTTCAAACTCTTTCATGCGCGCCGTTTATCGTGTGCTCACATGACGCGTCCATACCACCAAATTTGGCGCGCCATTTGTAGGACGTGGCACTGCTCATGCCATGCTCGCGGCAGAGTTCGGGTACAGGAACGCCGTTCTCGGCTTGCTTCAAGATGTTCAGGATTTGACTGTCGGTGTAGCACGATTTCTTCATGTAGGATCTCTTCCGATCGTCCCCAGAAAGAAATGAACACTTGCGCTTAAGGGACCTTAGTTTTACGAAGAAATTAAACACCATAGATTCGGAGACTTATTATATGATTTCAGATGTCGAATACGTGAGATTACTGGACTCCGACATCGCCGAAGAATACCAACACGCAGTTGAGTTTCTTCCCGTTAAACCGGACTATGCTTGTCTGTGTTTAAGGAAAGCTGGCGAGATTTTGTGTCGGAAATTGGCAGAGAAAAACAGCATAGCTTTTCTTTACTCAGAACTGGATCACCGAATAAACACACTCCATAATAATGCTGTCATAAATAGACAAACCAAGGATGCTCTTCATCAAATGCGTATGATTTGCAATGCGGGGGTGCATAAAAATGCACCGGCTCATTCAGAGTCCGACAACAAACAGATGGGGTCATCTTATATTGAGGTCAAACGAAGACAGTCCGAAGAGGTACGTAAGGCGAGAAATCATTTTTTAGCAGCAACGGAAAGCGTCTATAGCGCATTGGTGCCGGGAGGAGTCATGCCGGAGTACAATGTGGCAGAGCTCAAAACCCAAATTAATAAAGACATCCTGCATGCGGCTTGTATCTCTAGCTCACCACAGGCGAAGCTTAAGGCGGGGCTTGTTTTCGAAGCCATGGCAGAAGAGCAAAGCTCGATCAGCTTCGATGAGGACTCATATAATTCATACACTCGAAAAGGATTAATTTGTCCCGAGCATGAATACCGACACTTTGCTTATCTGTACCAGCTAGCAGCAGAAAGCTACGATTCAGCCTGCTACATCAGCGCATGGGAAACAAAAAAAGGAATACTGCAACCGAGTTCCTATCTCGAAGATAGGATTGAGGATTGGGTTGCATCGATTTGTGACCTTGAATCGTTATACCGATATGGAGTTCTGACCTGTGAAGGCCGTTTGGGAGAAGAAAAGCAGGCTCTTGGTATTCGCCGCCTTCGGGCTGCAGCTTCCAGGAACCACATTGAAGCCGCAGCAGCATGCGGGACATCCTTGTACAATAAGGAAGAGTATAGAGATGCCCATACCTTCTTGCAGCGAGCAGCGGAACAAGATGACGTTTTAGCTCTACGCATGCTTTATTTCTACTACAGTGAAAACAAAGCTGTGCCCGTTGATAGAGAGAAGGCTGTGGAATACCTTCAGCGAGCTATCGAACAGGGGTGCCCGGAAGCGCTGGCTTTTTGGGGAATTGCCCACTTCGATGGCGTCATCGTTGAAAAGGATGCAATAAAGGGCAACTCTCTCCTTCGTCAGGCAAAAGAAATGGGGAGCAGTGTAGCGTCAAAGCATTTCTTTACTCGAGAACTAGCCAAAAAGATGCAAAAAGACTTTTCCAAGGCATGGAAGTCTATCCTCAGCAGTATACAGCCAAGAGGGGTGGTCGCTAGAGGTGATAAAGTCGGCAGAAACGAGCCCTGTCCTTGCGGCTCTGGAAAGAAGTACAAGAAATGCTGTGGGAAATAGCACCACCCCCATGCCTTGTTCTAACTCGCCTAATCCCTCGATTGGAGCTTTCTCCTGTAAGCAAAGCCTGATTGTCCATACATATTGACGATACGAAAAACATGGAGCTACAGTCCGAATTCATTCACGAATCTATGGGCTGTGGCCCTGTTGACGTTTATGAGAATCGTCCGCTCCGGTCCCGCACAATACTGCCTCGCATCAGGAGAATATGCTGTGAACGTTCAATCTCTTCATCGGTGTTTACGAAAAAATTCTACTTTTCAGATGCATCATTTTTCGAAGCGACTACCATCCGACAACCCGTTTTATTCCTATTCGACAGGTGCAACCGAGCAACTGTGCACACAACAATAGCTGTGAAAAAAGCCCCATAAGGACAAAAAACAGCCCGCAGGCCACATGGCCGGCGGGCTGTTTACTATGCGTAATCATCCTGTCCGATGGACACTACAGGGCAGCCTTCAGAACGTTCCGGCTTACTTCCGGCGTCTGGTCGCCGCGCTCGGACATGGCTGTCAGTCCTTTTGCTTCCAGACCCTTGATTACAGCGTCGAAATGCTCAACGCCGAGCTTATGGTCGGAAAGTCTGGTTTTAACGCCCAGAGACTCAAAGAAGGCTCTTGTCCGGGCAATGGCGGCATCAATGCGCTCATCGTCTGTGCCTCCGGTGATGTTCCAGATGCGCTCGGCATACTGCAGCAGCTTTTCGCGTTTGGCATCGCGGCGCACATCCATCAGGGCAGGCAGAATGATGGCCAGCGTCTGGCCGTGATCAAGCCCGTAAAGAGACGTAATCTCGTGCCCGATCATATGGGTTGCCCAGTCCTGCGGCACGCCGGAACCGATAAGGCCGTTCAACCCCATGGTTGCGCACCATACAAGGTTCGCACGGGCATCATAATCTTCGGGGTGATCAATGGTGTAACGTCCGATTTCAATAAGGGTCAGCAGGATGCCTTCCGAGGTTCTGTCCTGAAAGCGTCCTTCCACGGGAAAGGTGAGATACTGCTCCATAACATGGACAAAGGTGTCCACCACTCCGTTTGCCACCTGTCTGGCAGGCAGCGAGTAGGTAAGCGTGGGATCAAGAATCGAAAACTTCGGGAAGGTAAGCGGGCAGAGTACGGGGAACTTTCCGTCACCCTTGCTGATAACTCCTCCCATGTTCATTTCAGAACCGGTGGCGGGCAGCGTTACCACGCATCCCAGCGGCAGAGCTTTTGCGGCGGGCACACCGGCAAAGCCGTGGTACAGCAGCGACTCAGGATCACCGTCATGCACCGATGCCAGCGATACAAACTTTGTCCCGTCCATTACGGAACCGCCCCCCACAGCCAGCAGAAAATCCACCCCTTCACTGCGGACCTTTTCCACCGCCTTCAGCAGTGTTTCGTACCGCGGGTTGGGTTCAATGCCGCCGAACTCGTGAACGGTTCTGCCGTTTTCAAGGGCAGCCCGCACCTTGTCCAGCGTGCCGAACCGGCGGACACTGCCCCCGCCGTACAGAACAAGCACAGTGGCACCGGCAGGAACCAGCGTATCAAGCTCCGCCAGTCTGTCTTTGCCGAAAACAATGCGGGTAGGGTTGTGGAAATCAAAATCAAGCATGCTGAAAACCTCCTGTGAAAACCGGCCTGACAGCACGACACAGCCGGACACATACGGCCCGTCCAGCGGCCCATGCCGGAACATTTATACGATAACGCTCCACTGTATCCTATCGGCTGCGCCCCGTCACCCGTCCCGCGCATAACATATGCCCGCACCCTCCGGAGATACGCTGACACGGCGCAGGGCTGCCTGCCATGAATCAGCCTGCGACAGGGTTTGCTTTTCCGTTGAGTATCCGTATAGTCACATATCGCGTAAATACCGGCATGTTACGCCCCCTGCTTCGGGGAGCGTGATACCGGCACATGACGCCAGTACCTGTTACGGAGTGTGAATCATGCGTGTATCACAGCCATCCGGCGGACGCACCATACCGCCCATACCACCGGTCCCCAGACGAGACGTGCTGGTGACCGTCAGCGAAACGCCTGCCCAGCTGCATGCGGCGGAGTTTGCTGCCCGCTTTCTGCACGATTCGCCGTCCATCGGCATTACACTGCTGTATGTGGCCCCGCCCAGACGCTATAAAAGCATCGGCCCTTACGGGCTTGTCATGGGCGAGGCAGGCATGGACGAAAAAGAGTTCCACCGCCATCTGGCCCTGGGTAATGAAAGTCTGGAGCAGGCCAGAACCATGCTGCTGCAGGCCGGAGTACACGAACAGCGCATCCGGCTGTGCGCCGTGCCTGATTCCGTCTCCATGGACTGGGACATCCTGCATCAGGGCACTACAGGAGGCCATGCGGCCATTGTGCTGGGCAACCGCGGCCGCACATGGCTGGAAAACATGCTGGAAGGCACTCCGGACATCACCAGTGAAATGGTCAAACAGTCGTGCGTGGTGCCGCTGTGGCTCTGTCCGCCGCAGGCGCGTGATTCAAAGGAAGTGCTCATCTGTGTGGACGGCTCCGCCTCGGCGTTCAACGCGGTACATCATATCGCCAGCCTGCTGGGCAGTGACAGCCCCCACAAATTCACGCTGCTGCGCGTCTGCCGTGCAACGCCGTGTGGCCTGACAGACAGCGGCATGCTGTTCAAACAGTGCAGGCAGATCATGGAAGGGCAGGGCATTGCGGCGCACCGCATCTCCACCAACGTGGTCACCCACGGCAATGTGGTAGAAGCAATCCTGCGGCTTTCGCTCGAAGGCGACTTCGGGCTGGTGGTTTCCGGCAGGCGCGGCATGGGGTCCGGCATTCTTGAACATCTCATGATGGGTTCCGTGGCGGACAAACTGTTCCGCAGGCTGCGCAGCAGCGCCCTGTGTCTGTGCTGCTGACAGCACCCTTCACACAGCACCGCGCATATTGTCCGGTCATGCGTTGCCCCGCCGCGCATTGCTCCTTTGCGGCCGCAGGTGCATACAGACGGTATGGAATACATAGCGGCCCGCACCATCCTTGCCCGCGTGAAAAACGCGCCGGACGCGCTTTTCGGCGGACATTACACCATGAACCTGTACCGCGGCTGTCCCCACGGCTGCATCTACTGCGACACCCGCAGCAACTGCTACGGCATCGGCAGGCTGGAGCACATACGAGCAAAACGTCATGCGCTGGAAATCCTCTGGCATGAAGTAGTTTCCAAACGTGCCCGGGGAACCGTGATCACAGGCTCCATGCACGACCCGTATCTGCCGCAGGAAAAAGAAGAGCAGCTCACCCGTTCTGCGCTGAAGCTGCTCATCCGGCACGGATTCGGGGTGCATGTGATAACTAAAGGTACCCTTGTAACCCGCGATGCAGACCTGCTTGCGCAGGCACAACGTACCTTCGGGGCTGTCAGCATAACCGTGACCACGCCGGACGACGGGCTGGCCGCCGCCATAGAGCCGCACGCCCCGCCGCCGTCCATGAGGTTCAAGGCTCTGGCCGCGCTGCGCGCTGCCGGTGTATACGCCGGCATCACCCTCATGCCGGTACTGCCTTTCATCACCGACTCGCCCCGCGACATCACCCGCCTTGTACGCTGCGCGGCTGACGCCGGTGCGGCATATGTGCTCTTCTGGCCGGGCATGACGCTGCGCGATGCCTGCCGCGAACACTACCTGCTCCGGCTGGAACATCTTTTTCCCGGCATGGCGCGGCAGTACAGGCGCCGCTACGGCGACAGATATGTCTGCATGTCTCCTGCCGCCGCACAGCTGAACAGAATAGTGGACCGCTGCACGGCGGCCTGCGGCATGGAACGCTCTGTCCGCGTATGGCAGCCGCCCCGGCCGGAACAGGGCAGCCTGCTGTAGGCACCTGCCGCAAGTGCCGGCCTGCGCTCGGGCACCCTGCAGCACGGCAACAGCCGCAGGGCTGGTGCCATACCGCATATTGCACTTCCGCCGCAGGCAGCTTCGCATTATGCGTCGTTCAGCCCCGCAGCCGCTGCACATTCACCCGGTACATAAAAAAAGCCGCCCGCATGAATCCATGCGGGCGGCTGTACAGTCATCAGCGTTTCACGTGAAACGTCAATTTCCGCAGCGGGCTACATCATTGCAGCCACATGATCGGCACCGGCCTGCAGCGCCTCGGCGTTTTTAGGGATAAGATGTGCATAATGACTTGAAATAACGCTGGAAAGGCTCTTTTTAACCACTTCCAGATCAAGCACTCCCGTGGCCTGCACATAGCCGCCCAAAGCCACCATGTTGGCCATACGCGTGTTGCCCAGCTTATCCGCTATTTCATTTGCGGGCACGCCGTAGGACTTCACTCGGCTTTGGGCCTGCGAAACATCCACCAGCGAAGAGTTGATAAGCAGCACGCCGCCGTCCTGCATCGTGGGCTGGAACTTGTCCATGGACGGCTGGTTCATGATGATGAGGCTGGCGGGACGCTGGATAATGGGCGAGCCGATTTCCTCGTCAGATACCACCACGGTGCAGTTTGCCGTACCGCCCCGCATTTCCGGACCATACACGGGAATATAGGTCACGTTCAGACCGCTTTCCATACCGGCGTATGCCAGCAGGTTGCCTATCAGCATCACGCCCTGACCGCCGAAGCCCGCAATGATGACGTCCTGATACAGACTCATTGGCTTACTCCTTTCCATCCGCTTCGGCGGTGACGTCTTTGTATACTCCCAGCGGGAAGTAGGGGATCATCTCCTCCGCTATGCGCCTGTTGGCGGAAACCGCATCCATATGCCAGTTGGTGGGGCATGCCGACAGCATTTCAACAAAACCGAAACCGATGTTGTTGGTCTGCATTTCAAACGCCTTGCGCAGTGCGCGCTTGGCTTCGCGGATATGCTTTACGGAATCGAGCGAAACACGGGCCGCATAGGCGGTTCCGCCCAGACCGGCGATGATTTCCGTCATCTTGATGGGCAGACCTTCGTGCTCGGCACAACGCCCGCCCGGGCAGGTTGTGGTCTTCTGTCCCACCAGCGTAGTGGGGGCCATCTGACCGCCGGTCATGCCGTATACGGTGTTGTTCACAAACACCACGGAAATACGCTCGCCGCGGTTTGCAGCGTGTACTATTTCGGCCAGTCCGATGGAAGCAAGGTCGCCGTCGCCCTGATAGGTAAAGACAAACTTGTCCTTGCGCGCGCGTTTGGCGCCCGTGGCAACGGCCGGAGCACGGCCGTGCGGCGCTTCCACCGCGTCCACGTCGAGATAATTGTATATAAAAACGGAGCAGCCGATGGACCCGATGCACAGCGTGTCCTGTACCAGTCCCATTTCTGTCAGCACTTCGGCCACAAGCCGGTGCGCCACACCATGGTGGCAACCGGGGCAGTAGTGCGTGGGACGGTCGGCCATCACCTCGGGCACATCGAACACCAGCTTTTCGTTGTTGTTTGCGCTCTGCATGGCTTACCTCCCCAGCCTTGCGACTATGGCTTCCACAAAGTCGTCTGAACCGGGCAGGTTGCCGGGCATATGACCGTGGAAATCCGAATCGGCCAGACCCCGGACCGAAAGACGCACGTCTTCGACCATCTGACCGCAGTTCTGTTCAATGGTAAGGAACCGCTTGCCTTTTTCCGCCAGTGCCCGCAAAGGAGCATCGGGGAAGGGGTAGAGCGTCAGCGGACGCACAAGGCCCACTTTGCGGCCTTCTGCACGCAGGCGGCGCACCGAACTTTTCACTATGCGGCCGATGGAACCATAGGCAACCACCACGAGCTCGGCATCATCGCATTCGTATACTTCGGCTCTTGCTTCGACCTTCATGGCCTCGTACTTCTGCTGCAGATGCCTGTTCTGTCCTGCCAGTGCCCCGTCATCAAGAAACAGCGACTTGAGCAGACGCGGACCGCGTCCGGCGGCACCGCTCAGGCACCAGTCCGCGGCACCGTAGTTTTCAATTTTTTCAGGAGACCACGGCGTGACGGGTTCCTTCATCTGGCCCACAATGGCATCGCCCAGCATCAGTACGGGGTTGCGGTACTTGAATGACAGATCAAAGGCTTCGATCATCATGTCGTAGCCTTCCTGACAGGTACCCGGAGCAAGCACCAGCGTGCGGTAGTCGCCGTGTCCGCCGCCGCGGGTGGACTGGAAATAGTCGCCCTGCGACGAACCGATGTCACCCAGACCGGGGCCGCCGCGGTTCATGTTCACGATGACACCGGGCAGTTCGCTGCCCGCCATGTAGGAAATGGCTTCCTGCATCAGCGAAACACCGGGGCTGGACGAAGTGGTCAGCGCACGATGGCCGGCCGCAGCGGCACCCAGCAGCATGTTGGCTGCGGCCACTTCCGACTCTGCCTGCACAAACTCGCCTCCGGCCTCGATGATGGCCGTGGACATGAACTCGGGAATATCGTTCTGCGGCGTGATGGGATACCCGAAGTAACAGGTGCACCCGGCAGCCAGCGCTCCGCGAGCTATGGCCTCGTTCCCTTTGATGAAAATTCTTGAGGGCTTTGCCGACATGCGCCTACTCCTTTGCCTTTTCGCCTTTGGCGGGCTTTTCGGGCCGGTATACCCGTATCGCTAAGTCGGGGCAGATAAGCGCGCACGAAGCGCACCCCGTACACTGTTCCATGTCCTCTTCAGTCACTTCGGCCACTTTGTACCCTTTACGGTTAAAGCGGGAAGACTGACGGATGATTTCCTTGGGGCAGACAGTGGTGCACAGCAGGCACCCCTTGCACCGTTCATCCAGAAAAGTAACCCGTGCCATTCGCACTACCCTCTGTTTTTTCCGCAAGCTTTTTTCAGAAAAGAAAAGCTCACTGTGTCATGAGTTTTTTTGGTAATTCTAAGTGCCGTGGGTATACCGCAAGTCCCGGCAATTTGCAAAATTGTGCAACGGCGGTTTGTGCCATAAAACTTACAGAATAAGCATGGCGTCGCCGTATGAGAAAAAGCGGTACCCTGCAGCCACGGCCTGACTGTAGGCCTGCAGGGTTTTTTCGCGCCCGGCAAAAGCCGATATCATCATAAGCAATGACGATTCCGGCAGATGAAAATTGGTGATGATGTGGTCGGCCACGTTAAAGCGGTACCCCGGATAGATAAAAATGTCCGTCCAGCCGGTAAAAGGACGAATTTCTCCGCATGCGGCCCATGCCCCTTCCAGCACCCTTGTGGACGTGGTGCCCACCGTGACCACCGGCCGGCCCTGCCGTTTTGCATCGTTTATGGCCTGTGCGGCCTGCTCCGTTATTTCCATGTACTCGCGGTGCATGGTATGGGTACGGATATCCTCTGCGCGGACAGGGCTGAACGTGCCGTAGCCGACATACAGCGTGACCTCGGCCCAGCCGAATCCCTGTTCCTGCAACGACGCCGTAAGCTCCGGCGTGAAATGCAGCCCCGCGGTGGGTGCCGCCACCGAGCCCAGTCTGTCCTGCCTGCTGTACACGGTCTGGTATCTGCTGTGGTCATCTTCTCCGTCGGGCCTGCGGATGTACGGAGGCAGCGGCAGATGCCCCTGCCGCAGGAACAGTCCGGCAAGGTCGTCTTTCCAGTGCATGCGCACCGCACAGCGGCCGAAGTCGGCAGTGTGCAGCACCTCAACGTCCAGCCCGTCAAAATGCATTACATCACCAGGCCGCACCCGTTTGGAAGCTCTCAGAAGACCTTCTGCCTCTGCACAGCTGCGGCCGTCTGTACCGGTCTGCGGCTGTACCAGCGGCAGCGGAGTAAGCAGCAGAAATTCCACCTTGCCGCCGGTGGGGCGTCTGCCCAGCATGCGCGCGGGCAGCACACGCGAGTTGTTGGCCACCAGCAGGGCGCCCTCGGGCAAAAAGCTGCCTATATCCTTAAAAGAAGCCTGTGTGTTAACACCGGACTTCCTGTCCATGACAAAAAGCCGCGAAGCCCCGCGGTGTTCCGGCGGATGCTGCGCTATCTGTTCTTCAGGCAGTTCAAAACGGTATCCGGCAAGAGAGTAGTCGTCTGCGGCGGTATCGCTGCTGTCAGTGCCTGCCTCGCAGCGGCGGGCCGTATCTGTGGGATGCTTGGAATGCATAAAACAATGGTCCTTAATTCGTTTTCCGGTTCTTTCGGGCGCACCGGTGCGGATTGCCGCAAAAGACCAGAACTTGCCACGGCAGGCAAGTCTTTTTCGGCACCGGCGCTGCCCGCTGCCACAGCACGGCCCGGCGCCGGTGCCCGCCGCAACGCGCAAAGGCTGCACTCCGCGGGCCTGATTCGTTGCGTGACAGGACAACATGCGCTATGTCACATACCGAGTGACATCGCCGCCGCTGCGCGGCGCAGCATCATAAGAACCATGTTGCCGCAGAGCTCAGAATTATCTGCTCCCAAGGAGACCCCATGAAGAAATCCCTCATTCCCGCACTTCTTCTTGCCTGTGTGGTGGCGCTTTCCGGCTGCACCACCGGCAGCTCCAAGACTTCCGGCGGCACAGAAGAAGCTTCGCAGTTTCTGTACTACGACTTCAACGACATTGTTGTGCCCCGTGACATGAAGCTCAAAGATTCTTTTGTGCTGGGCACCGGCGCCGAGCGCACAGGTTTTCTCGGCTTTTCCGGATGGGTCGATTCGCGGTCGCTGACTGCAAACACCATCTCGAACATGCAGCGCGACGGCTGGAGCCTGCGTTTTCAGTTCATCAGCCCCCGCACGCTGCTGCTTTTTACCAAGCCTGACAAATTCGCCGTCATCAACATCACCGATGGTGCCACCAACACCGAGCTGGAAGTATGGGTTGCCCCCCGCCGTGACAATGTGGGGCTCGAAAAACCCATTCTGGACACGCCTTCCATGGCCGTACCCGGCGACATCACCATCAAAGAAGAAGGACTGGTCAACTAGTGAGCCCTGCATCCGTCAATGCGCATCTGGCTTTTACAGGCTATCTCGGCAGACGCCTGCACATGGGCGTGTGCGGTTCCGTAGCCGCCTACAAGGCGCTTGATCTGCTGCGCCGGTTTAAAGATACCGGCGCGGATACCGGTGTGACCCTGACGGACAGCGCGTGCCAGTTCATCACGCCGCTCAGCTTCGAAGCGCTGGGGGCTTCTCCCGTATATACCGGCATGTACCCCGTGGGTGACGATGTTTTCGGACATCTCACCCCCGGGGATGCCTGCCACGCATTTCTCATCGCTCCCGCCACGGCGGCCACGCTGGCGCGTCTGGCCTGCGGTCTGGCAGACGACATGCTTTCGTGCCAGGCACTGGCCTTTGAAGGACCGCTGGTCATTGCCCCCGCCATGAACCCGCGCATGTGGAACAATCCGGCAACGCAGGAAAACTGGGCCAGGCTGAAACAGCGCGGCCACGTGGCCGTGGAGCCCGGCTGCGGGCGCATGGCGTGCATGGATGTGGGGCAGGGCAGGCTGGCAGACCTTGATACCATTTTTCTGTATACGCTGCGGGCCATGACACCGCAGGACATGACCGGACAGCAGGTCATGGTCACTCTGGGCCCCACCCGCGAACAGTGGGACGGCGTACGTTTCTGGTCCAATCCCTCTTCGGGGGTCATGGGAGCCTGTTTTGCCATGGCCGCATGGCTGCGGGGCGCACAGGTGCATGCCGTCTGCGGACCGGCAACACCGTGGCTGCCCGCAGACATCACACGGCACGATGTAACCGGTGCGGCGCAGATGTATCAGGCAGCAGCCGACCTGTGGCCCCGCATGGACACCGGTATATTCACTGCCGCAGTCGCCGACTTCAGTCCGGAGCCTTTCGGTGCTGAAAAATTCAAAAAATCCGGCACGGAAACGCTGTCCATCCGGTTCACTCCCAACACCGACATTCTGAAAACGCTGGGCACCGCCAAGCGCGAAAACCAGCGCATTGTCGGGTTTGCCGCAGAAACGGGCAACCTGCATGAAAACGCCGTCGGCAAGCTGCGGCGCAAAAACGCTGACATGATAGTCGGCAATATTGTCGGCACACCGGAAAGCGGTTTTCAATCGGCCACTAACAAAGTTTTTGTGGCTGACAAAACAGGCCGGACCGAAGAATGGCCCGTACAGCCCAAAACCGAAGTGGCATGGAGGATTCTGGATTGGCTGTTGCAAATGTAGCCATCCGCGAAGACCTGCGCCCGTGGTATCAGGCCGGTGTACAGCATCTTTTTATGGATGATGCGGTAACCGCATGGATAGAGCAGGGCAGGCGGGAACAGCAGACAGCCGCCCCGCAGGCTTCTGCCCTTGCGCAGGCGCCTGCTGCGGGCCGTCCGGTGCACTCTTCGGGCTTATCCGCCGCAGAGGAGACAACGCCGGAAACGCCTGCACGCAGTATCCGGCGGCAAGCCCCGCGCGCAGAAAAAACACCGGTGCAGGCTTCCTCAGGCAATCATTCAGCCTTCGGACAGTCCGGGCGGGCTTCCGCTCCTGTGCGCCCTGTAACGCACGAGGCTCCTGCAGCCTGCACCATGCAGGAAGACACTCCGCCGCCCCCGCAGGCCAGCAACATGCCCCCCGAACAGTGGCCGCCACAATGGCAGGCCGCATGGAGCAAAATTCCCGGTCCCGCACCTGTGGTATGGACTTACTGGTCGCTGGGCGACGACCTGTGCGGTAATGCCAATGCAGAACGCGGCGCGTTGCTGCGTAAAATCATAGGAAGCCTAAGGCTGCCGCGCGGGACCAGTGCCTTCTGGCCCGTGGCTCTGCCCGCCGCACCCGCGCCCGACGAACATGCCGCCCCCCTGCAGGCCAATCCCGAAATTTTTCTGGCCGGCATAAACAGAATACGCCCGCGAAGGGTGTTCGCCTTCGGCAGCAGGGCTCTGCGGTCATTTGCCCCCCATTGCGGTCTGCGTCCGTATCAGTTTGTACACTATAACGGCTTCAGGCTGTATGCCATGCCCGACATCGACTACCTGCTTGAGTCACCTGCACCGGTGGAAGCCGTCATTTCCTGTCTCAAGGTCGCCCTGCAGAAAGTTTCCCGCTGAATCCCGAAGCCGGCCCGCCGTCATGTACGGGGCCGGCTTTTTCTTTCAGTCTGTTCGTATTACGCACTGTCTTCATTTCAGAACACAACATCATTTCCGGTCAGGTCAGCCCGCCGTTGCAATTGCCGCCCTGATTATTGTTCCACCTCCTGCGCGCCCCGCATCTCCGAAAAAACTGTTCACAGAATATGCTTTACTGTACACTGGCTCCGGATCCTCTTTTTTCATGCCCGCCTGTCCACGGAGGAACACGATGAACACGTCTCATGCTCTGTATCGCAAAATAACGGCCATTTGCGCCACGTTATGCTTTTTCGCAGCCTTTCACCCTGCCATGCCAGCTTCCGGAGCTGAAAATGCCGTGCAGAAACACACTGTTTCTGTGGTGCATGTAACGATAAAGGCGGGCATCGGTCCTGCCACGGCTGACCTTTTACGCGGAGCCATCAAACAGGCCGAAAGCGGCAGCGACATGGTACTGGTGACGCTGGACACGCCCGGCGGCCTTGTATCTTCCATGCGCGAAATGGTGCAGGACATTCTGAATGCGGATGTACCCGTGGGAGTATGGGTCGGTCCTTCCGGAGCACATGCAGCCAGTGCGGGGGTGTTTATTGTGGCGGCTTCCAGCATCAGCGGCATGGCCCCGCAGACAACCATGGGAGCGGCCATCCCCGTCACACCGGACGGAGCCGACACCAAAGGGGATATGGCCACAAAGGTAAAAAGCGACCTGTCCAGCCTTGTGTCCGGTCTGGCAGAACGGCGCAACCGCAATGTGGACTGGTATGTTTCGGCAGTTCGGGAAGGCAAAAGCCTGCCTGCCTCACAGGCAATAATGAACAATGTTGTTGAGTTTATGGCCACCACCCCCGAAGACTTTCTTGTACAGGCGGGCAGCAGGGGTGTACCGGCAGGCATGGGGACATTGCGGTTCACCGCCGACGACATACGCATTTTCCCTTACGAGCCAGGTTTGCGGTACCGCTTTCTGGGCTGGTTGCTCGACCCGCAGGTGGCGTATCTGCTGCTGCTTGCCGGTGTGGCTCTGCTTTTTGTCGAATTTACCCATGCAGGAGCCATACTGCCCGGAGTGCTCGGAGCACTCTCACTGCTGTTGGGGCTGTATGCCATGACCATACTCCCCACGGCGGCGGCGGGCCTGCTTCTTATTCTTCTGGGGCTTGTCCTCTTTCTGCTGGAAATCAAGGTGGTCAGTTTCGGCCTGCTTTCACTGGCCGGTGTGGCCGCGCTGTTCATCGGCTCGCTCATACTCTTTCCCGAAAGTGAAGGGCTGCGCCTGCCCATGATGACCATCGGCCCCACCGTACTGGGCATAAGCGCCTTCATGGGCGGTCTGGTATGGCTTGCGGTCAAGGCGCAGCGCAGCAAATCCGCAATGGCTTCAGATCAGCTGGCAGGACAACAGGCCATGGTCATGCGCTGGCAGGGCCGCAAAGGAACCGTAAAACTGCACGGCACCCTGTGGAATGCCGTAACCAGAGAAGAACAACCCATCGCCAAAGGCGAGACTGTCACAGTTACCGGTGCAAAGGGGCTGACACTCCATGTGTCGACGCATCCGGCACCGGAGGATGCTGTGCAGGAATAGCAACCAAAACCGCAAGTACCGGACAGCCGGTACCCGCCCGACAGGAGACTTCATCATGCTTGCCTATCTGCCTATTATCGTAGCGGTCATAGCGTTTTTCATTGTTTCAATCAAAATTCTCAACGAATACGAACGGGCCGTTGTATTCCGTCTGGGCAGGGTCATCGGCGCCAAAGGTCCGGGCCTTTTCATTCTCATACCCATCATCGACAGTATGGTGCGCGTCAGCAAACGTGTTCTTACGCTCGATGTACCCAATCAGGATGTCATCACCATGGACAACGTTTCCGTCGAAGTGAACGCCGTTGTCTATTTTCGCGTGGTTGATCCGGTAAAGGCCATCATTGAAGTGGAAGATTATCTGTTTGCCACGTCGCAGCTGGCCCAGACCACACTGCGCAGCGTGTGCGGCAGCGCGGAACTTGATGAACTGCTGTCGCAGCGTGAAGAAATAAATGAAAAAATTCAGCAACTGCTCGACGAACAGACAGACCCGTGGGGCATAAAGGTGCAGGCAGTGGAACTGAAACACATAGACCTGCCCGCAGAAATGCAGCGCGCCATGGCAAAACAGGCCGAAGCTGAACGCGAACGCCGCGCCAAAGTCATTAACGCCGAAGGTGAACAGCAGGCCGCAACGAAGCTGAAAGAAGCCGCCATAATTCTTGCGGAATCGCCCGCAGCGCTGCAGTTGCGCTACCTGCAGACCATGCGGGAAATGGCTTCCGGCAGCACATCTACTGTCATCCCCATTCCCTTTGACCTGCTTAAGCCGTTTATGGACGGCAAAAAGTAACCAGACTGCACAACACACACCGATAAAGGGGCCGCTAGGCCCCTTTTTGATTACCTCCGGCGGTCCCTGTTCTGATGACTTTTTCATGCCTCCGGCGGGCAAGGGGAATGATTTCCCTTGCATCCCCCGTTGCGCACGTGCTGTTCCGGTCAGCTGAGCACTTACCGGCGTACCGGCTGCACGCCATGTGCTGAACAACGCAGTACAACGCGCTGCAGGCGTATCTATAAACTATGCGATGCGCGCTTTGAGGGGGCAGGGAGATTATCTCCCTGCACGCCGGAGGCGTAGTGAGATCGGATTGTGATATGTCTCCGGCGGGCAAAGGGAATGATTCCCCTTGCATCCCCCGTTGCGCATGTGCGGTTCCGGTCAGCTGAGCCTTATCGGGCTAACGGCGAACTTGCGGACCGGCTCATCACACGATACGGCTGCGTCAAAAGAGCGGCCCGTCAGCGCAACCGGATTCAAGCTTCCCTGTAATGCTTCCGGCATGAACGTAAAATTTTTCATGCGTACCGTAGGCGGCGATACCCTCTGCCACCAGCATTTTTCATCCGTCCGGATTACCTTCAGGGCAAAAGGTGACGGCGGGGGACTTTTGCTCTATATTTCCGCCTGTCATTTTTTACGCACACAGACTGCGCAGCGGCGCAGCAGAACAGGAATCAGACATGCATATACTAGTCACCGGCGCAGCCGGATTCATAGGGTTTCATCTTTCCAGACGTTTTCTTGCCGAAGGGCATACTGTTGTAGGCCTTGACTGCCTGAATGATTACTACGACGTACAGCTGAAAAAAGACCGCCTTGCCCTTTTGCAGCAGGAGAAGGGCTTTACTTTTACGCCCACAGATCTTGCCGACGACGCGGCCATGGACGCGCTTTTTGCCAGAGAACAGTTCACGCATGTAGTCAATCTGGCTGCTCAGGCCGGAGTCCGCTACAGTATCGAAAACCCGCGTTCATATATCCAGTCCAACCTTGTGGGCTTCGGCAACATAATTGAAGGGTGCCGCCACAATGGGGTGAAGCATCTTGTGTATGCCTCGTCCAGCTCTGTTTACGGTCTGAATACCAACATGCCTTTCAGCGTACACGACAACGTGGACCATCCCATCAGCTTGTACGCCGCCAGCAAAAAAGCCAATGAACTGATGGCTCACACCTACAGCCATCTTTACAGACTGCCTACCACAGGGCTTCGGTTCTTTACCGTATACGGCCCGTGGGGCAGACCGGACATGGCTCTTTTTCTGTTCACCAAAGCCATTCTGGAAGGCAAGCCCATCAATGTGTTCAACGAGGGACACATGCGCCGCGACTTCACGTATATTGATGACATCATCGAAGGAGTGGTGCGCGTAACCATGCGCACTCCCGAGCCCAACCCCCAATGGGACGGAACAGCTCCTGACCCTTCTTCCAGCCCTGCGCCGTACCGCATCTACAACATTGGCAACAACAACACGGTAGAGCTTGGCGAGTTCATCGAGACTCTGGAAGAATGCCTGGGCAAAAAGGCCGTTAAAAACATGATGCCCATGCAGCCCGGCGATGTGGAAGCAACATATGCCAATGTGGACGACCTGATTGCCGACACCGGCTTCAAGCCCGGAACTCCGCTCAAAGAAGGGATAGCAAACTTTGTGAGCTGGTATCGGGAGTATTACAAAAAATAGCTGCCGTGTACCGCACCAGACTTCAGGCCCGCTTTTGCGGGCTTTTTTGTTGCTGCATGGTCTCGCTCAACGTATTTCTTTTTGTAATACAAAAAGGCTTCTCATCAGGCTTCTTTTTGTTTCACGTGAAACATTAAGTTTTGCCTTAACAACCAGCAAAGCACCGTGGTTGAGCGGTTAAAGCTGTAAACAGGCAATTATGCCGCCTGTAAAAATACTCCGACACCCGTTGACACTTTCTGGCCGCTTTACTAGCTATACACTCGACCTCAGCGTGAAATATGACTGCTTGTCATGTTTCACGTGAAACATGAACGTGCAAACCGAGAGAGAGTGCTGTGGCAAGAATCATCGCTATCGCTAACCAGAAGGGTGGAGTAGGCAAGACCACGACTGCCATTAACCTTGCGGCCTCGCTGGCAGTGATGGAAAAACGCGTGTTGCTGGTAGACTGCGACCCGCAAGCTAACGGCACAAGCGGGCTGGGCATTGATCCGGACCAACTGGACGAAAGCCTGTACACGGTTTTTTTCCGGCCGGAAGAAGCGCTGGAAGCCGTTCACCCAACCAATCTGGAATATTTGTCCGTACTGCCTACCACCACCGATCTGGTGGCCGTGGAGCTGGAACTGGTGGATAAAATGGGTAGAGAATATTATCTGACAGATGTCCTGAAAAATCTGGAAAGCAGATACGATTATATAATTCTGGACTGCCCGCCATCGCTGGGGCTTATCACGCTGAATGCGTTGTGTGCCGCACGCGAATTGCTCATTCCGCTTCAATGCGAGTTTTTTGCACTGGAAGGCATTGTCAAACTGCTGCAGACCTTCGAACAGGTAAAGAAACGGCTTAACCCGGGGCTGACGCTGATGGGCGTTGTGCTTACCATGTACGACCTGCGAAACAGACTTTCTCGTCAGGTAAAAAATGAAGTACGCAAATGCTTTCCGGACCATTTGTTTGAAACAGTGGTACCCAGAAATGTGCGCCTTTCCGAAGCCCCGAGCTACGGAAAATCAATCATTCATTATGACGTGAAATCAAAAGGCGCTGAGGCCTATCTGGCACTGTCCAAAGAAGTTGTGCTCAGAAGGCCCCAGCAGAAAAACGGGTAGGGCGGTTACTCGGTGCACACGGCTGTATGTTCGTAGCAGATGTGGTCTTTGAAGTGTTTTTTACGCACAGTGGCCCCGCAGGCCTTGCAACGAAAAACCAGCAGCCCGCCAAGATTGGCATTGGTCAGCCGAAACGGTTTGGCCGCATCATGCTCCCAGTCTTCTGTTTTTGCCCCGCAGCAGTTGCACTGCACTTCGGCGTTAAAAGGATACCTGAAGTCCCAGAACTCTTTAAAGGACTCCCAGTCTTCCAGCGGTTCCGGCTGTTCCACCGTCGGATACATGGCATCAAGGGCGTTTTCCAGCAGGGGAGCAACCTTGCGGCCCACCCTGTTCCAGAGTTCTGCACTGATGGTTATTGAATGCAGGTTGCCCTGCCTGTCGTACAGCGGCAGCACATGGGTATTTTTATCAGACATACTTCGCCTCCGAATAGTTGTTGCGCTTGCATAGGGCTGCAACACAATTCAGGAGGAATCAACATATTGTCAAGGAGAGAGAAATGGCAGCTGTGCAAAGAGGATTAGGTCGCGGACTGGATGCCCTGTTTAAAGGTTATCAGGAAGAAGCGCCCGCGGCAGATACCAAACATGAAAATCCGGGCACAGTATCCATAAAGGCGCTGATGCCTAATCCTGATCAACCGCGCAAACATTTCAGCGAAGAAGCTCTGCAGGAGCTGACAGACTCCATCCGTTCACAGGGTGTATTGCAGCCGCTTCTGGTGCGGCCCGCCAAAAATGCGGAAGGCATGTACGAAATAATCGCCGGAGAGCGTCGCTGGCGGGCATGCCAGAAAGCAAGGGTGACAGACGTACCCGTCATCATCAAAAACCTGACGGATGAAGAGACCCTTGCCGTAGCTCTGATAGAAAACCTGCAGCGCGAAGACCTGAACCCTATGGAAGAAGCTCACGGCATGGCACAGCTGAAAGAGCAGTTCGGCATGAATCAGGAAACGCTGGCCGCCAGACTGGGTAAAAGCCGATCTGCCGTAGCCAATACGCTGCGCCTTTTGCAGCTGCCCGAAGCAGCACAGCAGGACCTGACAAAAGGAGCGCTGACAGCCGGACATGCCCGCACATTGTTATCCGTTTCGGACGAGACCGCGCGCGCAGCATTGCACAGACGCATAATCGACGAAGGGCTGACCGTACGGGCAGCAGAAGAGCAGGCCGCATACTTTAAAGAGCACGGCGAACTGCCCGCAGAACACAGCGCTGTCCCGGCAAAAAAGGCTTCCGCGCTTCCCAGAACCATGCCCAGCCCGACTATGAGCAGCCTGCGCGAAAAACTTAAAGCAACCATGCCGGTAAAGGCCAGTATCACCGGTTCGGAAGAAAAAGGAAAAGTAACGTTGTCTTTTTCATCACAGGAAGAGCTGGCAAGGGTTCTTTCACTGCTGGGCATTGAACTGTAGCAAAGGCGCCACTCCATGACCTATTCTTTTGATACTGAACGCCTGTGCGCCGCCATACCGGCTCTGACCGGCAAAAGAGTGCTTATCGTCGGCGACGTGATGGTGGACGAGTACCTGATCGGCGATGCAGAGCGTATATCACCCGAAGCTCCCGTGCCTGTGGTGGGTGTTGAGCGCGAGCAACTGCTTATCGGCGGAGCCGGCAACGTGGCCAAAAATATCCAGTCACTGGGCGGAAAGCCGGAACTGATAAGCCTGTGCGGTACGGGCAGCAACGCAGCAACGCTGCGCCATGTACTGCAAAACGAAAACCTGCAGGCAAATCTGATTGATATAGAAGGCAGAAGAACGACCATTAAAACAAGAGTGCTGGCCAGACAGCAGCAGATGGTACGCATAGACCGCGAAGACACATCTCCGCTGACCGGCACCGGACTGGACAGAGTGCTTGAAGCCATAAAAGACAGACTCCCGCACCATGATGTAATCATTCTTTCCGACTACGGAAAAGGACTGGTTACAGACGTCTTCATGTCTCGGCTGAATGCGCTTCTGGATACATATGCCGCCCGGCACGGCGTACGCCACAATGTTTTTGTCGACCCCAAAACACGGAACTTCCGGCTGTATAAAGATATCTTCATCCTGACACCGAACGCCAAGGAAACAAGCGAAGGCGCAGGTATGCCAGCCGGTTCGCGTGAAGAAATTCTTGCCGCAGGCAAACGTATCTTCGAACTGCTCAACTGCAGCAAACTGCTGACCACACTGGGGGCCTCCGGCATGGCGCTCTTTAACGGTCAGGATGAAGTGTGGCACATACCCACCACTGGGCAGGCCGTATTTGACGTAACAGGCGCAGGCGACACTGTCATAGCAACGCTGGCTCTGGCACAGGCTGCCGGCATATCTCTGCTGGACAGCTGCATGCTGGCAAACTTTGCCGCAGGTGTTGTTGTGGGACAGGTCGGGGCTGCATCCGTATCGCCTCCTGAACTTGAAGAAGCCGTCCGCAGGCATCAGGCACCCGCTATCAGCCGCTGGCTGTAAATAAAAGCTCCGGATCATTCCGGAGCTTTTTTACTTTGTCCGGTATATCCATCCCAAACAGCCTCCGGCGGGCAGGGAGAGGATCTCCCTGCACCCTCAGTACGTGCATCACAGTTTCCACAGATACGCCTGCGGCGCGTTGTACTGCCTTGCTTCGACCCGCTGACGCCGCCCCGTACGCCCGCAAGCGCACAACTGACCGCGCCGTCCGGCGCGCAACGGGGGATGCAAGGGGAATCAGTCCCCTTGCCCGTCGGAGACATACAAAACCTGAAACAAAAGTAAACTGCCTCCGGCGGGGAGGGAGATGATCTCCCTGCACCCTCGGTACGCGCATCACATTTTCCACAGATACACATGCGACGCGTTGTACGGCCTTGCTTCGACCCGCTGACGCCGCACCGTACGCCCGAAAGCGCACAGCTGACCACGCCGTCCGGCGCGTAACGGGGGATGCAAGGGGAATCATTCCCCTTGCCCGTCGGAGACATAACACCCCTGAATAAAAAACTGCCTCCGGCAGGCAGGGAGATGATCTCCCTGCACCCTCGGTACGCGCATCACATTTTCCACAGATACACATGCGACGCGTTGCACGGCCTTGCTTCGACCCGCTGACGCCGCCAGTTCCGGTTGCGGAAGACAAACGTTAAATATGCCGGTTGGCACAAGAGTCATTTTTTCGTATCCTGAAAAATACAGACAAAAAAGCCTGCACTGACGTGGTCTGATGCAGCACGGGGGGGAACGATGACAGTATGGCAAAGCAGCATTTCGGATAATGGGGCGCTTATTCTGGAAGGGGAAATTGACTACAGCGTTGCTGCGCAGGTGCGGACAGCCTTGCACAGGCATATCGAGTCCTCCGGCGGGGCGGTAGTGCTGGACATGGAAAAGGTCAGTTACATAGACAGCACGGGGCTTGCGTTACTGATAGAACTGCGCAGAAAACTGCAGGAACAGTCCAGAGAAATACGCATAAGTGCAGCTTCGGTGCGCGTGCGGCAACTTTTTGAACTCACCCAGATAGCGCCGATTTTCGGTCTGCGGAAGGACAGGGCAGACTGAGCATGCCGCGCGAGGTGCAGACATTCGTCTGGCTGATAAACAGTCTGTTGTCGTGGCCTGCACAGGCACGTCGCCGGCAGCGCGTTTTCTACCGGCGGCTGATGTGGCATCAGCTTGCCGAAACGGGCACAAGATCGCTGGGTATTGTTTCAGTTATCGCTGCCTGCACGGGTATGATTCTGGCGCTGCAGGCGGCGCAGCAGCTGGAAAAGGTGGGGGCGCTGAGCTATGTGGCAAACATGGTCAGCGTGACCATTGTCAAGGAACTGGGCCCGCTGCTTACAGCCATCATTCTGGCAGGCCGTTCCGGAGCGGCATTCTGCGCCGAAATATCAACCATGCAGATATATGAAGAGATTGACGCGCTTGAGGTCATAGGCATCTCGCCTGTACGGTATCTTGTTGTGCCCAAGCTTTGTGCCATGCTGATCATGCTTCCTGTGCTTACACTGTGGGCAGACCTTGTGGGTATCATTTCCGGCGGTCTGTTCGCTGCGCTGGGGCTGGGGCTTTCATTCAGCGGGTACCTGAATCAGGCCGTGTATTTTCTGGGTACGGGCGATGTTGTTTCCAGCGTGGTCAAAGCCGCCGGTTTCGGTACAGCCATCACCCTGATATGTTGCTGGCAGGGATTCATGGCACAGGGTGGTGCGGCGGATGTGGGCAGACGCACCACCAAGGCTGTTGTGCAGTCAATATTCATGGTCATCCTGCTTGATCTGTTTTTTACAGCCATCAATTATCTGGCAGGATAGATCATGCACTCTTCACCATCCATAACCCTGCAGGATGTCGATGTGGGCTACCCGCACAATATTGTGCTGCACAACCTGCATCTGACCATTCCGGCCGGCAAGATAACTGTTGTGCTGGGCGGTTCCGGTTGCGGAAAATCAACCTTACTGCGTCACATACTGGGGCTGCAGCTGCCCCGGCGCGGCCGGATATATATCGGGCAGGACGATCTGTGCGCCATGAACAGCGAGCAGCTGTACAGCTACCGGCGCAACATGGGGGTGCTGTTTCAGGGCGGCGCGTTGCTGGGGTCGCTGACAGTGGGCGAAAACGTGGCCCTGCCCCTGATGGAGCACACGCGTCTGGACGATGAAACCATACGCACTGTTGTGCGGCTCAAGCTGTCGCTGGTCGGGCTTGATAATGTAATGGACATGCTGCCTGCACAGCTTTCCGGAGGTATGCGCAAAAGGGCTGGTCTTGCCCGGGCACTGGCTCTGGATCCGGGAATTCTACTGTGTGACGAGCCATCTGCAGGGCTTGACCCCATAACGGCGGCAGAGGTGGATCAACTGATTACAGACATGCATGATTCACTGCAGATGACCATACTGGTGGTCACCCATGATCTGGACAGCCTGTACCGTATTGCACAGCATGTCATTGTGCTGCATGCGGGCAGGGTGCTGTTTACCGGCAAAACAGATGATCTGCGCAAGTCGCAGGACAGATACATCAGGCAATTTCTGGAACGCCGGCCGGATGCCAGAAAAACACCGGACTGGCTGCTGTGACGCACCGGTAGCCGGGGACAACATGCTGGACAGAAAACATACAACAAAAGAGATGGTCAGAGCGGGCCTGACAATAACGCTGGGGCTCGCGGTGCTGGGGCTTTTCATTGTGGCTTTCGGCGGACACAGATTCTGGGAAAAGCTCGACACCTATCACATCAGATTTCTGACGGTGAAAGATCTTTCAGTGGGGCGGCCGGTAAAATATGCAGGTATCAACATCGGGCGTGTGCTTGATATTTCGGTGGATAAGATGGACCCGGGGCAGGTGCATGTGACCATCGGCGTGCAGCAGGATTTTGCCGTATATCAGGGCACAGTGGCCAGCATAACCCAAAAGGGACTGGTGGGAGATAACTACGTTCTGCTGAGCCTGAAAGCCCGGCCCGGACAAAAACTGCCGGTACAGAGCGAAATACCCGCAGATACCAGCACTTCGATCTTTGAAGCGGCTGCTTCCGTAGGGCATCTTGTTCAGGAGCTGCATCCCAAGCTGGTACGCATAGCCGACAGCCTTGATATACTGCTTGCCACGATAAACAGTCAGGACATGGCAGGAGTGACCCGGAACATGAATGCCGTGCTGCACAACGCAGCACAGGGCATAAAGACCATGACAACAGAAATACAGGCTGTAAGCGGCGATGCCAGACAGGGAATACGTGAAGCGCGCAACGTGATGCGCACAGTGCAGGGCAGCGCGCACAAAGCCGATGAAGCGCTGGAAAGCACTCGTCTGGCCATGGAAGCAGTACGGATGCAGACCGAAACGCTGGGCGGCATGCTGACGGCGCTTTCCGGCAGGTTTGAAGAAAACATGGAATACGATCAGGCACAGGTGGAAGAAATTTTACGCAACACGCGGGAACTGACAGAAAATCTCAATCTGCTTTCGCGCTCTCTGCGGGACAGACCATGGCAGATTATCTTTCATCCGGACGAATCACACGAAATAACGAGATAACGCCGGCGGACAACACTTATGACAAACATACGCCATACTCACCATACCGCAGTATTGGCAGCCACTGTGCTGCTGGCATGCCTGCTGCTGGCTGCCGGTTGCGGCAGAACAGGCGGCCCCAGAGAAAATCTGCTCCGGATCAATGCAGGCCACGCCCTGCGGGAACAACCGCAGACAACCTGTGCCGAAGACGAAAAACGGCATCTGCGCCTGCAGGAGACAGGCACCATGCCGGCACTCAACAGAACGGCCGTACTGGTGGCGCGGGGCAATGTGCTTGTTCCCAGCACCACATGGTACTGGGAAGGAACACCGGCCGCCTTGTTCACGCGGACCCTTGAAAACGAAACAGCTGTCATGCCGTATTACGACATAAGTACGCACCCGGTGCCGCGAAGACAGCTTGACGGCGTTCTGCACACCACCATCACGGCATTCGAGGTGGTTGCGGACACGCCGTATACGGTGCGGGGCGCCGTACGGCTGGAGCTGTGGACACCTGACGAAACACGGAGAGCGGCCATAACTGAGCTGCGGGCTGAAAAAAGTATTACGCGGATGGAGGCCGACCGCATTGCAGGTGCTGCATCAGAAGTGCTGCAAAATCTTGCCGGACAGACGCGTGCATGGCTGGAAACTCTGGCGCTGCCGGCACTGCCGCAACAGATAAAGGGCACGCGGTAACCATGGACTGCATGCAATATATAGCCGAGCAACGCATTAAAGAAGCGGCGGAAAATGGTGAGCTGGATGACTATGAAGGCAAAGGCAAGCCACTGGTGCACAATGATGACCCGCTGATGCCGCCGGAATTGCGCATGGCATACAAGATATTGAAAAACAGCGGATTTATGCCGCCGGAAGCGCAGGATTTGAAAGAAGTCCATTCCATAATGGAGCTGCTGGACACATGCAGCGACGAGCAGGTGCGCTACCGGCAGATGAATAAGGTACAGGTGCTTCTTGCCCGTATAAACCGCGGCCGCCGCTATCCGGTGCGGCTGGAAGAATTGCAGGAATACTACCGCAAAACCGTGGAAAGAGTGACGGTGAACGGCGGCAGCTGATGTGCTGTACCGACGGGGCATTGACTCAACTGCCGCATCATATACGCAGTCCGGTTTTGCAAGAGCTGCAATGTACACGTGACCCGTCGTGACATGCTTGTGTTTTGCCTTCCGGCGTTGCCGGACAGCTGCCAACAATCAGCAGATCAAAAGGATGTCTTTCACCCCATCATAACCTGAAGTGCCACGTTCTCCTCCTGCCCTGCTCAGGGCGGTGCATAAAAAAAGCCCGCCATCCCATAAAGGATGGCGGGCACATCATACTGAATCATGTCACGCTTTGCACAGCAGCGCCGCGTAAAAATATTCACACGCAGGGCTGTCGGGCGGAGTCGTCCACTCCAGCATCAGCTGTGCCTGGCTGCGCTCCATAAACCGGGCTATCTGCAGTTCGTTTTCCTCGGGATTCAGAGTACAGGTAATGTAAGCAAGCAGGCCGCCTGCGGGCAGAACCTGCCAGACATTGTCCAGAATTTCCGACTGCAGCGTAACCAGCCGCGCCATGGAATAGGGAGTGCGGTGGTGCCGTATGTCGGGACGGCGTGAAAGCGTACCAAGTCCGGAGCAGGGCACATCAGCCAGCACGGCACGAGGAGCTATACCCTCCGGAACCTGCGAGGCGGGAGCAGCAAACAACGGAACATCAGGCAGCCCCAGCCGCTCCAGCTCCGTACGCAGCCCTTTAAGACGTTTTTCACTGGGATCACTGGCTGCGCATACATCCACGCCCCGTTCGAGCAGCGAACATGTTTTACCGCCGCGTCCGCAGCAGCAGTCCCACACAGGGCCTTCCCATGTTTCGGGACGCAGTGCGTCCATAACTTCCTGCACGGCAAAAGACTGCGACGAAGCTATTCCCTCCTCCTGCAGAACATACAGTTCGGCAGGGCGGGAGTCGGAAGCAAAAAGCAATCCTGCGGCACTGTGCCCGATACATGAAGGATGAGCGGTCAGGCGGGCATGCGTCTGTGGCCCTTCGGGATGCCGCAGGTTGATGCGCACCCCGGCAGGAGCGTGACGTGATGAACCGGCAAGATACTGCTCAGCACGTTCCTCGCCATATGCTTCAATCCACATATCAACAACCCACCGCGGAGCGGCATACCATACCGACAGGTATCCTGCAGTATCAACGCCTTCGGCCTGCAGCGTTTCACGATACCAGCCGGATTGCAGCGGAGCATCGCCCAGCCGGTCGATGCTGCGCAAAACAGCGTTGGCCAGACGCGAAAGTCCTGTTCCGAACCGCGAACGCACATACGAAACAGCCCAGTCCACCGACGCATATACTGGAACACGCTGTAAATACAGTATTTCATACACAGAAATACCCATTGTCAGCAAAAGCTCCGCGGGCAGCCGTGAATCCGGCTTTAAAAAACGGCGTATAAGCCACGAAATCCTGATTTCCGACCTCAGGTATCCATACACAAGCTCCGTGCACAGAGCGGCATCCTGAGGGCTTAATCTGTTGTCTTTAAGGTAACTGTCCAGCACACTCTGTGCTTCACGCTTTTTATCAAGCACATCGCGCAATATTTCCAGAGCGGCACCTCGTGCCGGAGGAAGTGTTGCAACACCGCCACGGCGAGGGGACTGTTTTTTCATGAACGGCCTCGTTTAAGTTCAGCCTCGGCTTTTATGGCAGCTTCAAGGTCGAGCGGAGGAGGGGGATTATGGATAAACATGCGGAGCGCAACTTCCATAAGCTGCATGGGCACGAGCGTATCAAGGCACGGGCCGTTGGGGCGTTCGTTAAGAACACCGTATACCGGCAGAGGATATGTATCCTGAATGCCGGATGTAAGGTCGCGCTCGCATGCGACGGCAACAATGAATCTGGGACGCTGCTGCACCACAATGCGGCGCGCTATGGTGCCGCCCGTGGCCACTGCCAGCGACACACCGTAATGATCGCGCAGTGCTATCAGGTCGCCTATGGGGCATGAACCGCAGCGTTTACAGCGGTCAACGTTATACGTAAGCCGCACGGGACAGTTGCTGTTCTGCAGACAGTGCGGGGTAAGTATCAGAATTTCATCGGGATTAAAGCGCCCTGTTTCACCTCTGATAAGTTCGTTGTTCACACGGATGAAACTGTGACGCACTTTTTCTTTGGGAATACCGAAAAAACGGGCCAGCATGACCATGAGCGGCAGAAACAGCTTGATGGTCAGGCCGCGGATGCGGCTGGTACCCAGCACCGGACGCCCTTTGACTATGTTCAGCACAAGCCCCAGCGCCGCCCATGCGATAAGCAGTATGAGCGAGAGCATGAAAAGGCCGGAAACATACGGCAGCGCAGGGTGAATGTTGGCAAGCCCGATGGAGGGTATCGCCCATACCAGCAACAGAATGGTGCACAGAATAACCGAAGTGCCGGTTATCAGCCCTATGAACAGCCGCTTGCGGGCCCCGTAATACCTTTCCGGTCCGGCTTCTGATGCAGCGTCGCTGCGGTCGGGTGTGGTCGGATTCATAAGGTAACCTTAGCAAAAGGCGGGAAAGGCAATCAATACCCGCGGCACGGCACGACCGGAAAAGAAAAATAACACACCGGCAGAAAAGAAGTTTCCGCCGCATACACTGCAGAAGGGCTGTCGCCGGCCACGGCAGCAGACCACAGCCGGCCACAGACGCAGGGTCTCAGCATTCATCCAGACCGACACACTCCGCCAGAGTGCATTCGGCCAGATATCCGCAGTAAAAAGCAGAAGCAGTCATGGGCTTGCGGCTGGCAGGACGCAGCGAAGAAACAAGGTACAACCTGTCAGCACAGGCAATGGCCAGCCTGTCGCCTGCCATACCTGTCACCGTGCCGGGCTTGACCCCTTCGGGCACGGCATCACCCGTGCAGCCGGGTTCTATACCCACGCGCAATGTTTTATGCCCTTCGCGGCGCAGCGCAAAAAACGCCCCCGGCCACGGATGAACCCCGCGGATATGAGCATCCACTTCACGGGCAGGACGGTTCCATACAATTTCACCGTCGGCCTTGGTCAGTTTGGGAGCGTGGGTGGCAGCCTCATGGTTCTGTTCCATGGGCACCAGTTCGCCTTTCATCATCCGCCCCAGCGCTTCTACCAGCAGCCTGCCGCCCAGATCGGCCAGTTCGTCATGCATGGTTGCCGCCGTATCGGTAATACCTATGCCGGTAGCCCTCTGCAGCAGCATGGGCCCGCTGTCCAGACCGGCCTCCATCTGCATTATGGTCACACCTGTCACGGCGTCACCGTTCATGATGGCCCGCTGAATGGGGGCGGCACCGCGGTACCGCGGCAGTAACGAGGCGTGCACGTTCACCGCACCCCGCGGTGCTATATCAAGAACGCACTGCGGCAGAATAAGCCCGTATGCAGCTACCACAAGCACATCGGGCTGCAGCGCGGCAAGCTGACGCACATCTTCTTCGGCCTTGAAATTAAGCGGCTGGAATACAGGCAGGCCATGTTCCAGAGCAAGCGATTTCACAGCGGAAGGACGGCATTCCAGCCCGCGGCCGCAGGGCCTGTCGGGCTGCGTGTACACAGCAAGCACCTCGGCGTCTTCCCACGCAAGCAGATGAGAAAGTACCGTCGCCGCAAAATCCGGCGTGCCCATGTAGACTATTTTCAGTTTTTCGCGCGCTTCTGCCATTTTTTCACTTTGTTGTCATAGAGTGAACGCTTAAGGCGGCTTATCTTGTCGATAAACAGCGTACCGTCCAGATGGTCTATTTCGTGCTGCAGACAGATGGAAAGCAGTCCGTCGGCGTCAATGCACACGGCGTTGCCGTCAAGGTCGGTGGCATGCAGACGTACCTTTTCAGTACGGGTTACCTTGCTGCGCAGTGCAGGCACTGACAGGCAGCCCTCTTCGGTATCAACCTTGCCCTCCAGCAGCTCAAGACGCGGATTAATGTATGTCCGCAGGTCCTCGCGCGCCTCCGGGCCGGAAACATCGACCACAATAAGCCGGCAGGTGGCACCCACCTGCGGCGCAGCCAGACCGATACCGTCTGCGTCATACATGGTTTCAGCCATATCGGCTGCCAGCTGACGTATCTCGTCTGTTATCTCTTCAATTTCCTCGCATTCGATGGCAAGGCGTCTGTCGGGGTATGTCAGAATTTCTCGAATCATAGCTTTTTTTTCCTGCTGCGGGCTTACGCACAACGGCGTTTCAGACAAATAATAAGCACAGTACATCCGTTGAAAAGCCCCTGCCGCACGGACAACCGCCGCCTTCTGCCATACACCCGCATGCATGCAGCGGCAACACTTCAATATGCCGGCGACACGGCACAGCGTACAAAACGCCCCGGCGGTTTTCCGCCGGGGCGTACATGGTTATTACGCTTCCTGTTTTTCACGTAGTCTGATGCCAAGCTCGCGCAGCTGTTTTGCCGCTACCTGATCAGGGGCATGCGTCATCAGACAGGTTGCCTTCTGTGTTTTCGGGAAGGCTATGACATCGCGGATGGATGCGGAGCCCGCCAGCAGCATGACCAGACGGTCCATGCCGAAGGCTATGCCGCCATGAGGCGGTGCGCCCAGTTCCAGCGCCTGCATGAGAAAACCGAACTGTTCCTCGGCTTCCTGCGGATCAAAGCCCAGAGCGCGGAACATATGTTCCTGTGCTTCGCGACTGTGGATGCGTATGGATCCGCCGCCCACTTCGTTGCCGTTGAGCACAAGGTCATATGCACGGGCGCGGGCTTTGGCCGGATCGCTGACCATCAGTTCTTCGTGGCCTACCTGAGGCGCAGTGAAAGGATGGTGGCAGGCCACATAGCGCTTATCTTCGGGCGAGTATTCAAACAGGGGAAAATCAGTCACCCACAGGAAATTGTAGCTGTTTTCGGGAATAAGCCCGAACCTGTCGGCCACCTTGAGGCGCAGGTATCCCAGCGAGTTATTGACCACGTCGGGCGAAGCAGCCTGAAAGAACACGATATCGCCCGTTTCCAGCCCCAGCTCCGTAGTAAGTGCGGCGCGCTCGTCATCGGAAAGGAACTTGGCAATGGGCGACTGCCATTCGTCTTCCTTAATCTTTATCCACGCAAGCCCCTGCGCACCGTAAACCTTCACAAACTCGGTGAAGTCGTCAATTTCCTTGCGCGAAAGCACGGCACCGCCGGGCACACGCATGGCTTTGACCAGTTCCGCCTTGGCAAACAGCCGGAATCCGGAACCGCGCAGGATATCCGTCACATCCTTGAGGCGCAGATCAAAGCGGGTGTCAGGCTTGTCCAGACCATATTCGGCAATGGCCTGATCGTACGGCATACGCGGGAAAGGCAGCGCCACATCAATGCCCAGAGTCTCCTTGAAAACCCTCGCCATCAATCCTTCCGCCATGGACTGCACGCGTTCTTCGTCCACAAAGCTCATCTCGATATCCACCTGAGTGAACTCGGGCTGACGGTCGGCACGCAGGTCTTCGTCGCGGAAACAGCGCACAATCTGATAATAGCGGTCCATACCGGCCACCATCAGAAGCTGCTTGAAAATCTGCGGAGACTGCGGCAGCGCGTAAAATTCTCCCTGATTCATACGGCTGGGCACCAGAAAATCACGGGCACCTTCAGGAGTGGACTTGGTGAGATACGGGGTTTCCACTTCCAGAAAGTTCAGCTGGTCAAGATAATTGCGGATAGCCTGCGTGGCACGGTGGCGCAGCTGGAAGTTGCGGGCAAGCCGCGGACGGCGCAGGTCGAGATAGCGGTATTCAAGGCGCAGGTTTTCGCTGGCCTCAACGCGGTCTTCCACCTGAAACGGAGGAGTCTTGGAGGTGTTCAGCAGTTTCCACTCGGAAACATACACTTCCACTTCACCCGTCTTCATATTGGGGTTCACCATGCCTTCAGGGCGGGGACGCACAGTGCCGCGCACGGCCAGCACGTATTCGGAACGCAGCACGTGAGCGCGCTCATGCGCGTCCACGCTGACATCGGGGCTGAACACAACCTGTGTCAGGCCGCTGCGGTCGCGCAGATCGATAAAAATAAGACCGCCGTGGTCACGGCGAAACTGAACCCAGCCCATCAGGCACACTTCGGACCCGATGGCATTGGCATTCAGCTCACCGCACGTATTGGTGCGCGCCCAATCGCCAAGAGACTCCACATATTTCTGGTGATCCTGCTGAATGTCCAAATTCTGGTCGCTCATGAAGTATACCTCTGTTTCCGGCGGGCATCCGACCCCGCCAAGATACTGTCGAAAAAAGTTAATCAGTCAGCCACAGCACCGGGTGCTGCGTCCAGGGAAATTGTCGTCTGCCCGCCGGTGTCCATGTCTTTCACGGTAACTGTACCGTCGGCAATCTCGCTGCCGCCCAGCAGCAGCACCTTGCGTACATTGCGTTTTCCGGCCTGCCGCATCTGGCTTTTCATGCTGCGGGCGGCAAAGCTGACTTCGCCTTTCAGCCCGCTTTCGCGCAGGGCCTCAGCCAGCATCATTCCGCGCTCAAGACCGTCCTGTTCCAGCACTGCCACCAGAAAATCAGGACGCGGCACTTCGCGCTGCGCCTTCTGCTCCAGCGCCAGCGCCAGACGTTCCATACCGCACGCAAAGCCGATGCCCGGCACATCGGGACCGCCCAGCTGCGACACAAGACCGTCGTACCGGCCGCCACCGGCAACGGAAGACTGTGCACCTATTTCGCCGCATACCACTTCAAATGTGGTGCGGTTGTAATAATCAAGACCGCGCACCAGACGGGGGTTTGCCGTATACACCACACCGGCACGCTCCAACATGCCGAGCACCACGGAATAATGCTCCGAACAGGCATCGCAGGTATGGTCGAGTATCACCGGAGCATCCGCTGTCAGCTCTTTACAGCGCGGCACCTTGCAGTCCAGCACGCGCAGGGGGTTTGTTTCCATGCGCCTGCGGCAGTCTTCACACAGTTCTGCCGTATCAAGCGACGCCAGAAACTCCCTGAGTGCCGCATGATACTGCGGACGGCACTCACGGCAGCCCAGTGAATTGATCTGCAGCTCAAGGCCGGACAAACCTATGCGCTTGAGGAACATCAGCAGCATGAGGATTATTTCCGCGTCTGCATACGGTTCCTGCGGGCCGAGACATTCGCAGTTGATCTGATGAAACTGCCGCATGCGCCCCTTCTGCGGACGCTCGTACCGGAACATGGGACCAAACGTGAACAGCTTTGAAACCTGCTCCTGACTATGCAGCGAACCTTCGATATAAGCCCGCATCACTCCGGCTGTCGCTTCCGGCCGCATGGTCAGAGACCGGTTTTTCCGGTCAGGAAACGTATACATTTCCTTCTGCACCACGTCGGTTTCCGTGCCTATGGAACGGCAGAACAGTTCCGTGCGCTCAAGAATAGGCGTGCGCAACTCTCCGTAGCCATAGGATGAAAACACATCGCGTGCCGTATTCTCCATAAAGGTGAACACGTCGCTTTCCGGTGAAAAAAGGTCTGCAAAACCCTTTATTTTCTTTACATTACTCATAGCTGGCAATCCATACAGACAAATTACGTTGTCACGGTGCTGCACCACCGCCACGAAAGCGCGGCACACCGGTGAAACAGCCTTCTGTAGTCCATAGCCCGAGTCTTGTCAAAAACAAGCATGCCTCAAAATCAGCCTGTGCCGCTGATAAACAGCACATCCCCTCATCACTCCTTCATCCGCGCACCACCGGAATAAAAAAAAGCGGGATTCCCCGCTCAAAAACATTCCTGCCTGTCCATTATCCGCTGGGCACCGGTTTTACCGACTTCGCCTTGGCCATGATCGGCGTAACAGGCGCAATATTAACCAGATCAAGCCGCACGGCCGCAAATCCGCCAAACGGCAGCGGAGAAACCCAGCCATTGCACAGACGGAAAATCAGCACATCGCGCCATGTGACAACAGGTCCCGGCAACACAGAGCGCAAGGTCATGGGCTTATTACCGGCAGCCTCCCGCAGCATGGCCCTTATCCTGTACGGAGAATACCACTGCGCCGCCTGCAACGTGCCCGATGCCGGACAGCGCTTACGGCCGGACAACGCATAATACAGGCTCCAGCTGTTCAGAAAGCCCACTACAACACCACGCGCCGCAACCCGGATTGCCTCCTCAAGAGCAGCCTGCGGATTCTCCATGAACTCAAGACTGGCCAGCAATGCCACATAATCAAACCGGTTATCTTCATACGGCAGATGCTCGCCGTTACCAACGTCCAGCCGGGCACGGTTGCCCATGCGCGCCCGGGCGGCATCAAGCATGGCCAAAGAACGGTCAAGCCCCGTCACGTCCAGACCGGCTTCCCAGAACATTTCCAGAAAATATCCCGGACCGCAGCCCACCTCAAGCAGCGAACGCCCACGCCGCGGCCAGCCGGAAATCAGATTCTCCAGCAGACGCTTTTCCTGACGCAGGGCAAAACTGCCGGCTTTGCCCGCATACCAGGCTTCGTATCTCTGAACGTGCTTTTCATCCCACATGCGCTACCCCTTACGGTGAAGAAAAAAACTATCACAAGCGCCGCATGGGTCAATACCAGTTCCCGACAAGTAAAGCCGCAGGGACGTCATACACGTCGCAGATATAAAAATACCTGAAATAAAAACAGCCTCCGGCGGGCAGGGAGATGATCTCCCTGCACCCTCGGTGCGCGCCTTGCATGTTCCGCAGATACGCCTGCAGCGCGCTGTCCTGCCTTGCGCCGGACCGGTGATGCCGCCCCGTACGCACGAAAGGGTACAGCTGACCGGACCGCGCCGGGCGCAATGGGGGATGCAAGGGGAATCATTCCCCTTGCCCGTCGGAGACATACAAAATCTGAAACAAAAATAAACAGCCTCCGGCGGGCAGGGAGATCATCTCCCTGCACCCTCAGTGCGCGCCTTGCATGTTCCGCAGATACGCCTGCGGCGCGCTGTACTGTCTTGCGCCGGACTGGTAATGCCGCCCCGTACGCCCGCAAGCGCACAGCTGACCGTACCTCGCCGGGCGCAATGGGGGATGCAAGGGGAATCAGTCCCCTTGCCCGTCGGAGACATACAAAACCTGAAACAAAAATAAACAGCCTCCGGCAGGCAGGGAGATGATCGACCTTGCCAACCGGAGGAAGAAGCGGAGAAAGAGAAAAGGCCGCTCCGGATGTACCGGAGCGGCCTGCGGGATTCAGCGGTTCAGTTTGTCATCCAGCATGCGCAGGCGTGTTTCTATGACCTGCGGGTTAGGATAGCTGTCCTGAATTCCCTTCAGGACGTTGCGCGCTTCTGCGTAACGCTTCTGATGCTGCAGCACATCGGCGAGTGCCAGCATGCCCAGAGCGCGCACAGTGCTTTCGGCTGCGGTCATGCCCTGCAGCTCACGCAACAGGCTTTCGGCTCTGCGGTAGTTGTTCATGTAGATATCGGTCTGTGCCAGTTCGTACACGCAGCGGGCGTGCATATCCTGAGGCAGTTCCATATCCAGACAGGCCCGCAGGGATTCAAGCGCAAGATCGTATTCGCCGCGGTCCCGGTATATCCGTGCCGCGCGCCTGTGCGCTTCGGCCTGTTGCCGGTCTGACAGATCCGGCAGAGTCTGATACTTCAGCCACACTTCCAGCGCTCTGTCACGCCGGTGCAGCTCTTCATACAGCGAAGCAAGATCATGAAGTACAGACTGCGCCCGCTGCGGCTCAAGCCCGAATTCAAGATACATGGATTCAAGCAGTTCTGCCGCCGCTGAAGGCTTTCCGCGCACTCCGCGCGCTATCTCCACAAGCTTGTTCCATACCTCCCAGCGGTTTTCCGCATGGGGATACAACTGCAGATAACGTTCGTAATGGCGCTCGGCCTCTATGTACTGCTTTTCGGCAAAGGCGGTACGCGCCAGAGCGAGCAGGTCGGCACGGCCGTCATTTTCTTTGCAGCCCCATGAAAAAAAGGCCCAAAGCATGACAGTAATGCACAGTGCGCAACGCGCAACAGTCTGCCTTTGCAGCATCATGCCCGCCTAATCGTCAAGCTGTTCCTGTTCCTGCTCCGAAACTCTGTCAAAGCCGACCACATGGTCGCCTTCGTCCAGCCAGACAAGACGCACGCCCTGTGTGGCGCGGCCCACACTGCGGACCTCTTTCACACCTATGCGGATAATCTTGTTGGTGGAGGTAAGCAGAATCAGCTGGTCGTTGGACACTACGGTCATGGCGCCCAGCACTTCACCGGTCTTGGGTGTCACCTTGAAGTTGATGACACCTTTACCGCCGCGGCTCTGTACACGGTACCGATCGATAAGTGTCCGTTTGCCGTATCCGTACCGCGAAACGGTCATTATTTCCGATTCCAGTCCGCCCTGCACGGTAACGCAGGCCACCACACTGTCGTCCTGACTCAGCGCAATGCCTTTGACGCCGGTAGCGGAACGCCCCATGGGGCGCACATCGCCGCAGCCGAAGCGTATGGCGATACCTTTTTCGGTGGTCAGAACAACTTCGCAGTTGTCATCCACCTCGCGCACCATGATAAGCTCATCTCCTTCACGCAGCCCCACGGCAATAAGCCCTGTACGACGGGCCTTGGCATACAGCGATGCGCTGGAGCGCTTGACCATGCCTTTGCGGGTGGAGAAAAGGAAATACTTTTCTTCCGTGAATTCACGGATAGTCAGCGCGGTGTTCACCCATTCGTTTTCTTCCATGGGCAGCAGGTTGTTGATGTGCATTCCCTTGGCGGTACGACTGCCTTCGGGCACCTGATGCACCTTAAGCTGGAACATGCGCCCTTTGTTGGTGAACAGCAGCAGGTACTGGTGGTTTGTAGTCACCAGAAAATCCTGCACAAAGTCACCATCGCCGGTATGCACACCGGCAATGCCTTTACCGCCGCGGCGCTGCTGCTGATAGCTGTCCAGCGGAGTACGCTTGATGTACCCGCGCCGCGACAGTGTGATGACCACATCCTCGTCGGGAATAAGGTCCTCGATGTCTATTCCTTCAAGTTCATCTTCCAGCATTTCGGTCCGCCGCGGGGTGGCGTATGTTTCCTTGAGCTCTTTAAGCTCGTCACGGATAACGCCGCGCAGCACTTCTTCATTTTCCAGAATGGACTTGAAGTATTCGATCTTTTTAAGCAGCTCGCGGTATTCCTCGATCAGTTTTTCGTGTTCGAGGTTGGTAAGACGCTGCAGACGCATATCAAGAATGGCCTGAGCCTGCACTTCGGAAAGCGAGAACCGCTGCATGAGCCGTTCTTTTGCTTCCGGCGGTGTTTTGGATGCCCGGATAAGTTCGACCACTTCGTCGATGTTATCCAGCGCGATACGCAGACCTTCCAGAATATGGGCACGGGCTTCGGCCTTGCGCAGGTCATAGTGCGTTCTGCGGATAATGACTTCGCGCCGGTGCTGCAAAAAGCACTCAAAGACCTTTTTCAGCGTAAGCAGCTGGGGCCTGTTGCCCACCACAGCCAGCATATTGATGCCGAAAGACGTCTCCAGCGGAGTATATTTATACAGCTGGTTAATGACGATTTCGGGAATGGTCCCGCGCTTCAGGTCTATGACCACGCGGATACCGCGTCTGTCAGATTCGTCACGCAGGTCGGTTATGCCTTCTATCCTGCGTTCGTTGGCCAGTGCGGCTATTTTTTCGACAAGCGATGACTTGTTCAGCGCATAGGGTATTTCGCGGATGACAATGGACTGGAAGCCTTTTTTGCGTTCTTCCACTTCCACACGGCCGCGGATTTTAACAGTGCCCCGTCCTGTTTCATACGCATCGCGCAGTCCTCTGCCCGCGTAGCAGAAGCCGCCGGTGGGAAAGTCGGGCCCTTTGACCAGCCCGGCAAGATCAGCCACCGTGCATTCCGGAGAGTCCAGTTCCAGCAGCAGGCCGTCAACCAGTTCGCCGAGGTTGTGCGGCGGAATATTGGTGGCCATACCTACGGCAATACCCGAAGAGCCGTTAAGCAGCAGGTTGGGCACCTTGGTGGGCAGCACCGCGGGTTCCTGCAGGGTATTGTCATAGTTGGGGCGGAACTCGACGGTTTCCTTGTCTATATCGGCCATGAATTCCGAAGCGAGTCGCGACATGCGCACTTCGGTATAACGCATGGCTGCCGCGGAATCGCCGTCAATGGAACCGAAGTTGCCCTGACCGGTGACAAGCGGGTCGCGCATGGAAAAATCCTGTGCCATGCGCACAAGGGCATCGTACACGGCGGAATCGCCATGCGGGTGGTATTTACCGATAACGTCACCGACCACACGGGCCGATTTTTTCGGCGCACGGTTATACCCGTTGCCCAGCTCGTGCTGGGCGAACATGATGCGCCGGTGCACGGGCTTCAGGCCATCGCGCACATCGGGAATGGCGCGGCCTATAATAACACTCAGCGAGTACTCAAGATATGACTTCTTAAGCTCGTCTTCGATGGTAACCTGATTGGACACTTCTGAAGCCTCTCGGGTGTGTTAAATATCCAGTTCCTGAACGCTCAGGGCATTACGCACGATGAATTCGCGGCGCGGTTCAACCCTGTCGCCCATGAGCTGTTCAAATATCTCGTTGGCCTCTTCCGCGTCATCCACCTGTACCTGCAGCAGCACGCGGTTTTCGGGGTTCATGGTGGTCACCCAAAGCTGTTCGGCATCCATTTCGCCCAGACCTTTATACCGCTGGATGTTTATACCCTTGCGCGCTTCCTGCAGCACATGGTCCAGCAGAACGAAAATGTTTTCCACTTCGGTCCGTTCGCCCTTGCGGTCCACCACAAACGAGAATCCGCCGCAGATGCGGCGCATGTCGGCCATCGAATCGTAAGGCTGTTTGTACATCTTGGAGTTGAAGAATTCGTTGCCGATGCGGGTCTTGTGCCCGTTGCTGTCTTCAAATTCCAGGTACACACGGCGTTCCAGTCCGGATTCGTCAACGCTGGTCTGCACGGAATAGCCTTTTTCCTGCAGATACGTTCCGAAGCCGTTGAATTCAGGCGTCTCAAAAAACTGGGGCGACAGTTTTTCGCCGTATTCAAGAAACGCGAGAAAGAGATTGCGGCCTATTCCCACGTTTTCCACGTCGGCAATTCTGGCATTGATGAACCGTATGGCTTTCAGCAGGTCGAGTATCTGCGTTTCACGGAACTCCATGCCGTTATGCGCCTCGATGACGACGTCTTTGGCAATGCGTTCCAGCAGATAGGTGTTCAGCTCGGTTTCATCTTTGATAAACCGCTCGAACTTGCTGTTGTACACACGGAAAAGCGGCGGCTGGGCGATATACAGGTGCCCCCTGTCTATCAGCTCGGGATACTGGCGATAGAAGAACGTCAGCAGCAGCGTGCGTATGTGGGCACCGTCCACGTCGGCGTCGGTCATGATGACGATTTTGTGGTACCGCAGCTTGCCGTAGTCGATGTCTTCTTCGCCTATTCCCGCCCCCATGGCCGTGATGAGAGCCTTGACTTCCTTGTTGGCCAGCATCTTGTCAAAGCGGGTCTTTTCCACGTTCAGAATTTTACCGCGCAACGGCAGAATGGCCTGAGTGGAAGGATTGCGCCCCTGTTTTGCAGAACCGCCTGCGGAGTCACCTTCCACGATGAACAGTTCGGATTCCGAGGGATCCTTGCTCTGGCAGTCAGCCAGCTTGCCGGGCAGGGCATTGTCGGAAAGCGCCCCTTTGCGCCGTACAAGATCCTTCGCCTTGCGGGCGGCGTCACGTGC
>Ga0334900_1000365_pt1 | contig 70146 bp, 55 predicted proteins | sample GraSluR3_MG_2_FD_207231 | JGI IMG/M metagenome (GOLD analysis project Ga0334900, IMG submission 207231) | Sludge microbial communities from methane-producing bioreactor in Wageningen University, Netherlands - Granular Sludge_31_08-R3 | ecosystem: Engineered > Bioreactor > Anaerobic >... | reverse complement strand
GGAACCCTTTTAATAAGCCCCGTATCATTTTGTTTGCCCTCCTGATGGCGTTTATCCCAGGAGTGTTTGCCACGTCCCCTGCCCCGGCCGGCAACACCGTCAATGAAAACGCCAAAGCGGAATCATTTCCTGCCCTGGGAAAGGTTGGCGGACTGCTCCTCGATGACGAGAGCGGCGAACCCCTGATGTTCGCCAGCATTGTCCTTTTCCGGGAGCGGGACTCCACCATGGTCACCGGGTCCATTTCCGACGAAACGGGCCGTTTCCTTATAGACCGGGTTCCTCCGGGGCGTTTTTACATGCGGGTGAATTATGTCGGTTACCCCCCGCTGGACGTGCCCGGCATCGGAATATCCCCCCGATCGGCCGAATTTGATGCCGGCACCATCCGTCTGCAGCCCGGAAGCAGGACCCTCTCAGAAGTTACGGTGGAGGCAGCCAGGGAGTTGATGGAGGTCGGCCTGGACCGCCGTGTGTTCAATGTCAGCCAGGAGCTGACCGCCACCGGGGGCACCGCCATTGAGCTGATGCAGAACATTCCCAGCGTGGCCGTGGATTTCGACGGCAATGTGAGCCTGCGTGGCAGCGCCAATGTGACCATCCTGGTGGACGGGCGCCCTTCCGGCCTGACGGGCCTGAGTGGCTCGGAGGCACTGGAACAGATCCCGTCCAGCATGATCGACCGCATCGAGGTCATCACCAACCCTTCTGTCCGTTATGCTCCGGACGGGACATCCGGGATCATCAACATCGTATTGAAGAAGGAGCGCCGGTCGGGATACAACGGCATGCTGTCGCTCAATGCCAGCTCCCGTAACAGGTACAACGGCTCCCTGAACCTGAACTATAAAACAGGCGATGTCAATTTTTTTGCCAATTACAGCGGACGCCTGTCCAGGACCGACGGCTTCGGGAGCAGCTTCCGCACCAGCTTCCTGTCGGACACCACCTTTCTGGACCAGCAGATGGATTTCGAGAACCGGATGAATTCGCACAACGCGACCCTGGGACTGGACTATCAGATGAACCGTTTCAACACCCTCACATTCTCCGTGATGTATAACAGCTGGGAGCGGGGAGGGCTCAACGAAACGGATTACAGCTCCCTGGGCAGCCGCCTGGATCCCACCGGGTTTTTTACCAGGGTGTCGGACGATGATATGGACCACGCAGGCATGAATTATTCACTGAATTACCGCCGCAGTTTTCCCGAGCGCAACCGCGAGTTGATTGCCGACCTGGTATTCAGCAACCGCAGCATGATGCGCACTGAAGACAACCAGCAACGCTTTACGGACCGGAACGGGTCCCCTGAAGGAAGCCCTGGCCTGATGGAAAATACCATCATGGAGGGCAGCAACTGGTTGTTTTCCGCCCAGCTGGATTATGTGCATCCGATGGGCGAAGACCGCAAGCTGGAAACAGGTGGGCGTGCTTACCTCAGGGAGATGGACAGCGACTTCAACTTCCTGGGATATGATATGGAGGCTCAGGCCTGGATCAACAACCCGGGCCTGAGCAACCGCTTCGTGTTCCGTGAGCAGGTTTACTCCGCCTATGGTATTTACTCCGCCATGCTTGGGGCCTACAGCCTGCAGGCCGGTCTGCGCATGGAGCAGGCCTTTGTGCAGGCCAACCAGAGAACCACCCAGGAGGTGTTCAACAACCAATATTTCAGCCTGTTTCCCAGCCTGCACCTGAGGCGAAACTTCGAAAACAACCGCAGTGCACAACTCAGCTACAGCCGCCGCATCAGCCGTCCGAACAACCGGGTGCTGAACCCTTTCGTGAGTTATTCGGATCCCTATGATCTGAGCTTCGGCAACCCCGGCCTTCGTCCTGAATACATTAATTCCCTGGAGCTTGGCTTTACCCGGTTCTGGGAGAGGTTGACATTGAACCCCAGCCTGTTTTACCGGCACACCGACGGCATGATTACCCGGTTCCGGACCATGGACGAAAACGGCATTGCTTACTCCACCTGGGAAAATCTCAATACGGGCATTTCTTACGGGGCAGAGCTCGTGGCCTCCAGACAGCTCGCTTCCTGGTACCGTCTGAACGGCACGTTCAGCTATTTCAGGCGCATTGTGGAGGGGGGCGGTCCCATGGCCGAAATGCGCAACGACAGTTACTCCTGGACCGCCCGGGTGGTCAACAATTTCACCCTGCCCCGCGGCTGGAGTGCCCAGCTGAATGCCTTTTACAATTCCCCCGTGGTGATGCTGCAGGGGGAGATGCGAGAAATGTATGCGGCGGATGTGGCCGTCAGGAAGAATGTCCTGGCAAACCGGGGCACCATTACCCTGCGCCTCAGCGACATCTTCAACTCACAGCGGTTCAGGATGTACAATTACGGGGACAATTTTACCATCGACATGGAAAGGGTGCGCAACAGCCGGATGTTGTTCCTTGGGTTTTCCTTTCGCATCAATGAGTTCGAGCGCAACAACAACCAGCGCCGCCGCCAGCAGCCCGGAGAGGACAACGGCATGATGGAATTCGACGATTTCTGAGAACCCATCCGACGGGAAGCCTTATTCTGCGGACTGGTACCCGAATAAGTGCTTGCTCCTGATGAAGGCGGCCACGTAACGAGGGACCATTTTTTCCCAATCAGAATCCCCGTTCTTGATCTTCTGCAGCACCAGGTGGGAGAAATAGGGGAGGGTGTCTTCCCGGTAGTGGGTAATGTCCATTATGAACCGGTTCTCCACCAGGTGTTTGTAGAGGTATTTCAGTTCTTCCTTGACGGGCATGTTGTCAATGGAGATGACCTCGCCCCCGTCTTTTTCCCTTCCCGGATAGATATATACCCGGAGGTTTTCCATGAACAACTTGCCGAAAGCTTCCATGATGCCCCCGCGCAGGTGCCGGTAATAGCAGTCGTCGAGGACGTTTCCAAAGGTCTGGGCCCCAATGATCATGCGGATGTTTTTCAGCCGGAAGCGCCGGAACCAGCCAGCCAGCTTGTAGAACTCCCGGAAATTGGAAATCATCACGCTGCGTCCCATCCCGCACAGGATATCGACCCGGTCCAGGAAATCCCTTTCATCAAAATTTCCGGCTTCCATCAGGTTGTTGAGGGTCATTTCGCAAAGCACCTCGGTATTCTCCCTGTCGAAGCCCACTTCTTCCTTAAACAAGGCGAAGCCGTTTCGCAACATGTCAAATCCCACATAGGTGATGGGACGGAAACTGCCCCGGAGCACCATGATGTTCTTTTTGTACAACACATCTGCGGGCTGTTGCACCTGTCCGTGCCGGTCGAACATGGTCACGGGGGTCATGCCGTTTTTGACCAGCTGGACGGCCAGCAGCCGGTTGTCCACATAGCCCAGTTCCGGACCCCCCATGCGGATCATGTCGATCTCGATCCGGTCTTCCGAAATGGACTCCAGCAAGGACTTGAGAAAACTGTTCGGATACTGATAATTGTAATAACAAGCATAGATCAGGTTGACGCCCAGGATGCCCAGGGTCTTCTGCTGCAACAGGCTGTCGTTCTCCAGCAGCCGCACATGCAGCACCACGTCATTGGGTTTTGCCCCGGGTCTGAGCTGATAGCGGACCCCCACCCAGCCGTGGGCTTCGTTGTCCTTTCGGTAGTTCAGGGTGGTCACGGTGTTGGCAAAGGCAAAGAAGCGGGTATCCTGCTGCCGTTTCTCTCCAAGCAGGTCCACCAGGCTGCGGAACTCCATGTCCAGCATCTGCATCAGCCGGTTTTCGGATACATACCTTTTCCCCGGGGTTTTCCCATAGAGGGAGTCGCTGAAAGCCATGTCGTAAGCCGAGATGGTCCGCGCCACGGTGCCTGAAGCCCCGCCCGACTGAAAGAAGCACCGTGCCACCTCCTGTCCCCCGCCAATTTCGGCGAAGGATCCGTAAATGGTATCATCCAGGTTGATGAACAAGGCCTTGCGTGTGGTGTCGAGCGCTTCCCGCTCGATGGTTGATTCCGGCATGTTGTGACAGGTTTTGGTTATGGACCGCTTTTCTCCTTCAAATTTAACAGATTAATTTATTCGCCTGACTCCAAATAGGGGCTGTCACAGAATGGAAAGGGGGCAGCGCAATAAATGCCATCACAGGATGAAAAAAAAGAATAAATTTGCCGTAACGGTCCGGCCCCCCTGGAGCAACGAAGACCGGCTTTCAATCAAATGGTTTGCTATGAATATACTGGTTACCGGGAGCAATGGCCAGCTTGGCAGCGAGCTGAGGGACCTGGGCCCGGCATATCCGGATTTCCGTTTTTTCTTTACGGATAAGGAAGACCTGGATGTGACCTCGGGAGATGCGGTCTACAAATACCTGAAGAAAAACGACATCGGGTGCCTGATCAATTGCGTGGGCTACACGGCGGTGGATCTGGCGGAAGACGACCGGGAGGGTGCCGCATTGCTGAACACCGCTGCGGCCAAGTCTATGGCTGAGGCGACGGCCAGGACCCATGCCCTGATGGTGCATGTCTCGACCGACTACGTGTTCGAGGGCAAGGGGTTTCGTCCCTACACCGAGAACGATACGGCGAGCCCCAGGACCATTTACGGAAAGACCAAGCTGGAAGGTGAGATCGAAGTGATTTTCAATGCCAAACGCTCGGTCATCATCCGCACCTCCTGGCTGTACTCCTCCCACGGCAGCAACTTCGTCAAGACCATCCTGGGCAAGGCCGCCACGGAGAAGGAGCTTAGGGTGGTGTACGACCAGGTGGGTACCCCGACCTATGCGGCCGATCTGGCCCGGGCCATCCTGCACATGATCCCGCGCCTGCCTTCCCGCGTGCGGGGCGAAATCTACAATTACAGCAATGAAGGGGTGGCCAGCTGGTTCGATTTTGCCAAGGCCATCCTGGATTTCAGCGGGGCCGACTGCAGGCTGCTGCCCGTGCTCACCAAAGACATTGAGGCGGCGGCCGCCCGCCCCCATTACAGCGTGCTCAACAAGGACCGCATCAAGAGGGAGTTCGGACTGGACATTCCCTATTGGCGTGACAGCCTGAAGGCTTGCCTCGGCAAGCTGAAAGAATAAGGCCTATTGCTTTGTCCGGTGTAGTTGCCACCAGGCAATGCGGGGGTTTTCGTGGTGTTCCGAGTGGTAGCCGAAAAAATAACAGCTCATCATGGCCCAGAGATGGTTCTTGCGCTGGGTGCGTGCCCGGTGGACGCCCATCTGTGGCAGGTGGGGCTTGCGGTGGGGCCAGTAAACGCCGACCCAGAACATCTGAAAGGTGCCCAGTATGGCCGGCAGGGCCCAGAAAAACAGCACCTTGACCCCGTCGAACCACAGGCTGAGCACATTGAACAGCACCGCCATGATCAGCAGCTGCCACAGGCTCAGGTAGCGCCACATGAACACCGCCCACCAGGCCCAGAAATTCTGGGACCCCACATAGAAGTCCGGATCATTCCCGCTGGCGGGATCCTTATGGTGCAGCCCGTGATTCCTGCGCAGCTTTTTGTAGGACAGCCCTGCGAAAAGCCGGGTGGCCAGGTTCCCGAAGAAGGTATTCACCCACTTTTCCCGGGAGATATTCCCGTGCATGGCATCATGTCCCGTAATGAAGAGCCCCGTGTAGAGATAGGCCTGCACCAGGATATGGACATACACCCAGGGGTTGGAAAAGGAAAACGGCACGTACAGAAGGATGTAGGCCAGGTGCCCCCCCCAGGCCAGGATGACGGTGGATGCGATGAGGATTCCCATGGCACAATTTACGAAAATTGTGTATTACAACCCCCCGCTGGCCAAACAAAATCATTCCCGGGCTGTTAGTAAGTTATTGAACCGGGCGGTTCCTTTCGTTTGCAGACAGTGCCCCGGAAGCGGGCCGCCCACAGGCATCAGAAAATCATGCAACCCCATACCTACGCCCTCCTGCTGGCCGGGAGCATCGCCGTTCCCCTGCTGCGCAGTTTTGAACCCCGCATCCGCTTCCGGCAATACTGGCTTCCCTTGCTTGCCGGGACCTTTGTGATGATGCTGGTTTACATTCCCTGGGACATCCTCTTCACCCACCACGGGGTCTGGTCGTTCAACGACCGCTTTGTGACGGGATTCTCCCTGGTGAATTTACCCCTGGAAGAGTGGCTTTTCTTTGTCGTGATCCCTTATTGCGTGGTTTTCTCCTACGAGGTGGTGCGGTATTTTCTGCCTCGCCTGCATTTTCCGGCGGCCTCCCTCTGGATTGCCGTCGGATCGGGAGGGCTTTTCCTGCTCCTGGCCCTGTTTAACACCCACCGCCTCTACACCCTGGTCGTGATGCTGGTGGCCGGCATCATGAGCCTGGTCCAGCCACTGCTGGGTTCACACCGCCGCTGGCTCAGCCACTATTATGTAACCTACCTGATCATGCTGCTGCCCTTCCTGATGGTGAACGGGGTGCTGACTTCACTGCCGGTGGTCAGCTACAATGACGCCGAGAACCTGGGCATTCGCCTGTTCACCATCCCGGTGGAGGACGCCGTCTATTTCATGGGCATGATGCTGATCGTCATGCCGGTATATGAATCCCTCAAGGGACGCTTTGCCCGCCGCGGCAGGGCCTGAAGTGCCTCCGGGGCGGACGCATCCGGACCGTGGCCCCCTGCCAACCACCACGGGGCTATGGAAGCCATTCCCGGATGATTTCCGCCATGGCATCGTTTTCTACTAAAAAGCCGTCGTGGCCGTAAAGGCTGCGGATGTGCCGGCAGGAGGCCCCGGGGATGCCCCCGGCAACCTGCGCCACTTCCTGGGGCGGGAACAGCAGGTCGGTTTCTATCCCCACACAGCGGGTCATGGCGCGCACGGCCGACAGGGCGGTTTTGATGCCGCCCCGGCCCCTGCCCACATCGTGGGAGTCGAAGGCCCGGGTCAGGGTGACATAGGCATGGGCGTTGAACCGTCCGGCCAGTTTCTCTCCCTGGTAGCGCTGGTAAGAGCAGGCCCGGTATCCTTCCGGATTTTCCGTTTCCCCGTCATCCTGGGTGGTGCCATAGGCATCGTGGCTGCGGTAGCTGAGCATGCCGATGGCGCGGGCGGCTTTTAAACCCTCCTGCCCTCCCTTGGGATGGTTGCCCCAGTATGTCTGGTCTGCCCGTATAGCCATTCGTTGGGCTTCATTGAAGGCCTTTGCCCACGGACTGCAACGGGCGGAAGCCGCGATGAACAGTAGCCGCCGGATGCGGTGCGGATGGCCAACGGCCCATTCCAGGGCCTGGAAGGCCCCCAGGGAACTGCCCACGGCCAGGTCGATCTGTCCGATCCCCAGGTGTTCCCGGAGCAGTTCATGGGCGGCGACCATGTCGCGGATGGTGACCAGGGGAAAGTCGCGCAGCCAGGGGGTGCCGGTGGCCGGATTGACACTGCCCGGACCCGTGCTGCCATAACACGATCCCAGCACATTGGCACATACGATGGTGTGCCTTGCCGGGTCGATCACCCGTCCGGGTCCCACGATGCCGCCCCACCAGGCCATGGGGTCCGAATTGCCGGTCAGTGCATGAAACACCCAGATCACCGGGCGGCCATCGCCCGGATTGCCGTAAAGATGGTAGGCTGCCTCGATCCCGGGAAGGGTGGCGCCGGATACCAGATCAAAGGGCGCATTGAAGCGAATATGCCGGGCGGGTCTGGATTCAGGCATGCGGTTCGTTTTCTCCGTTCTAGGGCCGGGTGGTTGCCCGGACCAACCCGCCTTTACGGCTTTCGGCCGTTACCGTAATTTCACGGCCGCCATCCACAATCCAGCGGACGGTGACGGATCCCATGCCGGGGATGTTGTCGATTTCGATCACCGAGGGGTTGACTTTCTGCTCCTCCACCACGTTCAGGTCGCGGTTGAGCACCCGCATGCCGCCCAGCACCCTGGCTCCCTCCAGGGAAATGTAATCGGGACGTTCTATGCGGTACCTCAGGTCGATGCCCGAATGGGTCGGGATCAGCCGGGTATTGGCCACCACGGCGGTCACCTCCCGGAGCCCGCCGCCCAGCTCCTTCACGCTCAGCTCATGCACTTCGAGCTGCGGGGTATGCCAGGCGTGGTGCAGGGTGAAGGCCATGTTGCGGTGGAAATCCTGTTCCATCATGAAGCCGGGATGTATCCGGCCGTGGTTTTTTTTGAACCCGCCCACCTGTATCTTCCCGTACTGGGGGTGTTCATAATCTTCCCACGGAACGAAAGCATCTTCGAACAGCAGGTGGCGATCGAAATGGTAGGAGGCCTCCTGGGAAGCCTGGCGGTCGGAATAGGTTTCGTAATAATACAGGTAGGGGGTCATCAGCTCGTTGGTGAAGGTAAAAATGCCCCGGTTGAAGTGAAACCAGTCGATCTGCCCACCATACACGGTGTACAGGTCCGAATACAGGATCATGTAACGGTAGCCCGGCAACAGCCGGTCACCCAGCTCCCCGATGGCATCGTACACCATGCGGTCCTGGCGGGTGTACATTTGTTCATCTTCCCGGGTTCCGGGTCCGCGCAGGATCATGCCCCCGCTGTTGTGGTAGGTCTGTGCGCCGGCGATGTTCGGATGGGCGGTCACGAAGTCGCGTACCGCCCTGTTTTCGGGCAGGGAAAAAGGATAGAGGTAGGCCCCCCGCTGCACGTAATCGGGCTGCCAGTTCCATCCCCAGTCCCGGTTGGGATCATAGTAGCCCACACGGTCCTCGTTCACCCGGCCGTCCCCATCGCGGTCGATGCCCTCGAAACCCAACAGCTCCCATTGGCCGAACTCACCCGGCTTGACCGGCACCAGCATGCGGGGATCATCGGGGTGTTCCCGGTACTGACCCAGGGGGTTGCGCCGGCGCATCTGGGTGATGTGGCCGTCCCCGTTCAGGTCGTCAAATCCGTCCTCCACGGCCTGCCCGTCCCCGTCATCATCCAGGGGCACGGTTCCCGAGCGGGGTGAACTGCCGGTGTTGGGATTGGCCATGTACTCATGCCGGCCGTCGGGATTGATGGTCGGTACAATGTAGAACACCTTGTCGTCGAGCAGGCTGGTGACAAAGGGGTTGTTACCGTAATTCTCCACCAGGTACCATGCGGTGTACAGGGCGATTTCGCTTCCCTGGATCTCGTTCGCGTGGATGTTGCCGTCGATCCAGAAACCGGGCTTTTCCCGGTGGGGCTTGTTGCGGTGGTTGGTCACCCTGAGAAGCCAGATGTCCCGTCCTTCATGGCTTTTTCCGATCGATTCCAGGCTGACCAGTTCCGGGTAGGCCCCGGCCAGTCTGCGGGAGATGTCATGGAGGCCTTCGTTGGTATAATACCGGTTCCAGCTTACAGGCACCCTGGGGTTGACCGGGGTGCCGGCGGCCTTGAAAAAGTTGCCTTCCGGCCGTCCGTCGCTGACCTGGGCCCTTACCGGAAGCAACGTGGCAATCAATAGGGCTGCTGCAATGATTTTGTTCATGGGATGAGATAATTATCCGACGTGAAAGATTTCTTTTGTTCCTGCCACCCAGGGGGAGATTCACCCGGGGCAGTGCGGGAGGCGGTCATAAACGGACAGTGTGGGTGTCGAAGCCGGTGTTTTCCGCCCCTGCCCTGATCTCGAAGCTTCCCTTGCCCCGGACCAGCCAGCTGCGTTCCACCTTTTCGTAACCGCCAATGGAGTCGATGATGTCCACGGTTTTCCCGCTGACCACTTCCTGATTACCGGCAGCCTGGGTTCTGACGACCGTTTTCTGAACCCAGCGCACCCTTTGCCCCATTTGTGAGACGGTCGGGATGGCGCCCCTGTTCACGATGTCGGCGGTGATTCTGAACAGGTTGTTCCCAAGGGCCTCGGTGCGCACGTTCCCGATCTTTACCTGAGGCCTGTTCTCCGCCAGGGCCAGGATGAAGTCCAGGTGCTTTTCGGCCGGTTCGTCCGCCATGTCATGGGGAGGGCTTTTCAGGAGATGGGGCACGATGCCGCCCACTTCGACCTCCTTCCCGGGAAAACCGGGGTGGTCGACCCGGGTCCAGGGCACAAACACATCTTCCAGCCCCATGTCACCGGCCCACCGAAGGAATGCAAGCTGGGCGGCGGGATCGGTTGCCGGGCTGCCCCCGTTCTGCCGCACCCCGGCCATGATGTCTTCAATGGAAGCGGCCGGGCTGTCGCCCCAGGGACTCCCGGCCTGCTGCATGCTGCTCCCGCCGGGTCTTCTCGCCGCCCCTTCGATGGAAGTACCCGGGCGGGGGGGCTCTGCGGATCCGGCCCTGTTCGCGCCGCGAGGCTCTTCGGGAGCGGGTATCCACCAGCCCGGTGTACTGAAGCTGTAACGGCCGTAATGAAAATAAGCCCACTGGAAGAAGTCTCCCGGGCTCCCGGGAATGCCCTTCCCGGCAGATATGCTGCGGCTGTTGCTCTGCCTGTCCTCCCTGGCATCCGGGTCGTTCTCCCCGTGAACGTGCCGCCGGTAGTGCATGCTGACCATCTGGTTGACGGCGACATCCGGCTCCATCCAGCCCGTGGGGATGCGTCCGGCGGCCTCCCGTTCATTGTAACGCAATGGTTCCGACAGGTTGTTGGCAGGGCCGAAGCTGACCACCGCAAACACGTTTTTGGCCGCGAACAGGAAGTCTGCAATGGCCCGGGTTTCTATTTCGGAAACGGCATTTTCCCCGGCCCCGGCCGTGAACGCCGGATAGTTGAAAGAAAAGTTGCGGTTGAAGATCACCCCTTCATCCCCGTCCTCGTTGAACAACCCGTCCTTGTCCAGGTCGACGCCTTCGCTCAGAAGCAGGTAGCTGCCGCGCTGTCCCTGTTCCGGCCGGGCCCGGACCATGATGCGCTCATCTTCCGGATGCGGCATCCATTGTCCCAGGGGATCCCTTACACGCATCAGGGTGATGAGGCCGTCCCCGTTCAGGTCGTTGTAGGGGTCTTCGCCCACCTTCCCGTCCCTGTCATAGTCGGACGGGTTCGCATTTCCCAGGCGTTCATACCGCACGGGGGCATGATATTGCTGGCGCGCATCCGGGTTCATGTCCGGAAATACATAGAAAGTCACCGAGTCCAGCAGCTGCCGGATGGCGGTCTCTGACGAACGGGCCAGTAGCTTCTCTGCAAACTGCAGGGCCAGTTCCGCCCCCAGCAGGTGGTCGCCCGATGTCCCACCCACCACCGCAATGGCCGGCCGGGTTTCCAGTTCCCCGGATCCGACTTTCAGAAGCCATATTTCCCTGCCGCCCAGGGTTTTATCCAGTGACTCCAGTTCTACCAGGCCGGAATGTGCCCTTTGCAGGGCCTGCAGCCGTGCGGAAAGCTCCCGGTGGTCCGGATAACCGCCCCGGGCGGACGGGGGGTGGACCCCAAGAAGCAGCAGCAGGGTCAGTATGAAAAGCCACGGCCGGCTGGGCCGCATGGGGGGGAGGTGCCTGCCGGAAACATTCCCGTCAGGCCCGTTGTTCGAAACCAGTTTCATCATCGTGTCAGGGTTTATTCAGTGTCGACAGTGACAGCGGAAGCACCGCAGGCGGGCCTTCCTGGGCGTAAATGTAAAAATATTTATTCAGACACCCACCCGTCCGGTGGGGGAAGGGGATAAAAAAACCCACGCATCCCGCAGGCGGGATGGTGGGTTGGGGAAACCGGAACCATTTCGGCGGCATGCCTGGTTGCATGCCCCGCCCGGGTATTCCGGGGAAATACGTTTTGCTGCCGTTCCCTTGCTTTGGGGCTGTTAAAGGGTTCCCGAAATGAGGAAGGTAGCGGCGAAGGCCACGATGGCGTATAGCTCGGGGAAAACGGCCAGGATCATGGTGTTTCCGAATACGTTGTGTCCTGACCCGATGGCGGCGATTCCGTTGGCGCAGACCTGTCCCTGCCGGATGGCAGAAAGCAGTCCCACGAACCCCAGTGCCAGTCCGGCGCCAAAAATGGCCGCGGCATTGGACCAGCTGATGTCGGGCACCAGGTAACCGGAGAGAATGAAGTAGCCCATGAAGCCATACAAGCCCTGCGTTCCGGGGAGTGCACTAAGGATAAGATAGTTACCGAAGGCCTCGTCGTTTTTCTTCAAGGCGCCGACCGAGGCGTTGCCCCCCATGGAGACACCGTAGGCACTGCCGATGCCGGCCAGTCCGATCATCAATCCGACACCTATGTAAGCTAAAATAATTGGTTCCATAATGTTAAAGGTTAATTAAATGAGACGATTAAGTGATTTTTCTGAATGGGTTATACTTTTTCCCCCCGCCGGAGAACCCGGCGTTCTTGTAAAATTCCACGAAGGTCAGACGCATGGGGTGCACGAAGGCGCCCAGTCCCGACATGAAGATGTTGATGCTGTGGCCGATCACCAGGATAATGACCATGATGAGGATGTTGAGCACCGGGATGCTGCCGCTCATTTCCACGGCCAGGCTGTTGAACACGAAGCCCATGATGGCGCTGGAGATGCCGAGGGCAAACAAACGGATGTAGGACAACAGGTCTCCGAGGATGCCGGTCACCATGTTGTAGGTGTTCCACAGTCCGGCGCCGACATTCATCAGCACGTTGCGCCCGAGGTTGTTCAGTGGCAGGATAAGCAGCCCGCTGACCCCCAGAAGGATATACAGGGGGGTGTTTAGCTGGTCCATGGGGATGCCGCTCAGTTGGCTGAACAGGAACAGGGACACCCCGCCCACGAGCAGGGTGATCCATCCGATGGTGCCGATGGCAAAGCCCCAGCCGAACTGCCGGATTTCATTGATGGCCTTGAGAAACAGGCCGAACAGTATCTGCACTCCGCCGAATACCAGGGCCAGGTTGAACAGCAGGCTGTTGATGTCGGTGTCACGCTGGGCGAAGCGGTCGGCCAGGGTGCTGTAAACCGGGAGTCCGGTTTCGTAAAGGGGGATGCCGAAGAATGTGCCTCCGATGATGCCGAACAGGATGGTGGACAGGCCGAGGTAAAATACCAGGCTCATGACGTTCTTCAGTTCCTTCTTCACTTTCTTTTTCAGCAGCAGGGCCGCACCCACCATCAGCAGGCCGTACCCGGCATCGCCCAGACAGAAACCAAAAAACAGCATGTAGAAGGGGGCGAAAAAAGGCGTCAGGTCGAGTTCCCCGTATTTGGGAAGGGAGTAGAGTTCTCCCAGCATCTCAAATTTCCGGGCGAATTTCTGATTTTTCAGCAGGATGGGTACCTTCTCCTTTTTGGCGGGGGGTTCCTTCACAAAAAGCACCTTGCCATCATCGAGAAAATGAAGCAATTCTTCCTCCCTGTTGCCGGGCACCCAGCCTTCGAGCAGCATGACCTTGTCTTCGGCCTGCTTTTCCGTGTTTTCCAGGGCTTTCCCGTAGTCGATGGTTTCGACCACTTCCAGGTAATGCCGGCGGATGGCTTCCAGGCTGCCCGCGGCAAGTGCGTCCAGCTTCTGTTTGATTCCTCTCAGGTCCTGGAGCAGTTCCTGTTGGTAATGTGTAAGCTGGGAAATGGGCTTTTCCGGGGGGCGCATCTCTTCGGCATCGATTTCGATGGCTTCATCGCCCTGCTGGACCAGGACAAAATAGGTGAGTCCGCCATGCTGTCCCACGACCGCAACCGGATACTCCTGCAACCACCTCTCTTCAAACCTCCTGGAGGACACGGTATAGAATTTCAGGTGCAGGTCGTTTTTTCTGAGTTTTCTGATGGTTTCGGGAGAGAAGTCGCCCCAGTGTCCTACATGGACCATTTCCTTTTCAAGCTGGTGAAGCAGGCCGGTTTTGTGTTCCCTTTCCTCGAGCAGGCTGCGTGCCTGTTCAAAGGCTTCCCTGCCGTTCACGGCTTCCTGGCCGGTTGCCGGTTCCACTTCCCGGCGCTCAAGGCTTTTCATCACGCCGGCAATCTGTTTCACCAGGTCATACTGTTCCCGGATCTCATCCGACACCTCTTGTCGCTTCTCAATCAGGTGTACGACACCCAGCGCCCTGACCCGGTCGAGAAACGCCTGGTAGTCCTTGTGAAATACCAGGAAAGAGAATTTTGACATGGGTATGATCATATGCTTTCCTCCATTGCCTGAATGCGTGTTTTTACGATTTTCTGGGCGGCCTTTGAGAGGTTTTCCTCGTCTTCCAGGTAGCGTTTGATCTTGCGGATGGCATCCTGGAAACCCGGTATCTGGACCTTTTCATAAAGATTCACTTTCTGGGTGGTCTTGCGCCGGGCATGGTCAAGCAACTGCATTTTTTGCTCGAACACCTCCCTTTCGATGGCGATCTGTGCCAACTCCTTCACGATCCTGATGCCATCCAGGTACCAGGAAGGCCGGTTGAACAGGCTGAACCCGCTGACGGAGAACCTGACCTCCTCCAGAACGGGGGTTTTGACCCCGGCGATCTTTTTTACCGACAGTTCCACGTCTTCGACCGCCACGAGGCTGTTGTCGAATTCGCCCCACAACTCAATGGCCCGCTGGTAACCCTCCAGTTTTTCCTGTAGTTCCTTTTCGTAGGCTTCCGCCTGGGTTTTGGCCTTTTTGACTTCGACCCTCAGGGCGGCCTCTTTGTTTTTGAGGGTGGGCAGTGCACGTTCCCTTACCTGCAGCTGTTTGTTGATCTGCTGCAGGGCGGTCTTGTTGTATTGAAACTTGATTGCCATAGGCGATAAGGGATGGGGTTCCCGTATGGGTTCCCCGTTAGTTGTTGTTCTTTTTCCAGTATTTGTCCACGAACTGCTGCCTGATGCCCACCTCTGCAGGGGTGAAAAAGCGCTCAAAGAGCTGGTAGGCGGTCTCGAGCATGGTGTCTACATCGATGTTGACGTCGATGGCCAGCAGTTTTTCGGAATAGGCACGGGCAAACTCCAGGGACCGCTCGTCATAGTCGGTCAGGTCGAACCCGTTCTCCAGCTTGGTACGGGCATTGGCTGCATCGGCATACAGCCTGACGGCCGCGTTCATGACCTGGGGGTGGTCTTCCCGGGTCTTCTTCCCGATGACCAGCTGTTTGAGGCGGGAAAGGCTGCGGAAGGGATCCACGATCACCTTGCCGATGTCGCTGTCCTTGCGAAGGAACAACTGTCCTTCGGTAATGTAACCCGTGTTGTCGGGGATGGCATGGGTGATGTCGCCTCCTGAAAGGGTGGTCACCGCGATGATGGTGATGGATCCTCCGTCCGGGAACTGAACCGCCTTTTCATACAGGCGGGCCAGGTCGGAATAAAGGGAGCCCGGCATGGAGTCCTTGGACGGGATCTGGTCCATGCGGTTGGACACGATGCTGAGGGCATCGGCGTAAAGCGTCAGGTCGGTGAGCAGCACCAGGACCTTCTCGTTCTTTTCCACGGCGAAGTATTCGGCCGCTGTCAGGGCCATGTCAGGCACCAGGAGCCGTTCCACCGGGGGATTTTCCGTGGTGTTGATGAATCCCACGATGCGGTCGAGCGCCCCGGCATTGTCGAATACCTGCTTGAAATACAGGTAGTCGTCGTTGGTCAGGCCCACCCCGCCCAGGATGATCTTGTCGGCCTTGGCCCGGAGGGCGACCATGGCCATCACCTGGTTGAACGGCTGGTCGGGATCTGCAAAGAACGGGATCTTTTGTCCGGTGACCAGGGTGTTGTTCAGGTCGATGCCTGCGATGCCCGTGGCAATCAATTCGGAAGGTTGCTTCCGGCGTACGGGGTTCACGCTGGGGCCACCGATTTCGCGTTCATCGCCCAGGATCTGGCTGCCGTCCATGGGTTCACCGTAAGCATTGAAGAAACGGCCCGCCAGGTCCTCGCCCACCTTCAGGGTGGGGGCCTTGCCGGCGAAAATGACTTCTGCATTGGTCGCGATCCCTTCCGTGCCGGCGAATACCTGCAGGGTCACGAGGTCGTCGATGATCTTGACCACCTGGGCCAGCCGGCCATCCACGATGGCCAGTTCTTCATTTCCAATGCCGCTGGCCCTGAGTGAGACGGTTGCCTTGGTCAGCTGGAACAGCTTGGTATAGATTCGCTGAAATGCTTTGGTATCTTTTTCCATTATTGGGGATTTTCAGTGTGAATGCTTTAGGCCGAAGCCTCTTCGGTGACAAGCCTTTCGGCGATGGTTTCCTTCAGGGCCTTCTCGTTCTTGCCGAATTCATCCGACCCAAATTCGCTGTAGTTCATCTGCTTGAGGTGGTTGATGATTTTCTTGAAGTAGGGGGCCACCTCTTCGAATGAATCGAAGGAAAACTCCTTATGGCAAATCTCAATGACCTTTTCGAGCATGAAATTCTGGCGGTCGAGGGAGGAGGACGCATCGATCTTGTCGAAGGCATCCTGCTGCAGGATGGAAAAGTCGATCAGTTCCGATTTCCAGTACCTCAGGTGGTAATCGAGCGGCACGCCGTCATCGCCCAGGATGTTGATCTGCTCGTAGGCTTCCTTTCCCCTGAGAAGAATGTCCTTGGCCTCGAACACATTCTGTGTCCAGTTGGGGGAAATCTTTTCGTTGAGGTAATCGGCGATTTCGGGGTACTCCAGGTATTTGGAATAGCTGTCGATGGGGTCGATTGCCGGGTACCGCTTGCTGTCCGCCCGCTGCTGGGAGAGGGCATAAAAGCAACGGGCCGCTTTCTTGGTGGATTCGGTCACGGGTTCCTTGAGGTTTCCGCCGGCGGGCGACACCGTCCCGATGAAGGTGATGGAGCCGGTCTCCCCGTTGGGCAGGTAAACGAAACCGGCCCTGGAGTAGAAGTTGGAGATGATGGCCGGCAGGTCCATGGGGAAACCGTCCGGTCCGGGCAGTTCTTCCATGCGGTTGGACATCTCCCTCAGTGCCTGGGCCCAGCGGGAGGTGGAATCGGCCAGCAGAAGGACCTTCAGTCCCATGGCACGGTAATACTCCGCGATGGTCATGGCCGTGTATACCGATGCCTCACGGGCGGCCACCGGCATGTTCGAGGTATTGGCAATGATGGTGGTGCGTTCCATCAGCTTGCGGCCCGTGCGGGGGTCCTCCAGCTCGGGGAACTCCGTGAAGATCTCCACCACCTCATTGGCACGCTCCCCGCAGGCGGCCACGATCACCAGGTCCGCTTCCGCGTTCTTGGACAGGTTGTGTTGCAATACGGTCTTGCCCGATCCGAAGGGCCCGGGAATGAACCCGGTGCCTCCTTCGGCGATGGGATTGAGGGTGTCCATGACACGGATGCCCGTTTCCAGGATCTTGAAAGGCCTGGGTTTTTCGGTATAGGCCTTGATGGGCACCTTGACCGGCCACTTCTGCACCATGGTGATTTCATGGTCTTTGCCTTCGGCATCGGTGACCACGGCCATGGTATCGTGTACCTTGTAGGTTCCTTCCTCCTTGACGCTCTTGACGGTGTATTCTCCCCTGAACTTGAAAGGGACCATGATCTTGTGGGGCATCCAGTTCTCCCTGACCTCCCCGATCCAGCTCCCGGGAACGACCTTGTCGTCCTTTTGGGCAATGGGTCTGAACTCAAAATCCCGGCCGTCATCCAACGGATCCGTGTATTCCCCCCTTTTGAGGAACACCCCTTCCATTTTGTCCAGGTCGTTTTGCAGGCCGTCAAAATTCTTGGAAAGAATGCCGGGACCCAGGGTTACCTCCAGCATATGGCCCATGAATTCCACTTCCGCGCCCACCTTAAGGCCTCGTGTGCTTTCAAAGACCTGCACATACACCTTGATGCCGACAATCTTGATGACCTCGGCCATCAGGCGGGTATCTCCGTGTTTGATGAAGCAGATCTCGTTCTGTGCCGTCCGCCCTTCGGTCTCAACGATCACGAGGTTTGAGATGATCCCGGTTACCTTACCAATAGTGCTCATTCGATTCGTTTTTAATGTGGTTTTTGGAGTCCGGCCGGGTCCTGTTTCGGCGGGCCCGGGGCTCCTTTCATCTTGTTATTCTTTGAATGTGTCGGGGAGGGTGTAGCTGGTCTGAAGCTCCTTAAGCAGCTTTTTGAACAGCTCGTTCCCGTGGTCCCTGTCAATGGCCAGCCAGCGTTCCACCATGCCCAGCCTGATCACGAATGCCAGGATGCGCTCGATGGTGAAATAATGAAAAAAGGTGGCTTCCTCCAGGTACTCCCAGCGGAATTCATCCAGGGATTTTTCCCTTTCCTGAATGTCATCGATGCGGGACAGGTTGACCAGATCCTCCAGGTAATCGATTTCGGATCCCAGGCCAAAGTCCCTGGCGTGGCTCCTGCGAATGGATTCGGAGCGTTCGTCGCTCCCGATCACCTGGTGTTCGTAATCCACCTTGTGCTTGCGGGCATTGAGGGCCGTCATGATGTTCCTGACCGTCAGATCGAACCGGAACCACTCCCGGAGGAACTCATTGGATTCGTTCCGGAGCATGTGGTCATAAAAAAGGGTGGTCAATTCGTTCTCCGGATCCATTCCGGGGAACAATGGTTCCTTTTCCCTGAACGCTTCGATGAATTGTGCCATATAGGCAGGCAGGCCGGCAGGCTCCCGGAGGCCCTCCTCCAGTTCCTCCTGGGTGTAATTGCCTTTCTCCCGGAACTCCTTTCCGGTCTTTTGCAGGAGGTTCAGGAGGTTGGCATGGTCGTGCGGCAGAAAAAGTTTCTCCACCAGTCGGAAATCGTCCGCATGCAAGGAGGTTTTCAGTTCATTTTTGAAGGCCAGCTGGCTCTGGATCAGCTTGTGGATGTCCAGGGCAATGTCCTGTAATCCGGCCACCAGGTAATAATAATGTCGCTTTCCGGGCATTGGTTTGGGGTCTCTGAGAAATGCGGGTTCCTACTTCTTGTCGTTGCTGAAAAGCAGCTCAATCAATCTGGGGCGCAGGAATGCCTGGAAGAAGTGCTCGAAATCCTCATCCGAGAAAGATACCAGGTAGCCGCCATCCTTGGGGCCGATCTTGAAACCCCCTTTGAGCCTGTCGCTGTAGGAGATTTCAATCCCCTTGCCGAGAAGGTCCCTGACTTTTCCCTTAAAAAACCCTTCAAATTCCTTTTGCTGGGTGGCGGGAAGCAGGACCTCCAGCCGGACGGGGTCCCCGCTTTCCGGGTTCCAGTTTTTCACCACCGTCTTGATCACCTCCTGGGTAAAAGCCACCTCCTTGAAAGCCCCTTTGGTCTCAGGCTGAATGGCCCTGGCTTCTATCAGCTCCGCCACTTTCTGTTTTAAATCGGATAGGGCCTGCCGGGCGGAAAGCTGCAGTTCATTCAAGGAATTTTTCTTGAGCTCCCCGGCTTCCTTTTCTGCCTTTTCGATCAGCTCAGCAGCCTCTCGCTTTGCCTTGGACAACAGGCCGGCGGCTTCCTTTCGGGCGTCGGCAAGGATCTTCCCGGCCTCCTCATTGGCCTTGTCAATGCCTTCCTGGTAGATCTTTTCGGTGAGCTCCTGAAGTTTTGTCTGCATATTCATCGGGTTTATGGGGCAAATAACGCTTGTGTATTGTTTTGTGACTGTCTTTCTGATCTGCCTTCCGGGGCCGCTGCCTGCCATAATACAGGCCTCAGAGGCGTGGGGCATCTCCGGGATGCCTGGCCTGGTATCGCCGGTTTCCGGCTTGGAAACTTGTTAGTAATCAGGGTGCAATGATGGTCCTCGGCATGAAGGCGACCCAAAATTAGGAATTTTTTTCTCAAGAAAAAACCCCTTTCGTCAAAACATCCTGACGCGCACGGGATTTTCCCTGCTTGCCCAACAAAAATACAATATTTTTTTAATTTGTTATATTATTAACAACTCCAGGGTTGAATGCCTGAAGTGGTTTTATTGCCAGCAAACCGCATACCCCGGCCAGACAGGATGCTTCCTTACTCAGCGTCAGGGGAAAACAGCCTGGCCTTCCCCTGGCTGCCTGCTTTGTTAAAAATTATTAAAACCGAAACAATGCCCGGGTGTTTTTGTTTAATCCGCTACGCCTTAAACTGAATAAATCTGTTATAAACCCCGAATCTTAAAACGATAAGCAAGATGAAAAAACCAATGAAACTGTTTGCAGTGATTGCGGCCACCATGGTCGCCATGGCCTCCTGCGGTCCGCAAGCCGACAGGAAAGCCGAAGTGATGGAACAATTGGAGCTGGGAGAAATTCCGGAGGATGTGGATGTGTACCGCTTCAACCCGGACCTGAGCGAAGTGGCCTGGGAAGGGCGGCGCATTACCGGAGGGGGGCATGACGGCACCATCGGGATCCGGTCCGGCGAAATTTATGTTTATGACGGCTCCTTGCTGGCCGGTTATGTGGAGATCGACATGACCCGGATCGTTGTCCTGGACATCGAGGATCCGGACATGAACGCCCGCCTGAAAGGCCACCTGGAGTCGGATGATTTCTTCTCCGTGGCCGATTATCCCGTGGCCCGTCTCGATATTGCCTCCTTCGAGGCACTGGAGGATGCCGGGCAGGACGAACCCAATTACCGGGTGAACGGCAATTTGACCATCAAGGGCATCACCCACGGCATGGCCTTCGATGCCACCATTGATATGCTGGAAGGGCGGATAACGGGAATGGCTGATTTCACCTTTGACCGCTCGAGGTACGACGTGCGCTTCGGCTCCGGTCGTTTCTTCGAGAACCTGGGAGACAACCTGATCCTGGATGATGTCTTTATGACCATCAATATCCTGGCGGAGATGCAATAAACCTGGCGAAATCCGGTCGTTTCCGGATCGATCCCCAAAGCAAGAGGCCGTCCCCGGTGAAGGGACGGCCTTGTTTTTTAATGCTTGTGGATCATCCCGGTGGACCCCCTCATGCGGTGGGGCCCCGCCGGCCTTTCCCGGATTTCCGGAATTTAGTCACGGTCGTGGGTGTCCTGGTCGGAAGTCCACTCGTAATTGTACAGGCCCTCCAGGAGTCTTTTTTTCTTTTCTTCCGGACTGAGGCCTTCATAGGCGGCCCTGGCTTCCTGGTATTTCCTGCGCTTTTCTTCTTCGATCCGGGCCGATGCGGCTGTGTGTTTGTCTTCAATGCGCTTGCGGAGGAACCCGCTGGCCACGGCAGGAAACAATTCCAGAAGCAGCCCTTCCTTCTCGGTCCGGGCCAGGGTCACGCCCCCGAATTCCTTGAGGACGGGATTGTCCTGTTTTTTATAATCCTTCGGGTCATAAGGCGTTTCTTTGGGTGATCCGGTGATCTGCTTGCGGAATTCCGGGTCCACCGGGATGGGGGTCTTGCCGTAGAGCCCCTTGACCAGGTTCACGAACTGGTTGGAGTTTGTGGTGTAAAATGGCTTGCCGTTGTTCTCGTCGATGATGCAATTGACGGCCTGAACGCCCACGATCTGGCTGGTGGGTGTTACCAGGGGAGGGCAGCCGGCCGCCAGACGCACCATGGGAATGATCTCCAGGACCCTGGGGAGCAGCTTTTCAAGCTTCAGCTGCTTAAGCTGGGCGAGCATGTTGGTGTACATGCCCCCGGGGATCTCCGCCGTGCGCACATTTTCGTTCGGGGCAGGAAAGCGGAAGTATTTCTCGATGGCCTGGGTGGTCTCCAGCAATTCCCTTTCCTTTCGATCCCGTGCCAGTTCAATGGCCTTGTCGAAAAGGGCATCCACTTCCCTGGGGAGTTTGTCCTTCGTGATGTCGAATTCGAGCGGAAAGATCTGGTAGGTGTCGAAGGCCGACAGTTCCTGGCGGATACCCTTGAGTTCCCGGTTGATCTTCACGACCGCTTCCCGGTTGACCCCGGTGTCGATGCCCAGTTTGTCGCAGAAGATCTGGATCAGCTCAAAGGCCGGGGCGGCGGGACCACCGGCAAAGTTCAGGATGCAGGTGTCGATGATGTCCACCCCGTTGAGGATGGCCGTCAGCATCGATGCCAGCCCGTAACCCGGGGTGGAGTGGGTGTGGAAATCAATCGGAATCCCCACCTCTTCCTTCATCAGCTTGATGATGATCCCCGACTTGACAGGGGGGATCAGTCCGGCCATGTCCTTGATGGTGATCATGTCGGCACCCATCTTTTCCAGTTCCTGGGCCTTGCGGACGAAATACTCGATGGTGAATACCTTTCCCGGCAGGGGTTTGCCTCGGAGTAAGCCCATCAGGCGGTCCCTTTTGCGGAAACGCGGGTCCACCGTATAACAAACGGTGCAGTCGGCAATTCCGCCGTTCTCCTTGACATACTGAATGGTGGAGCGGATGTTGTCGACATCGTTCAGGGCATCGAATATGCGCATGATGTCGATGCCGGAACGGACTGCGTGGCGGTTGAAGCCTTCGATCACCGAATCCGGGTAGGGGTTGTAACCAAACAGGTTGCGGCCGCGCGAGAGGGCTGTCAGTTTGGAGGTGTCCCCGATCACTGCCTTGATTTTTTCCAGCCTCTCCCAGGGATCCTCATTCAGGTAACGCATGACGGAGTCCGGTACGGCGCCTCCCCAGACTTCCATGGCATAAAACCCGGCCTCCCTGAAAAGGGGGAGCACCCGGTCTACCTGTGCCTGGGTCATGCGGGTGGCAAACAGGCTTTGTTGCCCGTCGCGGAGCGTGAGGTCGCGAATTAAAATCTTCTTGTTCATAATCAATGAATTCCCTGTTGGTTACCAATCCGAATGCTCCTGCAAAGGTAGGCAATCCCCTCCTAATTGTGAAAGAAATAACAGATATTAGAATGGAAATTCTTCCATCTCCGATTCCCGGGGGCCTTCCCCTTCGGACGGGGGGTCCGCCTCCTGGTGGAGGAGGTTGGATTCCACGTAAATGGCCTTGTAGGGTTCCGTGGGACAGGCAAATTCGCAGGCTCCGCATCCGACGCACAGATCCGGGGTGACCTCGGGCAGGAACAAGCCGTTGAAGGGAACCATGTGGACGGCTTTCGTCGGACAGTGCTCAGAGCAGGCCCCGCAGTCGGTGCGGTCCACCATGACGATGCAGCTTTCCACCATGAAGCGGGCCACCCCGATCTGGATGCGTTGCTTGTCCTCCCGGGTTTGCCTGGTGATGGCCCCCGTGGGACACACTTCGGTGCACCGGACGCAGTCGTAGTTGCAGAAACTCCGCTGAAAGTCCAGTTTTGGCTGCATGAAGCCTTCCAGGCCGTAATCGAAAAAGGAGGGCACGATCACCTGGGTCGGGCAGACGCTTACGCAGAGGTAACAGGCGGTGCAGTTTCCGGTAAAATGGTCATGGCTGACCGAACCCGGGGGGGTTACGGGATGCAGGGTGCCTGTGGGAACCATGCCCGGCTGGTTGTTTCCCTGAGCAAGTCCCGCCTTTTTCAGGAGCGGGATGCTCAGCAGTGCCGACACCAGGCCCAGCATAAAGCGGCGTTTGTTCTGTTCCTGGCCACCCATCTCTTCCTGCCTGCCAGAACGGTTTTTTTGGGCCCTGACGTCCGAAAAAGACAGGTAGGTCAGTCCCCCGTTGTGGCAGGAGGCAAAGCAGTTGAAACAGCTTATGCACCGGCTGGGATCCACCTCCCGGGTCTTGCTGTTGATGCATTCGGCCTTGCATACCCTCTCGCAGCGCCCGCAGGCATTGCAGGCGGCCTCCCTGAAGGCGATCTGGTACCTGGATTTCGCCGCGATCAGGCCAAGCATGGCCCCCACGGGACAAAGGGTGTTGCAGAACAGCCGGCCGCGCAGGGAGGCCATGATGACGAGGGTCAGAAGGATGCCTCCGGATACAAGCACCACCTCCCAGGGCAGGACTTTGCCCGCAAGGGGGGAAACGGCATAGCTTCCCCGGGCCTCAAGGGCGCCCGACAGGAGGTTGTTCAACCAGATATAGGCCGGTTGCAGGAAAGTCACCGACAGCTTGCCGAAATTGGAGTAGGGGTCCAGTAGGTTGACCAAAAACAGGCTGCCTGAGAGCCAGAGTACCAGGGTGAGGGCCAGGACGCCGTAACGCAGCATCCGCTTCCGGTTGGATGAATAAACGAACTTGCGCCGTTTCTTCTTTTTGAACAGGTTTGCCGCGCGGGTGATGACATCCTGCAGGGTGCCCAGCGGACAGATCGAGGAGCAGTAAACCCGTCCGACAAAAAAAGTAAGCAGGAACACCACAAGAAAGCCCAGCCCCGAGATCGTAAAGAACAGGGCGAGAAAACGGAGCAGGGAGGGGAGGACCTGCAGGCGCAGGAAGAACTCCGATGCCGGCTGCAGCAGGGCTGCATCAATGCCGATGAACAGCTGGATGAACAGCAGCATCACCAGGATGGACAGGACGATGCGGATGGTTTTCAGGTGGCGGAGGTTCATCGGCAATGGGGGTTAAGCTATGGCAAGCAGACATTTCGGGACATCAGATGGCCACCCTGCGGATGCGGAGCTGGTCCAGGTCGATCCGGCCGATGTTCATCTCGGCGGCGATGCGGATGTGTCCCACGTCCTTTGGCTGGACTCCGTAGATCAGGGAACCTGCGGCATCCACTGCCACGATGTCTTCCGATACCAGGAGGCTTCTGGCAAGGGTCAGGTCGGAGGTGGACGTGCCCTTGGGCCCGTTCTGGGTCATGACCCGGTAGGCGTCCACGATGTTCAGGTCCGGCTTGCGAAAGAGGCAGAAATCGGCGATGCACTGGTGGAGGTCGTTGCGGTGCCAGAACCCGCGGTCCCAGACAACGCCCATGAGGTTCTTCATGGCCACGGTCACCGTGGTGGATGCATGGTGTTTCAGGACCGGCACGTTGATGAACACATCGGCATCGAGGATTTGTTCATGCACCTTGGCGCTGGTGAGCCGCTTCCCTCCGGGGATTGTCACGTCCCTGAAGTTGCGCTCGAAGTTGCCGGGCACGATCTGCCCACCGGCTTCGCGGACCGCCTCGGCGATGCCCGAGTTCTGGTAACAGCGCTCCCAGTTGTCGCAGGTGTGGTCAAAAACGAAAACACGGTCAGCGCCTGCTGCCAGGCAGTCACGCACGATGGCCCCGACCAGTTCCGGGTTCGTGTTGGCCGCCCGTTCCGGTGAGGTGTCCCAGGCAATGTTGGGTTTGATCACCACCCGCTGCCCGCGTTTTACATACCGCTGCATGCCGCCCAACTCCTGCATGGCACGCCGGTACATGGGAACCGGGTCACCGCCGCGCACGGCCACCAGGTCGTATTGTCCCCCGCCTGCCGCCTGCCGTCCGGAGGCAAAAAGGGGCAGGCGTCCCAGGGTCGATGCGTACAGGCTCCCCAGTGCCGAGAATACGATGCCCCTGCGTAAAAACTGTCTTCTGTCCATCTGATGTATTTATGATTGTTTCAAGTGCTTTCTCCCTGCAAAATTATCATTTCACCACTATTTTATGTATTTTTGGACCGGTAAACCCCCGTCAGACAGCTTATTTAAAACGATTTTAAAAGATTCTTCATGGCCACCGTTCCATCCCTTGCAAGGTCGATCGACTGGAAAGCGACCACCAAAGCCGGCTTGCTGGATATTGCCGCCCTGGCGGTGATTTATTTTCTTCCGGCCCTGTCGCATATGCTCAGCATCAAACTCTACCTGGTAGAGCCCATGCGGCTGATGCTCATCCTGGCTATGGCCCATACCCACCGCAGGAATGGCTACCTGCTGGCCTTGACCCTGCCGCTTTTTTCCTACCTGATCTCGGCCCACCCGGTATTGGTCAAATCCGCCCTGATCTCGGCCGAACTGCTGGTCAACGTGGCCGTATTCTATTTCCTGGTGCAGCGCATCCACCGCCTGGGTGCCATATTCGCCAGCATCTGGATCAGCAAGTTGTTCTATTACGGGCTGAAGTATGTGGCCATCCTGACGGTCCTGCCTTCGGAATCCCTGATCGGAACGCCCCTGCAGATCCAGCTGGCCACTTCGGCCGCGTTCAGTATCTACCTGTTTTTGATGTTTCGCAGGAAATAAGGGTCCCTGTCCGAAGCAGTAGGGATCCTGTTTTCCGGAGGAACCCCGCGGGGGGCGTGAGAAAAACCAGAAGCGCCGGCGGGCGGGCATACGTCCGGGTTCACAAATGGCTGTTGAATCCCAGGGCCCGGACAACCTGGAGCTGTTCCTGGCGGAGTTCTTTTCCCAACAGCGTATACGCACCCGGTTCCCTTCGCAGGGGGTAATCCTCCCGCTGCTTTTCGAACGAATCAGGATCCTGCTTTAGCCGCGCAGAGTCCGCCCTGATATCATAGGTCAGCCCCGCCAGATAGATGAAAAGTTCCTCCGCACCATCAAAGCTTTGTCGAATATCCACAACCGGATCCGTTGGTTGGGGGATGTCGGTGGGGCGCCAGGTGTCCAGATGAAGACTGAAATAACGGCTGAGGGCCTGTACGCTTCTGGCCGTGCCATTGGCTTTGCCGTCGGCCGAATAGCCTGCTATATGCGGGGTGGCGATGTCTGCCAGCTGCAACAATTCCATCGAAATACGGGGTTCCTTTTCCCACACATCGATGATGGCCCCTCCCAGGCGCCCGCTTCGCAAGGCTTTTACAAGGGCTCCGGTATCGGCCACCTCGCCCCGGGAGGTGTTGATCAGCCAGGCGCCTTGTTTCATACGGGAACAAAATCCATCCCCTGCCATATGCAGGGTCTTGTCAGGTTCCGTTACATTCAGGGGAACGTGCAGGCTCACCACATCGGCCTCAGCCAACAGGTCCTCCAGCCCGACAAATTCTCCCGGCCCTTCCTGTCTTTGCCGTGGCGGATCATGGACCAGGGTACGGATGCCCAGCTGTCTTGCCATCGCCTGCACCCTTGCCCCGGTATGACCTGCCCCCACGATGCCCAGGCAAAGGGACCGGAATGGTTTATGAGTCCGCTCCAGGATGCAGGCCAGGGCGGATGCAACATACTGCTGTACCGATCCGGCATTGCATCCGGGGGCATTTGTCCAGTATATCCCGTTGGCTGCACACCAGGCCGTATCGATATGATCAAAACCGATGGTGGCAGAAGCGATGCAACGGACCTTACTGCCTGCCAACAGCCGCTCGTCACAACGGGTGCGTGTACGCACGATGAGGGCGTCTGCATCACGCAGGTGACCCGGTCCGATCTGTGCACCGGGCAGGTAATCAACCCGGGCAACGCCTTCCAGCACCCCTTCCAGAAAAGGGATGTTTTTGTCAGCCACCATTCTCAGGCGCTTGATTGGCCTTGTTTGCATGTCCGGAAGGTTGTTTAGTTCACTTCGGATGGCGGCTATTAATCCGCGCCCAGCTGCAAAGTAAAGAAAAACTGTTAAACCAGGCGGTATGCCCATAAACCTTTTCCCCCCGGCAAACGATGTGCCATGAGGGGCATGGGTCAATACCTGGCAGCACGGACTTCCGTCGCGGAAATTCAACATTCAGACGATAGGAAGCAATTCGTATCTTTGCGCATGATCATTCTGGGAAATACCTTGTTGTCGGATGAGATCTACCTGGAGCAGTTCGTGTGCCGGCTGGATGCCTGCAAGGGAGGCTGCTGCGTGGAAGGGGACGCCGGGGCTCCCCTGGAAGAGCAGGAGACGATCATCCTGCAGCAGATCTATCCGACGGTAAAACCCTTTATGATCCCCGAAGGCATCAAGACGGTGGAGCAGGAGGGGACCTGGGTGCGTGACTTCCAGGGAGAGCAGACCACCCCCCTGGTGAAAGGGGGGCCATGTGCCTATGTGTTCTACGACGAACGGGACATTGCCAAATGCGCCATTGAACGGGCCTTCGAGGAAGGCCTGATCGACTTTAAGAAGCCTGTCTCCTGCCACCTCTACCCCATCCGCGTGATCCGCTACCCGCATTATGAGGCACTGAACTACCACCGCTGGCCTGTTTGCGACCCGGCCCGGAAGCAGGGACATGTGCTGAAAGTAAGGGTCTACCGTTTCCTGAAGGAGGCCCTGATCCGCCGTTACGAGGCCGCCTGGTACGAGGAACTGGAGGAATACATCCGACTGACTTACGGGGAGGAGTGAAGACGGAAGGCGGGCTGCCGCCCTCCGGGAGCCAGGCCTTTGTCAGCGTGACCAGGAACGGGCCCGGCTGACGGCATCCGCCCATTTGTCCTTCAGCCGGAGCACCTCGTTCTCGCCCCGTTGGGGCTCGAACACCTGCCCGGCCTGCCACTGTTTTTCCAGGGCGTCCATGTCTTTCCAGAAACCCGTGGCCAGTCCGGCCAGGTAAGCGGCGCCCAGGGCGGTCGTTTCGGTGATGTGCGGCCGCACGACCCGGGTCCGCAGAATGTCGGCCTGGAATTGCATGAGCAGGTCGTTGGCGGAGGCGCCCCCGTCCACACGGAGTTCGCTGATCTGCATGCCGGTTTCCAGCTTCATGGCATGGAGCACATCCATGGTCTGGTAGGCTATGCCCTCCAGTGCCGCCCTGGCAATGTGGGCACGGCTTGTGCCGCGGTTGATCCCGATCATCAGCCCGCGCGCGTACTGGTCCCAGTAGGGAGCTCCCATGCCGGTAAAGCTTGGGACGAGGAACAGGTCTCCGCTGTCCTGCACCTGCCGTGCCAGTTCCTCGACCTCGGAAGAAGAGCCGATGATGCCCAGGCCATCGCGCAGCCACTGGACCACGGCCCCGGCCATGAAGATGCTGCCTTCCAATGCGTAGGTGGTCTTGCCGCCCAGCTGCCAGGCCACCGTGGCCAGCAGTTTGTTCTTCGATAAAAAGGGCTTGTCTCCGGTGTTGATCAACAGGAAGCAGCCGGTACCATAAGTGTTTTTGACCATTCCCTTGCCGGTACACATCTGGCCGAACAGGGCCGCCTGCTGGTCGCCTGCCAGCCCGGCCACCGGCACCTCCTCCCCGAACCATTGCGGGTCGGCATGGCCGCAGATGCCGCTGGAGGGAACCACTTCGGGAAGCATGGACCGGGGAATGTCCATCAGCGCGAGCAGCTCCTCGTCCCAGTCGAGGCGGTGGATGTTGAACAACATGGTCCGGCTCGCATTGCCGGCGTCCGTGACGTGCTTTTTCCCCTTGCTCAGGTTCCAGATGAGCCAACTGTCGACCGTCCCGAAGGCGAGCTCGCCCCTTTCGGCCTGCTCCCTGGCCCCTTTCACATGGTCCAGGATCCACCGGATCTTGGGTCCGCTGAAATAGGCGTCGATGACGAGTCCCGTTTTCTCGCGGACCATGGCTTCCATGCCGCGCCGCTTGAGTTCATCACAGAAACCGGATGTCCGCCGGTCCTGCCATACGATGGCATTTCCCAGGGACCGGCCGCTGGCACGGTCCCACACGATGGTGGTTTCTCTCTGGTTGGTGATGCCGATGCATGCCAGGGCATTTCCTCCGATCCCCGCCTTGTCCATGGCTTCGGCCGCCACGGCACGCTGGGAGGCCCATATCTCTGCCGGGTCGTGTTCCACCCATCCCGGATGCGGAAAGTGCTGGGGGTATTCCTGCTGGGCCTGAGCGCGGATTTTTCCGTCCCTGTCGAACAGGAGGGCCCTGGAACTGGTGGTCCCCTGGTCGAGTGCGAGGACAAACTGTTCTTTTTTCATGTTTTTTTGGATAGGCGTCACCCCGCCTGACTTCCTGCCTGCCATCCAGGTGACTGTTCCACGGCGAATTCTATCCGCCGGATGCACTCCTCCCGGCCGAGCACTTCCATGATGTCCTTCACGTCAGGCCCCGTGCCGCTGCCCACCAGGGCCAGCCGCAGTCCGGGCATCACCTTGCCGGCGCCCAGCCCGCGCTGCTCCATGAACTCATGCAGGGCCTTGTCGATGGTCCCGGCATCGAAGGGCTCCATGGCGGAAAGCAGGTCCCTGATCTGAAGCAGGATGTCCGGGGTGTCTGCCTTCCAGCGTTTGGCGGCAAAGGCCGTGTCAAAATGCCCGGGCGCCCTGAAAAAGAAGGCCGATTGCTCAGCCAGCTCCCCTGAGAAATGGGCCCGGTCGCGCATGAGGGCGGCGACTCTGGCAGGATCGGCCGAACCCGTGGGGATGCCCCGCTTTTGCAGTTCGGTGACCAGCTCGCCGGCGACTTCCTTCAGCGGCTTGCGCTGCAGGTACTGCTGGTTAAACCATTTGGCCTTTTCCGGATCGAAGCGGGATCCGGATTTTCCCACCCGTTCCAGGGAAAAGCCATCCACCAGCTCCTGCATGCTGAAAAGTTCCTGTTCAGTGCCGGGGTTCCATCCCAGCAGCGCCAGCATGTTCACGAAGGCCTCCGGGAAATAACCCGTTTCCCGGTAGCCGCTGGATACCTGTCCCGAAACCGGGTCCTTCCACTGAAGGGGAAATACGGGGAAGCCCAGCCGGTCCCCGTCCCTTTTGCTCAGCTTGCCGTTGCCGTCCGGCTTCAGCAGAAGGGGCAGGTGGGCGAAGCGGGGCATCCGATCCTCCCAGCCCAGAAAACGGTACAGCATCACGTGCAGGGGGGCTGATGGGAGCCATTCCTCCCCCCGGATCACATGGGTGATCTCCATCAGGCAGTCGTCCACCACATTGGCCAGATGGTAGGTCGGCATGCCGTCGCTTTTGAACAGCACCTTGTCGTCGAGCAGGCTGCTGCTGACCCGCACTTCCCCCCGGATCAGGTCGCTGACCAGGACTTCTTCCCCGGCCGGTATTTTAATGCGGATCACATAGGGTTCGCCCGAGGCCAGGCGGCGCCGGACTTCCTCCAGGGGAAGGGTCAGGGAGTTCTTCATTTGCATGCGGGTGTGGCTGTCGTATTGCGGGTTGCCGCTTTTTTCCCTTTCCAGCCGCTGGCGCATGGCTTCCAGATCTTCCGGGGTGTCGAAGGCATAATAGGCATGCCCGCTTTCCACCAGCTGCATGGCATGACGGAGGTACAATTGCTTTCGTTCCGATTGGCGGTAGGGGGCGTGGGGTCCGCCTGTATCCGGGCCTTCGTCCCATTGGATGCCACACCAGCGAAGGGATTCCATGATATACTCCCCGGCACCTGGTACAAAACGGCTCTGGTCGGTGTCTTCGATGCGCAGCAGGAAGGAGCCGCCGTGTTTGCGGGCAAAGAGGAAATTGTAGAGGGCCGTGCGGACCCCCCCCATGTGCAGGGGGCCGGTCGGGCTGGGGGCGAAGCGAACGCGTATGTGGGTCATGAAAGGCGTGTTATTTTGAGTGCAAAGATCAGAAAATGCGGCCGCCTGCGCAAATACATCCGGACGAAGTTTTTCCCGGGTCTGCCCTACAAAAAGAAGACCACCCGGATGATCAGCCCGATGCCGGATCCCATCAGGGCCACTCCGACGATCCGGTTGATCCAGGTAAGTAGTCTGATGCTCAGGTATTTTTTGATGCGGTTGGCCAGAAAACACTTGAACAGGTCTGTCGTGAATACCGCCGCGATGGTTCCCGAAAAAAACACAAATATTTCCCTGGAGGGGATTCCGTATTTCGTGGACACCAGGCTCATGACCCCCAGCCAGAAAAGCAGCAGAAACGGGTTGAAAATGTTCATGAAGAACCCCTTGGTCACGTAGCGGAAAAGCCTGCCGGAAAAGAACCGGTCGGTTTTCAGGCGGAGCTCCGGGGCTGCCGGTGCGGCAATGGTGTGCCGGCGCATGAAGGTGATGAGCCCGAAGCCCACGACGATCAGCCCGCCCACGATGCCGAACCGTACCTGGTTGTCCTCGGCCCCGAGGATCTGTACGGCCCCTAAATAACTCAGGGCGATGAGGACCATGTCGCTGAGGCTGACCCCGATAGCAAATTGCAGTCCGGCGTAAAACCCCCTGTGTATGCTGGTCTGCAGCAGGGAGATAAAGCTTGGCCCGACAAGAAATGCCAGGGTGATGCCCATCAGTATGCCCTCTGTCAACGCAGCGATCATGGCAAGGGGATCATGGTTTGCCGGCTGTCCACTGGCGGATGTAGTCTTCCCATTCCCCGATCATCTGGTTCTTGAGCACCCGGGGGAATTTATTCTGTGCGCCTTCCTTCCCTTTCATCTTCATCCAGTCATAAAACAGCCGGGTCGGCAACACCTCCACAAAGACCTCCTTGATCGCGGCGATGCGCTCCACCCGGTAATCATCGTTAAGCACCCTGAGGTTGTCGTCGATGGCTTTTCGCAGGGTGCCCGGATCCACAGGGCTGTCGGTGCCCACATACCATTTATGGGCAAACATGGTCTGGTGCCGGATGCCCGCCACGGTGAACTCACGGACCTCAATGTTCAGCTGGTCCTCCGCCATCTTGATGGCCATGTTCATGTTCTCCTGGGACAGGTGTTCCCCGCAGAGGTTGAGAAAATGCTTGGTCCGGCCGGTGATGACAACCTCATGGAGTTTTTTGTCGGTAAACTTGATGGTGTCTCCGATGAGGTAGCGCCAGGCCCCCGCACAGGTGCTCAGCAGCAGGGCATACTCCCTGCCTTCTTCCACGTCCTGGATGCCGATGGCAACGGCCTCCTTTTTGATGTTGCCCTCCATGTCAAAATGATCGTCATTGAACGGGACGAACTCCAGGAAGAGTCCATTGTCGAGCACCAGCTGCATCCCGCTTGTGCCGGGCCGGCTCTGAAAGGCGATGAAGCCTTCGGAAGCCAGGTAGGTCTCTATATAGGTCAGGGGCTTGCCCAGCAGCTTTTCAAACCCTTTGATATAGGGGGTGAAAGAGACCCCCCCGTGGACGAAGATGGAGAGGTTGGGCCAGATGTCGTGAATGGTCTTCAGGTGGTAAGTCTCGATGATCTTTTCCAGCAGGATCTGCCACCAGGCAGGGACCCCGACGATGACCCCGATATCCCAGTCCGGCGCCTTTCTGACGATCTCGTTCAGCTTGGTGGGCCAGTCGCGTTCCTTGGAGATGCGTTTGCCGGGCTTGTAGAAATGCTGGAACCAGAAAGGGATGTTCTTGGTGGTGATGCCCGAGAGGTCCCCTTCATAATACGTGCCGTTGTAATGCAGGTGGGTGCTGCCCCCCAGCATCAGGATGCCTTTTTCATAGAATGAGCGGGGAAAATCGTACCTGGCCAGGGAAAAGATCTGTTTGATGCTGGTCTTCTGAATGGCCCGGAGCATGTCCGCGGTGACCGGGATCTGCTTGCTGGAGGCTTCGGATGTGCCGGAGCTCAGGGCAAAATACTTCACCCTGCCGGGCCAGCACACAAAGGGTTCGCCATTGAGGTTGCGGTACCACCAATCCTTGAAGATGGTATTGTAATCATACAGGGGTACCCGTTCCCGGAAAGCCTTTACGGGATCCTTATCCCTGAGGATGTCATAAAACCCGAAATGCTCTCCGAAGGCGGTGTTGGCTGCTTTGCGCAGCAGTTTTCTGAGTTCCTTTTTCTGGGTTACCGCGGGGTCTTTCGTGCTGAATATGGCCGGCATCCGGCCGCGCAGCTCAATGGCCCTTTTAATGATGGATCCTAGGATGGGCATGGTAAAACGGGTTGGTGATCAGGGACAATCCGGGGAATAAATTTACAAATTCCTGGCAATCCTTCATCGGGTTCTTTGCGGTCCGCCCCCGCGATGCTATTGCCCGGCCTTTTCGACCCATTGCCGCACCTCCCCGGGGGTGGGGGCCGGGATGTCGAGCTTCTTTTTTTTCCGCAGGCCGCACAGCTGGTTGAATACCTTGTTGGGATTGGCCCCGCTGAGGGCGGTGGTATCGGGGTATCCCGATTGCTGCAGGAGGGCATCCCAGGCCTCCGGCACCCCGGCCTTTTCGAATGCCCGGGTGGTTCCGGCGGCGGCTGATTTCTCGGGCCGCATCTGGGGGAATAGCAGGACATCCTGTATGGAGGTGCTGTTGGTCATGATCATGGCCAGCCTGTCGATCCCGATGCCCAGGCCGGCGGTGGGGGGCATCCCCGTCTCTATGGCCCGCAGAAAGTCTTCGTCCAGGACCATGGCTTCGCTGTCCCCCCTGCGTCCCAGTTCCAGCTGTTCTTCAAATCGCCGTCGCTGGTCGACCGGGTCATTGAGTTCGCTGAAGGCATTGCAGATCTCCTTGCCGTTGCAGATGGCCTCGAAGCGTTCCACCAGCCCGGGCTTGCTCCGGTGCTTCTTGGCCAGTGGCGACATTTCAACCGGGTAGTCTGTGATGAAGGTCGGCTGGATCAGATGGGGCTCACAGGATTCCCCGAAGATCTCATCGATCAGCTTGCCCCGCCCCATGCTCTGGTCGGTATCAATGCCGAGGCTCCCGGCAAGACGTCTCATCTGCTCTTCCGTGTATTCCGACACATCCTGCCCGGTGAAATGGCGGATGGCTTCATACATGGTGAATCGTTTCCATGGCCTTTTGAAATCGATCTCGTGGTCCCCTACCCGGATCCGGGTCGTGCCATGAAGGTCTGTGGCGATCCTTTCGACCATCTCTTCCACCAGGTTCATCATCCATTCATAATCCTTATAGGCCACGTACAACTCCATCATGGTAAACTCCGGGTTGTGAAAGCGGCTCATGCCTTCATTGCGGAAATCCTTCGCAAATTCAAACACCCCGTCAAACCCTCCGACGATCAATCGCTTCAGGTAAAGTTCATCGGCAATGCGAAGGTACAGGGTGGCATCCAGGGTGTTGTGGTAGGTCTTGAACGGCCTGGCTGCGGCACCCCCGTAGATCGGCTGAAGTACCGGGGTTTCCACCTCCAGGTAACCGGCATCCAGCAGGTAGCGGCGCATGCTTTCGATCATCCGGGCGCGTTGCCGGAATACGGTTTTTACCTGGGGGTTCACGATCAGGTCGAGGTGGCGCTGCCTGTAGCGTTGTTCCGGATCGGTAAAGGCGTCGTATACCTGTCCGTCTTTTTCCTTGACCACGGGCAGGGGGCGAAGGGATTTGCACAGCAGCCTGAATTCCCTGACGTGGATGGTCACCTCCCCCATTTTCGTGGTGAAGACATGGCCCTTTACCCCGATGATGTCGCCGATGTCAAGCAGCCGCTTGAACACAGTATTATAAAGGGTTTTGTCCTCTCCGGGACAAACCTCATCCCGGTTGAAGTAAAGCTGTATGCGCCCGCTGTCGTCCTGCAGTTCCGCGAAGGATGCGCTGCCCATGATGCGGCGGCTCATGATGCGGCCGGCCAGCTGCACGTCCCGGAACAAGGAGTCATCGTCCGGGAAACGGGTCAGGATGTCCCTTGCCGTGGCGTTCACCGGGAAAACTTCCGCCGGATAAGGGTCGATCCCCAATGCGAGCAGCTCGTCCAGGGCCTGCCTGCGGATGACCTCCTGTTCACTCAGTTTGTTGGCCATATTCGATGTGTTTGGGATGCATGCCGGGGCCTTGGCTGCCCTGGTTTCCCGGCGGGAATGCTCCTTGTCCCCCGTAAGGGGGAACGTTCTTTTTACGAACTGCAAAGATAGTGAATATAGTTTTTTATTTTTGTCGGATGCTTGGCCCAATGCCGGCAAGGGATATTATGGGAAGAAAATTCAGGGGCAGGAATAAAAGCCGGGAACCGAAGAACCGGGTGCTTGAAAGCCTGGTGATCCAAGGGGTTGCCGCCGAAGGCAAGGCCATTGCAAAGGCCGGCGAGCAGGTGGTGTTTGTGCCGTTCGGCGCCCCGGGAGATGTGGTGGACGTGCAGGTGCGCAAATCCAGGTCGAGCTATCTGGAAGGGGTGATCACCCGCATCCTTAAACCTTCCCCGGACAGGGTGGTGCCATTCTGCTCCCATTTCGGGCTCTGCGGCGGGTGCCGCTGGCAGCACCTTCCTTATGAGAAACAGCTTCAATTCAAGCAGCAGCAGGTCCTCGACAGCCTGCAGCGCATCGGCAGGGCCGACCTGTCGGGGGTCGACCTGCGGCCTATCCTGGGGTCGGAACAGGAACGGTTTTACCGGAACAAACTTGAATACACTTTCTCCAACCGCCGCTGGCTGACGGAGGAAGACATCCGCAGCGGGGCCGAAGTGCCGGACAGGGAGGCCCTGGGATTTCACATTCCCGGCTATTTTGACAAGGTCCTGGACATTCAAACCTGCTACCTGCAGGCGGAGCCATCCAATCAGATCCGCCTGTCGGTCAAAGCCTTCGCCCTCGAAAACGGCCTGTCGTTTTACGACCTGCGCCGCAATGAGGGCTTGCTGCGCAACCTGGTGATCCGCAACACCCCCGGCGGGCAGGTGATGGTGTTGGTGGTCTTCGGCCAGGACGAGGAAGCGGGGCGCACCGCCCTGATGGAACACATCAGACAGGGCTTTCCCCGGGTAACGACCCTGGCCTGGGTTCTCAACCCCAAGGGAAACAGCAGCCTGGACGGGCTGCAACCGGTCCTGTACAGCGGGTCGCCCTGGCTTGAGGAATCCCTGGAGGAACTCCGGTTCCGTGTGGGACCCCTGTCCTTTTTTCAGACCAACTCCCTGCAGGCAAGGCGGCTCTACGGGCTGGTCCGGGAGTTTGCCGGGCTGTCGGGACACGAACTGGTATATGATCTTTATACGGGCACCGGGACCATCGCCTTGTTTCTGGCCCGGCACGCCCGGGAGGTTGTCGGGATTGAATATGTGCAGGAGGCCGTCGACCATGCCCGCATGAATGCGGGCCTTAACCAGCTGCCCAATGCGCGCTTTTTCGCAGGGGACATGGCCATGGTCCTTGACGAGGTATTCCTTCAGAGGGAAGGGTATCCCCACGTGGTGGTCACCGACCCGCCCCGGGCGGGCATGCACCCCCGGGTGGTCAAACAACTTTTACAGACCGGAGCCGACCGCATCGTGTATGTCAGCTGCAACCCGGCCACCCTGGCGCGTGATGTGGAGTTGCTGGGGGCGCGCTACCGGCTGGCCAGGGTCCAGGCCGTGGATATGTTTCCGCATACCCACCATGTGGAAAGTGTGGTGCTTCTGGAAAGGATCGGGTAGGAGCCGGTCTGCGGCGTCCCCACTGATTTGGCAAGCACGTTAAAAATAACATAAAAGACCTGGGGTATGAGAAAAACCGCCCTGATAGCTGGGGCCACCGGATTGGTGGGTTCCCGCTTGCTGGAGCAACTGCTCCGTGACGAGCGCTACGGTAAAGTGGTGGTGTTTGTGCGCCGTTCCGTTGGGATGGCCCACCCCAAACTGGAGGAGCACCTGATCGATTTCGACCAGCCCGGTCAATGGCAGGAATTGCTTCGGGGGGATGTCCTGTTTCTGGCCCTGGGGACCACCCGGGCCAGGGCCGGGGGCAAGTCGGCACAGTACCGCGTTGATCATGGCTACCAGTACCGCGTTGCGGAGGCTGCGTCCCGGAACGGGGTTCCTGTCGTGGTTCTGGTGTCTTCGGCAGGGGCCTCTGAAAAGTCTTCTTTTTTCTACATGCGGATGAAGGGGCAGCTGGAGCAGGACATCGCCCGGCTGCCATTCCGGCGGCTGGGTATTGTCCGGCCCGGGGCACTGACCGGTCCGCGGCACGAGACCCGTCCGGGCGAAAAAGCAGGGATCCTGGTTCTGCGCTGCCTCAACCGGCTGGGATTGCTTCGAAGGATGCGCCCCGTCCCCGCAGAGGTGGTTGCCCGCGCGATGCGGCATGCCGCACGGGAGGACGCCCCCGGGGTGTTTACCTGGGAGCTCGGGGAGGTGTTTGACCTGGCCGGCCATCCAGATTGAATCAAGCCCGTTTCATTTTATTTGCCTGCAAACGGCAAAACTTTGTACATTTGAATTTTCGCCCCGTCCGGGGCGTGTGATCAAGCCTGACACCCAACCTAAAAAGCAACAAGCATGAACCGACCGATCCTGTTTCTGTGCCTGGCCATGGGGCTGGCAGCCTGTGGTCCGCTGAATCCCCCTGCCGAGATGAGTCCTCCCCTCGCGGAGAGAATCGAAGAGAAGCTGGTAATGCACGGCGATACCCGCCTGGATTACTATTATTGGATGAACCAGCGGGAGAACCCGGCCGTGATCGACTACCTGGAGGCTGAGAATGCTTACCGTGAGGCCATGATGGCCCATACCACAGCGCTTCAGGAAAACTTGTTCGAGGAAATGAAAGCCCGCATGCCGCAGGACGAGGAATCGGTTCCCTTTTTCAGGAACGGCTATTTCTATTACACCCGCTATGAGGCAGGAGGGGAATACCCGGTGTACTGTCGCAGGCAAGGAAGCATGGATGCCCCGGAAGAGGTGATGATCGATGTGAATGAGCTGGCGGCACCCCATGCTTATTACAGCGTGCGTTCCACCACAGTCAGCGACGACAACCGCCTCCTGGCCTTTGCCGTCGACACCGTGGGCCGCCGGCAGTTCACGATCATGCTGAAGGACCTGGAAACGGGCCTGATGCAGGCCACCGGGATCAAGAATGCCGGGGGCGATCTGGTCTGGGCCGCAGACAATGCCACCCTGTTTTTCAGCACGATCGACCCCGTCACCCTTCGTTATGACCGCATCAACCGTTACGACATTCACGCCGGGGAACCGCCGGTTGAGGTGTATTATGAGGCGGATGAGACGTTTTACAACACCAGGGTGTCCCGTTCCAAGGACGGACGCTTTGTGATGATCACCATAAGCAGCACCCTGAGCAATGAAACCCACCTGCTCGAAGCCACCAACCCGGCGGGCACCTTCAGGGTGTTCCAGTCCCGGCAGCCTGACCTCCTTTACGGGGTCACTCCTTACAAGGACCGGTTTTATGTGCTGACCAACCTCGACGCACAGAATTTCCGCCTGATGCAGGCCCCCCTGGGAGCCACCGGCACGGATGCCTGGCGGGAGGTGATCCCCCACCAAAGCGATGTGCTGCTGGAAGGGATGGAGGTCTTCGACGACTTCCTGGTGGTTCAGGAGCGGTCCGGTGGCTTGCGCCAGATGCGAATCACCCGGCAGTCGACCGGGGAGACACACTACCTGGAGTTCGGGGAGGAGGCCTATACGGCAGGAATCAGCACCAACCCGGAAATGGACAGCCAGGTGCTTCGCTACACCTATACCTCCCTGACCACGCCGAACAGCACCTTCGATTACGATATGGTCAGCCGGGAAAACACCTTGCTGAGGCAACAGGAAGTGCTGGGTGGTTTCGACGCCGACAAATACGAAACCAGGCGTTTGCAGGCCACGGCCCGGGACGGGGTCGGGGTGCCCGTGACCCTGGTCTACCGCAAAGGCATGGAGCGTGACGGATCCAACCCCTTGCTTCTTTACGGGTATGGATCCTACGGATCGTCTACCGATCCCCGATTCAATTCCACCATCATCAGCCTGCTGGACAGGGGCTTCATTTTTGCCATCGCCCACATCCGTGGCGGGCAGGAACTGGGCCGGCAATGGTATGAGGACGGCAAGCTGCTGAAAAAGAAGAACACCTTTTACGATTTCATTGACTGCGGCCGTTTTCTCGTAGAGGAGGGCTATACCCGTCCGGAGGTGATGTTCGCCCGGGGCGGCAGTGCCGGCGGACTGCTTGTCGGTGCGGTGGTTAACCTGGAGCCGGAGCTGTTCAAAGGAGTCATTGCCGCCGTTCCCTTTGTCGATGTGGTGACCACCATGCTGGATGAGACCATCCCGCTCACGACGGCCGAATACGATGAATGGGGCAATCCCAACATCCGCGAATACTATGAATACATGCTCTCCTACTCTCCATACGACAACATCTCGGAACAGGCCTATCCCCACCTGTACATTACCTCGGGCCTGCACGATTCGCAGGTGCAGTACTGGGAACCCACCAAATGGGTGGCCAAATTGAGGCAATACCATACGGGCGACCAGCTGATCCTCCTCGATACGAATATGGAGGCCGGACATGGGGGGGCCAGCGGCCGCTTCAGCCGGCTGTGGGAGTTGGCGCGTCAATATGCCTTCCTCCTGGATCTTGCAGAGAGGGAGTGAGGAAAATTGCCATCACCGGTCCGGAATCGACCGGGAAAAGCCGTTTGTGCGAGGAACTGGCCATGCATTACGGGGATGTATGCGTGCCGGAATATGCCCGTCGATACATCGACCGTCTGGACCGACCCTATGTGCAGGAAGACATTCTGGCCATTGCCAGGGGGCAGCTGCGGCGTGAACGGGAAGCTGCCCGGCGTGCCAGGCGTATTCTTTTTTGTGATACGGAACTGATCGTCACCAAGATCTGGAGCCTTCACAAGTATGGCCGTTGCGATCCGTTCATCCTGGAACAGATTCCTGCCAACCGGTACGATCTTTTCCTTCTGTGCCAGACCGACCTGCCCTGGGAAGAGGACAGGCAAAGGGAGCATCCCCATCTGAGGGACTACTTTTTTGATTGGTACCGGCGGGAGTTGCAGGAGTATGGGTTTCCCTACGTGGTGATCCACGGAAAGGAGTCACAAAGGCTCTCCGCAGCCATTGAGGCGATCGACCAGGCGTTTCCGTCCGTCTGGGCCGGTTGTCCCGGAGGATGAAATCACGGATAAACCTGTTGTTTGAATGGATACCGGATTGTTAAGACAGCATCTTCACCTGCACTTTGTGGTCATCCTCCTGGGGTTCACCGCCATTCTGGGTGCCCTGATCAGCATTTCGGCGATCGACCTGGTATGGTACCGCATGCTCTTCGCATTCATCGGCCTCTGGGTTTATTTCCACTGGAAGGGCATCCCTTACCGGCTTCCCTGGCGCCGCCAGCTGTCCCTGTATGCCATCGGGCTGATCGTGGCCCTGCACTGGATGGCCTTTTTCCATGCCATCAAGGTATCCAATGTGTCTGTTACCCTGGGTGTCTTTGCCTCCGCCACCCTGTTTACCGCCTTTTTGGAACCCCTCCTGCAGAGGCGCCGCATTTTGTTGCTGGAGGTGGTCATCGGACTGGTCATTCTGGCGGGGATCTATCTCATCTTCCAGTTCGAATTCCACTACCTGGAGGGCATCCTGTTCTCCCTGTCGGCTGCCTTCCTCAATGGCCTGTTTGCTGTGTTGAACCGCAACATCAGCACGCGGCACCATCCGACGGTCATCAGTTTTTATGAGATGCTGGGGGGCTTCCTGTTCATCACGGCCTACCTGGCGCTCAGCGGGGGCTTCACGGGATCTATGCTCCGGCTGGGTTGGGAGGATTTGCTACTTTTGTTGGTTCTCAGTTTGTTGTGTACCTCTTACGCCTTTACGGCCCTTGTACACATCATGAAGGCGCTGTCGGCTTATACCGTCATTCTGGCCATCAACATGGAACCGGTGTACGGGATATTGCTGGCGCTGTTGTTTTTCCCCGAGACAGAGCGCATGTCGGGCGGGTTCTACCTGGGCACCCTGATCATTTTGTCATCGGTGATTGCCTATCCCTACCTGCGGGGCAAGCTCCGCAAAGTAACTGTCTGAGCCTTCCCGGGTGGAGAAGGCGATGAATGGGGCGCTGCGAAGGTCTTCTTTGTTGTAGGACAAAGGTTTCCCCGTTTCGAGACCGTACACCTCCCCGCCGGCCGCCTTCAGGATGGCATGGCCGGCCGCGGTATCCCATTCGAAAATAGGGGTGCATCTGGGGTAAATACCCATATTTCCCTCGGCCATTTCGCAGAACTTCAGGGAACTTCCGACATGGAGGATGCCGATCCGTCCGTAATGTTCCCGGAGTCTGGCGATGAGGGCCTCCGTGGCCGTCTCCCTGTGGGAGCGGCTTGTGCCGATGATGACCCGGGAACCGGCGGGAAATCCCTTGATCAATTCGGTTCCCTCTCCCTGGGGCGGGACTATCCTTTGCAGTGACCGTCCGAGCCATTCAGGCCCTGGCTCCGGGGATGGGACAGGCCAGTCAACTGTGTCCCCCATGCGGTAAACCCCTTTGTCGACCAGGCCCACCCATAGCTTGCGGCTGTGGGGTGCCAGGATGACCCCAAACACCGGGTGTCCGTGGCTGACCAGGGCAATATTGACCGTGAATTCCCCGTTCCGGCGAATGAACTCCTTCGTGCCGTCCAGAGGGTCCACAAGCCAGGCATGCGTCCAGGTTTTCCGCTCCTCATACGGCGGGGCCAGGCTTTCCTCACTGATTACCGGGTAGGGGGTCTGGCGCAGATGGCCAAGGATGATGTCATCTGCCAGGTTGTCTGCCTGGGTAACCGGTGAACCATCGTCCTTCTGATCAATGTGGATGGTGTCATGGTACACCCGCATGATGGCTTCCCCGGCCTGCAGGGCGGCTGCAACGGCAATGGCGTGAATGGAAGAGAACGGCTCCCGGTTCATGGGCACATGGGTTGAACCTGTGGCGGTTATTTAAGACGGCAAATATACGCAGGATTTCTGGCCCGGCGAAACAAATCCCCGCCCTGGGTGTTTACCATCCGTTCACCAATATTTTGACAACACGATGAGAACACATAAAATCATACCGCTTCAGGGGTCGTTTGTATGGACCCTGCTTCTGTTTTTACTGGCCGTTCCTTCCTCAGCCCTTCGGGCACAGGATGCCGCCGCGCCTTCCATCCATGACTTCACGGTGGAGGATATTTTCGGCGACTCCTTCCCGTTGTCCACCCTCGAGGGGAAAAAGGTGATGATCGTAAACACGGCTTCCCGCTGCGGCCTCACCCCCCAGTATGAATTGCTGGAGAGCCTATACCAGGAGTATGAGGGCAGCGGGCTGGTCATCATCGGTTTCCCGGCCAATAATTTCATGAACCAGGAACCGGGAACCAATGAGGAGATCCTCGAGTTTTGCCAGAGCAATTACGGGGTCAGCTTCCCCATGATGGCCAAGGTGTCTGTCAAGGGCAGGGACCAGGCCCCCATATATCGCTGGCTTACCAGCAAGGAGCTCAATGGGAAAATGGACTCCGAGGTATCCTGGAACTTCCAGAAATACCTGATCGACGAACAGGGGCGGCTTGTGGATGTGGTTCCCCCGCGCGAGAGTCCCCGCTCGGACAAGATAATTGCCTGGCTGGAAGGTGGTTCCGGGAATTGAGTATGCCGGAGACGGCTTCAGGTGCTAGGCGTCTATGTTGGCGTATTTGGCGTTTTTCTCGATGAAAGCCCTTCGCGGGGGCACTTCATCGCCCATGAGCATGGAGAAGGTTCGGTCGGCTTCTGCGGCATTCTCGATGTCGACCTGCCGCAATTTGCGCAAAGCGGGATTCATGGTGGTCTCCCACAACTGTTCCGCATTCATCTCCCCAAGACCCTTGTATCGCTGGATGTGAATGCCTGTTTCCTTTCCGCCCTGGGAGAATTCTGAAACAATCAGCTTTCGCTCCTCATCGTTCCAGGCATAGCGCTCTTCCTTACCTTTTCTTATCAGATAAAAGGGCGGGGTGGCGATATACACATTGCCTGCTTCGATCATTTCCTTCATGTAGCGGAAGAAGAAAGTCAGGATCAGTGTGGCGATGTGGCTGCCGTCCACATCCGCATCGGTCATGATGATCACCTTATGGTAACGCAGGCGTTCCAGGTTCAGGGCCTTGCTGTCTTCTTCCGTTCCGATGCTGACCCCCAGTGCCGTGAAGATGGTCTTGATTTCCTCATTCTCAAATATCCGGTGGGGCATGGCTTTTTCCACATTGAGGATCTTCCCCCTGAGGGGCAGGATGGCCTGAAAACTACGGTCCCGGCCCTGTTTGGCCGTGCCCCCTGCGGAGTCTCCCTCCACCAGGAAGATCTCGCAACGCGCGGGATCCTTTTCGGAACAGTCGGCCAGTTTTCCCGGCAGGCCCGTGCTGTTGAGCACATTCTTACGCTGCACCAGCTCCCTGGCCTTGCGTGCTGCATGCCGGGCGGTGGCGGCCAGGATCACTTTGTTGACAATGGTCTTTGCGTCCTTTGGGTTTTCTTCCAGATAGTTGTTGAGCATTTCGCTGACGGCCTGGTCAACGGACCCGCTGACCTCCGAATTGCCCAGCTTCGTTTTTGTCTGGCCCTCGAACTGTGGTTCAGCCACTTTGACCGAGATCACGGCGGTCAGTCCTTCCCGGAAATCGTCCCCGTTGATCTCAAACTTCAGTTTGGAGAGCATGCCTGATTTCTCGGCATAGGACTTGAGTGTGCGGGTCAGCGCCCGGCGGAAACCGGCCAGGTGGGTGCCCCCTTCGATGGTGTTGATGTTGTTGACGTATGACTGTACATTCTCGGTGAAGGAAGCGTTGTACTGCATGGCCACCTCCACGGGAATGCCACTCTTTTCAGACTCCATGCAAATGGGCTGGTCGATGAGCTTCTCGCGGTTGTCGTCGAGGTAAGTGACGAATTCCTTCAGCCCCTCACTGGAAAAGAACGCTTCCTTCACGGGATTCCCTGCCTCGTCTTTCTGGCGCATGTCGGTGATGGACAGCCTGACGCCCTTGTTCAGGAAGGCCAGTTCACGAAGCCGGCCGGACAGGATGTCATAACTGAAGGTTGTCTGCTGGAAGATGGTGTCGTCCGGGAAAAAAGTCACGATGGTTCCGGTCTTGTCTGTGGGACCGATGGCCGTTACCGGTGCCTGGGGTTTCCCCTTGCGGTATTCCTGGATAAAGACCTGTCCTTCGCGGTGCACCTCCACCTGCATGTGTTTCGACAGGGCATTCACACAGGAGACGCCGACCCCGTGTAGCCCGCCGGAAACCTTGTAGCTGCCTTTGTCGAATTTTCCCCCGGCATGCAGTACGGTCATGACCACCTCCAGGGCGCTGCGGTTCTCGTGCTTGTGGATGCCGGTGGGGATGCCGCGTCCATTGTCTCGGACGGTCACGGACCCGTTGTCATTGACGACCAGGTCAATTTCGGTGCAATGCCCCACCATGGCCTCATCGATGGAATTGTCGATGACCTCATAAACCAGGTGGTGTAATCCCTTGCTGCCGATGTCCCCGATATACATGGCGGGCCGCTTGCGTACCGCCTCCAGCCCTTCCAGAACCTGAATGCTGGCGGCATCGTATGCGTGGTCGTGCAGGCCCACTGCCTTCATCGCTTTACTCATTGTATCCTTAAGGTTTTGATAACTGGCAAAGGTAGCAATATTTCGCCGGATTACCTATTTTCCGGCCTGTCTAAGGGCCTGTTTTTTCAACAAAAAAACCCTTCGAAACGCATGCCTTATGAGGCGCTTCGAAGGGTTTGCCGGCGGTGGGGATAAGATTGTCCCCGCCGGCCCCGCATCAGAAAGAATACGACAGTCCGCCCAGGAAATTGAAGCCCTGGGAAGGATAGTTCATCCAGCGATCCAGGGGTTTGTTGCTCAGGTTGTTGAACTGAAGGAATACCGACAACAACCTCGTGTAGCGGTACTCTATGCCCAGGTTGGCGTCCAGGTGGGTGCCGTGCAGGCGGACAGCCGTCGGGTTGCCTTCGGTGTCAAACATCCTTGCGAAGGCTTCGTTGCGGGTGAAACCATCGAAGGTCAGGATGATCTTGTCCTGGATATTGTATTTCATGTTCACGGAAAACTGCACGGTGGGTGCGTGCCATGCCTCAATCTCGTTGGTCAGTCCATACTGGAAATAATCCAGGCCCAGTCGTGTGGAGAACCGTTCGTGAAAGCGCGCAAACACTTCCCCGCTGGCATGGAATCGCCGGATGTCGTCGTACACCACCGTGAATTGGTTGCCCAGGAACCCGGTCGTGTCGGTGACGAAGAAGGCGTAATTGTCGATGGAGGCATGACGGACCGTCAGTTTGTAAGATAAAAAGTCGGCCAGGGAGCCGCGGATGCCCCCGGAAACCTCGGAGCGGGTGTTCATGAATTTCATCCCGAGGGAGGTGTTGAGGAAGGGATTGGCCGTGGTGAGGGAGTGCAGGGAGTGCTTTTCCAGCTGTCCGGAAAGGCCCAGGTGTGCCACCAGGATCCCCGGCACCAGGTTGGCTTCCGCTCCGAACAGGGGATAGGCCCTGAAGTAGGAGACCGAATCCAGTTCAAATGAGGTGTTCACACCCAGGTGAAACTGAAAAAGGCCGTACTGGGCCCAGATCCTGGGTTGGAGGCTCACCAGCCAGGTGTTGAGGGAGTCCTCTCTGTGGCGGTTGTTGAAGTACTCCGCCCGGGCATCCAGGCTGAAATACTGCTTGTCTGCCATGCCGAAGGGATCCTGCCGGATCGGGCTGCCCAGATGGCCCCGGAACCAGGCATGATGCTCCCCCGCATCGTAGCGGTCGAACAACCAGTGGTAGCCGGCCCTGTATTGCTGCCGTAAACGGGTGGAGTCGGCCCGGTGCGAACCGAAGCCCAGCTCAGAAGAGAACCGGTTGAATACCTGCCTGATGTCATCTGCCTCCGTTTCCGTGTTCCCGGGAAATAACCCAGGGTGGAGTTCGTGCAGGTCAGGCCGTATCCCGTATTGGTGGACCATATTGCGTTCATAGCGCACATCCCCTTCCAGGGTATGGCTGCGCAGGAATTTTTTGCCGTACAGCCTGGCCAGGTTATCGCTGTATCCGCTTTCCTCCACTTCTTCTATGCCTCCCCCGGATGAAAGGTGGCGCAGGTGCACTCCCAGGGCATGGCGGTTAGACCGCAGGGAATTGAAATGTCCCTCGAAGAACGGGGTGGAATAGCTGCCGTAGCCCCCCTTGACAATCCCCCGGTAGAGCTTGGTGAGGGGTTCTCCCCGCATGCGCGCGGGAGATATGGGTTCCAGGACGAAGGGGATGACCAGTTTGACGGGTTCGACCCGGTAGTCGAAGTTCAAACGAATCTCTTCGGGGTCTTCCAGGCGGGGATTCAGGTTGATCTTGAAAGCGTCGGATATGGTGGGCTCATAAGGGGCCACCACCCTGATCTCTTCCAGCTTGAGGGGGTCTTGCCCCTGAACCGGTTCCGCCCCCGTCAGGAAGAGAAAGGTCCATGCCAGGGCCGGAATGCCTTTATGCTTTAAAATATCCATGATTGCATGCATGAGCGTCTTCATTTTAGTTTTCTTGCTGTCCGAACTCCACTTCAAGGGGTTCTTCCTCTCCGGGCTGGTCTTCTGACTCTTCCAATTCGTCGATGATGCGGATCTTGCGCATGGCTTCCTCCCGGAGGTCCTCTCCCGCATAGTTGTCGATGATGCTTTGCAGGGTATGCCTTGCCTGGAAGGTGTTTTCTGTTTCCATGTACACATCGGCCAGCAACAAGAAAGTTCTTGCGAGCCAGTAATCATAGGCCGACAGTTTTCCGACAAAATCAAAGATCATCTGTTCGGCTTCCTCATACCGGCCCTGCCTGAACCGGATCAGGGCCAGGTGGTACATGGCTTCCGCCGCAATCACATTGTTTGCCGCATCGGCGGCTTGCTGCAGGGAAGCCCGGGCGGTCTCATGGTCCTGAACGGACAGGGCCGATTTTCCTTTCAGCAGGTGGGCCTCCTGCAGGATTTCTTCCGGTATCTTGTCTGTTTCGATCACCCGGCTGGCCGCCCCGATGGCTTCCTCATACCGGCCAAGCCGGAACAGGCTGCGCATCTGGCCGGTTCTTGCCTCGACAGTATTGGCACGGAATTCGGCGACCTCCTCCAGTTGGATGAAGTATTCGTTGGCCTGGTGGAAGTTTCCGTCCCGGTACTCGATATTTGAAGCCCTGGAAAGGGCGTTTTCGGTGAATTTGGATTTGGGCCGGGATATGATTTCCCTGTAACCCTCAAGCGCCAGATTGAAATTGTTGCGCCGGAACTCACATTCTGCCCGGTAGAACTGGGCGTTGAGGGAAAAAATCCCTTGCGGGAAACGCTCCAGGTAGTTTGTGAAACTTCTCACGGCATTCTCACAATCTCCCTGCATGTACCGGTTTTCAGCCGCCACATAGGAGAGGGTGTCCTGTTGTGCGGTGCTGATATTGGCAAAGCCCAGGTCCTGGGAAAACCGCACGAATTCATCCACCCGGTCCATGGACACGTAAATGTTCCTCATGGTGCTGAGTGCCTCCTGGGATTCAGCACTGCCCGGGTAGTCGCTGATAACCTTGCGAAGCACCTCCAGGGCCTGCTGGTCCTCATTGTTGTTGTAATGGATCAGTCCTGTCTTGAGCATGGAGCTTCTGACATAGCCGGAATTGGGGTGCTGGTTGATGATCTGGCTGAAATAGGCCAGTGCCTGGCTGTTGTTGTTCAGTGTCAGGTGGGTGTTGGCCAGCTCATATTTTGCATCATCTGCGAACGAGGAATTGCTGTAGGTGGTCAGGAACTGCTGCAGGATCGACACCTTGTCCCCGAAGCGCCCCATCACCCCATAAACCAGCCCTTTCTGCAACAGGGCATAATCGTTGTCGATGACCCCGATGCGGGTGGCACGGTCGTAATAGTCCAGCGAATGCTGGTAATTTTTTGTGATAAAATAGCTGTCCGCCAGCCGCAAATGGGCGTCATTGAGCAGGCGGCGGTCCTCCCTGGCATCCGAAATAAACCGTTGGAAAGCGGCAATTGCCTGGGGGTATTGCTGCTGTTTAAACCATGCATATCCGGTGGCGTAGTGGGCCCGGTTGTAAACATCCAGGCGGTTGGCCCCGGGGGCGGACAGAAAACGTTGGTGGGCCTCAATCGACCGGGGGTATTGCTCCAGCCTGTAAAGTGCCTCGCCTTCCCAGAAATGACTCAGGGCGGCCATGTCGCTGGCCGGCAAATGGAGCCTGGCCTTCGCGAAGTGGGCAATGGCCTCTTCGAACGCCCCGTTGTTGAACAACTCCACTCCCCGCGAATAGGCCACCCTCTGGTATGCTTCACGGAGCCTTGGGGTGTTGACCTGCATGCGCTCAAGGGAGTTCAACGCCTCCTTGTAATTGCGTGTCGACAGGTACAGGTCCACAAGATAAGCGCTCGCCTCGGCCGTCCTCTCCGAGTCGGGGTAGTCGTCAATATACCTCTGAAAGGACAGGATGGCTTCATTGTAGGGGTCCAGGGACAGTTCGTAGGACAATTTGGCGTAATTGAACAGGGACTCCCTGGTGATGAATCCCTCGAGGTCCAGTTGATAGGCCCTTAGGAAAGCATTGCGGGCGAAACGCTTCTGTCCGGTCCCCAGATAGGCGGATGCCAGGTGGTACCAGGCATTCTGGGCCAATGAGTCTTCCGCCCCGGTTGCCCGCTCCAGGTGGCGTACGGCCTGTTCGTGATTGCCGGTGGCCTGGTAGGAAAACCCCATCTGGTAATGGTCCTCCCTGGACTGGGCCGTTCCCCCCTCGCTGAAAAACTGCTCCAGGTAAGGGATGGCCTCCCCGTACCGGCCAGCGCGGAAGTGGGCTTCACCGATCAGGCGGGCGATCTCCCCGGCACGCCGTGGACTGGCTTCCTGCAACAGGGAGGGTGCATAGTCCAGCAGGCGGTCAAAATCTCCCTGCAGGTAGTATATGTGGGTGACATAATACGGAATGACGGGACCGAAGTTGTCGTCACCGCTCAGCCGTTGAAACTGGCTGAGGGCCGTCATGTAATCCTTTTCCAGGTAGGCAATGTGGGCATGGTAATAGGTGGCTGGCGAAAAATAGGGGGATCCGGGGTCCCGGATCTGTGAAAGGGACTGCCTGGCGTCGGCATATTCCTCCAGCATGAAGTGGGAATATCCTTTTCGAAAAAGGTACTCGATCCGTCTTTCCGGCTCCAGCCGGTTGCCGTTAAAGCTGGAAAGCCAGTCGGCCGCCTCCCGGTACCTGCGCTGCCGGTAGTGAAGGGTGCCGATATGGAAACGAGCCAGGTTCTGACCGGGGTGTGTGGGGAATCGGGCGATGTAATCCTTGAGCAGGTCTTCTGCATCGGGGTGGAACAACTCCGCAGCGCACAGCCCGGCGTAGTACAAGGCGGTTCCCTTCATTTCCGACTGTGGATCCGTTATCTGGGCAGCCGCTTCTTCGAAAAGGGCCCTTGCAGCCCCGAATTTTTCCTTGTTGTACAGCTCAAGCGCATCCCGGAAGGTGGCCCCGGGCTCATCGTGGATACTGGTTCGCTGTGCAAGGAGGCTTGCCGGTCCTGCCAGGCCCAGCAAAAGAAGCAGGATAATGATCTTTCTGACTTGCATAAACAAAGGTTTGTTGGATGCGGCCCGGGTGCGGGCCCGGGACAATAAAAAAAAAGGCAGGCCTGTAAGCCGGGTTCTGTCCCGCGCAGCTGCGCGGGTCCTGTCATTTATCTGGGACCGCGTTCACACGCGGCCTCTATCGGCCTACCCTCCGGGATCGGGCGAGCCACCCTCTGTCCCCGGACTATTTGGCCTTTCAACGCATAAGGTTTACCCGCTGCCGCAGTCGCCTGCCGCAGCCGTGAGCCCTTACCTCACGTTTTCACCCTTGCCGGTCCCGCTTTGCAGGACTTGGGCGGTTGTTTTCTGTGGCACTTTCTCTCGGACCGCCAGGGCGGTCCGGCTTCCCGTTAGGAAGTATGCTGCTCTGTGTTGCCCGGACTTTCCTCGCCCCGGATTTAGGGGACGCGACAGGACGGCCTGCCTTTTTCAAAGAACGTTGAACTCGTTTTCAGTGTTTGCGAAAAACAACCTCCGTGGCACCCAGCCCGTAGCGGGCAAAAGATGCGTCATGGAATTCAATGCCTTCCGTTTGTCGTAAAGAACGCAGCAATTCGTTTTTTAGCGTGCCGTTGCCCACTCCGTGAATGAAAATGATTCTGGAGAGACGGTCCCTGCGTGCGTGTTCCATGCATTGCCTGAAATAATCCATCTGGATGCCGAGCATGTCTGCATTGGACAGGTTGGTGAAATGGTCCGTCAGTTCTCCGATGTGCAGGTCCACCTCGGCGATTCTGTCATCCACCATGTGTTTGTCCAAAAACCTTTCCTTCTCTGGCTTCGCTTCCTCCCGCCGGGTGCCCTCCCTGGCCTTTTCATGCCCTTCTTTGGGGTCGGTCCCTTGCTCGTCTGTCTTTGTCTCCGCCTGTTCCAGCCGCTCCAGGGTCGTTAGCTCTACCAGCATGGCCTTTCGCCTCAGGAGGGTGTCGTAGGGGAAGCTTTCTTCCTTGTATACCCGGATGGGCTTAAAGCGTATGGTCTCAGAGGCCGGCCGCAGGGTGTTTGTCTTGCCATCCCGGTAAAACACAAACTGTGCCAAGCCGTTGGCCCAGTCTTCCACCCCGTTGCGTTCGATCCTGGCCATGAGCTGGCTTGAATCAGGAGCCAGTTGCCCGGCGGCCGTACCGTGATACTGGCCGGACCGGTTCAGAAACAAGGCGTACAGCAGTTGGCAGGGGGTGTGGTTCAGCAGCATCACTTCCAACCGGCCGCCAAGCAGGTTCTCCTGGTCGGTGGGTGCCAGCGCAAGGTAGACTCCCTCCGGCCTTTCCCCGATTTTGTTGGGGGTGGAGAAAAGGCGGTCGGTCCCGGCTGCCTGCCCGGGGCGGGAGGGCCTTCCCGTGGGCGGTTCCGGCGAATCGCCCCCTTCGGCCTTCAGCAGGTCCTTTGCCGCGTAAGGGATCTCGAAGCCGTCCTCTATGGCTACGTGCACGATCTGATCGTCCGTCACCCGTGTCACGATGCCGCCCCCTTTTTCATTCAGAAAAATGACCTTGTCTCCTGGCTTGAATGTCGTCATAAGCTGTCAGCTTGCCGGAGCCGGATGGCCCCATTTAATAACGCAGCCATCCCGCCTTTATTTAAATGCGCCTGCCACGAACTGCAAAATTAATACATTTTCACTCCCTTGCCCCTTTTATGGCACCCCTTGCCGTCCGGTGAAAGGAGGATGAATTTTTTACTAAATTAGCACCCGGTTTCCAATAAGTTCATGGCCCCTTCGTTATCCATTTATCCAATTGTTCGCTTTCATTTAACACCCCTGGCATGGAACAACGAGACCCGGTTTTTGATTCGACCAATGTGTTTCTTTTTTTTATCCGCTGGTGGAAGCATCTGGCCATTCTCTGCCTGTTGGCTGCCATTGGCGGGGCGGTGTTTTCCTCACCCTTTTTCATCAAGCCAAAATTCCAGTCGGTCGTCATCCTCTTTCCGACCGCCTCTTCCAGCCTGTCCCGCTCGGTCATCCTGGGCACACAGGACTTTCTTGAATACGGACAGGTGGAGGATGCCGAGAGGCTTTTGCAGGTATTTGAATCGGCCAACATCCGGGAACGGGTCACCGAGCGTTTCGACCTGATGAACCATTACGAAATCCCGGCTGATGCCAATTTCCGCAATTCCATCCTGAGGGAGAAATACCATGGCAACATCTCCTTCAGGAGAACCCAGTTCGGGGCCGTGGAGGTCAGGGTCAGGGATACCGACCCCGGCATGGCTGCAGCCATTGCCAACGAGATCGCCGCACTGGTGGATACGGTCCTGAACGAGATCCGCCACCAGCGGGCCGAGCTTGCCTACGAGGTGGCACGCAAGCAATACCTGGAAACCTTGCTCCGGGTACAGGAGGTGGAAGACTCCCTGAAACGCATCATGAAAAGGGGCGTGTACGATATCGAGGGCCAGGTTTCCATGCTGACCCGGCAGCTGGCGGTTGACCTGTCCGAAAACAATGTGCAGGGAATCCGGGCCATCGAAGACCGCCTCCAGGCCCTGGGTGAATATGGCGGCGCCTATATGTACCATGCAAATTACCTGACCGCCACCAGCGGGACCCTGATCGCCATGCAGCGGCGGTACCAGGAAGCGCTGGCCGACCTGGAAAATTTTGTCCCTTTTCAGTTTACCCTTGACCGTGCCTATGAGGCCGAAAGGAAGGTCTATCCGGTCCGCTGGCTGATCGTTTTTCTGGCCACCTTCGGAGCCGGCCTTGCGGGGGTGGCGCTTCTGATGGTTTACGAGAACCTGCTTCACAAGGGCATCATCCGAAAAAAGAACTGACCCCCGTGCCGGGACTGCCACACATAGATCGTAGGACCTGCTGGCTTTACGGGGCCGTGGTCCTTTTCACGATCCTGAACATTTTTCTGATGGTTCGGGATTTTTACTGGCTGTCAGCCATCCCGGTGGCCCTGGTCATTGCCTTGCTGTTTTTCTTTTCCATGGACAGGATGATCCTGTTGCTGGTCTTACTGACCCCCCTGTCTTTCAAGCTGGGGGTGGACCAGATGGGGTTCACCCTCAACCTGCCGACCGAACCCCTGATCGTGGCCATCATGCTGCTTTTTTTCTTCCGGCTGTTCTACACCGGGCAGTACGACATGCGCGTGCTGAAGCATCCCCTGACGGTTCTGGTGATCATGTACCTTGTCTGGATGTTTGTGACCAGCGTCACCAGTGAGATTCCATGGGTCTCTTTCAAGTATTTCGTGTCGACCCTGTGGTTCGTGGTGGTCTTTTTTTTCTGGGGGGTGTTCCTCTACCGGGACCCTGCCAATTACCGGCGGTTTTTCTGGCTCTTCGGGGCCACCCTCGCGCTGGTGGTGGTGTATGCCACCGCCAGGCATGCCACGGTGGGGTTTGAGCGCATGCTGGGGTATTGGTCGGTACGGCCGTTTTTAAACGACCACACCCATTACGGGGCCATCCTGGGGCTGGTAACCCCATATTTTTTGGTGATGGCCTTCTACAAGGGCTACAGCCCGCTTCGCAGGCGCCTGTCAATGGCTCTTTTTCTCTTGTTTTCCCTGGGGATCCTTTTCAGCTACAGCCGGGCCTCCTGGCTGAGCCTGGGGGTGGCATTCGGGGCCCTGGGGGTGCTCGGGCTGAGAATTCCCTTCCGCATGATCATCGCAGGGATGGTCCTTGTCGTCGGAAGCCTGTTTGTGTTCCAGACGGAGATCATCATGCACCTGGAACGGAATACCCAGGAGTCATCGGGCGATTTCGGCGAACACCTGAGCAGCTCTGCCAATATTGCCTCGGATGCTTCCAACCTGGAGCGCATCAACCGCTGGCGCTCGGCCGTTCGCATGTACCGGGAGCGGCCCCTGACCGGGTGGGGACCGGGAACCTACCAGCTTGTTTATGCCCCCTTCCAGCGCAGTGAGGATTACACGATCATTACCACCCATTTTGGCGACCTGGGCAATGCCCATAGCGAATATTTCGGGCCCCTGGCCGAGAGCGGCCTGCCCGGCATGCTCCTGTTCGTCAGCCTCGCCCTGATGGTGCTGGCCACCGGCGTTCGCCTGGTCAAGAAGGCGCCGACCCGGGAGTTGAGGTGGACAGCCTTGGGCATCACCCTGGGACTGGTTACTTACCTGGCCCATGGACTGCTGAACAATTTCCTTGACACGGACAAGGCCTCGGTGCTGTTCTGGAGCATGCTGGCCATGCTGGTGGCCATGGATGTATACCACCCGGCCACGGGCAGTGAAAAGGGGGGCGAAGCTGATTTGCCCGGGCAGAATTAAAACCTTAATTTTGTCCCAAAACAAACAGATTGTTATGGAAACCCTCACCAACCTTCTTTCGCACAGAACCATCCGACAATATAAAAGCGAGCCCGTGCCCCAGCAGGTGCTGGACCGCATCCTGGAAGCCGGATTCCGCGCTTCGACCACGGGAAATATGCAGGTGTACAGTGTGATCGTCTCGCGCGATGAGGAAAAGCGGCGGCAGTTGTGCAAGCTGCATTTCGGTCAGAAGATGGTGGAGCAGGCGCCCGTCCTGCTGACATTCTGTGCCGATTTCAACCGGTTCAATAAATGGTGTGAGCAGCGGGAAGCAGAGCCGGGATACGACAATTTCCTGTCTTTCTTTACCGCAGCCATCGATGCATTGCTGGTGGCCCAGAACGTGGCTGTGGCGGCGGAAGATTACGGGCTGGGGATCTGTTACCTGGGAACCACCACCTACCAGGCCGACAAGCTGGTCGATTTCTTCAACCTGCCCGCAGGGGTGGTGCCGGTCACCACGCTCGTGCTGGGCTATCCGGATGAAGATCCCGAAAAGGTGGACCGCCTGCCAGCGCAGGGGGTGGTTCACCAGGAAACCTACTCCGATTATTCCGAAGAGGCCATCGATGCCATATACAGGGAAAAAGAGGCCCTCCCGCTGACAGCCAGGCTGCTGGAAGAAAACCAGCTCGACAACCTGGCCCAGGTGTTTGCCTACAAGCGCTACACGAAAAAGGACAATGTGCATTTCAGCAGGGTGTTTCTGGATGTGCTGCGTGACCAGGGATTTATGGAGCAGTGAAGCTGTTGGCCATTGGCTATTGGCCATTAGCCAACCGCCAAAAGCCAACACCCAATACCCAACCGCAATATGGAAGACAAGCAGATCATCGTCGGGGCGAAAGTGGAGCATCCCCAGTTTGGCGTGGGCATTGTCACGCGGACCAATCTGACCACCACCCGGGTATTCTTTCTGAACCGGGGAGACAAGGAGATTGCCAATACTTTTCAGGGCCTGAAGCTGCTGGAGCCTTCGGCCGTTGAGGGGGAAGGAAGCGGGGGTGGTTCCGGACCAACTCTGGCGGAACTGGAGAAAGTATTCACCGGGGTGTTGCGCCGGTATACCGATTTCCCTGAAATGGTCGAAATGGGGGACCGCTGGAAGAAGGGGCTGATGATCCTCAAGCCTGGGTCGCCCGAGCTGAAAGCCCGGGAGATCCCCATTGACACCTTTTTTCATAAGATCGTGCTGGTGCGTGACCGGCTCCGTGTCCTGGAGCAACGGATCAACAGCAACGACAAACTGGACGACGAGGAGAAGGTGAACCTGCAGCAATACATCACCCGGATCTATGGATCCCTGACCACCTTCAACGTGCTGTTCAAGCACAGGGAACAGCATTTTACCGGGGAAAGGGGCCAGACCGAATAAAGACGGCTCCCGGGAATCCCGCCGGCCTTTTCCTTAGAAAACCAGCGCGTACAACACCCCCAGAATCCCGATGATTGCCAGGGTGTAGACGATTTTCTCCGGCATGATGCCCTTGCTTTCTCTTGTCTTTCCGAAGATCCAGAACACCAGGGGGTGCACCAGGAAAGGCATGGCAAAGACAAAGGCGATGAGTCCCGCGGCATGCTCCCCGAACATGCCTCCCTGTATGGCCGCAAACAATCCGAAGTGGGAAATGGCCGAGGAGTTGGCCATCACCGTGTCCGCCAGGGGCATGCCTCCAAGGGTCAGTAACGTAAATCCCCCGAAAACGGCCGTGAGCTGCCAGCCCAGGGAAAACAGCATCAGCCCCTTGATCTCCACCGCATCCTTTCCGTGGGCCTTGCGCAGGGTTCTGAAAGAGAGGACGGTGATCAGGATGCCGGCAATCAGAATGGCCAGGGCGTATGGGATGAGCAGGTGGCCTGCTGCCACGCTGGCTGCCAGGATGGAAAACACAAAAATGTGGCCAATAAAGGGCACGTTGATCATGATGGGGGCCCTGACGGCCGGCTCCACCCCGAAATCACCGGCCGTACAGGCCCCGGTCAGGCCCGAATGGGAGAGGGCCCCTGCCATGCCGGGGGCCAGGTTGCGGATGTGGTTGGCCCGGCCCAGCAAAATCAGCAGGGCCAGCCCGCCGAACATCCACATCAGCTGCCCAAAGAATCCGAAAGACAACACGGAGGACATCCCCGAGAGCATGAAGGCGTCCCCGATGCGCGAGCCGCCCACCATGAAATTGGCGGCCAGCACGACCGGGATGCCGGCAAACAGCAGGGCGCGGATCGTGGGACCGAACCGCCAGTTGGACAAAATGGCACCCAGGCTGACCGAGATGATCATGGCGAAGAAGATCTCGGGCAGGGCGATAAACGGGCGGATCCACTGGGCGATGTGGAAGGAGGCGATGAGGATGCCCAGGATCACCGCCGATTCGATGATGCCCTTCCGGATGTAAACGGCTTTGTTGTCGATCTTGGCCCGGTAGTCGATCAGGATGATGGAGGCAACCACCCCCAGGTAACCCAGCAGCGGGTAAAAACGGTCGATCATCTCGCCGGTCTGAAAACCGACAATGGCCCGCTTGAGTGATTCGATGCCGATCAGGATGAAGAAGGCCCGGATGATGAACATGAACTGGGTGAACTTGGTGCCCAGGAAGATTTCCTCGGTCGACTGCACCACGATGTCCTTTTTGTCGATCTTCCGTCCGGTAATGATCTTGCTGATCTCCTGCCCGCCCACGAAGAAGGAGGCGATCAGGGCCGTGATGGTTACCTTGGAGGCCAGGTCCATGACGGGAAACTCTGGCAAACCCGGGGTGGCCAGGCCGCTGTTCACCAGCACCAGTCCCATGATGAGCCCGAACACCACGATAATCAGGATGGGGGAGTAGCGGGTTCCCGCCACGAAGGTGCGGGACACCAGCACCATGGAAATGACCATCAGGAAGGTCAGAAAAAACTGGTTTAGAATATGCGCATTGGCGATTTGGTCGGTCAGTTGTTCCATCAGTGGGTTTTTGGTTTTTTCAGGGAGGGCAAAGATAAAAAAAAAGGATGATCAAAAACCCCTGTTTCTGACCATCCTCTGATGATGCATTGGCATCCGGGCTAGATTTTCAGATCCACCCCGACGGCAAACACCATGTTGCTGCGGTCGTAGGTTTCCGACCAGGAAATCCCTCCGGGCATGCTATAGGCCTTGGTATGCTGAATGTAATGGGAATACAGGCCACCCAGGTTCAGGGCGATCATGTCGTTGAGTTGCATGCGCAGACCGCCTCCAAAGGTGTTGGTTGACAGGCTGTGACTGATGTCGCTGTGATACAGGTCGTTGATTCCTGTCTGGGTGCGCAGGTAGCCGGCGCTGACCAGGAACATGGGACTGATCCGGTATTCCAGTCCGAGCCCCGCCTCCCAGAAGTTTTTGTCGATGATCTCGTCGTTGGGACGGGCTTTCCCGTAATCGGCCGACTTGTCGAAATAGTAATGCACCCCGGTATGCAGGGTCAGCTTATCGGTCAGGCCGAACTGTCCGCCCACCGACAGCATGGCGGGCAGGTTCTGGGCGGTTTCCACCCCGTCCGGGTAGAGCCCGGTGCCATCCGTTTCAGTCTCGTTGACAACGGTCAGCGGGGTCTTGTGCTCGTACTTCACGGCCAGGTTCACCCGGTCGGACAGCCGCAGGTTGACCCCGAAGATGGGGGTGAAGCTGGAGCCCGTCTGGGTCACGCTCACTTCCCGGTTTGAGGTCATGGCCTGCAAGGCTTCCATCTCCTGGCGCTGGTCATCGAATCCCTGTGCAGCTCCTGCGTAAAAACCCTGGATCTGTTGCAGGGTCATCGCGGAAGGATCCAGCTGGGGATTCAGCTGCAGGATGCCCCCGCTGATCTGCATCACCTGGGCTTCGGTCAGGTAACCGCCCTGAAGGGCCTGTGAGAGGGTTGCGCTGCCCAGGCCGCCCGAGATGAAGGGCTGGAGGGAACCGGCAACACCGCTCAGGATGTTGACCTGTTCCTGTAACACCCCGGCCAGGGTTCCGAAGAAGGCCGGTGCGCTGGTCATGCTCCCGGAGTAAATGGCTCCCAGGGCACCCAGCTGGGGATGGCCGCGCAGGTCGGGATTGATCATGATGTCGTTCAGGTAGCCATCGTAGGTGTTCCTGGCAGTGACATAGCGGAATCCCACGGCCGCGGACAGCATGTCATTGAGGGCATAGGAGGCGGTGGCCTGGACGCCCCAGAACAAAGACTGGGCATCGAAACGGGTGCTGAGCCCGTACTGTGTGGTGTTGATGCCGGCAGCCTGCAGTCCGGCCGGCAGCACAGCCACCTGTTGTTCGAAAGAGGGCAGGCCTTCTTCAAACAGGGCGCTGCCGCCACCTCCGATCGGGTTCACACCCAGGGAAAAGGCGAGGCTCCCGGTCTTGTAAACGGCATATACCGAAGGGAAGAGCGGTGCAGACACGGTGCCTTCAAATTCGCCGCGGTTCATCGGAAAGGTGGTCTGAATGGTCCTTTTCTGGAGGATGCTCTGGTTGCTCACACTCAAATGGAATCCATCCTGAAGGAAGGACAGGCCGGCCGGATTGTAATAGGCGCCTTCCGGGCCGATGACGGCATCCAGAACCAGGAGCCTGATGTAGGAGGCGCTCTGGTTGGTGTTGGTCATGATGCCTCCGGCATGGACCAGGGCAGGCAGGGCCATGAAAGAAACCATGGCAAAGACTTTCAGAATCCGTTTCATAATGAGATGGTTTGGTTTGTATTCTGGCTAAAGCGCATGCATAATGCGCCACGAAATTAGCAAATAATCGGATACGTCTAAACAAACGTTTACGGCATTTTTTTGTATATGTTTTAGTGTGCTGATTTACACGTGTTAATAAGTGTAAGCTCCTGCTGAGGTTCAGTATATGAAGCTGCTTCCCCCAATGAACTCCCTCAGGATGGACATGGGGGGGATGTCGGATGGGTTGATGGGTGTTAAAAGGGACAGCAGCCGCCTGAGCCGCTGTGCTTCTTCCCTGACCTGCTCATTCACTGCCTGAGCAGGCTGGAGGATGCGTCCGGCATAATAGGCAAAAACGGCGATCTCGTAAATCAGGGCAGAGTTGAAGATGGCATGGGCGCTTTCCTGGAAAGGAAAGATGCTCATGTACTCGTTCTGCATCACATCCGGCCACCGCATGATCGTCTCGTTGAAATCGTAGCCCCTGAACAAGTGGTCCCGGACCAGGCGGCGGATCAGCCGGTGATCGGACGTGGAGAACGGCAGGTGGTCGTGGATGTTCAGGGTGGTCAGGGCGGACACGTACAGGCGGTAGGATTCCACATCCATGGTTTTCTTCCAGAATTCCGGGTTCAGACCATGAATCCCTTCGACGATGATGAGGGTGTCCGGCCCGATCTGGCAGGTCTCCCCGGCGGGTACCGCCCCCTTCCCATCGAAATGGTATTTGGGCAGCCGGATGGCTTTTCCGCCGATCAGATCGTGGATGTTGTCCATGAACAAATTCAGGTCCAGGGCCGTCAGGACCTCGAAGTTCTTCATGCCCGTAGCCGGGTCGTCCGGAATGGCGGCATGGGGCAGGTAATAGTTGTCGAGCGACAGGATGAGGGCCTGCTTTTTCAGGACCCTGAATTCGATGGCCAGGCGGTTGGCTGAGGTGGTCTTTCCCGATGAGGTGGGGCCGGCGAGAAACACCACGCGGGGCTTGAGAGGGTGGGACAGGATGTTGTCGGCGATGCGGGAAATGCGCCTGGCCTGATAGACTTCCGCGATCTTGATGAACTCGGGAAGTTCCCCCTTGCGGATCACCTCGTTGAGCTCCGCAAAACTCGAAATGCCCAGGAATTTCATGGTTTCCTCGGACTCCTCGAAGCGCCTGAAATATTTGCTCAGTTCCACCCTTTTGGGCATGACCCGCTGGTAAAAATCAGGGTCTGCCACCAGAAAAAAACCCTTTCCGTAAGGGAATAGCCGGAAACGAAGCAGTTTGTCGTAATTTTCGTGAACACGGTCGGGCAGCAGCTCCCCGCAGCCGTTCAGGTGGGCCAGCTGCAGGCCGTTCAACTGCCCTTCGTTGTTGGCGCGCGATTGCAGCAGGCGGACAATGTCCCCGCGGCCGGCAGACGAAAAATAGCGGATCAGGTCATCCTTGTCCAGGCTTTCCTGCCGGAATGCCTGGCGATCGCGGAGCATTTCCCGGATCTTATCGCGGATGGCGTCCAGTTCCTCACGCCGGACCTTGTGGTTTTGGAAATAGCCAAATACCCCGCCGGGAATGCTGTAGGCCACATAGTACTCCTTTCCGGGAAGGACCTGCCCCGCCCCTTTGTTGAACAGCACCAAAAGGGGCTCCATGATGTCCCTGAAGGAAAGCTTCAGGGCATCCGGCTTTTCCTGTCCGGGGGGCGGGATGTGTGCTTGTTGCATTTCTATGGGATTCGGGCAGGCACAAAGATACGCCTAAATGAATTAACAGGGAAGATTGTCCCCGGGGACCGGACCACCGGGCCCTTTTGAAATTTGATGGCCGATATTGCGTAAGTGGGAAAAATCCTGTAGGTTTGTTATCGAATATCCTAACCGTCATCTTTTGACAATACCATAATCCCCAGCACCATGACTGACCTTTCAACGACCTATATGGGCCTGGATCTGCGCAGCCCGGTCATCGTGGGAAGTTCCGGCCTGACCAGGAACGTTCCCAACCTGGTAGAAATTGAAAAACGGGGTGCCGGCGCCGTGGTGCTGAAGTCCCTTTTTGAGGAACAGATACGTCATGAGATCCGCAAGGTCTTTTCCTATGATGATTTGCAAAGCGCCTATACCGAGGCCGAAGATTACATTAAAAACTACGCCAGGGCGCACACCCTGCATGAATACCTGGATTTCATTCAGGAAGCCAAAAAGCAGGTGTCCATTCCCGTGATTGCCAGCATCAACTGCGTCAGCGGGCAAGAATGGCCGGCGTTTGCCAAGGAAATCGAGGCAGCCGGTGCCGACGGCCTGGAGTTGAACGTCTTTCTGCTGCCTGCCGACACCGAGCAGGAGGGGGACGCTTATGAAAAAGTCTATTTCGACGTGGTGGAGCAGGTCCGCAAGCAGGCCAGCATCCCGGTGGCCCTGAAGGTATCCTCCCACTTTTCCGGCCTGGCCCATCTGCTCAAAAAGCTGAGCTGGACAGGCATCAGGGGCCTGGTTTTGTTCAACCGCTTCTTCAACCCCGACATTGATCCGGACAAATTGCGGGTCGTTCCCTCAAATCTCTACAGCCGTCCTGAGGAGATCAGCACCTCACTGCGCTGGATCGCCATCATGGCCGGCAAGGTGCAATGCGATTTATGTGCCTCCACCGGAGTGCATGACGGCCCGGGGGTGATGAAGCAATTGCTCGCCGGAGCCCAGGCCGTTCAGGTTTGTTCCGCCCTGTACAAGAACGGGCTGGAGTACCTGGATGTCATTCATCAGGGGATGAAGGTCTGGATGGAGAAAAACGGGCACGAAAACCTCAAATCCTTCGCCGGCAGCATGAGCCACCTCAAGGTGGATTCCCCCGCGGCCTATCACCGGGTGCAGTTCATGAAGCACTTTGCCGGAATAGATTGATAAACAGTCTTTTGAGCAATCACTTCTTGTCCCGGTCCCGCATTGCTCCCTTTTGGGTTTTTTTAACATCAGGCATTTGTTTAAAAGCAAATATGTATATATCTTTATGCATCGAAAAAACAAGGGTTCTGGTTTTATAAATAGCACAATAACAAGCTGTTGTGTTTTTTCCTGACACAAAAAAATCAGTCCCAGGATTCAAAACAAGAAAAATGACACAAAAAATGCCGCAAACCAAGGAAAGCAAACAGAGTCTCCGGCCCATGTTCGTGGCCCTGGGCGTGATCGCCCTGGCCGTGGCGGGTTTTACCCTTTTTAACCAGGACCCCTCCAGGGGATCCAACCCCACTGAAGACAGTACCCCATCCGCCACCATGGCCTCTTCCGATTCCGGGGCCGGCACCGTGCAGGTACTGACCTCCGACACCTTTGAGCAAACCATTTCCGAGGGGGTCGTGCTGGTCGATTTCTGGGCCACATGGTGCCCCCCATGCCGTATTCAGGGACCCATTGTGGAAGAACTGGCCCTGGATATGGGCGACCGTGCCGTGATTTCCAAGCTCGACGTGGACGATCATGGCAACATCGCGGCCCTGTACCAGGTGCGCAGCATCCCCACCCTCATTGTATTCCGGGACGGGGAGCCGGTGAGGCGGTTCGTGGGCGTGCAGCAGAAAGAGACCCTGGCTGCGGCCATTAACGAGCTGCTTTAGCCCTCCCGGCACATTCACTGCCGTGTTTGACCCGCAGAATCATCCGATTTTATCCAACCCTATAAAGATCCAGAAAAATGGAACATTTGACGCTTGATGCCTTTAAGGAAAAGGTGTTCGATTTTGAAAAAAACAAGGAATGGAAGTTTGAGGGCAGCAAACCCTGCATCATCGATTTTTATGCCGACTGGTGCGGGCCCTGTAAGATGGTCGCCCCGATTCTGGAGGAACTGTCTCAGGAATATAAGGGCAAGGTGGACATTTACAAGGTGGATACCGAGAAGGAGCGTGACCTGGCTGCCATGTTTGGCATCCGGAGCATTCCCTCCATCCTGTTCGTGCCCAAAGACTCACAACCCCAAATGGCCATGGGCGCCCTGCCCAAGACCGAATTTGTCAAGGCCATAGAGGGTGTTTTGAATGTGAAGTGATTTGGCTTTTTCCGACCCGGCCGGCCTGTCTGTGCAGGCCGGGTTTTTTTTACCCTTTCAGCATGACGTGCCATGAATGACATGAAAAATGCAGGGGCCTCCGGCTCCTCCAGCGAAGGACAAGAAGGCGAAACAACCCGGAAGGACCGCCGGTGGTATGACCCCCGGCCGGTTCCGCAAAACCGCTATCTGCTGGCCGTTGCCCTGTTTACCCTGGCCGGGGTGGTTGGGGGCTATGTGTATTATGCACTGGTGGGCTGCCGGTCCGGTGGCTGCGTCATCACCTCCAGCCCGGTCATGAGCATGATCTGGGGCGGGCTCCTTGGATACCTCCTGAACGGCTATTTCTTCAGGTCCGGGTCCTGACCCGGCGGCTGGCCTCTTTTCCGGACCGCTATTATTTGGGTGCCACTTTCAGCAAATAGACACCCAGGATGCCGAAAAACACGTTGGGGATCCACACCGACAGGAATGGGTGCAGGTTTCCGTTGGTGGCGAAGGTGGTCGACACCTGCATGAACAGGATAAAGGCAAAACTCAGCCCGATTCCCAGGCCAAGGTGCAATCCGATGCCGCCCCGGACCTTGCGGCTGGACAGGGACACCCCGATCAGGGTGAGCACCAGGGTGGCAAAGGGGAAGGCCATGCGCCGGTGCTTCTCCACTTCGTAAAATTTCACGTGTTCGGTCCCTTTGAGCTTCTCGTTGGCGATGTAGTCGCGCAACTCGCTGAAGTTCATCATTTCCATCTCTTTCAGATCCTGGATGAAGTCCTGGGGTGTGAACGGAAGGATGGTGTCCAGCCGCTGGCCGAAGGAAACCTCCTCCTGCAACCCATTGATGACCCTTTCGTTATAATTGCGTATGCTCCAGCCCGCCATGGTGGAGTCCCACAGGGCGGTCTCGGCCATCAGCTTGTAAACGAGTTCCCCTTCATCAATGTGTTCCAGGGTGAAACGGCTGCCGGCACCCGTCCGCTCGTTGAAAGCCTCCATGTAAACAAAGATGCCGGGGCGGATCTGCATGTGGATATGCCGGTCCCGGAAGGTCTGCGTGTCCTTGACATAGGTGTACTCGAAATCAAGCCTTTTCTGGTTGGCCGGGGGAATCAGGAAGTTGGACAGGTAAACCGAGAAAAGGGAGAGCAGGATGGCTGAGATGAAATAGGGCAGCAGCAGGCGTTTGAAGCTGACCCCTGAACTGAGGATGGCGATGATCTCCGAGTTGAAGGCCAGGCGGGAGGTAAAGAAGATGACAGTAATGAAGGTGAACAGGGGGCTGAACAGGTTGACAAAATAAGGAATGAAATTGACGTAATAGACGAAGAGGATCTCGGAGAGGGGGGCCTTTTTTTCAATGAAGTCGTCGATCTTTTCTGACAGGTCGAATACGATCACGATCACGATGATGAGGCTGAGGGCGTAGAAGAATGTCCCGAGAAATTTCCGGATGATATAATAATCTATTTTTTTCAGCATGGGAGGGCCCTTTAGCCGGCATCAAAGATACGCATCTTTTCCATTGGCCTACAGCCTGCGCGATACCCTGGACAGCATGTCCCGTTTCCAGGGAGTGAAGCTGCCTGCCAGGATCTGCCGTCGTGCCTCACCGGTCAGCCAGAGATAGAAGCTCAGGTTGTGCATGGTGGCAATCACCGGCCCCAGCATTTCACCGGCCACGAACAGGTGGCGCAGGTAGGCCCTGGAGTAGTGGAGGTCCACCCAGGCGGTGCCCTCCGGGTCGACCGGCCCGTGATGGTCCATCCATTTTTTGTTGCGGATGTTCACAATGCCTTCCCTGGTGAACAGCATCCCGTTGCGGGCGTTGCGGGTGGGCATGACACAGTCGAACATGTCCACGCCCAGGGCCATGCTTTCCAGGATGTTTTCGGGGGTGCCCACCCCCATCAGGTACCTGGGTTTTTCCGTCGGAAGCAACCCGCAGACCAGGGCGGTCATCTCGTACATCACCTCAGCAGGCTCCCCGACGGAAAGTCCCCCGATGGCATTGCCCGCCCGGTCGCATTCGGCCACGAAACGGGCAGACTCTTCCCTCAGGTCCCGGTAGGTGCTGCCCTGCACAATGGGGAAAAGGGCCTGGTCATGGCCGTAGAGGCCGGTGGTGTTGTCCACGTGGTGGCAGCAACGCCGCAACCACTCATGCGTCAGCTTCATGGACTCCCTGGCGTACCGATGGTCGCAGGGCCAGGGGGTGCACTCGTCAAAGGCCATGATGATGTCTGCCCCGATCACCCGTTGGATGTCCATCACGCCTTCGGGGGTGAACAGGTGCCTGGAACCGTCGATGTGCGACTGGAAGGTGACCCCTTCGGGCCGGAGTTTGCGGCGTGCTGCCAGGGAATAAACCTGGTATCCCCCGCTGTCGGTCAGGATGGGCCGGTCCCACGACATGAACCGGTGAAGCCCGCCGGCCCGGCGCAGCACATCCAGCCCGGGTCTCAGGAACAGGTGGTAGGTATTTCCCAGGATGATCCGGGCCTGGACTGTCTCCTCCAGATCCCGGTGGTGCAGGGCCTTGACCGTGCCGGCTGTTCCCACGGGCATAAACACCGGGGTCGGTACCGCACCATGGGCCGTTTCCATGGTCCCCGCCCTGGCCTGGGAGGCGGTGTCTGTACCGTCAATCCGGAATTGCATGGGATGGAATATTGATGGGTTGACCGACTTCCCGGCCCCAACCGGGCAGGGTACAAATTTTTTTCAAAGATAGGAACTATTCCAAAGAAGTGTAATTTTGCCTATTTACCGGAAATACAATGCCTGAAAACTGGTTGATGCCTCCGGATCCCTTGTGGACCTGGGCGGTATTTGCGTTCTTTGTGATGGTTGCGGTGATCCAGCTGTTCTATTTCTGGTTCTATTTTCGCCGTGCGGCATTTTTCAGCCCGGGGCGAAAGCCCGGGTACGATGGCCCCGTCTCGGTGGTGGTGTGCGCACGGAATGAATACCACAACCTGGAAAAAAACCTGCCCTTGTTGCTTTCACAGGATTATCCTGATTTTGAAGTGGTCGTGGTGGACGATGGCTCGGACGACGACACCGATTTGCTGCTGCAGCAAATGAAAGCCCGCCATCCCCACCTCAAGGTGGTCCCCCTCAGAGAGAACGTCAATTTTTTCAAGGGCAAAAAACTGGCCCTGTCGGTGGGCATTAAATCGGCGGCCCATGAGGTGCTGCTGCTGACCGATGCAGACTGCCGGCCGGCCAGCCCGCATTGGCTCCTGCGCATGGTGGACAATTACGGGGACGGTACCGGGATCGTGCTCGGGTACGGGGCCTATGAAAAGCACCCCGGACTGCTGAACCGCCTCATCCGCTTCGATACCTTCTTCATTGCCCTGCAATATATGGGCATGGCCCTGGCGGGCAGGGCCTATATGGGGGTGGGCCGGAACCTGTCCTACAAACGCGCTCTTTTTTATGCCGTCAAGGGGTTTACTTCCCATTACAAAATCATGTCAGGAGATGACGACCTGTTTGTCAACCAGGTGGCCACCTCCGAGAATGTGGCCGTGGAGATGAATCCGCAGAGCCACACCCTGTCCTTCCCAAAAACCTCCTGGAGGGCATGGTACAGGCAGAAAAGGCGCCACATGTCCACGTCCGTACATTACAAGCCCTCCCATAAAAGGCGCCTGGGGCTTTTTTCCTTTACCCACCTGGCTTTTTACCCCTTGCTGGCTGCCATCCTGGCCGGGGCCGCACAAAGCCTGTTCGGGCTGGTGGCCGTTGGCCTGTTCCTTGTCCGGTCTGCCAGTTTGCTGATCCTGCTGTCCGGCTTTGCACGGAGGCTTCAGGAAAAAGGGCTTTTGCCATTTTCTTTGCTGCACGACCTCGTACATCCTCTAATTAATTTTATTTTTGTGGTTTCAAGTATGTTTTCTGCCAATAAAGCATGGAAGTAAATCCCAAATTGACCCCGAAAGGCGCCAGAGACTACCAACTGGTGCAGGAGGCCCTGAATGACGGAAGCCAAAAGGCTTTTTCGGAGCTGATGGGCCTTTACTGGGATACGATTTACTTCATGCTGCTGAAAATGACGGGCAGCCGGGAGGATGCGGAAGACCTGACCATAGAGGCTTTCGGCAAGGCATTCCGTTTTTTGCCTCAGTACACACCCGACTATGCCTTCAGCACCTGGCTGTTTAAGATTGCATCCAACCATTGCATCGACTTCATCCGCAAGAAGAAAAAGAACATCCTCAGCTATGAGGGCAACGAGGAACTGGGCGACCCCGATTCCCGCGTGATCCTGGCCGGCGATTCCCACAGCCCGGAAGGAGAGCTGATAAGGGGGCAAAGGATTGCGCATATGCGGCAGATCGTTGCCAAACTTAAACCCAGGTACCAGGTCCTGATCCGCCTCCGTTATTTCGAAGAAAAATCCTACGAAGAAATCTGCCAGGAGCTCGACCTGCCCCTGGGCACGGTGAAGGCCCAGCTGTTCAGGGCGAGAGAGTTCCTGTTCAACATCCTGAAGAACTCACAAGATACCATTTAATAATCCGACCCATCAAACCACCATGTGCATGAAAAAAACCTTCCTTGCAGGCCTGGTTTTTCTGACCGTCTGGGCTTGTACTGCTGCCGCCCAGGTGCAGTACCACTACCATGAGACCCATGATACGGTCCGTGTCGGCTACCGCTGGCAGCGCGCCCAGCTATTCAGCCGGGACAGCGATGCGGTGCTCAACCTGGAACTGGTGAACCAGGGAGATGCGGCCGTGGAGGTATTGTTCTCTGTGGGGTTTTACAGGGACCAGCAGCTTTTCCTGGAGGCCCGTGACAACCGGATCTGCCTGCGGCCCGGGCAGACGAGGCGGGGCGTCCGAGGCGACCTGCGGTTTTCTGCGACGGGAATCACCCTCGACGACACCGAGGAGGCCTGGTTCTCCTGGGACCTGTTCGGGGTGGTGGTGAGAGAGGTGGCGGGATGCGACCAGTGAACAGGAAATATATCAGGAAATGGACAATCAAGCTTTTCGCAGGGCCATATTGCAGGGCATCCCGGATGAACTGCCTGTACCCAGGCCCCATGACCCCGACGTCAACCATGCACCAAGGCGAAAGGACATCCTGACAACGGCAGAAAAAAAGCTGGCCGTGAAGAATGCCCTCCGGTATTTTGAGCCACGTCATCATGCGGTGCTGGCCCCCGAGTTTGCGAAGGAACTGAGGGATTACGGACGCATCTACATGTACCGGTTCCGGCCCGTCTATCCCATTCACGCCCGTGACCTGGATGCTTTTCCGCACCGCTCCCGGCAAGCCGCAGCCATCATGCTCATGCTGAGCAATAACCTGGATCATGCCGTGGCACAGCATCCGCACGAGCTGATTACCTATGGCGGCAACGGGGCCGTTTTCCAGAACTGGGCCCAGTACCTGCTGTGCATGAAATACCTGGCCGGGATGACCGATGAACAAACCCTGGTGCTCTACAGCGGCCATCCCATGGGCCTGTTTCCCTCCCATCCGGAGGCACCCAGGGTGGTGGTGACCAACGGCATGATGGTGCCCAATTATTCAAAGCCGGACGACTGGGAGCGGTTCAATGCCCTGGGCGTTACACAGTACGGTCAGATGACGGCCGGATCGTTCATGTACATCGGGCCGCAGGGCATCGTGCACGGGACCACCATCACGGTGCTCAATGCGGGGCGGCGCCTGCCCGGATCCGGGCAGGGACTGGCCGGAAAGGTGTTTGTCACCAGCGGACTGGGGGGCATGTCCGGGGCGCAGCCAAAAGCCGCGGTCATCGCCGGCGCCATCGGGGTGGTGGCCGAGATCAATCCCAAGGCGGTCCGCACGCGCCATGAACAGGGCTGGGTCGATGAGGTGTATGAGGACCTGGACCGTCTGACCGGAAGGGTGTTGGAGGCACGAAACCGCAAGGAAGCCGTGTCGCTGGCTTACCTGGGGAACATTGTGGACCTGTGGGAGCATTTCGTGGCACAGGACGTGGCGGTGGAGCTGGGCTCGGACCAGACCTCCCTTCACAACCCTTTTGCAGGAGGGTATTACCCGGCAGGACTGTCATTTGATGAATCCAACGCCATGATGGCTTCCGATCCGGAACGATTCAGGGAGTTGGTGCAGGCCTCCCTGCTGCGGCATGTCCGGGCCGTCAATATCCTGGCAGGACGGGGCATGTATTTCTGGGACTATGGAAATGCCTTCCTCCTGGAGGCGGGACGTGCCGGGGCCGAGGTGTTCCGCGGGGACGGAGGATACCGGTACCCGTCGTACGTGCAGGACATCATGGGACCCCTGTGTTTTGACTATGGGTTCGGGCCCTTCCGCTGGGTATGCACCAGCTCTGACCCGCAGGACCTGCAGACCACCGACCGACTCGCGGCCGAAGTCCTCGAAGACATGATGCAGGAAGCCCCCGTGGAAATCCGGCAGCAGCTGGCGGACAACCTGTTGTGGATCCGTCAGGCGGAAGCGAACAAGCTGGTGGTCGGTTCCCAGGCCAGGATTCTCTACGCCGACGGAGAGGGCCGGATCCGCATCGCCCGTGCATTCAACCGGGCCATCCGGGAAAAGCGCCTGAAAGGCCCTGTTGTACTGGGCCGCGACCACCACGATGTGAGTGGTACAGACAGCCCTTACCGGGAGACATCCAACATTTACGACGGGTCACAGTTCACCGCCGACATGGCCATCCACAATGTGATCGGAGACAGCTTCCGGGGGGCCACCTGGGTTTCCATCCATAACGGAGGCGGCGTCGGATGGGGCGAGGTGATCAACGGCGGCTTCGGACTCCTGCTTGACGGTTCTGAGGAGGCCGACCGCAGGCTGCAGGGCATGTTATTCTGGGACGTCAACAACGGCATTGCCCGCCGGAGCTGGGCGCGCAACCAGGAAGCCATTTTTGCCATTAAAAGGGCCATGAAGGCCGAACCCAGGCTGCAAGTCACCCTGCCTTTCGAGGCCTCGGACGGGATGCTGGATCAGTTATTCTGAGTTTCGCGGCCGGGCCTTTCCGCCTCCGCATCCAGGAGAAACCGCCAGCTGTGCCGGCGGACGGGACCGGCTTCTTCTCCGGTTACGAGCGGGTCCTCTTCCGGAGTGAACTGGACCGGTTGCTGCTGGCTGACCATGATGCTGAAGCGCTTCAGCAATTCATCGTGGATGAGTTTGATCTCTCTCTCGTGCAGCAGGTAACAGGCAAGCGCTTCACTGAATGCTTGCTGGGTGACGCCATGCCGCTCGAATACCCCGGCATAATAGTGGGGCAGGGAGTCCATGATGCCCGGGTTGAAGGGCTGCTCCTCCAGAAAAAACGTCTCCAGCAGGTAGAGCTCGGCCAGCATGTCTGTCATTTTTTCGCGGGACAGGATCTTGTCACAGTCATCCCTGCCGGGTGGGCGGAAAAAGCTGCATCCGGCTACCAGCATTACAAGCAAAAGGAACAATGTCAATGCCGGGGATGGCCATCTGATCGATTGCATGACAAGCAATTTAGGTGCTACCTGGAGAACGACAGCGCCTGCCCCCTGATCCCATCGTGGATGCGTCCGTTGTCATAGACCAGGATGCCGTTCACGAAGGTGTACCGGACGGACGATCTGAGGG
>Ga0334900_1000355_pt1 | contig 71106 bp, 60 predicted proteins | sample GraSluR3_MG_2_FD_207231 | JGI IMG/M metagenome (GOLD analysis project Ga0334900, IMG submission 207231) | Sludge microbial communities from methane-producing bioreactor in Wageningen University, Netherlands - Granular Sludge_31_08-R3 | ecosystem: Engineered > Bioreactor > Anaerobic >... | reverse complement strand
ATACGATGTTTTTGTGGACAGAAAAGCGGAAGCCGAGTACGGAGTGCGCTACACCTCCGTGGACGAAATCGTTGAGACTTCCGATTACATCACCCTGCATCTTCCCCTTCTTCCTGAAACACGGCATCTGATAAATAAGGACAAGCTGGCACGTATGAAAAAAGGGGTGTATCTGATAAACGCGGCCCGGGGTGGTGTCGTCGATGAGGATGCCCTTTTCGATGCGGTAACGAGCGGAAGGGTTGCCGGGGCCGGAGTAGATGCCTTTGAGTTCGAACCTCCCACGGCTTCCAGGATGCTGGAGGATGAACGCTTTATTGTATTGCCCCATATAGGCGCGGCCACGGTGGAGGCCAGTTTCAATATGGTTAATATGGCAATCGACAACGTTGTCTCTGTTCTCGATGGAAAAGGGAATCCCCATCCGGTCAGGATGGTTTAAATTGACGTGACATCAGACCTGTGATAGGCTTGCATGTCATGTTTGTGTACACAGGAGGTACATTGTGAAGAAAATTTTAGTAGTGTTATTGATTCTCACTTTCTCCCTGACGCTGTTTGCCGAAGGACAGGCGGAAAAGGGCAAGATCAATTACCCGACAAAACCGATCCATATGGTCGTTCCCTGGGCCGCAGGCGGCGGAACCGACGCTGTAGCCCGGGTTCTGGCAAAAGAAGCGGAACCCTTTCTCGGAACCACCATTGTTGTTGAGAACCGGACCGGCGGCGGCGGAGCAGTCGGCCACAGTGCTGTTTCTTCGGCAAAACCCGACGGCTATCTTATCGGTCTTACCACGGTAGAGCTGATCATTCAGCCCCACATTCAGGATGTTCCCTACAGCCACGAAGAGATGGAACCCATCATCCAGGTAAATTCCGATCCGGCATCCGTCACTGTACGTGCCGATGCCCCCTGGAATACTCTGGAGGAGTTTCTGGAATACGCCCGTCAGCATCCCGGTGAACTGCAGTGCAGCGGTACCGGATACGCGGGAATCTGGCATATTGCCCTCCTGGATCTCTCTCAGAAGAGCGGTACGGAATTTACCTTTATTCCCTCTACCGGCGCAGCTCCGGCCATCACCGAGCTTCTCGGCGGCCATATCGATTTTACGACCGCCAGCCCTCCGGAGGTTGCAGCTCAGGTTGAAGCCGGGCAGCTGAAGATTCTTGCAGTATCAGGAAGCGAACGACATCCGAATTTCCCCGATGTACCGACCATGGCGGAACAGGGATACGATGTCCAGACTCCCGTCTGGCGCGGGGTCCAGGCTCCCAAGGGTACTCCCCAGGAAATCATCGACATCCTCCACGACGCCTTCAAGAAATCCTTTGAATCCGAAGCCTTCAAGAAGACTATGAACAACGTTGGTCTCGGTATGGTTTACCGGAACGGAGAGGGTTTCAAAAAAATGATTGCTGAAAGCTACGACAGCTTCGGCGAGATCGTCTCAGCCTTCGATCTTTAAGATTTTAAAAAATATTTCCCGGCACCTCCCCGGTGCCGGGTTTTCATTGTATAATAGCCGTACCCCATAAAGAAAAGAGGAAGCTGTACAGTGTTCAAGAAAGCTGAAATTGTATTTGGAGGAGCCGCAGTCCTGTTCGCCCTCCTGTTTTTTATTCTGGCGGGGAATTTTCCCGGCGCCAGAGGTCATGATGTAGGAATGGCATTTTACCCCAGGGTACTCAGCATCCTTATAATTGTGCTCTCGGTCATTGTGATTCTACAGGGGATAACGAGGAAAGAGACAGAGTCGGAAAGCCGGGAGAGCCTCTTTTATACTGAGGACAAGGGTGTCCAGCGGGTTGTCCTGCTGATACTCGCTACCCTGATCTATCCGTATCTTTTGCAATATGCGGGTTTTCTTATTCTAACGCCGGTATATCTAGGCTTTCTTATGTGGGTAATCAAGGCCGGAAAGGCAAAGAAGATTCTATTTCTTGCCCTACTTACTACCGTTTTGATTTATGTTGTTTTTCAGCGTCTGCTGAAAATTCCTTTGCCCACCGGTCTCTTTTACAACTAACCATAAGCAGAGTGTGAGGAAACTATGGAAGCTATTCTAAGTGGTCTTGAACTGCTCTTGCAGCCTCTTCCCTTGTTGATGCTCTTTTCCGGCGTTATCGGCGGAATTGTTGTCGGAGCCCTGCCCGGACTGACCGCGACTATGGGTGTCGCGATTCTCGTTCCCTTCTCCTTTGGTATGGAACCGGTCCCGGGCCTGCTGATGCTCCTTGGACTCTATGCCGGAGCCATCTACGGCGGATCGGTATCGGCAATACTGATCAACACCCCCGGCACCCCGTCGGCGGCAGCGACCATAATAGACGGGACCCCCCTGTTCAACCGGGGAGAAGCCGGACGGGCCATCGGCATGGCTACCTTCGCGTCGGTTTTCGGGGGAATAGGAAGTGCGATTTTTCTCGTAACCCTGGCTCCCCTTCTCTCCAGGTTCGCCCTGGCCTTCAGCGCGCCGGAATATTTTTCCCTGGCGGTACTGGGAATTACGATTATCGGCAGCATCTCCAGCGGTTCCCTGGCAAAGGGACTGTTGAGCGGATGCATCGGACTGATAATCGCCACCATCGGCATGGACCCTATTCAGGGCTATACCAGATACACCTTCGGCACTGTCAATCTTATGGGGGGAGTCCCCTTTATCCCGGCCCTGATCGGTCTCTTCGCGGTTTCCGAAGCAATAACCCAGTTTGAACGGCTAGTTGAACCCATCAAGGAAGAGGTCAACCTTAAAAAACTGATTCCCAGCTTGAGTGATGTCAAGCGGGTTATCCGTACAATGCTGAAGAGCACGGTAATAGGAACCTTTGTAGGGGCCCTTCCCGGGGCGGGGGGAGATATAGCCTCCTTTGTATGCTACAACGAAGCAAAGAGAAGTTCCAAGCACCCGGAAACCTTCGGTACCGGAGAGATCGAGGGGGTCGCCGCCGCTGAATCAGGAAACAACGCCTCCACCGGGGGAGCACTCATACCTACCTTAAGCCTGGGAGTCCCCGGGGATTCGGTTACCGCAATCATTATCGGCGCCCTGATGGTCCAGGGGCTGCGTCCCGGACCGCTTCTGTTCAGGGACCACCTGGACATTGTAAATGCCCTGTTTATCGGTTTCATTGCAGCGAATGTCTTTTTCGGCATCTTCGGCCTCATGATGGCCGGGTTCCTTTCGAAGCTGATCATGATCTCCAAGAGATCCCTGATCCCGATTATCATGGTTCTGGCAATAGTCGGGTCCTTTGCCATGCAGAACAACGTTTTCGATATCTTCCTGATGCTGATTCTGGGAATTTTCGGATACCTTGTGCGGAAGATAAACGTTCCCCTGGGCCCTATTGTACTTGCCCTGATTCTGGGACCCATGGTGGAAGAGAACTTTCGCAAGTCCCTGGTAATGTCCTATGGAGACTACTCGGTCTTTCTTACGCGCCCCATTTCCGCGGTGCTTCTTCTGCTCGCCCTGATTTCTGTGGTTACCACATTAATAAGGGAAAGAAAGGGAAAACATATACCCGGAACAGAATAAAATATCCTTTCTCAGTGAATGTGCCTGAGAAGATGAGAAAGCACACTCACCAGGTGGGCTGACGCGACGGCAAGGAAGTCCTGAAAATTTTTGGGAGCCCTGCCGTCCGCAGCGTCGGATACGAAACGGAGTACCAGGACCGGGACATTGTAAACCCTGGCTGTAAGGGCAACAGAAGCCCCTTCCATCTCCACGACGGCGCCCTCAAGCTCGGAAAAAAGTTTCTGCCTCAGGGGTGAGTCCCGATCGGTAACAAAGGTGTCTCCCGTAAGGACCCGCCCGAAATGGACGGCGTATTCCTTTCCCCGGTAGGACTCCATGATCCTGAGGAGTTCAGGATCTCCAGGGATCTCCCTGTAGGGGGTAAATGGAACCGCCCCGACGGGATACCCCAGACCTCTCACATCCATATCGTACTGCAGACAGTCGGTTCCGACCACGAGATCCCCGATATTCAGCCCTTCCCTGATACCCCCGGCGATACCTGCAAAGATCAGGTATTCCGGCGTGTAACGCCTGATCAGTTCAGCGGCACTGAGAGCGGAGAGAACCTTCCCTACCCCTGATTTGGCGATTACCACATCCTGACCCTCGATCTGCCCAAGATGGTACTCCGCAAGTATCCCCTTCTCCCTCCTTTCGCCGCCGGCAGCTTCAACGAGAGCCTCGACCTCTTCGCGCATTGCGCCGAGTATACCTATCATGAAAAAACTCCTCTTCAGCATGCTGATTGAAACTGAAATCATTGTCCGCTATACTTGTCCCTGAATCCAAACAACTTCAGGAAACAATATGATTACTGTAAACGAGCATTATAGCAAGCTTCAAGCCTCTTATCTTTTTGTCACCATCGCCCGTAAAATCAAGGATTTTCAGGAACGGCATCCCGAAATCGATCTTATAAAACTGGGTATCGGTGATGTTACAAAACCCCTGCCCGCCGCCTGTATCGATGCCTTCCGAAAAGGGGTCCAGGAGATGGCGGATGAAAAGAGCTTTCGCGGATACGGCCCGGAACAGGGGTACTCTTTTTTGCGGGAAGCCATTGCCAGGAACGATTTCGCAGACCTGGGGATCGAGGCTGATGACATTTTTATCTCCGACGGCGCCAAGTGCGATACCGGAAACTTCCAGGAGCTTTTTTCTACGGAAGCAAAAGTCGCCATTCCCGATCCGGTCTATCCGGTCTACGTGGATACCAATGTAATGGCGGGCCGCAGCGGAGAATGGAAGGATGGACGTTACGAGGGTCTCCATTATCTGGAAGCCAACTCGGAAAACGGCTTTATTCCCGCTCCCCCAAAGGAGAAGGTCGACCTGATCTATCTCTGTTTCCCCAACAATCCCACAGGACAGGTGGCCAGCCATGACCAGCTCGCCCGGTGGGTGGAATACGCCCGGGAAAACAAAGCCCTGATTCTTTTCGATGCGGCCTATGAGACCTTTATCCGGGACGACAGCCTCCCCAGGTCAATATATGAAATACCCGGGGCCCGGGAAGTTGCCGTTGAGTTCCGGAGTTTCTCAAAGACCGCCGGCTTTACCGGCACCCGCTGTGCCTTTACCGTTGTCCCCAAAGAATGCCGGGCCTTCAGCTCCGATGGAGAGACTGTAAAGCTGCAGCCCATGTGGAACCGCAGACATTCCACCAAGTTCAATGGTGTCTCCTATCCGGTCCAGCGGGCGGCGGAAGCGGTCTATTCGCCGGAAGGGAAAAAGCAGGTGCGGGAGCTTTCGGACTACTACCTCGGCAACGCAGCCATAATCAGGGAGAACATGGAAGCCCTCGGGTTTACCTGTATCGGCGGAGAGAACTCCCCCTATATATGGGTAGACGGCAGGCGGGATTCCTGGGATTTCTTTGACCTGCTCCTGTCAGTGGGAGTGGTGGTTACCCCGGGGAGCGGTTTCGGACGCTGCGGCGAGGGGTATATTCGCATAAGCGCCTTCAACGACCGGGAAAAGGTGCAGGCTGCAATGGAACGGATTAAGTCCTCCCTGGCATAAGATAATGAAGATACTGGACCCCCGTTTCGGTCTTTTCGTCGGCGATACCGATTCTTCTCCTCTGGAGATACTGAGACAGGGAAAAAAGCTCCCCGGGACAGGCTTCAGCCCTGAAGATTTATCCCTGATCCTTTCCGCTTCAGGCTGGCGCGGAGTGTTCGCAGCCTCGGAAGAGGATGACAGCAGCGAAACGGCAGAACCAATGCTCTGGGCGGCCCTGGCCATGGTCGGAGCCGCGGCTGAGTATTTCTCCAACTTTCCCGGAAAGCCCACAATTCTCGTGGGCTGCGACGCACGGCCCACGGGACCTGCCATCTGCGAGATATTCCTGAGGGTTTTTTTGTCCGCCGGCATCTACTGCGAATACCTCTTCATAACTCCTGCTCCCGAAATAATGGCCGCTGCACGAAGCAGAAAAGAGTGCGGCGGGTTCTGTTACATCAGCGCGAGCCATAACCCGATTGGTCACAACGGGGTAAAACTCGGAAAACAGGACGGTGGTGTTCTGCCCGGCGGTGTGGCTGCACCGATCATACAAAGAGTGAAGGAGATTCTCGCCTCCCCGGAGGCCCTTGTCGGGCTGCTGGAATCAGCCAGCGCCGTGGATTCCTGTAAACTGGAAGCTCTTTTTCGTCAGGCCTCCGAATCCCGAAGCAGGGCATCCCTGCTCTACTCCACGTTTTCCTGCAGCGTGGTGTTCGATACATATCCCGATAAAAGGGATGCCCTGAAGGAATCCCTTGAAAGAAATCCTCTTGGTGTGGTGGGAGAACTGAACGGAAGCGCCCGGGGGGCCTCAATCGACAAGACCTTTCTTGAGGACCTGGGGATAAGAGTGCGTCTCTTTAACAGCAGGCCCCGGGAAATCCGGCATGCCATCCTGCCGGAAGGAGAATCCCTGGAGCCCTGCAGCAGGCTGCTCCAGGAGTCATGGCAGGAGGACCCCGTTTTTCTGCTGGGGTACGTACCGGATAACGACGGCGATCGGGGCAATATAGTATATATCGATCCTGATGACGGCCGCGGACATATCCTGGATGCGCAGGAGGTCTTTGCCCTTACCTGTCTTGCCGAGCTGGCATGCGACAGGATGTTCGGAAAGGGAGAAACTAAGACGGCGGTGGTGGTAAACGGACCGACCTCCCTGCGCATTGACGAGATTGCCTCGTATTTTACTGCAAAGGTTTTTCGTGCCGAGGTCGGCGAGGCCAATGTCGTCTCCCTGGCCCGGCAGCTCAGGAAGGAAGGCTATTCGGTCCGTATTCTGGGGGAAGGATCCAACGGAGGAACCATCACCCATCCCTCTGCCGTGCGGGACCCCCTGAATACCCTCATGGCGCTGGTGAAACTCTTACGTCTTCAGGATTCTGACGGTAAAACTCCTGGACAGCTCTGGTTTAGCCTGTGTAAAAAAACTCCTCCGGCAGGCGCTTCTCTGGCGCTTTCTCATATTCTCCGGTCCCTGCCGAAATATCATACAACCCCCACCGGCGAGGCCCGGGCCAAATATCCCGTACCCGCAGGAAGCCATAATCTGCTGAAGAACCGTTACGAGACAGTTTTTGCAGATAGGTGGGAAAAGAGGCCGGATATCCTCAACTCCCTGGGGATAAGCTCTTACCGCTTCGTCAACTACGAAGGTACAGAGCGCAGGGAGGGGCCGGGAAACAGGAGTGCCGAAGGCCGAGGCGGTTTCAGCGTTGAGCTCCTGAACCACCAGGGAATTGCCAGAGCCTTTGTATGGATGCGGGGTTCAGGAACAGAACCGGTATTCAGGCTTATGGCTGATGTTCCCGGAAACAGGCCGGACAGAGAAATCGCCCTGCTTGAATGGCACCAGGAAATTCTCGACGCGGCAATACAGTCCGGCGCCTAGACAATCCCGATAGCGCGACGCAGACGGGTGATGGTACGGGCGGCAATCGTCCTTGCCTTTTCTGCTCCCCTGGCGAGAATGGCGTCGATCTGATGGGTATTATGTATATACTCTTCGTAGCGTTCCCGGTAGGGGGCAATCTCTCGCTCCATGCACTCGTACAGGGCCTGTTTTGCCTCTCCCCAGCCCATGCCGCCGGCACGGTAGCGATCTGCCAGAGCTTCCTGCTCCTCTTCAGTAGCAAAAAGCCGGTACAGATTAAAAACGTTGCAGTTTTCCGGGTCCTTCGGCTCTTCGATTCCCTGGGAGTTGGTGACAATCTTCATAATCAGCTTCCGCAGCTGTTTGGAGGGAAGGAAAAGGGGAATGGTGTTGTTGTAGCTCTTGCTCATCTTTCTTCCGTCCATCCCGGGAATGATCTGGGTCAGCTCATTTATCAGAGGTTCGGGGACAGTGAGCAGGTCTTCTTTATAATTTCTGTTTATGGCCTGGGCTATATCGGCGGTCATCTCTATGTGCTGTTTCTGGTCCCGGCCGACGGGTACGACATTGGAGTTGAACAGCAGGATATCCGCCGCCATGAGCACCGGATAGGTATAAAGCCCCATATTGATGCCGCTGTCCGGGTCCTTTCCGGCGGAACGGTTTTCTTCGCTGACGGCCTTGTAGGCATGAGCCCGGTTCATGAGTCCCTTGGGAGTAAAGGCCATAAGAATTGTTGTCAGTTCAAAGGTTTCGGGCACTGCCGACTGCTTGTATACCAGGGATTTTTCCGGATCCAGACCGCAGGCGAGCCATGTGGCGGCAACCTGGTAGGTCTGTTCTTTCAGGCGCCGGGGATCACGTTCGCTGTTCAGGGCATGATAATCGGCAATGAAAAAACGGGTTTCATATTCCCTGGTAAGAGCCAGGGCCGGTTTTATTGCACCAAAGTAGTTGCCAATGTGGGGTGTTCCTGTCGGCTTTATGCCGGTTAAAGCAATTCGTTTCTCCATACCGGCACACTATACCCGTCACCTTTCCTTTTCTCAAGTACCTGATCTGGAATCGGGACTGCTTATCATTACCTGTCCTGTCGGCTGGGGATTATGGCTCTCCTGCCCGGAGCCCATCAGAATGGCGATTGGTCGAAGGGCCGGGATGTTCTCACAGACGATTTTGATTATTGCCATGATCGGAACAGCGAGGAACATTCCCACCACACCCCAGAGCCAGCCCCAGACGAGCAGACTTACAAGAATGAGAAAGGGACTGAGGTTGAGTCTGCGTCCCTGAAGACGCGGATCCAGGATATTTCCGAAGGTAATCTGAATTGCGATAACCGATAGAGATACCGCCAGAATAGGCTGGGGGTCGGGATAAAACTGAATGAAGGACATGATTACTATAACGACGACAATGAAGGCTGAACCGATGTTGGGAATGAAATTCAGAAAGAACGCCAGGGACCCCCAGATAATGGGGAAATCCAGCCCTATGATCTCCAGGCTGAGGTAAATCAGAATACCCGTTGCAAGGCTTATGATGAATTTTATCGACAGATACCGTCCAATCTGATCGTTGATATGCTTCATGATCAGATATATGCGGTCCGACATGGAGATATGAAAGGCTTTACGTACCTTGACCTGAAAACGGTTCTGTTCAAGTAGAAGAAAGATCAGAAAGAGGGTAATCATTATAAGGTTTCCAACCAGTCCCATCAGGGAGCCTGAAAGAGATAGAAGAGAACTCTGCAGGGTCCTTCCCCAGTTGATTTCTGCCAGAATCCTGGGACTGAGATCAAAGCGCTCAAAGAGTTCTCGTGATATCTCCATGAGGAGCGAGGTAAACCTGGCCTGATATTTCGGCAGCTGGACAACAAATGACTTGATGGATGCGTAGATAAAGAGTCCGAAAAGGTAAAAAAAACCGAAAAAGATTACAATAACCACGGTTATGGAAACAATCCGCGGAATACGCAGCTTTTCCATGAAAGCCAGAAGAGGCGTGAAAACGAAAAACAGAATGATTGCTATGGCCAGCGGAATCATGGCTGCCTGGGCAAACTTCAGTACCGCGCCAACGACAATCACTGTCAGGATTCCCAGACAGACAGCAGTTACCTTTTCTGCACTCATGCTTGAGATTATATCAGATCATAATCCGATGATCGAGTACTTGTCCCGGAGACCGAAAATCGGTAGTTTTTCTGGTACAGCAGAATTATGGAGTTGCAAATATGAGTAATCATGAAAAAGCCGCTTTTATAGCAGAAACCGCCGCAGTTACCGGGGATGTTTCCCTGGAGAAGGATGCGTCAGTCTGGTACGGTGCCTCTGTACGGGGAGACTATGCATCGATAAATGTGGGAGAAGCATCGAACATACAGGACAATGCCAGTATTCACGTAGATCATGACGCCCCGGTCAAGATCGGAAAAGGAGTTACCGTTGGCCATAACGCAGTGATTCACGGCTGCACCGTCGAGGACGACTGTCTGATCGGTATGGGCGCAATAATCCTGAACCGGGCAGTAATCGGGAAAGGCTCCATAATCGGTGCTGGCGCACTGGTCACCGAGGGAAAGGTAATACCCCCGGGCTCCCTGGCGGTGGGATCTCCCGCCAAGGTTATGAGAAAGGTCTCGGAGGAGGAGCTGGGGCGTGTGCGCCAAAATGCCTCATCCTATGTTGAGATGGCCCGGAGACACGAGGCGGGAGAGTTTTAGGGCTCTTCCGTTCTCCTTTTTTCCCAGCGCTCCATACCCCGGCGCACCGCATCAATCAGATACGGTCTCATTCGCCGGGGCTTTATTATGTGATCGATAGATCCCACCTCCCTGGCCCGCTGTACGCTGTGGATGCCGTCGAACTCTGCCCCCAGCGCCGTCTGGTACTCGTTATAGACCGTCTGATACAGATCTTCAAACTCTTTATAGCCCCAATCCCCTGATTTCAGGCGTTCCCGGGCTTCCATAATACGCTTGTCCTCTTCCGTGCGCTTCCTGACGGTTTTCGGGAAAACCACCGCAGCAGCAGGAGCCCCGCCGATTACCGACGCGAAGGAGCCCTCCAGGGCTGCAACTTCGAGTTCCGGGTTAAGCCGTTTGGAGAAAACCACATACGCTCCGCCGTGGTAGCGGGCGGTCACCAGAAAAACAAGGGGGCCCTTGAAGTTTACCACCGCCCTTCCGATTTCGGCGCCGTATTCGAGCTGAAGCCGGCGCAGGGATTCAGGCGATCCGTCGAATCCCGAGAGGTTCGCGATTATCACTGCCGGGACCTTTCCGGAGAAGGCGTTGAGACCCCGGGCGACCTTTCTGGAAGACTGGGGATAGAGGGTCCCTCCGCTCCATGTATCCGGACCGTCGGAGGGTAGCGCTCCAATACGGGGAAAGCTTCTGCTCTCGATACCGATCATTCCTACCGCACAGCCTCCAAGGCGGGTTTCCCACACCAGGGCTGTGTCCCCGTCCTCAAGTCCCCGCCAGCGTTCAAGGATCTCCGCGTCTTTGTCAACCATGGCACGCATGACCTGCCGCATGTCGAAGGGTTTTTTTCTGTCCGGATTCATTTCTTTACTGAAGATATCACCAATAGTGGAGAAGCCCTGGCCAAGGCTGTCCCGATAGGGAGTAAGGGTCACATCCCTATCATCCGGGTCGTTGCATCCCCGTCGTTCCGGGAACCTGTTGCCGGGGGTCACATAACAGCTGCGGTAATGCTGAAAGAGAAGGCCGTACGCCTCGGCAACGGAGGAGACCCTGATCTGGGCCTGGCCGTTGGGAAGCATAATTTTTTCCGCCCCGCCTATGTCCACGTTGCTTTCTCCCGATACGCTGCCGGAAAAATCCAGGGCCCGTTTTCCGGTAAGGAGCATAGAAGCCTCATCGGTCATGATCAGAAGTCCCCGGGTATGCATGAGCATGGTAGCCTCGGCATTCCAGTATGACTGGGCACCCACATTGATTGACTGGACTATGATGTTTATCTCGCCCCCGGCCTGGGTAAACTCGATGATTCGTTTGAGGGTCGCGGCGGTCCAGTCCAGGTTTTCAGTCCCCGAATCCATGGTGATTCTGGCTCCGGAGGAGACAGGCACCCACTCCACGGGGATGGATTCTGTCTCCGCCATGTCGATGGCGCAAATAATTCTGCGGCATTCCGCTTCCGCAAGACTTCCCAGGTCTCCAGTAGGATCCGAGAGGATAAGCATGCGCTGGAAAACCGTACCGCTCGCTGGATGCGTATTGCTGATTCTGCCGAAGATGATATTGCCGGTGTTGTTTCCCGGCTCACGTCCTTTTACCGATACAGCCCGGCTGCTGCCGTCGGGAGTGATTTCGATGTCGAACTCCTCAAACTCTCCCCTGGGGAGTCCTTCATGCAGCGGAAAACCGGCATGGGTGATCATCTTTATAAGTTCATAGGGGTAGATCTCGTTACGCTGACGTGCCCTGACCACCTTGAGGGCATAGCTGTCCAGGGTAGTCAGAGGCACTGAAGAGGGGCGTCGGCTGCGCAGGGTAAACTGGTCCGCCGTAAGGTTGTGAAAGATCAGCTCATGTTCCCGGATAGTCTCTTCCCGCCAGCGTTTGCGCCGTGAATAGACGACCATCTTTTCAAGCCCCAGGCCAATGGTTCTGGGTACCAGGTTGTAGCCGAAGTCCCGTAACTGCATCAAGCGCAAACCAAGAAGGGAGCGGTTATAGATGATGATCCGGTTCCATTGAAGCCTGAAACGGTAGTTCTGCTGAGCTGCCCGGATACCCGAAACAGCTTCGTTAAAGACTCTCTCAAAACGGAGCATTCTGGTAAGGTCCTGCCGGGATGAGAGTTCGGGGTCCGTTTCAGAGGTGGATGCAAGGGCAAAAAGGCGCATGTCCTTCTCATTCTCCCTCGCCCTGCCTTCCAGAACCGTTACATTTTCGCTGCGCAGTATCAGTTTAAGGTGAAAATTCCTGAGCCGTTCGATCCTGAGTTCCCGGTATTCCAAAGGAGAAAAGGTAAAAGCACCTTCATTGATTTCCCATTCGCCGGCGCTGCCATACTGATAGGTTGTAAACTGCGGCTCCCCCTCTTCTGGATAGACTCCCAGGGCGCAGCAGGAACAAGGAAAGGGCTGTAGATTAGCAATGTAATTTTCCGGTTTCCCTTCTCCCGACACAAGCACGCTTAGCTCCGGAGATCCTCCAGCCGTAAGGTCCTGAACAATCCCGGGTATCCCGGCGAGGGCTTCGGAAGAAAAGGCAGCGAAAAGCAATCCTTCTCTGCTGTTCTGTTCTTTATCTTCCTCTTCCGTAAAATCAATCCGGGCCCAGAACAGGTCTTTCTCATTCGAAAATGTCTTCAGGGAGAGGATCTTCCTGTCCCGGTTAAAATAGCGGATTGCCAGTTCCGAGAGAAGCCCGGCGTTCCCCCTGCGGGTAGATTTTATGACCCGCATCAGGTCCGTCATGGCTGAAGGCGGGAGGTCCAGAAAGGACCGAGTACACTCATCGAAACTGCGTGAATCGTCGCTGCAGCTTTCTGCCACCAGGGACTCGACAAACCTGCGTTGTCTGCTTCTCTGCTGCTGAAGCTGCTGCTGGTCGATCAATATATACCGGGCATGCAGAGCGGCATCCGCCAGTTTCGGATATCCCAGATTACTCAAGCGGACAATTTCGTTTACAAGAAGCGGAAAATCCTCCTTAAGCAGTTCAGCCCCTGAATGCTTTTCCAGGAGCTGCAGGAAATCCCGCAGGATCTGGGCTTTCAAAGCGGAAGCTGCATGGGAACGATATAAATTGTACAGAAGTCTGTCGATTTCATCGCTGACTCCCGCCTCGCGATATGCCGCCAGGGCCCGGTCGATGGACTGGATAAAGACTTCAGGAAGCCCTTTTTCACGATCCCTCCTGCGCAGGGCGTAGTGGGTCAGGAGTTCAGTATAGGTATGGGGTCTGCTTCCGCTTTCATCCTCTATTGTCCGGTTGGAAAAGAGGATTTCCAGTGCGCAGAACTCCTCCATGCTGCGCAGTACAAGCTTGGCAAAGACTTCGACATGATCAGGGTTCCGGACAATAAAAGCTGAGAGTCTGGCGGCAAGTTCGGAGGAGTCTTCTCCTGTGTCAAATCCGAGGAAAACTGCCTGGACCTCGTTGACAATACGTTGCCAGCGCTCCTCCTGGGAGGGATCGGTTTTTGGGAATTCTATTTTAACAGCCACCGGTTTTTCCTGATCAGAGCTGTCTCCTCCCTCTTCCAGGCGGATCAGGGACTGTCCGGCGGCAACCTGTGTTCCGGGGTTCGCGAGTATTTCGGCAACCTGAGCGTCCGCCGGCGCTTCAATGAGCATCTCCATCTTCATGGCTTCAAGAACCATAAGGATACTGCCCTTTTTGACCTCATCTCCTGCTTTGACCGGTACGGAAAGCACAATGGCGGGAGAGGGTGATTTAACAAAGCCCCGGGATTCCTGTTCGAGGAGAAAGGGGGTCCCGTTTATTTCGCATTGAAGGGAATCTCCCCTGGGTACAAGGATAAAACGATAACGCATATCCTTGAATTCAAGAACGCCTTCATGGTCTGTGCTGCGGTACCTGCAGATTATGAAGGTATCATCGACAATAACGTGGTAACCTTCTCCGCCTACATGAAATACCTGTACCTGGTATACGGCCCCGTCAACGGAAAGAATGACTTCCTGCCCCTCTGCTCTGGGAAGAACTCTGGGTTTTCCAAGACTGGCAAGGTCGTTCAGAAAGTTGACCTGCTCCTCGCCGGTCCGCTGCATGGCAATGGTAATGGCCCCGGTAATGAGTGCAGCCCGGAAACTTTCGTCCGAAGCTCGGCGAATTCCCTTTTTCAGGAGTTCTCCCACATACGCAGTTGAAACACCTCCTGCGGCGACCTCGGGCTGATCAAGCAGCTGTCGCAGGAAAGCCCGGTTGGTAGTTCCGTTCTCTATGCGGATTGCACACTCATCAAGGGCCCTTTTAAGTCGGGATGCGGCTTCATCGCGGTCCCTGCCCCGGGCAATGATCTTGGCGACCATGGAATCGAACTCCGATGGAATCTCCGCACCGCTCTCGATCCCCGAATCGACCCGGATACCGGGTCCCGCGGGAGGTCTGAACAGATCAACCCTTCCCGGAGCGGGAGAAAAATCCCTTCCGGGATCTTCTGCGTTGAGCCGGGCTTCCATTACATGCCCCCGGGGTGCTGCAGCAGTCAGGTCTACCTTTCTTCCGAAAGCCACCTCGATCTGTCCGGTAACAAGGTCGATACCGTAGAGCTCCTCGGTAATGGGATGTTCTACCTGGAGCCGGGTATTGACCTCCATAAAATAAAAACGGTCGGAATCCAGATCGTAGAGGTATTCAACGGTTCCTGCGCCTTCGTAGGCTGCAGCCTGTATGAGCCGTGCCGCCGAGGCTTCCATCTCTTCAATCGTCTGTAACGGCAAACCTGCAGGCGGGGTCTCTTCTATTATCTTCTGGTTCCGGCGCTGCAGCGAACAGTCCCGGACGCCGAAGGTATTAACCGTACCATGCCGATCCGCCAGTACCTGGACCTCCAGGTGCCGGCCGTGCCTTACAAGGTGCTCGATAAATACGGTCCGGGTTCCTGTAACCCTCAGGGTCTCATCAACCGCGGAGTTATACTGGGCTTCCAGCTCTCCGGGGCTGAGAACGAAGCGTATACCCCGGCCGCCTCCGGCGTTGGATGCTTTGACTATAACGGGGTAGCCGATTTTTTCCGATATCCCGCGGGCCTCGTCAATGTTTGCAACAGGACCGCGGCTCCAGGGAAGAATGGGAACATCCGCCTTTTCCGCCAGATCCTTTGCTGCGATTTTATCTCCCAAAAGCGCCATTGCCCTGCTGCCGGGGCCTAAAAAGGTTAAACCTTCCTTTTCAACCGCCTCAGCGAAAACAGAGTCCTCTGAAACAAAGCCCCAGCCAACCCACAAGGCGTCACAGCCGCCCTGCTTCAGAGCCTCAAGAATAAGGGTGTGGTCAAGATAGGGGGAACTTGCGGTTCCGGGATAACCAGAGAGATCTTCGAAGCAGACCCGGTAATCGGCATTCTTGACAAAGGGGGCCTGTTCCTCCCGTGCCGTATAAATTGCCACTGTCGTAAGTTCCGTTGCAAAACGGGAGTTATATTCGCTAACTCCCCGTATGAAGCGCAATGCGGCTTCGCCGCGGTTTACAATTCCAATCCGTGAATGTTTGTGTAATACTGGGATTGCAGTTTGGGGTGCCAAAGGGTCGCCTCCTCATGCAGTTTTTGTCGGCCGGTGGCCGCCTTAAAGTCAAGGGAGTATACTCATTCTACACCTGTGCGTCGAGGCCCGGCAACACTGTTCCAGGGTCTTTTTCTGCCGACAGCCGATATTCTGTGGACATATTGGACATAAAGGACCCGGAAGTCATTCGTACACCTTGACTTAAATACGGGATACTGAGTAAACACTGTATTCAGTCGGCTAAGGACCGACTCCAGGAGGATTGATGAACGCCACCATTCGGTCGGTAGGAGCCTACCTGCCGCCTAAGCGAGTAAGCAACGAGGATCTTGTACAGAAGATTGATACCTCCGATGAATGGATCCGCAGTCACACGGGCATAGGCTCCCGTCACCTTGCAGAGAACGAAACGACCTCGGAAATGGCGACAGCGGCAGCCAGAGACGCCCTTGCAAAGAGCGATATTTCCCCCGAGGATCTTGACATGGTAATCGTGGCCACCAGCACCCCGGATTATATAGGCTTCCCTGCCACCGCCAGTATAGTCCAGCATACTATCGGAGCCGTCAGAAGCGGAGCCTTTGACCTGGCCGCAGCATGCACCGGCTTTGTTTACGCCATGGAGTGCGGCCGGGGACTTATCTCATCCGGTGTGGCACGGAATGTTCTTGTAATCGGCGCTGAAAAACTCTCCACCCTGGTCAACTGGAAGGACCGTTCCACCTGCGTCCTCTTCGGTGACGGAGCGGGAGCGGTACTGCTGGGCTCCTGTGACGACGACAGAGGTTTTCTCGCCTCCAGGCTGCGTTCCGATGGAAGCGGAGCAGAAGCTCTCATTGTGAGGGCCGGAGGCATCAGGAATCCCCTGCGTGGACAGACCGTCCCTGAGGAGGATCTCTATATAGCCATGGACGGACGCAGTGTTTACAACTTTGCCGTGCAGGTCAATACCGAGCTCTTTGAAGCCCTGCCTGCGGAGGCGGGAATATCCATAGACGAGATAAAATACATCGTTCCCCACCAGGCAAATGTCAGAATCATCAAGGCTGCGGCGAAGCGCGCCGGAATCCCCATGGAAAAGTTCTATCTGAACATCGAGGAATACGCAAACACCTCCGCGGCCTCCATTCCGATAGCCCTCAACGATTTGTGGACGAAGGGTGAACTGAATCCCGGAGATGTTATTCTCACCCTGGGCTTCGGCTCCGGTCTTACCTACGGCGGACAGCTTATTCGGCTGTAAACGTTGACGCAGCACTTCTGTCGGTTCTTGACCGACAAAAACAGGGCATGGTAAGGTCTCACACAATGAAATCGGATATAATGAGGAACTGTTTTTTGTTTCCCGGCCAGGGTGCTCAATTCCCGGGTATGGGTAAAGATTTATGGGAAGCTTCTTCCCGTGTAAAAAAGCTCTTCGACGATGCTTCGGAGTGGACGGAAACGGACATTCCGAAACTGCTCTTTGAATCCGCTGAGGATGAGCTTAAAAAGACGGAAAATACCCAGATTGCCATAACTGCTGTTAATCTGGCGTCCCTGCTGATGCTGAAGGAAGCCGGCATAGCTCCTTCAGCAGTTGCCGGATTCAGTCTCGGAGAGTTCTCCGCTTTGGCTGCTGCGGGGGTTCTGAGCTTTGAGGAGGTATTTCCCCTGGTAAAAAAACGGGGCGAGATAATGGCCGCCGCTGCAGAAAAGCTTTCCGCCGGAGAAAGGGGGCCGGGTATGGCAGCCGTTATGGGACTCGCGCCGGATGCGGTGCAGGAACTCTGCGAAACCTCGGGCCTCGATATCTATGCGGCCAACTTCAACAGTCCGGATCAGACGGTTGTCGGCGGAACATGCGAGGCGCTGTCGAGGGGAAAGGAGTACTTTACCGCTAAGGGCGCCAAGCGCTGGATACCCTTGAAGGTATCCGCCCCTTTTCATACCCCCCTGATGGAGAGTGCCCGTCGGGAATTTGCCGTAACGGTACAGGCCCTCGGGTTCAGGGATCCGGAAATCACCCTGATCTCAAATGTATCGGGCAAAGTTGTTGTCAGCGGGGCGGAAGCGCAGGAATTGTGTATCGCCCAGGTTACCTCTCCGGTACGCTGGACAAGCGAAGAGGAGACAATCCTCGCGCTGAAAACTGATATCTGTATCGAAGCGGGCCCCGGAAAGGTGCTGTCCGGGCTCTGGAAAAAGACAGGAAGTGAAGTCCCGTGCCTTACTGCGGGAACCCTTGAAGAGATTGAAAACATCAGAAAGAGTTACAGTTCATAGGAGGACAAAATGCTATTGGAAGGAAAAAAAGCCCTGGTCACCGGCGGTGCCCAGGGAATCGGAAAAGAGATTGTCATGAAGTTTCTGGCAGAAGGCGCCTCGGTGCACTACTGCGACCTCGCGGAAGGACCCTTCAAGGCGGAAATGGATGCCGCTGCCAGGGGTGATGCAAGGGTTACCTTTCACAAGGCAAATATTACAGACGAAAACGAGGTAAAAGCCCTTATAAAGGAAATTACCGGCGACGGCAAGCTTGATATTCTTGTAAACAACGCAGGGATTACCCGGGACGGAATGGTGTTCCGCATGTCCCTGGACCAGTGGGAGTCGGTATTGAAGGTAAACCTTACCGGGGCCTTTCTGGTGGCACGGGAAGTATCTGCGTTTATGGCCATGAAGCAGAAATCAGGAAGCATTATTAATATGGCATCGGTCGTCGGGCAGATGGGCAATGCAGGCCAGACCAACTACTCCGCCTCCAAGGCAGGTCTGATCGGTTTTACCAAGAGCCTGGCAAAAGAGACGGCAAAACGGAATGTCCGGGTAAACGCGGTTGCCCCGGGTTTTATTGAAACTGCCATGACCGACAAGCTGACCGATGATGTGAAGTCAGATTACGCTCGGGCTATTCCCCTGGGAAGAATGGGGAGTCCCGAGGACATTGCCAATACCGTACTCTATCTGGCCAGCGACCTGTCATCCTACATAACCGGCCAGGTTATAAGGGTTGACGGCGGCCTGGTAATGTAGAGCTGTACAGAATAGGACAAAGGGAGATACGTATGGAACGCCGACGAGTCGTTGTGACCGGCATGGGAACGGTAAATGCCCTGGCCCATGATATAGAAAATACCTGGCAGGCTGTTAAAGCCGGGAAAAGCGGTATTGCTCCGATAACATTGTTTGACACGACCGATTTTGCATGTACCGTAGCCGGTGAAGTCAAAGACTTTGATCCCGGGCGCTGGATGGACAAGAAGGAGGCCCGTAAACTGGCCCGTTTCAGCCAGTTCGCCATGGCCGCAGCTGCTCAGGCCATGGAAGATTCGGGACTGGATACAGGCTGCAACGATCCGGAACGGGTCGGCGTTATTCTGGGGAACGGAATCGGAGGTTACGAGGTAACCGAGGAGGGCGTGCGGAACCTCGCGGAAAGAGGCCCGAAAGGGGTCGCCCCCATGACCATACCCAAGTTGATCAGCAACGAGGGACCGGCAAATGTGGCAATAAAATACGGTCTCTACGGGCCCTGCTACTGTGTAGTAACCGCCTGTGCTTCCGGAACAGACGCCATAGGCGCTGCGTTGAACTCCATCAGGATAGGTCAGAGCGATGTGGTGCTTACCGGCGGCATGGAAGCTGCCATAACACCCTTCGGGATTGCAGGATTTCTGCGTCTGACTGCTCTTTCCACCAAGTACAATGACAGACCCGCTGCATCCAGCCGGCCTTTCGACAGGGATCGGGACGGTTTTGTCATGGGAGAAGGCGCGGGGATTCTTGTGCTGGAAGAGCTCGAACATGCTCTCAGTCGGGGTGCTCCCATATATGCGGAGGTGGCCGGTTATGGTATCAGCTGTGACGCCTACCACCTGACCAGTCCGGATGCAACAGGAGAAGGCCCCGCCCGTTCCATGAGACTGGCCCTGCAGGACGCCGAAATGGAGGCTCATCAGATTGACTACCTGAATGCCCATGGTACATCCACCCCCACCAATGATCCCCTGGAAACCATGGCGATCAAGAAGGCCTTCGGGGACCATGCGTATAAGCTTCCGATCTCCTCTACCAAGTCCATGACCGCCCACATGATCGGTGGTGCCGGAGGCATGGAGGCCATCCTGAGTATTCTCGCCATGAAAGACAGTTTTATTCCCCCCACCATTAATCTTGAGAATCCCGATGAAGCCTGCGATCTGGACTATGTTCCCAACACAGGACGCAGCGCCGAGCTGAAAGCCGTCATGTCCGACAATCTCGGTTTCGGAGGACACAACGGAACAGTAATTTTTAGAAAATACGAGGAGTAAACAATGAAAGATATAAAGGAACTGCTGCCCCACAGGAAACCTTTCCTGTTCGTGGATGAACTTCTGGAGGTATCGGAGGAGAAGATAATCGGAACGCGTTGCTATACGCCGGAGGAGTTCTTTTTTCCCGGTCATTTTCCCGAGTATCCGGTTGTCCCCGGGGTCATCCTGGTGGAGACCATGGCCCAGTGCGGCGGTGCGGGAGTTCGACAGCTCGGCAGTCTTGGAGATGATGCGCTCTTTTTTCTTGCCGCCATCGAGAAGGCCAAGTTTCGCCGGCAGGTCCGGCCGAATGAGACCGTCAGGATGGAAATCAGCAACGACCGGATCTCCGCGAGAATGATTAAACAGAGCGGCAAGTGCTATGTAGGAGACGAGCTTGCCTGTGAAGCGTCGTGGCTCTGTCTCGTAGGGGATAAGGCATGATAATTACCCCCAAAATTCGTAACAATATCTGCATGAACGCCCATCCTGTGGGCTGCGAACGGGAGATCCTGAACCAGATAGAGTACGTTAAGGGAAAGGGGAAATTCTCCGGACCCAAAACCGCCCTGGTTATAGGGTCGTCAACCGGTTACGGTCTGGCTTCCAGAATTTCCCTGGCCTTCGGAGCCGGAGCCGATACCATCGGCGTCTTCTTTGAAAAGGAGAGCAGCGATAAACGGCCCGGAACCCCCGGGTACTACAACAACCGTTCCTTTGAGAAGGCCGCCCGGGAGGCGGGACTCAAGGCGGACAGCATCAACGGCGATGCTTTTTCCCACGAGGTTAAAAAGCAGGTAATTGATCTTGTAAAGGAAAAATACGGCAGCATCGATCTGGTAGTATACAGTCTCGCTTCTCCTGTACGGGTCGATCCCGATACTGGAGAGATGTACCGCTCCGTACTCAAACCTCTTAAGGGTACCTATACCGCCAAATCCGTCAATGCCATGACCGGAGAGGTAAGCGAGGCGTCCATCGAGCCCGCCAAGCAGGAGGAACTTGAGGCTACCGTAAAGGTAATGGGCGGGGAAGACTGGAAACTCTGGATCAGGTCCCTCAAGGATGCGGGAGTCCTCTCGGAAGGCGCCTTGAGTGTAGCCTACTCCTATATCGGTCCTGAGGTTACCTATGCTGTGTACCGGGAGGGAACGATCGGCAAGGCCAAGGAGCACCTTGAGAAGAGCGCTTCTGAAATCAATGAACTCCTTGCTCCGCTCGAGGGGAAAGCCTACGTTTCAGTGAATAAGGCCCTGGTTACTCGAGCCAGCGCTGTCATTCCTGTGGTGCCCCTCTACATGTCCATTCTTTACAAGGTCATGAAGAACAAGGGAATCCACGAGGGCTGCATTGAACAGATGTACCGCCTCTTTACGGAACGGCTCTATACCGGCGGGCAGGTGCCCGTGGATGATGAGGGCCGCATCCGGGTGGACGATTGGGAGATGCGCCCGGATGTGCAGGAGGAGATAACAAAACTCTGGAAGCAGGTCGATTCCGGCAATATCGAGGAGATCGGAGATATGGACGGTTACCGGGAAGACTTTCTGAGACTGAACGGTTTCAGTGTACCCGGTGTCGACTATGATGCCGAAGTAAACGATTTTTAATCGTTCTTTTTATCCCCGGGCCCGGTTTAATGCCGGGCTTTTTTTTATGGACGTGCCCTAGAGATACTTCTCCCTAATCCGCTTTGCCCAGTAAATAAAGGGGGTATCTGCTATCGCTACCAGCCACTTGAAAAGATACGTAGTAATAAGAATATCTATGAGAACACCTATCTCGTAGATACCCCAGAAAGCAATCAGGACAAAAATGATGGAATCGATAAGCTGGCTGACCATGGTACTCAGATTGTTCCGGATCCATATCTGTCTGTCTTCGGGAAAGCGGCTTCGCCAGAAACTGTAAGCCCATACATCGTGGCGCTGAGATAGAATATATGCCACGAGACTCGCTCCCGCGATTCTGGGCATAACGAGAAATATTGTCGACAGCGCCCCCTGGGCAAAGTCTGAGGGTGCCGGAACGAACCAGAGAGCTATATTCATGAACAAGGTCATCACAAGAACCGCAAAAAACCCTACCCACACAGCCTTTTTGGCCTCGTCTTTTCCATGATTCTCAGAGAGAATATCCGTAACCAGAAAGGATGTGGCATAAACAATATTGCCCAGGGTCGCCGCAAGGCCAAAAATCTGCACGGTTTTGAGAACCTGTATGTTTGCAATAATTACAGAAATCGGAATCCAGACAAAGAGTCCGGTTTTTCCCATTATGCGATATAATGCGATAATTGTAAAAAAATTTATAAACAGAAACACCACCCACAGGGCTTCGTTCTGAAAAGGAAAAACCAGCTCTGTCATCTACCCTCCATTAACCAGGTAGAAAAACCTATAGGATGAGGCTGTTTTTTTCAAGTACCTGCACCGGCTGACCGGAACCTATCTGGAAGTTCGTATGGGAAGGGCCTCGATCAATCCCGGGAGGTACTCCTGTTCGTCCTCAAGCTTCCGGAAGAGCTTTTTGATCGTACGTTCATGGGCCTGTGAAATTGTGAGTCCTCCGTCTTTCATGGCCGGACTCTGATAGCTGTAAAGGATCCGGCCTTGAAACTCAACCTGGATTATCAGACGGGCCTGGGATATTTCGAGGGAGTTGTCCCGATAACGGGGAAAATCCTCCACAATAAGCCGGCAGCGCAGGGAATATTCCGAACCGTCGTTTTCCTCGGCCAGCGAAAAGGGCAGTTCGGAAGCGAAAAAAAGCCCGGAAGCCATCTCAGGTATTCCCTCCAGGGTGATCCTCTCATCATACTCCATTATGAAGTCAAGAGGCAGAGGCAGAACATGAACCGGAAGCTCTGCGCTGATGGAGGGCATGTTCAGGTAATAGTCCTTCTGTTCAATACCCAGGGCATCGAGCTGAATATCGATCGAAAGAGTCCTGTGTCCCAGGGGTATTCCGGCGAGATCGATCTGAAACGCATAGCGTCCATCATCTCCCGTATCGCCCTCTTTCAGGATCTCCTCATCCAGGCTGACTGAAATCGGCAGTAAACCGGCCGGCAGTTTCCCCTGAATACTGACTATTGCCCCCACCCGTTCGCCGGCCCGTCCTTCCAAACTATCGGGCTGAACGGAAATACTGATTGAGGCAAGAGTTTCCGCTGTCTTTTTTTCAACAAGGTCCAGGAGGTTCCCCCGGGTTTTTCCCAGTTCTCCGCTAAGGCTTGTAAAATAGGGGGAGTCCATGAGCAGTTCATGCCCTTTATGCAGCAGAGACAGTGATGCCGCCGCAGAGAGGTCCTCTTCGGTATAAACAGGAAGAAGAAGCTCCTCGAGACGTTTTGCCAGCTCCCTCTTCTGACGCTCCAGCTGGTTCCTGGATATCCTCATGTAAACCCAGTAGCCCTGCCGCATTGAATAGAAGCTGTCGACGACCTCTGCTCCTTCCAGCGTCTGATAGACCTTCTCCTGTATTCTGCGCTGTACGGATTGAACGTTATTATTCTCCGTGCTTTCGGAAATCCGGGTCTCGGTTTCAGTAATTATGGATGTCGATATGGAGGATGCCAGATTGGCAAGGGCATCCTGACGGGCTTTGGCGGCGGCCACGGACTGGACCGGATCGTTGGAAGAACCGATACCGATATAGTATCTGTCATCCGAAGGGTATCGTTCAATCCAGTCAGGCTGCCTGGGGCTGCTCATGCATGAGAAAAAAAGTAACAGCGCTGCCGCTGCCCCACATATCCTGATGACAAGCATTGTTCGTATCACAGCATACCTCGAATCGTTACGATCGTCATTTTATTTCCGGGGAAGCACAGCGAGGGACTAAAAATAGGATCCCTCCGGATTACGCCAGCGCGCGATAATCTGAAGACCTTTTACCGTGGCGCTTGAAAACTGGTAAACATCCTCATAAAAGGAAGACCCTGTACCCTCCCCTGTCTTTACATCATAGCTGACCTCGACCTCCGCTGCCAGCTGAAACAATATTTCCGCCAGGGCCGCCTTATCGGCTTCGGCTATTGAATCGGCGAAACGCACCCGGGGACGGGATACCCCGAGGCCCAGGTAATACCCTTGAATATCTGGAAGTCGGGAAATCCACTCAGGTTCGGAGAATCCTGTGAGAACATTTATATCCGGACTTTCAGCAGTGCCTGTATCGGAAATAAGGGACGGAAAACGGATCAGGGCATAGCTTCCCGTTTCGTCCTGATAAAGGGTGCGCAGTTCAGCTTCCCGGATAAAATCCGGAACCAGGTTTTCGCTGTACTGAAGCTGAATATCCTCCGCATACCCGGTACCTTCCCGAAAACTTCCCCGAAAGGAGGAAACCCGTGCAGCGATACCCGCATACTGGGCTGCCTGTCTGGCAGCGTTTCGTATGCACTGCTTAAGTTCCTCCGTTCTGGAAACCCTGGGAAAGGATGTACCAAGGAAGAGGGGGCTTTCGGTGGAATCCTGAGGGAGCCACACCCACCAGGGTAAGCGGGCCGGCATCCATGAAGGAGCAGGAAGGGGCGGAGGCACGATCTCCTCGGCGGGGGGCAGATCGAGCTCACCGACTATCGGCCTGCGCAGATCCTGCCAGGTGGAATACTCCCTTTTCTGATTTTCCGTGATGTCTTCCATTGCTCCGACAGGTTCAGGGGTGCCGGTACAGGCTATAACAAATAGAATAAGGGGGAAAAAACAGATTGATCGAAGCACACCTACACCTGTCATTTTTCTATTCTAACCTAAAAAAAGACGGTACGAAACTGATCGTACCGTCTTTTTTCCAAATCAAAAAACCTGAAAAAATCTTACTTTTCCAACTCAGCGTCAAGCCACTTCATGGCTTCGGCAGCTTTGAATTCCGCAAAAGCGGCGTCCTCGTTCCGTACAAAAAGCTCCTTTTCCGCAGCTTCCCTGAGGGCGCTTTTTTCGTACATAACCATAACATAGACCGTGCCGTCGTCGTCCCGATAGGTCTCAACAACCTTGGAGCCATTCAGAGTGGCGGAAGCGACCTGCTTTGTGACGGTTTCCAGGAACTCGATGACCTGACGATTGCCGTCGACTCCGGCTTCCTGGGCATACTGTTTAACAGCACTGTCAACCTGAACCTCGACCTGAGCGGCGATCTCAGCCCTGGCATTGGCGGTGGCGGCGGTTCGTGCGGTGGAAAGGTTAGCCGACTTGTAGCTTCCTACCCCATAGTAGGCATCATCCGCTACAGGAGGAGCAAGAACCCAGTCAGGTAGATCCTTGGATGGTGCAGCTACCGGTTCCGGTGCGGAGGAACAAGAAATCACCAGTCCAAGAAGGGTCAACGATACCAGTAAGACAAGAACTCTTTTCATTTTTTTTCTCCTTTGCCAAAGAAAGCCTATGCAGTATACACTACTCCTTTCCATGGTCCTTTTCAAGTTTTCTTTTCTAAAATTATATCACAGGTAAATTGATTTTTACGCATCTTCATGTAATTATGACCCATGGCCCGTGCTAAATCATACTATTTTATCATTGACAGACTGACTCCGGAAAAAGCCCTGCTCATGAAACGAGGGTTGCTGGAACTTTCTGCAGTAACAGACGTCAAGGTCGATACAAGAACCAGTCTTGCCGAAGTAAAAGCGACGCGGAAGATCGAGGAGGATGTAAAGACGGTATGCTCCCTGGCGGGACTTGAGCTTCGTACCCAGATAGATAGAAAAGATTTTTAGGCCCTTTCCCACCGCCACAGTATCAAAAAACCCTTAAACCTGCTTGAATACCTCGCAGATATGTGTTAACCATACGCAAGCTTATGGTTAACGTAAAGTCAGAACATCGATCCGCTGTACTCGAATGCCTCCGGAAAAAAACGGGACCTGTTTCGGGAACAGAGCTGGGGGAAAAACTGGGCATCTCCAGGGTAGCGGTACGAAAACACATAATCAAGCTGGGGGAAGAAGGTTTTACCATAGAGTCCGGCAAGAGGGGCTACCGCCTTATGTCCGAGCCTGATTACCCCTCCCCCTCGGAATATGACTCGCGTAAAGTCCACATCCGGAATGTGGTTGCATCCACCATGGAAGAGGCATCTGAAAAGTCGATGCGAAACTGCGAGGAGGTTCAGTTTTACCTTGCCCGCAGACAAAAGGCCGGACGGGGAAGAAACAAAAAGTCCTGGATTTCTCCCGAAGGCGGCCTGTATCTGACAGCCGCCTTCCTGCCCCGGCTTCCCGCGGCCTACATCTCCCTCTATATAATACAGTCCGGCCTGGCACTGGTTGATTCATTACGAAACGAATATGGCGTGGATTGTCGTTTTCGCTGGCCCAATGATCTTTGCGTCGGAGACAGGAAGCTTGGAGGTCTGTTGCTTGAGTTATCCGGTCCGGCTGACACGCCTGATCGCGCCCTGCTCGGTTTCGGTCTGAACGTACGTTCCATGGAAGAGTTTTCTGGAATACGCGACCGCAGCGTTACAAGTCTGCAGGCGGAGATCCCTGCCTGCTGCCGGGAAGTCCCGGGGATACGGCCGCTTTTTGACATACTCAAGCCGGTACTGGAATCTTCTCTCGACAGGATCGAGCCCATCAAGGTCCGTGAAAGATGGAGGAATCGGACACATACCACAGAGACGATCTTTACGATTGATAAAACCGATTATATCGTACGGGATCTCGCGCTTAACGGGTCACTGATTGCTGCCGACGCTGGCGGAGTATTGTACGAAATCGCAGCAGGTCCGCGAATAATTGGTCCCGTATGAAAAGAACTATTTCACAGGAGCACAAATGAATCAGAAACATCTTTCCATGGCAATACACTCCGCCGTATTCGCCTCCCTTATTATTTTAGGGACTTTCATTCGTATTCCCCTCGGCCCTGTCCCGATTGTTCTGGCCAACTTTTTCGTTATTCTCTCCGGGCTTTTCCTCGGCCCTGTTGGAGGAACAGTGTCGGTAATGCTCTATCTCTTCCTTGGCGCCCTTGGTCTTCCCGTCTTCAGCGCCGGCGGAGGGTTCGCCGTCTTTCTCGGTCCCACAGGAGGTTATCTTCTGGGCTATCCCGCAGGTGCCTTCCTGGCGGGACTTGTCAGCCGGATAAACCCGACCAAATTCACGGTCCTGCTGCTTGCTGCAGGGCTTGGAATGGTATCAGTCTATCTGCTTGGAGTCCCCTGGCTCATGTGGCGGGTCTCCTCCGCCAGCGGAGAAAGCGTCTCTTTAACACGGGGGCTGCTTATTGGTCTGGTGCCGTTCATTCCCGGGGACCTTCTTAAAATCGCAGCAGCTGCAAGCGTCGCCCGTTCACTGAACAGACTCATGATCACTAATGGGTGAACCTGTTCTTAGTTTTCAGAATCTGGGATACCGCTTCCCCGACGGCTTCTGGGGACTGCGAGGGGTAAATCTTGAGCTCTTTTCCGGAGAACTCCTGATCCTTGCAGGACCCAACGGAGCCGGAAAAACCCTGCTCATGCGCCATGCAAACGGTCTCGTCAGGCCTTCGGAAGGCAGGGTTCTGTATCGCGGAGAGGATGTACACAGGGCCGGAAGAGCTGTCAGGCAGAAAATCGGCCTTGTGTTTCAGCACCCCGAGGAACAGATAATCGAGGAGACCGTAGCTGCGGAGCTTGCCTTCGGTCCCGAGAATATGGGTATACGGGGAAACAGGCTGAAATCCCTGGTTGAATCCAGTCTGGATATTTTCGGCCTTGCTCCGCTTGCCGGGCGTCATCCGATGACCCTCTCCGGGGGAGAACGCCGGCGACTGGCCCTTGCCTCGATCCTTTCAATGGAGCCGGAAATACTGCTTCTGGACGAGCCTTTTATGGAGCTTGATTATGCGGGAGTCCGCTCCCTCCTCGCAATTCTGCTGAAACTTCACGCCCGGGGGCAGGGAATCTGTATCATAACCCACGATGTGGGGAAGATTCTGGCCCACTGCGACCGCGTGGCCCTCATGAAAGAAGGAAGCCTGAGCGCCGCTGGAAAACCGGAAGATCTTGTCCACAGACTGGAGGAACACGGAGTACGCAATCCCTGTCGTGGAGGAATGCCCCTGGAGTATGCATCGTGGAGATGAGTTTTTCCGTCCAGGCAGGCGATTCCCTTCTTCACCGGTATGACCCCAGGCTGAAGCTTGTCATGCTGCTCGCCGTTGCCATGGCAGTACACAGGGCGGCCATGGTGGAACTCGCTTTTCTTGCAGCGGGCTTGAGCCTGGCACTTCCGGTTTTTCTTTCGCCCGGGCAGAGTGCCTTGAAGCAGATCGTTTCGGCCCTTCGTTTTTCCCTGGTACTGCTGGTTCTGTCCCTTGCACTGGGGGGATTGTCTTCCTTTTTCGGACTTCTGGGGTTTTCCGTACGCCTCTACGCCTGGGTTATCCTGGGATTTCTCTACCTCGGAACAAGCAGTGTTTCTCAGATTCGCGGGACATTCTATTCTCTCAGCCGCTGGATTCCCGGTTTTCCCGCATCCTGTTTTGCCATGATGATTTCCGTAGCCTTGAGTTTCCTTCCTCGTTTGAATCGTGCTCTCACAACGGGACGGGAGGCCCTGGCCTCGCGGGGAGGCGTCCCCTGGTACCGACCTTTTAGAAAGATTAAATCAATCAGCATCCCGCTGCTTCTGCGTACAGTCAAACAGTCTTCCCAGTTAAGCGAAGCACTGTATGCCAGGGGATTCGACGAAAATCGGGTCTTCCTTCTCGGAAAAATCCCCCGGCTTCAGGTGTTCGTCTCTGTTACGGTAATCGCAGGGTACCTCATGTCACGGTTTTTTTTCGTATACCTTGAAGGCTATCTCAGGTTATACTCCAAGTAAGATGAAATTCCTGTTTCCTGATCATCAAGGCAGATGGCTTCTATGGATGATAGGGGCCGATGCCAAAGAAGAAAATGAGTTTAAGGTTATCCTCGGTGTTCTCCGCCGTTTTGGAAGTTTTACCGTGCCGATTCGCGAAATAACCCGTCAGGGAATAGATTTTCGAAACAGCGGTATTATAAAGAAATTGCTCAAAGAGGGATTTCTGCGCCTGAGTAAAACGGAGTTCGAAGTTCATCAGCGCTATCTGAATAACCGGGGAGAAGTTGAAAATGAACTTCAGGAGACCTATACAGCCTTCAGTAAAGCCTCAGTACCCATGTACAGCCATTTTCCTTCCAGCGCCTTCAGCATTCTCCCCGAGGATACGGAACACATCTCTCCGGAAGAGCTTGACGGCCTGAAACGAAGGGGAGAGACCAAGGGAAAAGGAGTAATGGAGATCCGCTTCAGCAAGGATCAGCTTCCTCCCATACTGCTCCATGGAGATTTCCTCGAAGAATTCCCTCTTTTCTGCTGGCGAAAGATACGGTATCACCTGGCCCAGTTTTCCGGGGAAAATGCCGATTTCTTTTCCGACAAGCTGGGCAGCTACAAGAACCTTATACTGGGACGGCCGCGGGAGCTTCTTGAAAACGACTTGTCCAGGGTACAGCACCGTACGGAAAAGGAGTTCAGGGAGGAGGCTGCCAGGCTCGTCATGGACAGGGTTATCGCCTCCAGCGATGCCGGCCGTCAGGTTTTATCGGATCTTGTTTCGCCGGATAACAGCTACATACTGACGCGATACAGCTACGACAATCCCGAGGACTATGATTTTCTTCAGAGTCTTACGGTTTTAAAGATGATGCAGACGGCAAAGGAGAAGCGCCGTCATGTAACGCCGGAAGATTTTGTACAGATACTGCGGGACACGATTAATCTGTGCATATCCGCGGCCGACCTTCTGCAGACCGCGGAAAGCACCTTTCCGGAGATCCCGCCGGAGGAGCTGAAAAAGACCTTTCAGCTCTTTCAGAAAAACCATGTGGGTATGGGATCCGAAAACCCGGAGGCCCTGAGTTTTACCCCTCCCGGGGGAAGCGTTACGCTGATTCACCGGGATAACCTGGAAGCCTATCTCGATGCCAGGGGTGTACGATTGAATTCCGGTATCCGGGACAAACTTCATCTGCGCTGGAATGAGCTTATGGAGCGACACCGCTTTGAGGACGCCATGCTCAGCGACAAGGCCTTCCGGGAACTGATACAAAAGATCGCTGCTCAGCTGCAGCCGGATACAGCGACTCTTCTGAGGAGTTCAGCTCTCTACGAGTTTCTTGCAAAAAAGAAGAGCAAAAGCGATTTTGTCCGGCGTTTACAGGAGTATCCCTGGGGACAGACGGATCGTATCTTTCATATTTACCGTGAGGAGCTTTACAACGAAATTTACCGCTCCATCTATACCCGTTATTCCTGGTTCGGATCCATCCTTTATCGGTTTTTGCACTGGATCGCCAGATCGGTGTTCATGAATCAGCCGGTGAATACGGAAGACCGGGATAAGGTTTCCGCATCCTCTCAAAAGGGAGAGAGCAGTGAGGCGGATATTCTCAAGCAGATCGGACTCTCCGACAAGAAGGAGGCAGCAGATACCCTCTCCGCCCTGTGGGAAAAGCTTCCGGCTGACATTCTTCCCCGGGAGGAGATCGATCGGAACATCCTTACGGAGTTGAACGCTTTTTATAACGAACGCTCCGAAGTGGTATTCGGCGCTCTTTCGGTAATAACCGAGAGGAACCTCCGAAGGGTACTGCAGCAGGCAAGTCACCTTGAAGGCTACTCCCAGGCCCTGAGGGAGTACATGGAATGCAAAATGATTACGATAATCGCCTCCCGCTCGGATATGCGGGCAAAAACGAGGCCGTGAAGGAACCCGGGACAGATACAAGCCTGCAGGATTTTTCCCCCCTGGTGGCAGAGTGGTTTACCCGGCGCTTCGCTGCTCCCACTGAAGCGCAGCAACTTGTCTGGCCCGTCGCCCGCAGGGGAGAAAATCTGCTTCTGACCTCCCCTACCGGCACGGGTAAAACCCTGGCCGCCTTTTTAACGGCCCTGGATTTTCTTGTCCGGGGAAGCTGGAATACCGACGCTCTTTCGGTACTCTATATTTCGCCCCTCAAAGCCCTTAACCGGGATATACGGATCAACCTTGAAGAGCCCCTGGAAGAATTGCGGTCCCTGGCACGGGAAAGGAGCACACCCTTTCCTGATCTGCGAATAGAGACCCGCAGCGGAGATACCGACAGCTACAGACGTCGCCGCATGCTGGATAAACCGCCGGCGATTCTCATTACCACCCCGGAAAGTCTCAATATTCTGCTGGCAAGCCAAAGGGGGCGTTCAATATTTTCGTCCCTGCGCTGTGTAATACTCGATGAAATCCACGCCATAGCGGGCAGCAAACGGGGAACCCAGCTTGTAACTGCTCTGGAACGGCTTTCTGCCCTTCTTTCCCAGGGCAGGGATTTCCAGAGAATCGCCCTCTCCGCCACCCTGGCAGAACCCGGCAGCATTGCGGCCTTCGCGGCGGGATATCATGGCGACGGGACCCCCAGGAAAATTACAGTACTGGAATCCAGGGACCCCAAGAAATATGAACTAATAATCGAAGCCATACCGGAAGCCCCCGGGGAGACCAGGGAAAATGACGACACCCCCTGGAAACGCCTGGCCGATCGGCTGAAACCGGAGATCCGCTCCGGCGGAGCCAGCCTTGTTTTTGTCAATTCCAGACGCCTGGCAGAAAAGATAGCCTTTCTCCTCAACCAGGACGAGGATGAACCTCTGGCCTACGCACATCACGGTTCTCTTTCCAGGGAAATACGGACTTTGGTTGAGCAGCGTCTCAGAGCAGCTCGACTTCACTGTATCGTGGCCACCAACTCCCTTGAACTGGGTATCGATATTGGAGAGCTGGACCGGATAATCCTGATCCAGACCCCTTTTTCCTTCTCCTCCGCGGTTCAGAAGATCGGTCGGGCCGGACACAGCTATGGAGGGGTAAGCCGGGGAAAACTCTTCTGCAGTCACGGACGAGACCTCCTGAGCGCCGTCACCCTGGCCAGGGGAATCAGAGAGGGGGTAATTGAAGGTATACGGCCCCCCGAAAACTGTCTGGATGTTCTCGCCCAGATCATCATCGGCGAGGCCCTGGAGGGAGAGACACAAGCTGAAAACATCTTCAGGACCCTGCGTCAGAGCTACCCCTATCGCGAGCTTGATCGCCAAAGCTATTACTCGGTCCTTGAAATGCTTCAGGGGTTTTACCGCGGTATCCGTATAAACCAGTTGCCCGGACGGATACGGCTCAAGGGGGAGGAAATCGAGGTTCTTCCCTCCAGCCGCAGCGCTCTCTTTTCTTCCGGCGGCACCATACCCGATCGGGGATACTATACCCTTAAACAGGCGAAGGGGACGTCCGGCTTCTCTGTAATCGGGGAACTGGATGAGGAGTTTGTCTGGGAACGCCGACTGGGGGATGTCTTTACCTTCGGAACAATGAGCTGGCGCATAACCGCTATCGGTCCGCGGACTGTAGAGGTCCGGCCTACGATCTCCCACAGCAATTCAACGACCTTTTACCGGGCGGAACCGCTCTACGGGAATTATTGTTCCCAGCGGCTCTCAGGGGAAATTCTCGGGGAGTACTTCTCCGGCAGGCTGCTTCCGGACTCTCTGGAGAACAGGTTCAACCTGTCACGGGATGGGGCAGAGAAGCTCAGAGACTACCTTTTCCGACTGGAATCTCACGGAGTCACTCCTCATAAACGCCGCATAGTTGCCGAATATACCCGGGGCTTGCAGGGAGCGGAATCCCCAAGCCTGCTTTTTCTCCACACCCTATGGGGGGGACGCTGCAATGCACCGCTGGCTTTGGCCCTGGAAGAACTTCTGCGAAGAAAGAATTTTTCCGCCAGCGTGAGCTGGGACAATGATTCGGTCCTGATCGTTTCTGCCCGGCCCCCGGAAGGGAGATTCCTGTTTCAGTGCGCCAATGACAAAATCGCCGAACTCATCGAGGCGGGTCTTGTAAAAAGCGGGATTTTCGGAGCCCGTTTCCGGGAGGCCGCTGCACGGAGTCTGGCTATCGCCGGGACGCGTTACGGTGAGCGGACCCCTCTCTGGCTCAGCCGGCTGAAGGCGAAGCGGCTCCTTTCGTCGCTGGCGGACAAGCCCGGTTTTCCCCTTGTCAGGGAAGCCGTCAGAGAGTGCCTGGAAGATCTTTTTGAGATACCCCTTCTGCTTTCTCTTCTGCGTTCAGTGGAAAGCGGCGAAATTGAGTACCGGGAGGTTCATACCTCCACACCTTCACCCCTCTGTTCCGGGTCTTTCCGGGAACAGATGAACGCCCGGATCTACAGCGATGATGTCCCGGATGTCTCTGTCCGGACCGGGGAAGATTGGGTCTCCAGGATTTCCGCCGGTGAAATACTCCGGCCTCGAATTGACGAGCAGGTGGTCATGGATTTTACTGCCCGTCTCCGTCGCCTTGCAAAGGGATACCGGCCGGAAAATCTTCAGGAGCTGGAAGACATTCTGAAGGAACGACAGATCATACCCGCCCGTGAACTGGACGATTTTACCGCGGAGCTGGATCTGTCGGCCTGTAAGGTTTTCCCCTGGGAAATGGTGGGAGAATCCTGCAGCTGGGTCGTTCATACGGAACGGTTAAAAGCCCTTCAGCCATGTCTTGACCCGGAGGGCGGAAAAGTTGCCGGGTTCCGTGAGCTTTTTCTCGCCTGGCTCTACTATGAAGGCCCCCGGTATCCTGACAATCTTATCCAGGACTCTCCTTTTTCGGCCGGTCTGGTCCGGGAGTGTATTGATCAGGAGACAGAGGAAGGCAGCCTGGTCTGTGACTATATTACCAGCGGCGCTGAAGGACTTCAGATTATCCATCGGGAATGCTACGAGCTCCTTTTAGGCTTTGCCAGGACCCGAAGCAGACTTGGTACCTGGCGGCCGCTGGAGTTGCACCGATACTACGATTTACTTGCCCGGTATCAGGGGCTGGATTCTGCGGCAGAAGCCGATGCGCTTATCTCGTCCCTGGAGGGTTTCAGGCTTATGCCGGGCATATGGGAAAATGCTGTTTTTCCACGACGCATGAAGGGATATTCCCGGCAGAAGATAGACTCGATGCTGGAAGGTCGGGATATTTTCTGGGTGGGAAGCCCCAGGGGAGAGGTCTCTTTTTATCATCGGGAGAATATCGATCTTGTCCAATCGGGGCGGGGAGACGAAGAACAGCTTCTGCCTTCCGTTGGAGGATTCACCTTCTGGGAAATCGCTGACCTGTGGGGAAAAAGCCCCCGGGAAACGGTCCTGTTGCTCTGGAAGGAGCTGCGCAGGGGGAGAATCAGCTGCGACAGCTGGACAACCCTGATGCTGGGACCCCCGAAACTCCCCGCGGAAGCCGGGCCCGGAAGATCAGGATTCGCCCGCTGGAAATCCCGGCTTCCTTTACGAGGAAACTGGTTTTCCGTTCCCAGGGCAGCGGAAAAACCGGATGAACTGGAAAAACTGGAAAGCGCTAAGGCTGCCGTGCGCCTTTTGTTTGGACGCTATCCGGTTCTGTTTCGAGAAGAGCTTCACAGGGAAGTCTCTCCTTTTCGGTGGAGGGACATTTTTACAGCCCTGCGTCTGATGGAGTTCTCCGGCGAAGTTATCAGCGGCAATTTTATCAGGGAGGTTCCGGGGCTCCAGTTTACCCTGACGGACAATCTTTCTCTCCTTGCAGAGGCAATCGATGATCCTGCATACGATAAGCTCTTCAAGGTTCTTCATATAAATGATCCCGCATCGCCCGCCGGACTTCCCCTGGAAATACCGCCGGAAGTAACTCCTGCCCGCCGGGGAGACCAATGGATAGTCTGTCGAAAGGGATATACCGTGCTGGTCTACGGCAAAAAATCGGGACGCCTGGAGGTACTGGATACGGACCTTTTTCGTCCGGCCATGGAAAAACTTGTACAGGTACTGAAGGAACTTCCCTCTTCGGGAGGGAAACTCACTGTTCGATTGCTGAACGGCAATTCTGTTCACGGCACAGGCGCCGAGGATGATCTGAGGTCCATCGGATTTGTTGCGGGCCTCAAGGATTTTACCTTCTACACCTGACTTTCCAGAAAAAGAGACTGGCACAGATTGTGGGCACTACTGTACCATGGGCGTATGGAAAAACTTCCTCGTCTGGATACGAACAAGGAACTGAGAAAGCGCCTTCTTCCCTGCTGCAGGCTGACAACTGGAGAAATCTGGCAGGACTCGGAAGGTCGGCATCGGGTAGGTGTCGGTGATGCCGGAGATCCCGGTTTCCTGGATAAGCTGCTGGGGGGACGCAGTATTGGAAACCTGCTGAATGATCCACCCTACAATATCGCCGTTGGAAGGCGTCCCACCTCGGCCCTCTCCAGAAAAACGTCTGATGAGTACCTTGAGTTTACCCGGCGCTGGCTCGACGCGAGCATACCTTTTCTGGCCCCGTCGGCGCATTTCTATCTCTGGCTCGGAGCGGACCAGAACGACGGATTTCAGCCCCTTCCGGAGGTCATGATCCTGTTACGGGAGTACAGTGAGCTCAGATCCAGAAGCTTTATCAGCATGCGAAACCAGCGGGGCTACGGTACCCAGCAGAACTGGATGAGCCTTCGCCAGGAGCTGCTCTACTATGTCAAGGGAAAACCGGAGTTCACCGTGGTGTATACGGATATTCCAAAGATCCTTAAGGGTTACTATAAAACCGTGGGAGGTCGAAGGCAGGAAAACCTTGAACGCAGCAAAAGCGACTGTATCCGTCCCGGAAACATCTGGGTGGATATGCAGCAGGTGTTCTACCGTATGGAGGAAAACGTGCCGGGTGCCTACGCCCAGAAGCCCCTGGCTTCGGCGGAACGGATTCTCAGAGCATCTCCTCCTCCGGGGGATTCTGTTGTGGCCGATCTTTTCTGCCATTCCGGCACAAGTCTTCTGGCGGCTGAAAGATTGAGGCTTCCCTGCTGCACCATGGATGTCGATCCTGTCTATGCCGAACTGAGTATACGGCGACTGGAACGATTCCGCAGCACCGGAAAAACCGGCTGGCAATGGGAAAATCCCTTCCCCGAGATAGATCTGCAGCCCACTGAACACCTGTAAAGGAGATACCTAACAATCAACGTCTTTGTTCTTTTTACCCATTGAACCACGACATATAGTGTGATACTATTCTATTTGTCCGTATAAACGCACCATATATGCCGTCACTATATATAGCGGCAGAGCAAGGAATTAGTAGAGAGTATGCGCTGTCCCCATTGTCATGAACTGGAAGATCGAGTCGTTGAGTCCCGACAGAATGCCAGCGGTACATCCATACGCCGCCGCCGGGAGTGCCTGGCCTGCGGTTATCGTTTTACATCCTACGAGCGTATAGAAGAGAAACCCCTTATGGTGATCAAGCGGGACGGCCGCCGGGAACCCTTCAGCATGGACAAGATCGAGCAGGGAATCCAGCGGTCCATGCAGAAGCGGCCGGTCTCGCAGAAGGATATCGAGGAGATGCTCCACGCCATCGAGGACGAAGCCGCCCTTATCTCCAAAAACAGCCGGGAGATCCATGCCGAAGAAATCGGAGAAATGGTCCTGAAAAAGCTGTATGAACTGGACGGCGTGGCCTATGTGCGTTTTGCCTCGGTGTACCGCATGTTTGACAATGTTGACGAGTTTATAAACGAGATCGAAAAGCTTACCCGCTAAGGGCAGGCGTATTATAAAATACTGGAAGTAAAACTGGGAGGGGAACATTTTTTTATGTCCGACAACAGCTGGAAAGATTTTTTAAAGGAACATCACACAGACTCAGATGGGAATCCGGTTCGACAGATAGTCAAGCGGGACGGAGCTATAGAGCAGTACGATCGCTGGCGAATCGCCTCGGCTATAAGCCGGGCCATACAGGCTGCCAGAAACAGGGAGGATATGCCCCTTGTCGAGGTTCTGACCGCCAAAGTCGAGAAGCGTCTTATCGATTTTATGAGTACCCGGCATCCGAACTCCGCTCCCGCGGTGGAGGAGATCCAGGATATCGTCGAGAATGTACTCATCGAGTCCGGAGAGAGCGATATCGCCAAAAAATACATTATCTACCGTGCCCGCCACGAGGTAATGCGGGACACCAGGAAACTGATGGTGGATATCAACTCCACCATGGATGGATACTTGAGTCAATCCGACTGGAGGGTCAACGAGAACGCCAACGTAAACTTTTCCCTGGGGGGATTGATCCTCCACAACTCCGGAACCATCACCGCAAACTACTGGCTCAAGAACATCTATCCCGATGAGATCGCCGACGCCCATCGCAAGGCGGATTTCCACATCCACGACCTCTCCATGTTTTCCGGCTACTGTGCCGGCTGGTCGCTGCGTCAGCTGATACAGGAGGGCCTGGGGGGCGTTCCGGACAAGATTACCTCCACTCCGGCAAAGCACCTCTCCACCCTGATCCAGCAGATTGTCAATTTTCTCGGAATCATGCAGAACGAATGGGCCGGGGCCCAGGCCCTCTCCAGTTTCGATACCTATCTGGCCCCTTTTGTAAAGATCGACACCCTCAGCGAGGACGACGTCAAGCAGGCTATCCAGAGTTTTATTTTCGGCGTCAACACCCCTTCTCGCTGGGGAAGCCAGGCACCGTTTACCAACATAACCCTGGACTGGACAGTCCCGCCGGACCTGGCGGATAAACCGGCCATTGTCGGAGGACGGGAGGCTGACTTCAATTACGGAGACTGCCAGAAAGAGATGGACCTGATCAACAAGGTCTTTATTGAGCTCATGCTCGCCGGAGACGCAAACGGCCGGGGATTCCAGTACCCTATTCCCACCTACAACATTACGCGGGAATTCCAGTGGGATTCCCGCAACGCGGATCTGCTCTTCGATATGACCGCCAAATACGGTACCCCCTATTTTCAGAACTTCATCAATTCCGATCTCGACCCCGGGGACGTACGCTCCATGTGCTGCAGGCTCCAGCTGGACAAGCGGGAACTCAGAAAACGGGGGGGCGGACTCTTCGGATCCGACGAGTTCACCGGCTCCATAGGGGTCGTTACCATAAATCTTCCCCGCATCGGGTATCTGTCAAAGAACCGGGGAGAGTTTTTCCGACGCCTGGCCCGCATGATGGACCTGGCCGCCGAGTCACTTACCATCAAGCGCAAGGTGATCAACCGGCTCATGGAGAATGGTCTGTTTCCCTATACAAAACGATACTTGAAGCATCTGAATAACCATTTCTCCACCATCGGCATCTGCGGGATGAACGAATGCCTCCTCAACTTTCTCGGGGCGGACATAAGCCTGCCGGAGGGAAAGCAGTTTGCCCTGGAAGTTCTGGACTACATGCGGGATCGTCTGGCGGACTATCAGGAACGCACCGGGGACCTCTTCAACCTGGAAGCTACCCCCGCAGAGAGCACCAGTTATCGTCTGGCGAAGCATGACAAGGAACGTTACCCTGATATAATCACAGGCGGCGAAGAAGAGGTATACTACACCAATTCTACCCAGTTACCGGTGGAGTACACCGAGGACATCTTTGAAGCCCTGGACCATCAGGACGCACTGCAGACCCGATATACCGGGGGTACAGTCTTCCACGGGCTCGTCGGCGAAGCGATCGAAGATACCGTGGCCTGCAGGAACCTGGTTAAAAGTATCGCGTCAAATTATCACCTTCCCTACTTTACCGTGACCCCCACCTTCTCGGTGTGTCCGGTCCATGGCTATATATCGGGTGAGCATTTCGAGTGTCCCCGCTGTCGTGAGGAGGAGCGCCGGCGGCTTAATGCAGAGATCAAGCGTCTGGAAGCCCTGAAGAGCGAGATGGTCTCGGCGAGCGCATAAAGCTTGGAACAGAAGGAGAAAAAAAATGAAGGAAAAAATGGAAAACACAATGACAGTTGAACAGATCGACAAGGAAATAGCGCGCCTGCGCCGAGCTGCGGAAGATGTCCAGGGTCGACAAACGGAAGTCTATACCAGAATCGTCGGATACTACCGCTCGGTAAAAAACTGGAACCGTGGAAAACGGGAAGAGTATAATCATCGAAAAACCTTCGAGGTCCCCGGGGACTACCTGGAAAAGCCCGACCTTTCTGTCAGGAAGGATGAAATCCGCCGACCAGGCAAGGATTCCAGACAATCCGGGGATACTGTAAATCTCGACGATATAAGCTCGTATCAGTATTTTTACCGCACAAGCTGCCCCAATTGTCCGCCCGTCAAGGCCTACCTGGCTGAACTCGGTTTCCCGGGCAGCGAGATTAATGTGGATATGGATGAAGGTTTCGAGCTTGCGGGAGAGCTGGTGGTCTGCGCAACTCCGACGGTAATCTTCCGGGATTCCGAGGGCAACGAAGTCCTTCGGAGCGTCAATCTCCAGGAGCTGATCCGTACCTTCAGCAAAGAACGGGCGGTGAGTTGATCAGCCGTCTGGGGCTTGTAAAAACATCCCTGATTGATTACCCCGGCAGGGTGGCTTCCGTCATCTTTACGCCGGGGTGCAATTTTCGCTGCCCCTACTGTCACAATCCTGAACTTGTCCGGGGACCTGTTCCGGAGGATTTTATCGCCGTTGACGAAATACTCAGATTTCTTGAAAAACGTCGTCCCGTACTGGGGGGTGTGGTTATTACCGGGGGAGAACCACTGCTGCACAGGGACATGGAGAATCTTCTCAGGAAAATCAGGGATCTCGGACTGCCGGTAAAAATTGACACCAACGGAAGTTTTCCCGGGGAACTTGAGAAACTCCGACCCGACTTCGTCTCTATGGATATAAAAACATCCTTTTCAAACTATCACCGTGTTCTTGCTCCGGGAACAAAGGCAGAAGATATGTCTGCCAGGATACGAAAAAGCCTGAAGGTTCTTACAGAAAGCGGTATTCCCCACCAACTCAGGACAACCATGGTCCCCGGAATCGTGGACGAAAAGGATTTTGACGAAATCATTCCTGAGGTACGGGGAGCGAACAGCTATCTTCTTTCAGGATACAGAAACCGGCGGACCCTGGACAGCACGTGGAACACTGTAGACCCGTATGATGCAACAGTCCTTGAAGCTGTCGCAGAAAGGCTTCGATCCGCCGGAATACCCACAACACTGCGGGTCAATTGAACAGAAAAATCAGGACTCCCCGGAAGAGGAGGCGTTTTTCTCGGAGGATGTATATTCTCTGTTTTTCCGAGCATTCTGTCTGGTCCACAGGGGAAGATCAGAGCCGGAAAGACATGTTTCAAGGGTTGTGCGGTCTATGTAGCGCAGATCAACTGCGATTTCCCCAAAGCGCCGCCTGTCGCCGCACTGCTGCCTCAGAAGGATGTTCTCCACCTGACGAGGGTGAATCTCTTCAATGCGCAGCAGGTATTCCCCTATTTTTTCCTGGTATATCACCCTGAAACTCCCGACAATAGTTTTTCAAGCGTAGTTGTTCATGCGGCGGTTTTTTGGTGTGTAAAAGGTACTATTCCCTGTGAGGCTTGTCAAATTCTCAATCGCCTTTCAAACAGAAGTGTGTCGAATTTTGACTGGAAGTGCTTGGGCACCATAATCTCCGACACCGCATCCAGGGCGAAATCATCGGTCATTCCGGCAATATAGTCTATGGCCATGGAAGACGCCGAGGCGTTCTCGCTGCTGTACAGCTCTTCCATCTTGGCAAGATACTCCCCGAAACGGGCGGCCAGGGTATTCCCCTCATCGGGATACCGCTTGTATTCGGTGCCGAAACGGGAATAGAGATCCGTCAGGTAGGTATGGAGGGTAAAAAGTATCCGCCTGAAATAGGTATGATACTCCGACAGAAGCTCATGCAGGTATATATGCTCATAGTTGAATTCCTTGAAACTGAGAAGGGCCTCGTAAACAGGCCTGGAAAAACCTATGGTCCCGGTTTTCAGGGATGACTGGATAATATCGTTCACAAGAGAATCGATGATCTCTCCGTTGGAGATTCCGAGGATGCTGCTTACCGTTCCGGGAAGGGAATCCCTCGAGAGGATTCTCAGCTTGACGGCATCCTCAAAATCACGCCCGAGATAGGCGATCTTGTCGGACATTCGGACAACACAGCCCTCCCAGGTGGAGGGGTAGCGGTTCCGGGCATGAATCGCCGAAAGCTCCTTGAGCTCGAAATCCGGAACAATGGCCTGTTCAAACTGTTCGCCGCAATGGTTTACAATACCGTCCCGCACCGCGTAGGTAAGATTGAGGCCGCTCCCGTGGTTAATCAGCTTGTCCACAACCCGCAGGGAGTAGAGCTCGTGAGCAAAAGGGGCTTCCATGATCTCTTCCACGATCTTCTCCCCCACATGGCCGAAAGGGGTGTGACCAAGGTCATGCCCCAGTCCGATGGCCCAGGCCAGATCCGCGTCCAGATTCAATGACCGGCAGATGGTGGCGGCTACACTGGCCACGTGCAAAACATGTTCAATGCGGGTACAGATATGATCGTTCTGGGGGGTAAAGAAAACCTGGGTCTTGTGTTTAAGACGCCGGAAGGGGTTCGAGTGGATAATCGCGGTGGTGTCCCTGAAAAAGGCCCCCCGCACATCGTTGTCGCGGGGACGGACCCTAAGGGTCAGCTCCTCACGGCTTAAGGGTGTAGAAAAAAAAAGACTGCTCATACTCTGATTAAACCATGATGACAGGAAAGAAATATGTCAAGATGAAATATATCATTATTTTGGTTTGCATATTCTTCCACAAGTAAGTATGATGGATTTATTGAGTAATTTGAGGGATTATGAACAACGAGAAGATTCTTATAGTAGAAGACGAACGGATCATTGCCATAGACCTTCAACGACGACTGGAGAACTTCGGCTACCGGGTTACCGGTGTTGCTGCGACCGGTCCCCAGGCGATCGATTCCGTTGAAAATGACCCCCCTGACATAATTCTCATGGACATAATGCTCTCCGGCGATATGGACGGAATCGATACCGCCGAGATCGTCAAGGAACGCTTCGAGATTCCCGTCATGTTTCTGACGGCCTATTCCGATGAGAAGACCCTTCAGCGGGCCAAGCACGTGGAACCTCTGGGGTACATACTGAAACCCTTCAAGGAAAAAGAACTCTATACCAGCATAGATATTGCCCTCTATAAGTACGGCGTTGACCGGCAGCTGAAGTGGCAGGAGCGCTGGTACTCGGCCATGTTCTCCTCCATCGAGGACGGAATAATCGCCGCCGATACCGACGGAAATGTACGCTTTGTCAATCCCGTGGCCGTCTCGATCCTCGGACGCGGCAGTGATGAGCTTATAGGGAAGCCCCTGGGGGAGGTTCTGGAAATATACGATTCCCAGGCCGGACGGATAGACTTTGCCGACCTCGCGAACATCCCCGCCGAGGACCTTCCCTTTCGCTTTCAGGATACCATTCTCATGAACCGCAGGGGCGACAAAATCCACGTGGACGGGGCCTTCTCTATTATCCTCGGCACCCGGGGAGAAAACGAGGGAAGCGTCGTCGCCCTTCATGATACCTCGGTGGTAAAACATCTGAGCGACCGCATATCCTACCAGGCGAGTCATGACATTCTTACGGGTCTGGCCAACAGGGAGGCCTTTTCCATGAGGCTGAACAGTCTGGTCCAGAATACCCTGGATGTCTCCATTACCCACGCCCTTCTCTATATCGACCTCGATCAGTTCAAGGTGGTCAACGACACCCTGGGACACCGGGCGGGAGACGAGATGCTCCTTCAGGCCACCTCGATCATCAAATCCATGGTACGTACCTCCGATTTCTGTGCCCGTCTGGGAGGAGACGAGTTCGGCGTAATTCTTGCCCACATTTCCATCAGCCAGGCAAAGCTTATCTCCGAGCGTCTCCTGAACCGTCTGGTGAATCACAAGATGGTCTGGGACGACAAGGTCTTTACCATCAACTCCTCCATAGGACTGGTAAAGATCGATACGGAGTCCAAGGACATCCAGGCAATTCTGGCCGCTGCGGACGATGCCTGCTTTACCGCCAAGGAGGAGGGAGGCAACAGGATCAAGCTCTACGATTCAACGGCCAATATCTTCCAGAACCGTCGCAACGAGATGACCTGGATTTCCAAGCTTAACTCCGCCATAGAAGAGGACCGTCTGGTTCTGTACTATCAGCCTATTGTTCCTCTGAACGGAAAATACCGCACAGTGAAGAATGAGATTCTTCTGCGCATCGTCAGTCCCGAGGGGGACCTCATCATGCCCGGGGCTTTTATTCCCGCCGCGGAGCGCTATAATTTCATGCCCACCATCGATAAGGCGGTGGTCAAAAAGAGCCTGGCTGCAATATCTTCCATCCTGAGGGAAGCACCTGACGAGGACATGATGTTCAGCATAAACTTAAGCGCCGGCACCCTGGCGAACGAACAGTTCCTGGATACCATCGGCGATCTCGTCTCAAGTTCGGGCGTTCCCTCCCAGTACCTCTGCTTCGAAGTTACCGAAACGGCGGCAATTTCCAACATGCAGGTAACCAATAATTTCATCAAGGAGATGCGGGACAAAGGATACTCCTTCTCCCTCGATGATTTCGGTTCCGGCTTTTCCTCCTTTAATTACCTGAAAACCCTTCCGGTGGATTACCTGAAGATCGACGGAACCTTCGTTTCCGACATGGACGAGAATCCCATCGACCGCTCAATGGTGGAAGCCATCAACAATCTCGGACACATTATCGGGACGGTGACGGTGGCGGAGTTTGTCAGATCCAAGGAGATTCTTCTGCTCCTCAAGGATATCGGGGTGGATTACGCCCAGGGCTATGAAATCGCCGCACCCTCCCCTCTGACCCAGTTTTCCCTGGCGGCACCGTTCCAGGATTCCTCCGAACCTTGACCAGCAGTCTGCAGACAGGTACTCTGCCTTTACGCCTATGAATTACACTCCTTCCCGTCCGATTCTTGTTTCGGGAATCAAACATTGCGGAAAATCGACCCTGGGACGCCGGCTGGCGTCTGAATTGGGTCTCGCGTTTCACGACCTGGACGACCTTGTGGTGGAGCTGTGCCGTGAAAACCGGGGCGGACCTGATGCCATAACCTGGGAACCCCGGGAAATTTACCGACGCCTGGGCAAGACCGGTTTTCAGGAGCTGGAACTCGCTGCCCTCAAAGGGCTCGGTGAACAGGGCGGATTCTACGTGCTGGCTTTGGGTGGCGGTACCCCGGACAACCCCGAAGCCCGCCGCGTCTTGCCCGGCCTCGGGATTATGGTGTACCTTTACGAAGAAGCGGATGTCCTCTTTTCCCGGATAGCCGCCAGGGGAATCCCCCCCTTTCTGGATGAACAAGCTCCCCGGGAAAGTTTCCTTGAACTTTTCAAGCGACGGGACGCCCTCTACCGCTCGGCGGCGGACCTTGTGGTCGAACTCAAGGGCGCGGATGTTCAGGATGGGACGGACAAGATACTCAAGGGTCTTCAGGAGATGGATAATGTCAGGTAGCAGCTTCGGTACCCTGTTTCGTATAAGTACCTTCGGTGAGTCCCACGGACCCGGGGTCGGTGTCATTGTGGACGGTGTGCCTCCCGGACTTCCTCTGTCGGAGGAGGATATTCAGCTGGAGATGAATCGCCGCAAGCCCGGTCAGTCCGAGGTCACCACCCCCAGGCAGGAGAGCGACAGGGTACATATCCTTTCCGGAGTATTCGAGGGCCTCACCACCGGCACCCCCCTTGGAATAGTCCTCTACAATCAGGACATGCGCCCCAGTGCCTATGACGAGATCAGGGAGCTCTTTCGTCCCGGCCACGCTGATTTTACCTACCTTGCAAAGTACGGTATCCGGGACCACCGCGGCTCCGGCCGCGCCTCCGGCAGGGAAACAGCCGGGAGGGTTGCTGCCGGAGCGGTGGCAAAGAAACTCCTTGCCCGGCGGGGCGTCTCCGTTACCGCCTACACCCTGCGGGCAGCGGGCATATCCTGCGAAAGCTACGACCCCGCTGTTATCGAGAAAAACCCCATGCGGGCTTCTGACCCGAAAGCAGCCGAAAAGATGGTTGCCCGGGTAAAGGAGCTTGCAGAAATCGGCGACTCCGCAGGGGGTATTATCGAATGCCGTATTCAGGGTGTCCCCGCGGGCCTGGGAGAACCGGTGTTCGACAAGCTGGACGCCGAACTCGGCCACGCTATTTTGAGTCTGGGGGCCGTCAAGGGAATCGAATTCGGTTCCGGCTTCGGCTGCGCCGACATGCGGGGCAGCGAACACAACGACTGGATGGATTCGGAGGGATTCCTGAGCAACAACGCCGGCGGTGTTCTGGGAGGGATCAGTACCGGGCAGGAGATCGTTTTCCGGGCGGCGGTCAAACCCACATCCAGCATAACGGTACAACAGAAAACCCGGGATATCCGGGGAGAGGAACGTGAAATAGTAACCGAGGGACGCCATGATCCCTGCATCTGCCCCCGCATAGTTCCGGTCATGGAAGCCATGGCTGCCATTGTACTGGAGGACCAGTTCATGCGTCACGAGGCCCTTGGCCGCAGGTACAATTTATAGATTAATCCATTTCTGGAGGTGTTCTTTCCATGCGTTATTCCTTTCGCGTAAAAGGCAACCGCAGGCTCTTTGTAGCCTACGGACTTATTCTGCTGCTGATTTTCCTGACCGCCGCCCCGCTGGTGTTCCTTCCGGGCATTGCGGGAATGTTCATCGCGGTTCTCTTTGGCTACTTTGCCTTTCAGATGATCCGGATGCTTTTGAATCATGTGAAAAGCTTTATCATGACCCACGATGACGGGATTACCCTGCGCTTTCCCACCACATCCCTTGAACGGCTTGAATGGGACCAGATTACCCATGCCGGCATCATACACACCCCCGAGAACACGGTGGTGCGCTTTATCTATGCCGAAGGCAAGGACCGCCTGGCGACTATCCCTGAGGAATATAACCGCCTTGAGGACCTGGACGAAGAGCTGAAAGCCAAAACCCCCTGGTACGAGCTGAACCAGGAAAAGGGGAAAAGCATTCAGGAAACCATACGGCCGGTAACAAAGCACGCCGATACGGATGAAGAACCGGAAGATCTCGACGAAAAAGATAAGGAAATCAGCGATTAAGGGCATGTAAAATTTGGATATTTTGGATAAGCGTACTATACTTATATGCAGCTGATTTTTTTGAACGGAGGAAGATATGAAACGCCTGCTGATTATTACGACAGTTCTAATGTTTATTCTTAGTTTTTCCCTGACGGCACAGACTGATCTTAACCAGTTTATTGCTACCTTCGAGGATTTCGCCGACGATGCGGCCCCCTCGATTCCGATGCTGGCGGATGTGGGGCTGCGCTGGTCCGACAGCTACATCGGCGGCCTCCCCCACTTCGGTGTTGGAACCTCCCTTGGGTTTGTTGCGATTCCCATGGATGATATTGAAGGCTTTTTTGAGAGCCTGGGTATTACCGAGGTACCTAAGGAGCTGAAGGATCTGGGAGGACTTCCTGTCCCTGCCACTGCGGTTGAGGCCAGAATCGGAGGATTTATCCTGCCCTTCGATATCGGTATCAAGGCCGGCTACATTCCGGAGTTTGCCAAAGATTCCTTTAACGATGTTTCCGTGGACTACAAGATGTTCGGGTTCGACATGCGCTACCGGGTAATGAAAGAAGGCCTCCTGAAGCCGGAAATCTCCGTTGGAGCCGGTTATACCTGGCTGGACGGCATGGTTTCCACCAGTGTGGGGGAGACAACGACCATTTCTGATCCTGACACTTCCCCTTCCTCTCTTGGTGACTTGACATTTAATTCCCCAGACGTTGTTTTTGGCTGGCGCAGCAGCGTAATTGACGCAAAAATACAGATCAGTAAACAGTTCCTGTTTATCCTCCGGCCCTACGCTGGTCTGGGAGTCTCCTATGGGGTCTCAGAGGTTGGTGGTGGGTATGATGCTGATGTAACAACAGACGCCGGTGTTACTATACAGGACTGGAAAAACAAGTATGGTAGCGATTTCGACGATATAGACTCCGACGGCGCCACCGTCTACTCCCAGGCCAACGGCGCATCCTTCCGGGCATACCTGGGAACCTCCGTGGAGCTGCTCTTTGCCAAGCTGGACCTTTCCGGAACCTACAACCCCGTCTCCGGGGCCTACGGCGGCCAGCTGAACCTGCGGGCGCAGTTCTAAGTTTGTTGTACTGATTTCTGTTTACGCTGCGGGGTCCATCGGGACCCCGTTTTTATTGGGAAAGGCTATACGGAATAGGCCTGCTTGCTGCGGGCGACCCGTTTGCGGGAGGCACGAATCTCGTCGCCGTAATCCTCCAGAATCGTCCCGATCCTCTCCCGCAGCTTGCCGAAGCCGAACTCCCTGGCGGCTATCTCGAAGTTGTGTTCCACCGCTTCCTGCCGGACCGCGGGATTGGTCAAAAGCTCATAGACCTCTTCCACCGCCTGGTCGGGGATGACCAGGCGTCCGTCGTCGCCGTATACGTCGAGGATCTCCACGTTTTTAAACTTGAGAATGCCGATATCCGTCTTGTAGACCAGATACGTGGTGGTCGCCACCGGGACCTTTGCCGCCATGGCCTCGAGCAGGGCGTTGCCGAAACCTTCCCATATGGGCAGGTAGGTCACCATGTCTGCGTTGGCCAGGACATCCCGGTTGGTATAAAGCTTCCGCCCCGCTTCGTCGCTTCCCCGTTCCGAGGCGACCCGGTCGGAAATCAGATGCACCTGGACTCCCAGACTCACTGCCATCTGCTGAATTTCACCGATATAGTTTTCGTCCGGTTCATCCCCCTGGTAGAGGGAGATAATAAAATGTACGCGCTCGGCGATTTCCGGATGCACGGCGATGAGCCTTCCGATGAGAGCTATGGAGTCTTCTATTCTTTTTCGCCGGACTATTCTCGTGGGCTGAACAATGAGTATATCCGAATCCCTGAATCCCAGTTCCGCGCGAAAATCCGCGTTGTAGTCGTCCTGCACAACTGGATTGTCGAAATCCTCGCAGTTGGGCACCAGCTTGGGCTGAACCCGCTTGATGGACCGCAGGATATGTGCGGCATAGGAAGAGAGGACGATATGCTCCAATCCCGGGTCCGTGGGCGGCATGATCCTGCCAAGAAGTCCTTCGATGTGGCTGTTGGAAAAACGGCTCCGTTCCCACCAGAAGTCGTGGTGGTGAAAAATCGTCGCCACCCGCCGCTGAGTCGCCAGCTCATAGACTCCCATTCCCCCCAGCAGGGTCATGGGCATGGCGTTGGTATTCTGGGCCACGATTACATCCAGGTTGTTGTTCTGAACATACTCGAACAGACGGTTGGCTACCTCCTTGCCGTCAAACTGCAGGCGGTCCAGGATAATCTTTTTTCGCTTCGGGGTTATATGGGGAGGGTGCTTCTGCAGATAGGGGAAAACCTGGCTCTCATACCACTTCTGCTCCCGGCTGTCGAAGCGGATGCTGGGCAGGGTGAACTGCCGCTCCTGGGGAAGACTTACAAGGGGAGTCCCGTATTTTCCGGCTATGGTGTGAACCTCGTGGCCCATTTCGCCCAGAATCCTGATCCACTTGTCGACCTCGAGGGAAACCCCGTCGACATCTCCGAGTTTTCCGGAGATTATTCCAATACGAAAGCCTGCGCTCATTATCTGCCTCCGAATAGAGCGTTATTGTCCGCAGATGGGGCCTGTCCGGCCTTTCCAGCGGGGGTGTTTGGATGAGATATCTTCAGCATACAGAGGGCCGGGCAGAGAGGCCTGGTCGATCCCCCTGAGTCCGGTTACGGCATTGGAAATCCAGCGGCCAAGACGAAGAACCACCATCTTGTGCCGCAGCCGGCCCTGCATGTCCCGGTTCAGAATCTGCGGTATGGTGCTGGTGGTTACTATTTCATCTATAATCGGATCGTTAAGGGTTATGCGGCCTTCTCTGCTTGAGTAGAAGTGGGTCACCATAAAGATTATCCGCCGGGGATTTCCGCTCTTAAGCAGACGGCAGCACTCGATAATGGTCGTCCCCGTACGGACCATGTCGTCAACCACGATAACATCCTTACCGGCGATTTCGCTCAGATCCGCCGGCGAGTCCCCGGCCAGGGAGACATCGACGGTACGCTCGTCGCTGCGGTGCTTGTTCATCTTCAGCATCTTTACCCCGGAGTTATTCAGGGCCTTATGCAGACGCAGACAGAAACCTGAAGCCCCCGAGTCCGGGGAACAGAGCACCATATTGTCCACTTCGGCGATGTCCGAATCCCTCAGGTAATCAGCGTAGACATCGCAGGGAAGAAGATTGGTAAAATAACCGGAGAACCTGTCCATGAAGATGTTCTCCACCGAAGATGAGTGGTTGTGTACGGTTACCACTTCGTCGGTTCCCGCTTCTTTCAGCAGGTCTGCATAGAGGCGGGCCGAAAAGGGCTGTCCGTCGAATTTCTTGTAATCCTGGATGCTCCGTTTTACGGGAGTAACGCCGTGCTCCGGTCGGGGGCCCCGGTCCTGGGCGCTGTAAAAAAGGTCGGGTTCAAGCAGAATTACCCGGTCAGCGCCGTTATCCTTGGCGGCCCTGGAGATAAGGAAGTTCCTCATGGCAAGCTCGTCCCGACTGAATCCGGACATGGCGGTACTGGTAATCATGACGGTGTAGGATTCCAGCTTGCGGCCTATATTTTCCCAGGAGGCCTCATCCACAATAAAGCGCGGACAAAACTCCTCGTTCAGGAAGCTTTTCAGCGAGACAAGGTCGGAATAGTGTTCCTGCTGCCTCAGGTAATAGCCAATATCCGCAGCAAAAGGACTTTCCGCGATATTTCCGATAACAAGAAGCCTGCCCATAAAAAAAGACTATAGGGAAGCTCTTTTTCGGTCAAGCGGATTTTTTCCTAAGCGGTTTTCCTTGAATTGTCTTTTATGGTCTGTTCAGGAGCGGCACAATCAGATATTCTTGACTCCATGTCGTCGATTAACAGTACCCCTCTTATTGTGCAGAGTGACGGCTCCCTGCTGCTGGATGTTCACGATCCGGGCTTTGCCCAGGCCAGGGACGATATTGCACCTTTTGCAGAACTGGAAAAATCTCCGGAACACATGCACACCTACCGGATATCCCCCATCTCTCTCTGGAACGCCGCCTCCGCGGGTTTGCGGGAGCAGGAAATCGAGGACCGTCTGAAAAAGTGGTCCCGCTTTCCCGTGCCTGATAACGTTCTTTTCAATGTCAGGGACCTTCTGGGACGCTACGGCAGTATCGTTCTTGAACCCTCCGATGATCCTGCCTGCCTGGTGCTGAAGATCGCTTCGGAAGCCCTTAGACGGGAACTCAGCGCCCGCAGGGACATAATGAAGCTTCTTGTACCCCAGGGAGATGATTTTTTGGTTTCCCTGGTGAACCGCGGGAGCCTCAAGAGTGCATTGATAAGGATTAACTATCCCGTGGACGACAGGGTCCCCTTACGGGAAGGAGAAAGAACACCCATTACCCTGCGTGCCGGCACATCTGACGGCCGGGACTTTACGGTACGGGATTATCAGGCCGAGGCGGCGGAAAGCTTCCACGGCGGCGGACTTCCGGGCAACGGTTTCGGCGTCATCGTTCTGCCCTGCGGGGCGGGAAAAACCATCGTGGGTCTCAAGGTCATGGAGCTGCTCCAGACCAGCACCCTGATTGTAACCACCAATGTGGCGGCCGTCCATCAGTGGATGGATGAACTAAAGGACAAAACCGAACTTGATCACGACGCAATAGGTGAATACACCTCCGGCAAAAAGGATATCCGCCCTGTAACGGTTACCACCTATCAGATACTCTCCTACGGACAGAAACAGGATCCTCCGTTCCCCCACTTCGCCCTCTTTCGGGCCCGGAACTGGGGATTGATAATCTATGACGAGGTTCACCTTTTGCCTGCACCGGTCTTTCGGGTAACCGCTGAAATCCAGGCTGTACGGCGGCTGGGACTTACTGCTACCCTGGTCAGGGAAGACGGCAAAGAGGGAGAGGTTTTTTCCCTCATTGGCCCCAAGCGTTACGATGTTCCATGGAAGGAACTCGAGCAGAAGGGCTGGATTGCCGAGGCCTACTGTACTGAAATCCGCATAGACCTGCCCGACGAGGACCGTATTCCCTATGCAACGGCGGACAAGAGAAAAAAATACAGGATCGCCGCCGAGAATCCCCGAAAAACTGAGATAGCCCGGGAGCTGGCAGCCAACCACGCCGGAGAGGGCACCCTGGTTATCGGACAGTATATCGACCAGCTTACAAAGATAGCAGCCGCCTTCAACGCTCCTTTGATAACAGGTAAAACTCCCAACGGGGAGCGTGAAGAACTTTACCGACGCTTCCGCGCTGGAGAAATCACGATACTCGTGGTTTCAAAGGTAGCGAACTTTGCAATCGATCTGCCGGATGCTTCGGTGGCCATCCAGGTATCGGGCACCTTCGGTTCCCGTCAGGAAGAGGCGCAGCGTCTGGGCCGAATCCTCAGGCCGAAGGCGCGAAACTCCTATTTTTACTCCCTTGTCTCGCGTTACACTCTGGAAGAGGAGTTTGCCCTGAACCGTCAGAAATTCCTTACCGAACAGGGTTACGGCTATCATATTGAGTTGTGGGACGCGGACATTTAGGGTAGGATATCAGGATGCCCTCGATAGATGACTGGAAACGTTCTCTCCTCACCCTTGAGGATGAGCCTTTTTTTGAACTGATCAAGAACCACCTGGGTAAGGTGCAGACCCCCTATCACAAACCTTCCATAATCCACAGCATCGAGAAGTTCCTCCTTAATCCTGAGACCAGATCGCGGATTCTATCCCTGCTGAATGATGACGAAACTGCTGTAATCAGTTTCATACTTCGCGCCGGCGGATCCGACTTTGACCACCTGTACCGTTATTTTCATGACAGTTACAGCGAGCTGCAATTTCAGAGTCTTGTGGAGAACCTTCAGGAACGGCTTATTATCTACCGGGACGAGTCCGGATTGTACTTTGTAAACCCCATTCTGGAAGAAGATCTGGAACAGAGTACGGAGGAAACCATTACGGTCAAAGCCTTCCCGGAATATCCCGGAGAAGCCTGGTTGAGCGAAGAGCTGATGATAGCCTTTCTGTCTTTTGTACAGGAAAATCCCTCCCCCTGCAAACAGAGCGGCGAGCTCAAGAAGAGCGTGCGCAGCAGTTTCAGCGAACGTTTTCCCGGGAACGACGGCGATGGCAGGTTCATGCTCTGCCTGGAAACTCTCGTGTGTCTGGGAATTCTGCGTGACCGGGGTGACCGGTTTTCCGTGTACCCGGAGCAGCTGCTGGCATTCATTTCGCTGCCGGCGAAAGAAAGGTTGTCGGTACTCACTGCAGGAGTGGCTGCAGGAAGCTGGCAGGAATCTCCCCCCCGCAGAGCCTTCGCAGCAGGACGCACCATTATCAGTGCCCTGAATAAAAACGCCTCCCCTCCTCTGGGTTATGAACGGGAGCCCCTGATTAAGGTTCTAAGCGCCGAGCTTTCCCGGGAAAACCAGCGTTTTACTCCCAGGAGAATTGGCCAGGCCTTCGATCGCCTGATAATGGCGGGATATGTGGACGAGCTTGACGGCTTCGTCAGATTGTCAGGCAGCGCTGCTGCAGAAGGAAAAACAGAACCTGTGCCCATGATTCTTCAGCCCAGCTTCGAAGTACTCCTTCCGCCCGGAGCTTCTACAGCGGCACGCCTTTTTGTCGCCCTATACTGCCGGCTTAAGCGTTTCGACAGGGTTTCGCATTTCGAGATTGAGCAGCAGCATTTTACCGACTCCCTTCGAAACACTGGAGAAGATGCCGACATCCCCCGTCTTCTTGAAGAGGCCTGCGGGGCAGCCCCTCCTCAAAACGTCCTGATAACCCTTCAGGGCTGGATGGAACGGGTTCAGCAGATCGAGATTGCCACCGGAACGCTTATTAAAGTCGTTCCCGAGCTGATTCCGGTAATTCAGAAGGAGTTCAGCCCCATGATCCTGAAGACCCTGGCGCCGGGGATCTACTTTGTCAAACCGGAAAAACTGAGTCCTTTTATCACGAAGTGGCGGGCTCTGGGATATTCGGATCCAGGGGAAGTACGGAACCTTCTCTCTCCGGCGGAGGCGGACGGGCTTTTTGATTACTCCCCGGCAAGCCCTTCGCTGCCCTCCATTTCGATAAGAACGGCGGCGGAACCTGAAACAGCAGAAGAGGTTGTCGTGACTGACGAAAAGGAATCGAGACGTATACAGGAAGAACTCATGGCCCATCTGAACGGACTTCAGCTCACCCCGGAACAGCGACGGGAACTGGAGGCCAAGATTGCCAAAAAGCTGCTGATATTCCCCCACCAGTTGAGTTCGGAGGTCTGCAGGATCGGACGGATTGAGGCGCGGGGTATTGATTTTCATGCCAAGCTCCGAATCATCGAGGATGTCCTGGATAAGCGTGAAGACCTTCTCGAAATCGAGTCGCCGGAGATTCCCGACGGCAAAGCCCTGGTGTATCCCCTGAGCCTGACAAAGGATCCCGGGGATCCGAGTCTGACGGCCCTGCTCCTGCCGGAGGAGATCGAACAGACCTTCAAAATCCGGCGGGCAAGCAGAATACGCAAACGCAAGCGATCGGTTTTTTATTAAAGATGCTCCAAACTGCGTTTACCGGGGATATTCCATACCGGTGAACAGCTTATACTGCGCTTCTCCCTGAGCCTGGAGCATGGGAGCTCCGTTCAGGGTTCTGCAGCCTGCAGCCTTCGCGGCGACAAGAAAACGGGTTGTTTCGGGAACATAAACAAGATCGTAGGCAATTTCCTCTCCTGTCCAGGGGTATCCTTCTGCAGGATCAACATCCTCAAGGGGATGCATGCCCGCGGCGGAGGTCTGAACAACGAGCTCCGCGTATTCAGCCATTTTTCCATAATTCCCGGAAGACAGAGCAGCCCCCCGACATCCAAACTCCCGTGCAAGGTTCAGGGCTTTTTCCTCCGTTCGATTGACTATCAGAATCTCGGTTCCGGCCTTTTGTAATCCGTAGACGACGGCCCGGGCGGCCCCGCCGGCACCGATAATTACGGCACGTTTCGGGAAACTTTTGCCGCAGAGCTTTTCAAGGGGCAGCAGGAATCCGCGTACATCGGTATTGTAACCAGCGAAACCCTGGGAAGTCCTCACGACGGTATTGCAGGCTCCGATGGCGGCAACGTCATCAGATATCCGTTGCAGGCGGGGAATAATCTCCGATTTGTACGGTATGGTAACCGAGAATCCCTGTATGGACAGCTCGTCTGCAAGAGCAAAGAACTCGTCCACATCATCAACCTGAAAGGGCAGATAGACCGCATTCAGATCCTGCTTTCTATACGCGGTGTTATGGATCAAAGGAGAACGGGAATGGAGCACGGGATTCCCGATAATCCCGTACACAGAGGTGGATAGGGAAAGGGAACGGCAGCGGTAAAGCTCTTCCAGGGTTTCGGGAGAGAGGGGCAGCGGATCGTCCTCTGAAGCTTCCGGTGATACCAGGCTGAACAGGCAGCCGTACATCCCCGCGAGTATCCTGGCGGGAAAAGCCCATTTCCCCATGGCCTGGATAATTCCTGCTCCCGAGGTTTCCCGCAAAGCCCGAAAAACCAGACGCAGGTCGGCGACAGAGCGGGGATGTATTATAGCCCGGGGGATTTCATCATCATTTTCCGGAATATCCCGAATGAGTTGTGTCAGTTTGGCAGGGACACCGTCGGGATCATGCAGGGAGCGAATAATCCTGACGCCTCTTTGCGTTGCAATACCGGCAACTGAATCGGTGGCGGAGTGCTTCTCCAGATCCACCCAGGTGTATCCGGATGAAAGGACCTCGGCGATTCGGGAACAGCGTTCGTTCTCTCCTCCTTTCCAGAAACCGCCGTCTTTGCTGCGTCGGAGACTGAATACTATCGGCAGTCCCGCCCTTCGTGGAAAGCTCTTCAGTGCTTCGGTGTCCCATTTTTCAAGGCAGTCCGCCCGCAGTTCAGCAAGGTCCAGATACTTTTTATACCTTTCAATCTCCCGCAGGTTTTCGTCAAGGCTTTTACGGGTAAGGGAGAGACAGATCATCAGAAATCTCCCCGGTAAAGATAGATATCTTCCACGACCTTAGCGTGACCAAAGACAACCCTCAGCCGCAGAGGGTAGCTTCCGCGGGATAATTCGAAATAGAGACTGCCGTCCGTACCCGTGTAAAGAGCTGGTCCCAGCACACTGATTACGGTATCCATTGTATCATCGATACGGATACCTGCAAGAACAGCATCCGAGGTTCTGTCCGCCCGGACCTGCCATATACGGTTCCGGAACCAGAAGATGTAGATTCCGTCCCGGTAGAATACAACGTTATCCTCCTCCGCTGTATCTCCCTGATGGACGTAAATATGAGTCGGCGGGCCAAATACAGCATGGGCTTCGGCGGGATCCATCCCGATCCAGGATATAAAATCGGGGCTGTCTGAAAACAGGATTGAGGTGCCCAAAAGGAAAAATAGGGCTGTCCGTTGTAGCTTCAATTGAGCTGCTCCTTGAGTATCAGAATCCGGTCCCTGGTTTTTTGATCTATTCCCGGCATGCGTTCAAGCTGACGCAGATACAGGTCCGCCCTGCGTCTGTCTCCCCGGCGAAGATGATAATCCGCAAGCCCCAGTAATGCCTTTTCGTTGCGGACGTGCAGAAAGAGAGCTTCCTCCAGAAGTTTACGTTCCTCCGGGGTGCCGGCGACAAGAAAGGCCTCCCCCACTTTGAGTCTGCTTTTCTGAAGTGAGTCGAGATCCATCTGTCGCAGCCGTTCTATCATTGCAGCTGCGAGCTCCCTGTTGTTTTCTTCCCGGGAGAGCTCCATGGCCCTCAGAGGATACTCCGGATTCTCAGAGTCCCTGTCGTTTAATTCCTGGTAGAGCGCCAGGGCCTCTCCGGTTTCCCCTGTATTCATGTAGATGAGGGCTCCAAGATTCAGGATCTCCTGATCCCTGGACTGCTCACTGGCATGCTGGAAATAGATAAGAGCTTCCCGCCAGAGCGACGCGTTAACGGCGCTCTTCATGAGCATTATATCCCGCTCCAGGGATTCCGCGAAACCCTGGGAACTGATATCTTCCAGAACAAGCCGGCTCTCTTCGCTGCGACCGGTTTCAAGGAGAAGCTGAGCCTTAAGGTCCTTGAGCCGCTGGTTAGCAGGGAATATCTCCTGGGCCTGCTCTACCACCGATAATGCCTTGATTCTCTGCTCCATGGAGCGCAGAATATTCGCTTCAAGCAGAGCGGTTTCAACAGTTCCTGCTCCGCGCCGTCGGGCACGCCGTACTGTTTCCAGGGACATTTCAAGCTCGTTCAGGGAAAAATGGGCCCGGGCAATACCCATAAGATTTTTCGGGTCCTCCCCGAACAGTTTCTGGGCTTCAAGGAAGTTCTCCTTTGCCAGGGAAAAGCGCTGTGTACCAAGATAAATCAGACCGCGTAAATAGAGAAATTCTGCATCCGGCCTGACCAGCTCCGCCGCTTCCGACAATACAAGCTCCGCTTCTTCGTGACGTTTCTCTTCTATGTATATCCGGACCATACCGTAAGCGGCGGGGTAACACTCCCGGGACTGCTGGAGGGCACTGATATACCAGGTAACTGCCTCATTGTAATTACCCCTCCGTTCTTCCACATACCCGAGAAGATAGAGAGGCAGAGTTCCCCCGGGATTCAGTTCATGTCCTACAGTAAGGGATTCAAAGGCAATATCCAGGGTATCGGGAGATTCGGTAAAGAGGACTGACATGGGAGGAAGAATAAAAAAAAGGTAACTGCTGTCCGCTATCCGGGTAACCGGATATACGCCGTTTTCGATGTCTTCGACAATGGATGAGAAATAACTATTTGGAACAGCTTCAACCTCCGGAAGCGCTTCAGGTAAGGACGAATAGAGACTTGAATAGAGCCAGCTGCTTAAGTATTTCAGGTCCTGAGCATAGTCCGACAGCCCTTCGGCCTCATCAAGGATGGCGTAAGCCTCTCGCAGGGAGCCGGGGGATCCGTTGGCAAGAGCCCGGAAGGCGCCGACGACAAAGCCCTGGTTTCTGTTGATCTGAGGCGGCGCGACCGCGTCATCAGGGACTTCGGGGGTGGAGAAGCACCCCGGGAAGAGTATAAAAACTGCAGGCGAGATAAGAAGAACTGCCAATCGCCGAAGCATGTTCATTTATTCTTCTTGCGCAGGTATTCTCCGAAAAGCCCCAGGCTCAGAAAAATGAAGAGAAGAGGCCACCAGACCGTTACTACGGAAGCAAATCGTTCCCTGATAAGGTCAAAACTGAAGGGCAGGAACAGCAGAGAGAGGACTATCATGACGACAGCGGGAACAAGGATCTTTATCCTGAAGCTTCCTGTATAAGCCCTTCCGTAGACAGCCAGGGAAAATCCGGCGATAGTCATGAAAAGGGGCCATATTCTGTCAAGGGTCAGATAGGGCATAAGAAGGCTCCGCACGGTGAGGAGCAGGCCCCCGAGGGCGAAGAGAATACCCGGAACAATGTATCCGGGCGGAGCACTGTTGACCCGCACCAGATAGATAAAAAGCATACCCAGAAGGGTAAGCGGTATGGGCCAAAGATCTTCGTAGCGTGGAAGCAGCCCCGTGGTCACCAGAAGCAGACCGATGCCCACCAGAAAAAAGAAGACGCCCCCCAGTAAAAGTTTATGCGGAACCCGTACCCGCCCGTTTTTCATACCTGTCTATCCCATGTTATCGATAATTGCGCTGCCGAACTCACTGGTGGAAACCCTGGTTGAGCCCTCCATCAGCCGGGCAAAATCGTAGGTTACCCTTTTCTGTGAAATTGCACCGGTCATACCCTTTTCGATAAGGTCGGCTACCTCCTGCCATCCCATGTATTCGAACATCATGCTTCCGGACAGAATTACAGAGGAAGGGTTCACCATATCTTTACCGGCATACTTCGGAGCGGTTCCATGGGTGGCCTCGAACACGGCGATTCCGTTGTCGTAATTGATATTAGCTCCCGGAGCTATGCCTATCCCGCCTACCTGGGCTGCCAAGGCGTCGGAAACGTAGTCCCCGTTCAGGTTCATGGTTGCAATAACATCGTATTCCGCCGGACGGGTCAGAATCTGCTGGAGAAAAGCGTCGGCTATAACATCCTTAATAAGGATTTTTCCCTCAGGGACCTCTCCTCCGCAATCGTCCCAGGAGACCACGGAATCGCTGAACTCCTCTTTTGCAAGGGCATATCCCCATTCCCGGAAAGCCCCCTCGGTGTACTTCATGATGTTTCCCTTGTGAACCAGGGTCACACTTTTCCGTTTATGATCGATGGCGTACTGAATGGCTGCGCGGACCAGTCGTCGTGTCCCGGTAACGCTTATCGGTTTGATGCCGACGCCAGAGTCTTCCCGCAGGGACCAGCCCATTTCGCGGTTCAGGAATTCTATCAGTCTGGTGGTTTTATCGTCTCCCATGGGAGTTTCGAAACCTGCGTAGACATCTTCGGTGTTCTCACGGAAAACCACCATGTCAATCTGCTCAGGCTTTTTTACAGGCGAGGGTATGCCGGCATAGTATTTGACAGGCCGCTGACATACAAAGAGGTCAAGGTGCTGCCGCAGGGTAACATTCAGGCTTCTGAAGCCTCCCCCGACCGGGGTGGTCAAGGGCCCCTTGATTCCAACAAGGTATTCACGGAAAGCATCTTCGGTCTCTGCCGGGAGCCAGTTCCCCGTTGCATCAAAGGCCTTCTGTCCGGCAAGGACCTCCTTCCAGCTAACCTTTCTGCTTTCGCCGTAGGCTTTTTTTACCGCTGCGTCAAATACGCGGACAGAAGCTGCCCAGATATCAGGGCCTATTCCGTCACCTTCAATATAGGGAATAATCGGCTGGTGGGGAACAATCAGTTTATCTCCGTGCTTGGTGATGCTTTCCGCCATATTCTCTCCTGCTATAAAATAAACGCTTTTCCGTCGATACAAGACTATCAAATATACGTGTGCCGGACAAGTAAGGAGAACAGCTTCGAGCTGGGCAATATTGTCAATCCCATACAGGTCTGGTACTATCTGATTCAGATATGAGAAAGCGCATCGGCGTAAGCGCCTTTTTTGTGGTGATGATTCTCACCCTTGTCCTCTCCGCTACTCAGTGCTCCCTGATCGACTCCCTGAAATATGGAGACCTCTCCTACTTTCTCAAAGGCAGCAGGGAACAGAAGGCGGAGATGGCGGATCTTTTAATACAACTGCGTGATTCGGAGAACCAGCGCAGTGAGTCGCGATTCATCCTGCTGAACGAGATTATCAAACAGCTCTATCAGCGGGAAGCGCTTGAACAGTTGAACCTTCTCCTTTCCACCTACGTTGAGAGGAACCCGCAGGATCCTTTCAATGCATATTACCTTCTCGTTATTGCGGAAAACTACCGGGAAAGAAAGGCCTTTCCCTTTGCCGTACACTATTATGAACGTATTTTGAAAAACTACTCGGACCTGCTGTTCCGTGACAGTTCGGTGCACTATCTCTGTCTGAAAAGTCTTATCAACCTGGTGGAGGATCCTGAGGTACGGATTCAGTATTACAAGGAATTGATCGCACGCTTTTCCGGAGAAATCGACATGGGTGAAGCCTACTACTTCCTTGGGGAGACATATGAGGTTGTGGGCGAATGGGAACTGGCAATACAGGCGTACAAGCAGTTCCTGCTCTATCCCGAAACAAACATTCCCGGTAAACCGGAAGCCCATAAAGAAATTACCTCCATGATTACTTTCTACGAAAGGAGAGACAAGGACTGGACCATGGCCGATCTGGATCGCCTGGTCAACAACATAAAAGCTGCAATCTGGCGGGAAGACCCCCGCAGGCTGCGTCAATATATGGCCAAGGTAAATTTTTTCGCTCTCTCATGGGAAGAAGAAGAAACCGAGGCGAATATCGATTTTCTGGCGGACATCGGTATTTTTCTCAAGGGAAACGTTTACTACTCCAGGGAACTGGACGAGGGGTCCAACAGCAGGGAGGCCTACTTACGGACCTGGGGCTGGTCCTACCGGATTAAAACCTGGTATCTCTATTTCAGGCGGGTAAACTTTCCCGCGGATCCCGAAATACACGGTCAATGGGAATGGGCTGGAATCTACTTCGGCGAGAAACCCTTTGCAGGGAGCAGCAATGGATAGCAGCCGCTGCTGCCTGAGCTTCGTACCTTTGTGCATACTGTGCTGCCTGACATTTCAGCTGTATTCCGCGCCCCTGCCTGTGCTGGATGAACACCGGAACAGCATTCCCTTGAGCAGGCCGGGATTTGACCCCCTTCCCTATCCGGATTTTCCGCTTCCGGCCAGACAGGGTCACAAGGGGCATGCCTTTCAATCCCTTGATGTATCGGATTTCGAAGATATTCCCGAGGTAAAGGCCGAGTACCGCCATTATTCCGGAAAAGCCGGTCAGGAGTATCTTGAAAGGGTCCTGCGAAGGGGTGAACCCTACCTTCCCTTTATCCATTCAGTAATACGCCGGATGGATCTCCCCTGGGAACTGGCCTATCTGCCGATTATAGAATCAGCATTTATCCCGTCGGCGGTTTCCCGTTCCGGAGCCGCCGGACTCTGGCAGTTCATGATGAACAGTATTCATCCCTACGATATACGGGTCAATAAATGGCTGGATGAGCGCCGGGACTTCTGGAAAGCCACCCACGGAGCCCTTGAAAAACTTGAAACGAATTACTCTGTTCTCGGAGACTGGCTTCTTGCAATCGGCGCCTACAACTGCGGTCTCGGCCATATGCAGAGGGCGATTAAAGCCGCAGGCACCCGGGATTTCTGGACCCTTGCCAGGAAGGGGTATCTTCCGGCGGAAACGGCAGCCTATGTTCCTCGTTTTCTAGCCGTCAGCCGTTTTGCGTCCTATCCCGGACGGTTCCGGCTTCCCCTTCAGTGGGACGAGCAGACATGGACCCGGATAGACGTCAGCGGTCCCGTGCATCTGAACCGCCTGGCGGACGCCGCTGATGTTCCGTTGCGGATCCTCGCAGAGGCCAATCAGGAATTGAACCAGCCGGTAACCCCTCCCCAGATACGAGGGTACAGACTGAAAGTTCCGCAGGAATACGCCGATAGTATTACCAGGGCCCTGAATAATGAGGATTTATCGCTAATGGATCTTGATACCTACACCATACAGCAGGGAGACACTCTGTACGCTCTGAGCATGCATTACGGTGTGTCTACGGACCTTCTGCTCGAGTTTAATCCCAGGCTTGATCCCCGGCGCCTGATGATCGGATCGGAGGTACTAATCCCCCTCGCCGCTCCGATGCCCCCCTATGCCGGTCCTGAGGAGAGGTCCCGAATCCTGCAATACGAGGAAGTCGACCAGTATCGCGTGCAGCCCGGAGATACCCTTAGCAGCATCGGTCGTCGCTATAATACAAGCGCCGCGGAACTGGCTTTCAATAACCAGCTCAATATAGACTCCCTGATTCATCCCGGGATGCTCCTCAAGGTTCCAGTACATGGAATTGCACGGGAGGAGAAGCGATGAGAAGATTTCTTTTCGCAGTCGCCGTCTGTAGTGTCTTTACCGTCAGCATCTTTGCGGACCCGGTATCCCGTGTCGACCTTGACTGGCAGAAGGGCAGCCTGAGTCTTTCAGTTGTACATAAAGTTGACGATTTTACCCCGGAAGAAAGGTCCCGTCTGAGACGTGAAACCTTCGATAATCTGGGGGAGCGTTTTATCTCTGCAGCCGGGGACCTGCGTATATCATCTTCCCTCTCCCTTCAGGATTGGATAAACCGGAATCCCCGCAGAATTTCCGATTTACTCGAAGCCCTCAAGGATATAAAACCTGTGTCGAGCAGTTTTTCCCGGGAATTCGGAGAGCTGTCCTTTACCTTTCAGCTTGCCCTGTATCCCGATCTGGCCGCGGTATTTCTCGATCATTCCAGGGGATATACTCCGGCACCAAGCCTATTCCACGCGGCAAGTGCAAATTTCACGGGCCTTCTTATCTACGCCGCAGAAAGCTATCCGGTACATGGAGAAGAGGATGAGGAGTCGCCCCTGGTTCCGGTTCTTTTTCCCCGCATATGGGATGAAGAGATGAATATTGTATTCGAACCCGAGATGATGAACCGGGAGGATATTCTTGACCGCGGACCCGTCGGGTACTTCAGATCTCTATCCTCCGAGGCGCTGGGGGAACGCGTGGGTCCCAATCCTGTTCGAATCGCCGCAAGGGGCCTGTTCGGAATTGCTCCTTCCGATCCGATAATTACCCGCTCAGATGCCCTCTCTCTGCTTAATTCTCCCCGGGGAAGGGAAATCCTTCAGCAGGGAAAAATAGCCTTTGTGATGGGTGAATAAACCATCGGGGACCTCCGGTACATGTGACCCATAGTCGTGTGAGCCCTGTTTACAGGACGATATACCGGCGTTTTGAATCCTGGAGATAATCCGAAGAAAGCCTCATATTTCGCAAATTATTGACTTATCCCGGTATATATGGTCTATTCAAAGCTATGCGAGTCGGTAAAATCTATTCGTTATCAGGTCTTCTGTTAATTTTCATCCTTCTGCTTCTCTCCTGTTCCTCCAGAGGAATCGGCTACGGTATTATTCTCTGGCCACCGGAAGACAGTTCTCTTGAGAGTGCGGATACTGTCAGGATCATCAGCGAATCAAATATCCAAGAGTCCTACATAATTGTCGATCCCAGGACCGAGGAGAACCTCAGCATAAAGCGCTGGAGGGTTGGATTCCATAATAATGACAAGGACGCACGTACGGCAGCCGCAGACTATGCGTCTTTCGCGAATACAATGGCCCTTTCGAACCGGGTTGGCCTTCCGGTCCGTTCACAGCCCGATGCTTCGAGCGACAGGGTCTACCGGCTGCGTAAACACGAAGAGATGAAAGTCCTTTCAAAAGCGACCAGGGAGGTCCAGGTTGGTGAGTATCAGGGCTTCTGGTATGAGGTTTTGACCCAAGACGGCACACGGGGCTACTGCTTCGACAGGGAGCTTACTTTTTACCAGGAGGGTGAACGGGATTCGGTACTGGCTGTTCAGAATACCGATCCCCGGCTGGACGATTTTTTTACCCGATCCTATCACCCTGAACGCTTTGTTCATCTTATACGGCGAAGAACACCGGCCCTGGAGGCATTGAATCCGGAATTCGGACTCTTTCCCGACGATGAGCAGGGCGTCATACGGATAATCTCTTCAAAATACCGGCTCAGCATAGAATACTCCGAGATTAAAGAAGCAGGGAGAAACCGCTTCCATTTTGCAGACAGCGATCTCTATATAACCCTGGAGACACCCGAACCGCCGGTCTCTTCGATACTCGCCCATTTTAAGTTTGAATCAGAAGAGCTTACAGCCCGCTTTATTGCGGTTCCCGATCTTGAAGATGTAATCGAGAAGGAAAAAATCCGCAGGGAAGAAGCCCTGCAGCAAATTGTCGAGATGGGTGAACGCTTCATGAGCAGCGCCTACGGAACCATAGAGATTTTTCCCGACGGGTCCTTCAACTGGACCGGAAAAGAACGTCTCGTACCGGGTACAATCAAGGCAAACTTCGGAGATGCAGGCACTATCCGCTTTGACCGGTATATATCACCACAGCTGAGGAGAGACTACGACGGCGCCGGAACTTTCCGGTTTTACGGAGCAGATCCTCAACAGGGGATAAGCTTTCTCTACAAGCTTGAGCCACAGGGAATTCGTTTTACTATGATCCCCGAGGATAACGTGAATGATTTTATGATAGAGGATACCGGGTACAACTCCCTCGTCCTCTTCATGAATCTGCAAAACTGATATGTCTTTTCTTCAGCTGAGCAGTGTATCCCTGGCCTACGGAGACCGGGATGTTCTCAAGGATGTAAGCCTTCGCATCGATTCAAAGGACCGGATCGCCCTTACCGGGGCCAATGGATCGGGAAAGTCCTCCCTCCTGAAAATCGCCGCCGGCATTATTACAGCTGACAGCGGCCTCTGTTCCTCAAGCCCTGATGCCAGGGTAACCTATCTTCCCCAGACAGGACTTGAACACTCAGGGAAATGCCTCAGGGATGAAGTGGAGAATGCTTTCACCTACGTGCATGCGATGATGGAAGAGAAAGCAGCGATAGAAGCACGTCTGGCGTCCTGTAAAGAGGGAGATCAGGAGATCGATGATCTTCTGCATCGTCAACACCATCTGGAGGAAGCCATTGTTCACAGCGGCTACTACCAGCGGGAGCAGAGAATAAGCGAGGTCCTTTTCGGACTTGGATTTTCACGGGAGGATTTTTCCAGGGACAGTGGAAACTTTTCCGGGGGCTGGCAGATGCGTATTGCCCTGGCCATGGCCCTGCTGACGAGTCCGGATATCCTGCTTCTGGATGAACCAACCAACTATCTGGACCTCGAAGCCAGGGACTGGCTGCAGGCCTTTCTTGCCGGTTTTGACGGGGGGATAGTCCTGGTCTCCCACGACCGCTATTTTCTTGACTCCTGCGTAAACAAAGTGGCGGAACTGTTTCTCGGAAAAATCTCTCTGTATACAGGCAACTATTCGGCTTACCTGGCACAACGCAGTCATGAACTTGAACAGCTCCATAAGGACTACCAGGAACAACAGGAAGAGATTGCCCGGCTGGAAAATTTTATCCAGCGTTTCCGTTACAACTCCTCCAAGGCGGCCCTTGTTCAAAGCCGAATCAAACAGCTTGAAAAGATCGAACCCATCCGGATACCTGAAAACATGAAGCAGGTCCGATTCTCCTTCCCCCGGGCTCCTCACAGCGGCAGGCAGGTTATCCGCTTTTATGAAGGTAAAAAATCCTACGGGGACAATATAGTCTTTTCGGATATTCAGCTGGAAGTCAATCGGGGAGAAAAGCTTGCCCTGGTGGGAAAAAACGGTGCAGGAAAATCGACCCTCATGCGGATTCTTGCGGGGATCGATACAGACTTTAACGGAGATCTCATACTGGGAAGTGGGGTTCAAACCGGGTTTTTCAACCAGGACCTGGAGAGCAGCTTTTCAAGCGACAAATCTATTTATAATGAGATCGAAACGTCCGCACCCACCGCCCTTATTCCTTCCCTTCGCGGTCTCCTGGGGGCCTTTCTTTTCAGAGGAGACGACATATACAAACCTCTCTCAGTTCTCAGCGGAGGAGAAAAAAGCCGTCTTGCCCTTCTCAAACTGCTCTTGAACCCGGTCAATCTGCTGATCCTGGATGAACCTACAAACCATCTTGATCTGCAAACCAAGGACGTTCTACTGAATGTCCTCAAGGATTACGAGGGCACATTGATATTTGTCTCCCATGACCGCTACTTTATAGATCAGCTGGCAACGTCGGTATTCGAGATAGAAAGCGGCAGAGGCAGGTACTTTCCCGGAGATTACGCATACTACCGTTCCCTCAAGGAAAGAGAGCTGCCTTCCGGGCGGGAGCCATCCCCGGAAGAAGAGACACAGCGACTGCCGGAAGTCCAAAAAAGCGATAGCCGCCTTCACAGAGAACAGCTCAAGGAGCTGCAGACGCTTTCCCGACGGCTGGCCAGGGAAGAGGAAGCTCTGCTCGAAAATATTGAAGAGCTTGAACAGCAGTTGTCGGCTAAGGAGGAAGAGCTGGCAAGCCCTCAGGTATACTCTGATCCGGAAGCAGCAGGAAGAGTACAGGCGGAAATAAACAGCCTGACAACCCGAATCGAAAACTCCCAGAAAAAGTGGGAATCCCTTGCTCATGAACTTTCAGAAACCGAAACTGCCATCGAAAATCTCATCAATCCGGTGTATCAATGAAGTGGACCGCGAAAAACAGACCGGTCCTCTACCGGCTTTTTTTACTGGGGGCTCTGACAGGAACCCTTGCCTGGACCCTGCTTGAACTGCTGTTTTCTATTATCGGGTATTCTTTTACCCTGGAAGCGGGCCCTGTCGGTTTTGACATACACGTTGTATCCTTCTGGATTCGCTTTAACCCCGGAACCATCGCAGGTCTGGCCGGCGCGTATCTTTTGTTTAAATCCCTTTGAATTCAGCTGTGGTCATATGAATCATAAAAATCTGCATACGGACATCCGGATTACCCTGGCATCAGCTTCACCACAGCGCATACGTATGCTCTCTGACCTGGGATTTCCCCTTCTGCAGCGCCCGCAGCATATTGATGAGACCCTTCTCTCCGACAGAATCGATGAGGAAGCCCTTCGTCTTGCCCGCTTGAAGGCCGAATCATGTTTTTACGGTAAGGAGCCTGGACGATGGATCCTCGGGGTAGATACACTGGTCGGTATCGGCTCGCGCATACTGGGAAAGCCGGCAAACAGGGATGAGGCACGGGAGACTCTTTATACCCTGCAGGGTACATGCCATGCTGTCTGGTCAGGAATCGCCCTCCTGGATACCCTTGGGCAAAGATCCGTATTGAAAGCTGTCCGTACCGAGGTTTCGTTTGCTGCCATGACCCATGAAGAGATCGACTGGTATCTTGACAGCGGTGAGTGGGACGGGGCTGCCGGAGCCTACCGCATCCAGGGACAGGGTGCGTTGTTTATTCGTGCCCTAAAAGGGAGTTACCACAATGTGGTGGGCTTGCCAATACAGACGTTTTATGGCATGTTAGGATCATTCAATTATCCGTTTCATTTGTTGAAGCGGTAAATCTTCCACACCAGTCAGCCCAAGTCTTTGACCGAAGCCGGGTGTGAGAATTAAAGAGAAGGAAGCGGCACAACGCCGCGCCTAGGAGGGAAACCTTGGCAGTAGTTACCATGAAGAACCTGCTTGAGTCGGGGGTCCATTTCGGCCACCAGACCAAGCGCTGGGACCCCCGCATGAAGAAGTATATCTTCGCCGAGCGGAACGGAATCCACATCATCGACCTGCAGAAAACCATCGCTGCTATACGAGAAGCCTACGAGGTGGTTCGCAAATCGGTTCATGATGGAAAGTCAGTCCTTTTTATCGGGACGAAAAAACAGGCCCAGCAGGCAATCGAGCGTGAAGCGCAGCGCTGCGGAATGTATTATGTAAACAACCGCTGGCTGGGCGGTATGCTTACCAACTTTTCAACTATCAAGAAATCCATACTCCGTCTGAAAAAGATCGAGAAGATGGAAATCGACGGTACCTTTGAAAGCCTGACAAAAAAAGAGGTATCGAAACTCAATAAAGAGCGCGCTCGTCTCGAGAAGAACCTCGGCGGTATCAAGGAGATGAAAGATCTCCCCGGTGTGGTATTCATTATCGACACAAAGAAGGAGTCCATTGCGGTGGCGGAGGCCCAGCGTATGGGTATTCCCATTATCGCTGTCGTAGACACCAACTGTAACCCCGATGGAATCGACTACCCCATTCCCGGTAACGACGACGCGATCCGGGCGATAACCCTGTTTACCCAGATTATTGCCAATGCAGTCGTTGAAGCTGACAACGAGATCGGCCTTGAAGTAATCGAAACCCTCCAGGACGACGATGAGGACCTGAACTCCGAAGAGGCGCCCAACAAGGACGAAATGGAGTACGGAGAAGATGTCGAGACCGTCTCTGTGGCTGCTGCAGTCAATAATGAGGACGACAGCACCGATCAATCCTTTACCGATGCAGACTACTCCGACTACAGTCCGGAGGAAGAAGTGAAGGAAGAGGCAGCCGACGAAGAGGTGACTGAAGAAGAGACCGTCGCCCTGGTTGACGAAGACAAACTTTACGAAGATTAGGAGAATATACGTGGCAATTAGCGCAGCAGATGTAAAAACACTACGTGATAAAACCGGCGCCGGCATGATGGAATGTAAAAAAGCTCTCGTCGAATCCGACGGAGACTTTGCCAGGGCCGAGAAAATTCTGAAAGAACTGGGCCTTGCCGCAGCTGCCAAGCGAAGCGGCCGTGCGACAAACGAAGGCCGGGTTTTCACTCTTGTAACCGACTCCCGTGCAGCAATTCTTGAACTGGGTTGTGAAACAGATTTCGTTGCCCGGAACAAGGAGTTTATAGAAAGCGGTGAAAACATCATCCGAAAGATTACCCAAGACGGAATAACCGAAAAAACCCCCGAACTGGACGCTCTGGTAACAGATGTGGTCAGTAAAATAAAGGAAAACATAACCATAGCACGGTTCAGGACCATGGCTGTGGCCGACAACGAACTTGCCGTCGATTATATTCACGGCGAAGGCAATATCGGAGTACTGGTCAAATTCGCCCTGGAGAAACCCGAACTTGCCGACCTGCCCCGGGTAAAGGAAATCACCTTCGATGTTGCCCTTCATATCGCGGCATATAATCCCCTGTATCTTGATAAGGACGCTGTTGATCCGGCGTACCTGAAGGAACAGGAAGATATTTTTACTGCCCAGGCGAAAAACCTGGATAAACCTGATAATGTTGTTCAGGGAATCGTAAAAGGGAAGCTGAACAAGCACCTCTCGGAGATATGTCTTTTAAACCAGGGTTTCGTAAAGGAAGAGAAAAAGAGCGTATCCCAGGTTATGGATGAAGTATCCAAAGATGTGGGTGGAAAGATCTCGATAAAAGAGTACGTATATTACGCTGTAGGCACGGAATAAAAGATTGCCGGCGCGTTCGAGGCCCCACCTTACGTGGGGCCTTTACGATTTTACGTTGACCCGCAAGGAGGAAAAATGGATTCAATAAAGAAGAGCGCTGAAGATCGCATGAAAAAAAGCCTCGCTGCCATGGAGGACGAGTTCGGTGCCATCAGAACCGGACGGGCTTCTGCCGCCTTGTTCGACAAGGTCAAGGTTGAATATTACGGCAACCCCACACCGCTTTCGCAGGTAGCGACAATCTCTACACCGGAAGCACGACTGGTAGTAATTCAACCATGGGATAAAAATCTGCTCAGTGAAATAGAAAAGGCCCTGCTCAAGTCAGAGCTGTCGGTCAATCCAAACAACGACGGCAAGGTCATTCGTATCAACATTCCTCCTCTTACGGAAGAACGCCGTAAAGAACTGGTCAAGCTTGCAAAGAGCACCGCAGAACAGGGACGTGTCGCTGTCCGCAATATCCGCCGGGACGCCAACGATGAGTTCAAAAAACAGCAGAAAGAGGGAAATCTGACGGAAGACGATGTAAAGCGCGGAACCGATGACATTCAGAAGCTTACGGATCTGTATATTGAACAGATCAACGAAAAGCTCGACAAGAAGGAGAAAGAGATCCTGGAGATCTATACTCGTTCATGGCCATAGTAGACCCGGCTCGGCTGCCGAAACATATTGGCATAATAATGGATGGTAACGGTCGCTGGGCGAAAATGCGTAAGATGCAGCGGACCGCAGGCCATAAAGAGGGACTCAAGAGCGCCAAGGCGGTAATCGGGCGTGCGGCGGAGCTGGGCATAGAATTCGTTACCCTCTATACCTTTTCTACAGAAAACTGGCGGCGCAGTCAGGAAGAAGTACACTTTCTGTTTAATCTTATTAATGTATATCTTCGTAAAGAAATGGATTTTTACCGGGAAAAAGGGATCCGGGTCATCCATACCGGAGATATCGGGAATATTCCCGACCAGGTTCGAAAGGAACTCCTGTCTGTCCGGGATGATACCGCCGGTTTTACCGGACTGACCGTAAACATCGCCATTAACTACGGCGGACGGGACCAGATTCTGCGGGCGATAAAACGGCTTATTGAGAAGGGTGAGAGTAAAGTGAACGAGGATACCCTTCGCAGCTGCTTCGACAATCCCGGGCTTCCCGATGCCGACCTGGTTATACGAACAGCAGGAGAAAAGCGGCTTTCGAATTTTCTTCTTTGGGAATCCGCTTACGCGGAGCTATATTTTTCTGAGAAACTGTGGCCTGACTGGCGTGGTGACGACCTGGACGAGGCCATAGAAGACTATCAAAGCCGGAATCGGCGATACGGCGGAGCTGAATGACAAGCATACAATCAAGAATCCTGACCTTTGCTGTGGGAGTCCCCGGGATCTCCGCTATAATTCTTCTTATGCCCCAGGCAAATCATCTGGTCTTCAATCTTTTGACTGTTATTTTTATCTATCTGGGTTCACTGGAAACGGCGAACCTCTTCAAGCAAAAGGGCTTGTCGGTTCCCTTTTTCGTTCCCTTCTGTGCCGCACTGTTACCCCTTATTGCATGGCTCAGCCTGAATCGCAGTTACTCCTCAATTATCATGGAGTACTATGCAATTCTTTTTATCATGTTCATTCTGATGCTTGAGATCAACAGTACCGAAAGCAGCGATTTCAGTTCTTCCCTCCTCAGAATTGGGGCTTCTTTGACGACATTTTTTTATCCGGCCTTTTTTTCCATCTTCGCCGTGCGCATTACCGGGCTGGATTATCCCGGATTGCGTCTTTTCGCATTTCTTATTCTTGTTTTTTCCAACGATACCGCCGCCTACATTTTCGGTTCCCTTTTCGGCAGAAAATCGCGGCGGCTTTTTAAGGCAAGTCCAAACAAAAGCCTGGTGGGTTTTGGTTCAGGCTTTGTCGTAACAATACTGATAGCTCTGCTTGTCCACTATCTGCTACCAGGGGTTTTCACAAGCTTTCCCGTAGCAGCTGCTGCCGGCTTCTCGGTGGGAATAACCGCTATTATAGGAGATCTTGCTGAATCGGCATTGAAACGTTCTGCTGTAATAAAAGATTCCGGAGATGTCATTCCCGGGCGGGGCGGAATACTGGATTCGATAGATTCTATCATTTTCAGTGCTCCATTATATTTCCTGATCTTACATTATTTTGCCTGATGAATATGAAAACGAAACGAGTCATACTGCTCGGCGCAAGCGGTTCCATAGGAACGAGTACCCTGGATGTAATCTCGTCCTTTCCGGAAAAATTCCGTATTGTCGGACTCAGCGCCCACACCAACAGCGACAAACTGCTTGAGATTGCCAGTAAGCATCCGGGAGCCAAAACAGCCTTAAGCGGAGTTCTGTCAGAACAGAGGGAAGGAATCGATTTTTACGGGAGCAATGCTGCAGTACAGCTGATAGAAGCTCTTGAGGCCGATATTGTCGTAAACGGCATTATGGGCTCAGCAGGACTTGCGCCTTCTGCAGCGGCGATCAAGTCCGGTATGGATCTTGCTCTGGCTAACAAGGAAACAATAGTCATGGCCGGAGATATTCTTCTGCCTGAGGCACACAAAAAAGGTGTCAATGTACTCCCGGTTGATTCGGAACATGCCGCTGTTTTCCAGCTTCTCAAATCGCGCCGTCATTCCGAGATAAGCGGGATTATCCTGACCGCCTCGGGGGGAGCCTTTCGTAATACCCCCCTTGAACAGCTGAGTACGGTCAGCGTTAAGGAA
>Ga0334900_1000354_pt1 | contig 71185 bp, 63 predicted proteins | sample GraSluR3_MG_2_FD_207231 | JGI IMG/M metagenome (GOLD analysis project Ga0334900, IMG submission 207231) | Sludge microbial communities from methane-producing bioreactor in Wageningen University, Netherlands - Granular Sludge_31_08-R3 | ecosystem: Engineered > Bioreactor > Anaerobic >... | reverse complement strand
CAAGTACGATTTGTTAAGGGAGTACATATCAATAAACTATGAACAATATAGTGGATTGACCTTAGAGAAATACTTTCGTGACAAAGTAGCCGAAAGTGAACGAGTAACCCATATTGGCAAGTATTGGGACAAAAAAGGTCAGAACGAAATTGATCTGATTGCACTCAATAAACTGGATAAGAAAGCACTTGTTGCTGAAATAAAGCGCAATCCTGAAAAGATAAATCTGAAAATACTGGAAGAAAAAATCAAAACCATCAAAAAAGAACTCTCAATTTATAAGATTGAGTTAAAAGGATTTTCGATGGAAGACATGTGAGCACTCTGTGGGCAGCCCGTTGGTTAGCTGCCTGGCGGCAGCAACCTTTAGTAGCAGTAACCTTTAGAACGCTACAGCCGGTACCTATACAGCGCTATCATCAAATGATTTCTGTTTGTGCTTTCATTTTTGACATATGCTATATATTCCCCAAATATAGATATTTTTTTGACATAAGCTAAACTTACAGCTAAAGGGATGCCGGATATGGCCCCTTGCCTATACAGTGCGCAAAAATTGAGCAGATAGGGAACCTGATTATTCGTTTGTATTTTTGTAAATAATTACATATATTTGTGCCATATATATGCGAACGGCAACATAATAAACATATAAACATGGAAAGAGCAGCTTACCAAAACCTGTTGAAATGGAAGAACAATCCCCATCGAAAACCACTTCTAATCAAAGGGGCACGACAAGTTGGCAAAACGTGGCTCATGAAAGCATTTGGGAGCAATGAATACGAATCGGTGGCCTATATCAATTTTGAGAAAGTCACTCAACTGGCCGATTTGTTTGAAACCGACTTTGACATCCACCGTATCTTGCGTTTCGTTCAACTGGCCACCGGCATCATCCCCAGGGAAGGCAAGACGTTGATCATTTTTGATGAAATACAATCCGTAAAACGCGGATTGCTGGCCCTCAAATACTTTTACGAAGATGCTCCACAGTATCATGTCATGGCCGCCGGTTCTCTGCTCGGATTATCCATACATACAAACGAGTCCTTTCCGGTAGGCAAGGTCGATTTCCTGCACCTGTACCCCCTTTCGTATCAAGAATTCATGTTGGCAATGGGTAAGAGGGGCTTGCTGGAGACACTTCAAAGCCAGGATTGGAAGCTGATAAACACATTCAAAGGGCAATACATAGATTTACTCAAACAATATTATTTCGTCGGCGGTATGCCCGAGGTAGTTGACGCCTACATTCGGAACAATGATTACCAAGAGGTACGTACGATACAACATACCATACTCGAATCATTCGACAATGATTTTTCAAAACACCCGCCGTTAGACCTGGTCCCTCGGCTTAAAATGGTCTGGAATGCCATTCCATCACAATTGGCCAAAGAAAACCGCAAATTCATTTACGGGGCTGTAAAGCGTGGTGGGCGAGCCAAAGAGTTTGAACTAGCCATTGAATGGCTTCAAGATGCCGGCTTACTCTACAAAGTAAACCGCGTCTCGAATGCAACGATACCCCTTGGAGGATTCGAAGACATCAGTGCCTTCAAGTTGTTTGTGGTCGATGTCGGTTTACTGGGTACCATGTCGGGATTGGATGCTAAGACATTGATCGACGGCCACGTACTATTTGGGCAATACAAAGGTGCATTAACAGAACAATATGTGCTCCAGCAAATTAAGACAATTGACAATGCAGCAATTTATTATTGGACCCCCCAGGCAGGTATGGCAGAAATCGATTTCTTACTGCAGCTCTCCCAAAACGTGATCCCGGTAGAGGTGAAAGCCTCGGAAAACCTGAAAACCAAATCCCTGCGCAGCTTCCGTGACAAATACCATCCAAGTATATTGGTCCGGACATCCATGTCGGACTACAGGGTCGATGAAGCCTTGATGAACATCCCGCTCTACGCCATTGGTTTGCTGCGTGAATTGATTGAGAGGAAAAATTCCTAAAGAGCCATCTCCAGAACGCGTCTGGTACGCAACTTCTCCAGACCACTCTGTGGGCAGCCAGTTGTTTAGCTGCTTGGCGTGAATGGTTTCCTTTAGTATGAAATATCAGGAAGTTTTATTTGTATACTCATACAACACTCCTAAAACGTTAACAACATCTATTCAGAAACCTCTTTACTGGAGAATATCTGTGCTATCCATCTGCATAGCTTATATGAGGAAGAAGTGTTTTTTTATCTGCCATCACAGTCAACAGCCATACAGGTGTGTTATGACCTGAGCGATGCTATTACCGTCCAACGTGAAACTCAGGCATTGCAAAAACTCTCAACCGTTGTTCCACTGGAACGTATGCTTATCATTACCCGAGATGAAGAACGCACCTTTACCCTATCGTCAGGACAAACTATAGAAGCAATCCCGGTATGGAAATGGTTGATTGATTGACCAACAAAATACCCACCAGGTGCAAAAACCCGGCAAAAGTGCGCCTGGTGGGCAGGTTTTGGGCCCCACCAGGTGCGAAATCGGGGGTAAAGTGCGCCTGGTGGTAGTTGTCAAAGAATGTGAATTTTCCCAATCGCCTCATTCAAAGCATTTTAAAAAATCTTTGCCGAGTCTGACGAAAGCACCAGGTGCAAAAACCCGGCAAAAGTGCGCCTGGTGGGCAGGTTTTGGACCCCACCAGGTGCGATATCGGGGGTAAAGTGCGCCTGGTAGTAGTTGTCAAAGAATATGAATTTTCCCAATCGCCTCATTCAAAGCATTTAAAAAAATCTTTGCCGAGTCTGACGAAAGCACCAGGTGCAAAAACCCGGCAAAAGTGCGTCTGGTGGGTATTGGGCTTCTAATTTATAGTGGGTGTTACCATGCAGGCGGTCACTGCCACCTGAAGAACGGGAAGCTTTTTATATATGCCGAGGCTTCCCTTTTCTTTTGGTGGCAGCACCCTATAGTAGCAACGTCCATATTATCCGCCAGAATCGAGGCCCGGTATCCTTTAGAGCGCTACAGCCGGTACCCATTCAGTACTATCATTACATAGCTCCCCCACCAAATTTATTTATCCAAAATGCCAGTATCCACCAAATTCGAGCCATCTCCAGACCGCTTCCACGGCAAGCTCCCATCCAGGTCGGTGGTTGGCGGCAGCAGCCTGAAAATGATCATTATGTTCATATTAATCAAATAATTTTGATTTATTAGAACTTAATATTACTTTTGAGTGGTGTTATTTCAATTAAAATGTAACCCAATGAAAAGAAAAATAAGCAAATTGCTCTCTGAATGGAAAACCAATCCTAAAAGAATGCCTTTAATTATAAATGGGGCACGCCAGGTAGGTAAAACTTATATCATTAAACAATTTGGCAAAGAACAATATGAACATTTGCTCTATCTGAATCTGGAAATAGAAGACAACTTTTGCAAATTTTTGGAAACCGAATTATCACCTGACAAAATAATTCAATACCTGGAAGCAGCAAAAGGAGTTAACGTGAATGCTGGAAATACATTGATTTTTTTTGATGAGATACAAGTCTGCGAGCAGGCATTGACGTCGCTGAAATATTTTTGCGAACAGGCACCGGAACAACACGTTATAGCGGCCGGATCATTACTGGGCGTTTCAATCAATAGGAATAAACACTCATTCCCTGTAGGTAAGGTTCAGCAAATAAATATGTACCCCATGGATTTTGAGGAATTCTTATGGGCTATGGACAGGGAAAAATTATCAGAAGAAATAAAGGCCCATTTTGATAAAGATCTGGCAATGCCTAATGCGCTGCATGATATAGCATTACAATATCACCAGCAATATATGATCGTGGGGGGAATGCCGGCAGCAGTATCTTCATTCATTGAGACAGGAAGCTATAACAATGTTCAATTGATTCAGAACGATATCATGCAACAATACATTGCAGATATGTCAAAATATGCCACCTCGGCAACAAGTGTGAAGATCAGAGCCTGTTACAATTCAATTCCGGCACAATTGGCAAAGGATAACAGAAAATTTCAGTATAAAACAGTACAACGGGGGGGCACTGCGACAATTTTCGGAGAAGCCATAGACTGGCTTCAATTTGCAGGTATAGTCCTAAAGTGCCAACGATTAGAACATGGGTTTATTCCATTAAATGCTTATGCAGATTTATCGAACTTCAAATTGTATATGGCCGATATTGGGATTCTCACCTTACACTCCAGGATCCCCTTACAAACTATGCTGTCTCCCATCGAGGTGCATAATATTTTTCTTGGTTCAATGGCCCAGAATTATGTAGCACAGGCTTTTGTAAATAAAGGATATGATCTATTTTATTGGCAAAGCGAGGGAAAAGCAGAAATTGATTTTGTACTTCAAATACAGGATAGCGTTATCCCTGTAGAAGTAAAGAAAGGACACCGGAATCGTTCAAGAAGTTTAGGCGTTTTTGCAAAGAAATACAAGTCGCCATACGCCATACGTATCAGTAAAAAGAATTTTGGTTTCGAAAATAACATAAAATCAGTACCTCTCTATGCTGTATTTTGTATCTAAATTATCGGGAACGTATGCTTATCATTACACGTCAGGACAATATTATGGCCCGGGACAGCTAGAGTCCTTGCCGAGTCTTTTCCCGCGCCTTGTGGAGGAATGGTGCAGAGTGGAAGAATGGTGCGGAGTGGCCGGCTGCTGCAGCATTGATTCTAAAAACGAGCTTCCCCTTATCAATGTGCAGGCTGCCTTAAAACCGGGATCATGATCATGGCATCTTGAAGATAACGCGCCACTTATATTTTGAAAATATTTATATGCCTGATTATTAATGTGTTAAAAAATACGGAACAGAAGGTGGCGCGGCATCTTAAAGATGAGTCATGTCGTTTCACTCACATTCTTTACAGCAACTTGCTAGTATATTGTTCACTTCCAGGAGGTTAAAATAATTGGGATCATAGTCATCTCCCAGCCATGTCACCGTATCTTTATATTCACTGTGGGCGGGGTTTTTCAACACCTTCAACATTTCATGGTAGCCATGAACTCCTCCACAATCTTCTGGCGGGCATCGTCTTTCTCCGGCAAGGCATTGAAGAAAAAAAGTTCCCATCCGGACCTTGGTGTTTTTGATGACCTCCAGCAATTCTATGGTATGTTTCCAGCTGTCACCGTAGTCGTAAAGATATGTAACGGAATCGCCACAATCAGTCATTAAATCAGCGATTTTCATTCCCGAATAGTCTATATAGTCTTCTTCATCCCAATAATTATCTGATTGGTATCTGAATGTGTACTCGACTTCATTTTTCCGGAACAGGTGCAAATGGCTGTTGGTCCAGCCCATCACTGCCTGTATCACCACATGAAAGTTAACGAGCGATATGTCCGAAGGGACCACGAATTCCCGCCAGATGGCCGGTTGTGCGCCGTTTAGGGATATGCGCAACCGGTAAAGCGGCACAGCTGCCTCGGCCTCGGCCTCGGCATTGGTCTCGGCCCGATAACTGATTTTCCCAAAATTCCGGTCAATGGACAAAAGTTTGTCAAAGAGGGGTGTTTTTGCGACAGTTATTTGCTCCTGTTCTCCAAACCGATGCCTCTTATGGTAAGTAATCAGTCCCAGGTTTTGCATGAACCGGTCGAGCGTTCTTGTATTGTAACAAAGCTGTGCGTACCTGCTACTACTTCCATGGGAGTTCTGATAGAAGTACCTTTCCGAGTAGAAGCGGGCATCTCTGGGCTGGTTGCCGTAGTCTGCCATCAAAAGCAGCGAAAGGCCAAAATTCTGTTGCCCGAGCGAACGGTCCTCAAATAAGTCAAAATACGCCCAACTGAGTTTGTGCCCAAAAGTAATCAAAATTGATTTTAGCAACAAATACCTGTCTTTCAGCACCTTTTCACCCTCTTTGGTAAGGATTAGGGCATTGGAGCGTTTTTTTATGAGCCCCCCCATTTCTGCCAGGAGCCTGGTCAGAGGCACCGTGTACCAATCATTTTCAGTCCGTAGCCGAGCGATATTCTCCTCATAATAATGATCCGGAATGCCGAGTTTATAAATCCCGTGTACCACTGCTCTTGGGAGGTTGCCGGTAGCTGTGAGTTTGAGGGTTTTCGCTTCCCGGACGGTTTGGCACAGGGATGAGACCTGTCTGAACAGAGGAATCTGCATATAATCCTCATTGTCTATACGTTTCAAAACAATTGGCCCGTCTTCCAAAAAGGTCTTATGCTCAATCACTTCCAAAATATGCGCTTGATACAGCCAATCTTTAGACGTGCAATCTATATATTCTTTTATTTCTGCGTCCATAAAACTTAAAAAACTAACTCGTTGGTTGAAAAATGGGGAGTATTAAATGGTGCGGCGTGGCGCGGCAGCTGCCTTAAACCTGTATTATGATCTGGAGGTCTTGAGCCCCACCAGGTACGAAATCGGGGGTAAAGTGCGCCTGGTGGGTAGGTTTTTCCATTTAGGCGGCCACTGCTTAATGCATCAATCTGAAGCATTGAGAACGCGACCATGCTATCTGCCAGAATCGTGGCCCGGTATCCTTTAGAGCGCTATAGCCTGTACACACACACAGCGCTATCATCAGTCACGGCTTAAGGCATCCAATAGGAACGACCAACACACCGTCATTACGCTTATAAGCGAATTGACCACCGGTCAATACCATTTTAAAAGAGGGTTGACCCACCTTGTCCGTATCAATTCTCTTCTGTAGAGTCATCAGATGTGTCACAGCTTCTTCAATCTCACTGCTTCCCAATTTAACTTCCACAGGTGCCCAGCGGCCATCATGAAGACGTATTACAAGATCGGCTTCCAAATCACTTTTATCGTGATAGTGGAAAATAGCGCCATCGAGCGCCTGCGCATAAATACGTAAATCGCGTGTAGCCAATGATTCAAACAAAAAACCAAAATATGTCATGTCATCAAGAAGACTGTCAACATTGACATACATTAATGCCGCAGCAATGGAAGGATCCACGAACTGCCGTTTATCTGAAGTCCGGATGGCTGTTTTCGACCTCAACGATGGTTTCCAGGCTGGAATATCTTCAATCAGAAAAATACGACGCAACGCATTCACATAACTATACATGGTTGTGTCCGAAAAGCCTGTATCATTCGATTTGACATCGGCTAATACGGTGGTAAGCGGAGCCATTGTAGAGATATTTCGTGCATAGGATCGAAGGAACTGCCGTACTCTTGCCGGGTTCCTTTCAACATTGTCCACACGCTGCACATCCATGTTTATAACAGCATCCACATAATTACGTGCCACTAAGGAATCACTATCGCCATTTACCACGGCTTCTGGCCATCCACCCCGGCATATTGCCTGAGCCAAATCAGGAATTGTCAACGTACTTTCAGCAACAACATCGGTCTCACCGGCAAACAGTCGCTCAAGAGAAACGCTGCCGTTTGATTCCTTCGATTCAAAAAGACTCATTGGCCGCATCATCAGACGCGAAATCCGACCGGTACCGGTATGAGCCTTTACGCCGTCTTTAGGAACGGCCGAGCCTGTGAGAATAAACAACCCCCTTTCGCTGCGTTTATCGACCTCAAATCTAACGGCATCCCAAAGAACCGGTGCCATCTGCCATTCATCCAACAAACGGGGATTGTCACCCAGAAGCAGACGTGACGGCATTGTATCTGCTATCTTCAGATAACCCTGACCGCGGTCTGTATCTTGCATGTAGAGCACACTTTTGGCCACTTGGCGAGCCGAACTCGTTTTACCGCACCATTTAGCACCCTCAATCAATACGGCACCCGAAGAAGCCAACTGTCTCAACAAAAGTGAATCACAAATTCTTGAAAGGTATTTATTTGCCATCGTTACTACTTAAAAAACGTCATGCAAAGATACATAAATTTTGTGCACTTGTGTAGTTGGCAAGATTTTACTTGTGTGGTTGGCGAATTTTCACTTGTGTAGTTAGCGGCAGCTGCCTTAAAACCTGGATTATGATTCTGGATGTCTTGGGCCCACCAGGTGCGAAATCCCGGCAAAAGTGCCCCTGGTGGGTAGGTTTTCCCATTTAGGCGGCCACTGCCACCTTCAAGAACGGGAAGCTTTATTGAAAGCCGAGGCTTCCCTTTTCTTTTGGTGGCAGCTGCTATATAACCGGAAATTGCTTGTAAAATTTCATGAGTGTAATGCTTTCAGTCCTGAGTTTATGACGGACAAAATTTTTCATCTCATCATCCATTAACTCACCGAGACCATTGAGCAGTCCTTTATCACTCATTGTCTGGAGCATATCAATACACTTTTGAAGGTAATCAGGCAGAGGCATCCCCATCCGTTGCTCTACTATTGATTTATTCAATGGGGTTTTACTGTTCATAAAAAACCAACAATCAAAAACATCTCTGTTTGTAATGGCTTTTCTATCCATTAATGCACATAATTTATGGGCAAACATATCGGGCTTAACCATGACTTTAATGCTGACTCCCAATAAATTCTTAATTTCATAACTATCATCAAAATCTCTTTTTGATATTTCAATTTTTAGTTTATGTTCAGACAATATTCCGGTGATTTTATTATATACCTGTTTCTCCTTATCGGGATTAAGTAAATTAAAATCAAGGTCAACAGAAAATCTTGGCAAGTCATAGAAAAACATAAGAGCAGTTCCCCCCTTAAAACCAAGTATACCTGAGAGTTCCTTGTCTTCATATATATCTTTAAGAATCTGAAAGAGATATAGCTTATGCTTATTTATATCAAGCATTGTTAAATAATTTATGAACTCTTTTTTGCAATGATATTGACTTATAGGCAGGGATTATCTTGTCAATCTTGTGTTTGTCCAAAGGCTTCAGGTTGTCTAAATAGAAATCTTTATTGAGGTACAGAATGTCAAGGAAGGCTCTTTCAGGTATAGCCATGTTTACATGATGGCTATCTCTGAAAATACCGGCACCTTCCATGATAATATCTTGCTTAATTCTGCGATAGCTAAATAAACGGTCATCAATTGTTAGTTCTCTTGAAAGATAGCTAACACTGGTAATGCGTGTGTCGTATTGAAAAATTACACCTGATCTTTGGAGAACGTATTCCAGAGATATATATGATGGCGTATAAAGTATGTTTCCTAATTCCAATGAATTATAATTCGGCTTGGCATATATCCCTTTTCTTGGATTTAAGAGTCTTTTTGTTTTGACAAAATATCTCATCCGGTCGCTCAAATACCTGCTATCCTCTTGTGGAAAAAGCATGGCAATATCAGCAATCTTGAATACTGTTCTTTGGTCTTGGTATATTACCGGTAAAATATTCATTTTTGCATTCGCGAACTAATAGCGGTAATTATTTCTCCTTTCAGTTCACAAATATAATAATTTTCTTCAAGAAATGATCAATCACCTATGTATCTTACGATGCCGCACCAATATTGTTCAAAAAATCGAGTAAATGGACCTGTTTAATTCCGTTACGTGAATGAATGGCGAAGTCATCCATTGAAATAACCATTTTTGGATAGTTATCTTCTATCTTTTCCAAATTTCCGAATTCCCTATCTATAGTATCTTGATTATGTAGCAAATAGCAAACCTGAATATAAAGGTACTCTCCGCCCTTTTTACATACAAAATCAATTTCTCCTGTCCGGGTCTGTCCCACTTTTACAGTATAGTCGTTATATATCAAATGATTATAGACCATGTTTTCCATGATTTTTCCAATATCACCGGGGCGGTATTCCCAAAAAGCATTACGAAGACCAATATCTTCAAAATAATACTTCTGACCGATTTCAAAAATCTTCTTTCCGGCAATATTCATTCTTCCTACCTTATGAATCATAAACGATTCCGACAGGTATCCCAGATAATCAATTACCTGTGAAACAGCCACTTTGTTCATTTGCGATTTGAGGTAATCACTTATACTTTTAGCAGAAAACAACTGTCCTACATTGTCGGCAAGAAAGCACATAAGGTTTTCCAAAAAAACTGTATTACGCAAGTCGTGCCGCTGGACAATGTCGCGATATAAAATCGTATTGTAAACCCCTTTCAAATAATCATATACGGTTTCGTCTTTCAATTCCAAATTTCTCAGATATGGCAAACCGCCATAACGCATATACAATTTCAATGCATCCGGATTGCATTCCAACGAATGAAATTGGAGAAATTCAATGAATGACAACGCTTTAACTTCAATTTCAATATAACGACCACTTAAATAGGTTCCCAATTCGCCCGAAAGCATAAATGCGTTGCTGCCGGTACAATAAATATCATAGCCAGGATTACCGCTCAAACTGCGCAGGGCATTTTCAAAATGCTCAATATCCTGGATCTCATCAATAAATACAAAATTCTTTATCCCCTCAACCGTATTGGCCAAAACATATTCGTTCAAGTGCGCGGCATTTTTTATCGCGCTGAATTTCAAATTTTCTTTATCTACAAAAATTACGTTTGCATCCGTTATATGCTGCTTTATATACTGAATAGTCTGTTTAAGGATATAACTTTTACCGGTACGTCGCTGGCCTGTCAACACCTTTATCAACTGTTTACCTAAAAACGGCAATATTTTATCTAAGTATTTTTGTCGAATAATGATTTCTGTTTGTGCTTTCATTTTTGACATATGCTATATATTTCCCAAATATAGAATATATTTTTAACATAAGCTAAATTTACAGTGGTATTGATTGGCGACAGCTGTTTGAGGCAGCTGTTTTGAGGCAGCTGTTTTGCGGCAGCTGCAGCATTGATCGGGGAAGACCTCCCAGTTGCTTACGCAACCGGGTCCCTCCCTCCGCGGGACGAGCTTCCCCTTATCAATGTGCAGACTGCCTTAAAAAATCTTATTACCAACCTTCAACTTCTCCACCAATGTCAATAATAATCTGTTCGGGAGAGGAGTTGAGGGTTACATTAATTGTATGCTGCACCCCAGGTTTGAAATTAAAGGTATCTTCAACCAGAAATGATATTCCTTGTGTCACAATCTCGATTAATGGCAGCCTGTAAGTGATTTTTTGAGGTACAATCAATGCTTCAAATGTATCTTCACTGACTCTTCTGCATTTAATAGTTTGGGGATGACCCGCCTGATCCTTTACCACGGCTCCGTTAGCAAGATTAATCTTTGCTTCAGGGACCGTATTGTGAATGAATATGTTCATGTCATCGGAAAAAGTCCCCGAGAAATTTTCTCCTTTAAGAAGTTTAATAACAACCTTACTTAACCTGTGGGAAAAGGTGAGAACAACAGGGCCTCCGGAATTACTGTCTTGGTTCACATCATTAGACTTAGCCCATAGAAAATCACTGGCCTCATAAGTACTCATGGTTGCGCCGTTTGCAGGTACGGACTGATCTAAAGCAACCGAGAATGGCTGTTCTTCAACTGAAACTATATCAGTATATGGATAATAACCATAAACGTCAACATTGACATCGGGCCAATAGATACGAACATTCGGTGTCCATAGCGCTCCAGAATAAACTGCGGCTATATTATTTGCATGATTGCCAGCATATTGAAGTGGTAAAGGCATCTCGCTTTCCGAATATTTAGTAACGTATATGCCAACTGTATCTCCTGCTTCAAAAAGATTTCCAGAAACTTTTGTTTTAACTCCCGGATAATTCATTGCAAAGTCCATATCTGAAAAATAGTGAACAGCTACTACAACAGCATACTTGTAAGCATCCTGAAACCCGTTACAAGAGACGATCAATATTGATAGGACTGAAGAAAAAAGAAGAAATAAACTTTTTTTCATGGTCTAATAATTCTAATTTAAAATACCGGTTTGTATCCCATATATTTTGGAGGATACTGAGTTTGTATGGGATAATAAGGAACTGTTTGAGGATATACCTCAGTCTTAGTTCCTAAAGAAGCATCCAATACGTCATTGGCATAAAATGCATCAATATCAAAAGGCAATCCGGCATAATCCATAATTCGTTCAACTATAGCCTGCCTGGAAATAGCACTGTAGTATGGAATGTTGTTATTCATACAGCTATTCGGCTCGGAACGGAAGATACCTCGCGAATGGTAAAAGCCGCCCTCGTAAATATCAACAATATTGGAATAGGTCGGATGAAATATCAAATGGCTCCAAGGTACATCATAAAAACTGCCTGTGGAAGACAAATTCTTGTAAAACCCACAATTTTTCATCTCATTAAATTGAACTAGATGAGGATAAGGACAAGCACAAGATGAAATAAATGCATTTACATAAATATATTCATCGGCCAATTTTCCAAACCCATGCCCACCTGCTTCGTGTTGAACGAGACCTCTAAAATCATACGGATAAGGATCTGCACTTACCGGGCAACAGGCAATTGCCGAGCCGTCTCCCCACATATAACACATACCTCCATAGTCAGGTGTATTTATTACCAAAGTGACTAAAGATGTGGAAACATCATTGTTAATTGGCGCTTTACATGCGTAAGAAAAACACGTGGCATCATTCGGCGCAACACCTGATAGTGTATATTGGGCTCCAAATTTTGTGTCTTTAATAGTATTAACACTTCCAATACCACTATCATCGGACATGCCAAAAACAATGTACACATTGAAATAGTCTTTATACGAATAATAAGGCTCTACATTAAAAAAATGCCCAATAGCATCCTCTAAATCAGACAAATATTTTCCTTCACTGATATCTTTGGCATCATACCCGTCACCCATAAAAACCAGATTGACTCCATCCCCAACAGTTGCACTTTGTTTTGTATAAACATCACCATCTGTGTAAGCGTAGTCATATTGTTCCACACTGCAAGTCAAAGAAAAATCAGTACTGTTAAGGGCGATAACAATCTCTCCATTTCTGTCAGGAGATCCTTGCGGGAGTTCATTTATTGTAACGCTAAGCGTTTGTTTTCCTGTACCTTCCATCATATTCAAAGTTACCCAATCGGGTTTACTGGTTACCTCCCAGGCTTCATCACTAGGAGCTCTTACAATCAATTCTTTTTCATATGAGTTGTTCAGTGTACTAATATGATTTCTACTTATTGAAAAATCTTTATATGCTGAGAATCGCAAAAAATCATTCCAGCCAGGCGCGGTTTGATATGACGATATTGCACTCTGTGGCACCTGGACTGTAAAATTATCTTTCGGGACACCGTCAAATGCTCCGGTTCCGATTTCAGGAGGATTTGTAGACTCACAAACAATAGAATTAATGTAAAAACAATCGCTGAAAGCATTTATTCCAATAGCATCTATAAATTTATGTAAAATTACACCTTCAATATTTTTACAACGTTCAAAAAGACTTTCAGGAACATATGAAATATTATAAGGCAACACAATTGTGCCACTAATTCTCGTATTTCCTGCAAAAGCACGTTCAGATAAAACTTTTAAATCAGACGGAAATACTAATCTTCCTGAAAAACAATTCTCAGAAAAGGCATTACTCCCAATTTTAATAATGCTGTTAGGTAAAATTAGCTCGCCTTTAAAATCGCATGAAGCAAAAGCATAAGATTCTATGATTTCAACACCATTTGGTAATATAAGTTGTCCGCCAAATCGACATTCAGTGAATGAAAATGATTGAATAATTTTAATTTTTGCAGGAATTTTAAGAGAACCATCAAAATTACACCCAAAAAAAGCATATTTCCCAATATCAGTTAGACTTTCTGGCAAGATTAATTGTCCAGAAAATCCAGAACAATACATAAAAGCTCCATCACCGATACTCAATATATTCTCTGGTAGTACTAACATCCCAGAAAAATTTTTACAATAATGAAATGCACTTCCATGTATAATCTCAAGAGTCGTTGGTAATATAAGAGAACCTGTAAAAAAACAAGAGAGGAAAGCACTGCTACCAATTTCTTTCAATCCTTCTGGAAGTATAAGGGTCCCGGATATTCCTGACTCACTAAAAGCACAATCATTAATTTTTAATAATTTATCAGGAAAAACAACTCGAGTCAATGATGTCTTATTCTCAAAAGCATATTCTGGTATTTCATTCGCAGGAGAAGAAATGGTGACCTCTTTCAAATTCAATGCAGTCAATTTTGTCATTCCCTGATTCATAAACTGAAAGTCACGTGTATCGATCACCCCTGTTAACTTCAAATTCTTTATTTGGGTGGCATCGTATCCCGCATTACTGATATTTGACTCTAGAGATCCTGCCTCATTACAATGAATAATGACATATTCTCTAGCCTCTGCATCATGTGAAATTGGATCAGTTTCCCATGCCGTAATACTGTCTGCAGTCAATTCAATCTCATATACGGAACCTGATTTCTTGCTGACAGTTATGGTGAAGGTGTGCATCTTTCCTGACAAGTAGGTGAATGTATCATCCCTCTCGAATATATATGGTAATCCGTCAATGGTAATACTAAATAAAGCCGTTTGTGCCGGTATCGGTTGGGGCACCACAATAGCACGGAAATAATTACCGTCTTTATATGGTATTATACCGGTAGAAGTAATATCCCCAGTCGCATTCACTACACCTGTGGATAAATTGATCAGTGAATTTCTTTTAATATTACTAATTAAAACTTCTTTTCTTAAAGTCAACCACTCCCCTTCTACGAATCCTGTCCCTTCTACCAATTCGACTTTTACACAACTCATAATATGTCGAAATATCAACGGTATCTGGCTTGTAGTTGGAGTCACGTTGGTAGCCTTGCTCCATAAGAAATCACTTGCTTCGTATGTACCCATGATACCTTCAGAAGCAGTTGTTCGTTGATCATACTTAATTTCGAAAGGATATTCATTTACACTTGTAGGATCATCGTATGGATAGTATCCTATGATATCCACATTAGTATTTTTGTCTTTGTAGTAAATGGTGTATTCAGGAATCCATTTAGCTGTTTCCTCATTATAAGTGAACCTGACATTGTCCGCCTGGTTACCTTGTAAAAGCAATGTTCCCGGGGTTGCTTCATTGTAATTCACAACGTAAATACCAACAGCATCCTGGTCGCAAAATCCTGAATCATTCACCCTTGTATGTACTGTCTGATGAATCTCATTATAAATTGAAACAGGTATGTTCGTACCATTCTGCGGGTCGTGATGAAATTGATCAGGAGAACAACTTACAGCCAATAACATTGACCATAAAAAGAATATAGAACACTTTTTTTGTAATATTATCATAGTTGTCATTATTATGAAGCATTTCCACCATAATCATTTCCATCGTCTTCCCATGGTTTGATTCCTATTGTAATTCCATTCCCTGTTTTCGATAATGTTATCGTGAAAGTGTATATTTTGTTGGATTCCAATGTCAAAGCGGCACTAATTGAAAAATAGTAGTTGATACCACCCACATTAATCGTTAACAGGTTTGTTTCGTTTGTTATGCTTTGCGGAACAGCTAATGCCTTATAAAAAGTACCCATATAGTACGGGCTTATTGTTACAGTTGAACCGCTTGCAGTAACAACTCCGTCAGAAAGATCTATCAGTGCATTGTTCTTAATATTATTTATCCTGATGGACACATTATTGGCAACAAGATCATCTTCCGTGAAACCATCACCTGCTTCCAGGATAATCTTCATCAGAGAAAAACAATGGCTTAACAACACCGGAACCGGAGAACTGGTAGGTGCTATTCCAGTTTTGTTGCCCCATAAAAAATCAGAAGATTTGTAATTGGCCAATACACTTTGATTTGAATTGATAATAAAGGGGAATGATGAAACATCTTCAATTGTTGCCGTAAATGGATAATAGCAATAAAAATCAGCGTTTGTGGCCTGATCAAACCAAAATATCTCTTCATCGGGAGTCCATTTAGGATCAGTTAAAATATCAAATGTAAATCCCATGTTGTTGACATGGTTGTTTGAACTGGCTAAGTTGCCGGCCACACCATCAACAAAGTTCACCACATACAGTCCAATTCTGTCATTGGTTTCAAATTCGGTATCAGTCGCCTTTGTTTGAATATCTGTGTCATTGCCATTTATTCCCATATCAAGGTTAATGGGCATAAGAGGTGTCTCCTGAGGAGCACAAGATGATAATAAAAGCAAAAGGAAGCAAGCAGTATTTTTTTTCATTATAATACTGTCATATGAATTGAATAATATTTAATTTGTTATATCTAGGTTTAGTACGTCATCAATACTGGATAATGACGAGACCTCATGGGTCATATTAAATGTGCAAAACAAATCCTCAAAAATCAGCTATTAACCAGAAAACTCAAGCCATATACTATACTTAGAATTGTATAAAAATAGTATAATAACCATTTAATTATCAACAAATCTGCTTTTTGGAGGTTTTGGCTTTGATTTTGGTAGGTTTGGTTTTGATTATGGTCTAGAGAAATAATTTGAAGAGTGGCAGCTGATCCAATGATTCCTTAAATTGAGCTTCCCCTTATCAATGTGCAGACTGCCTTAAATGATCAGATCATCTTCCGGGCATCCTCCACAAACTTGGCGAGGCCTTTTTCGGTGAGGGGATGGTCCAGCAGGCCCAGGATGGGCTTGAGCGGGCAGGTAACTACGTGGGCCCCGGCTTCCATGCAGTCGATGATGTGGCGGGTATGGCGGATGGAGGCGTCCAGCCTCCCTACAAAGGGCGAGACGTACCTGGCACCGGCTTTGGCTGCCAGCACAGCCTGTCCCGTATTGAAGACCAGCGTGCAGTTGGTCGCAATGTTTTTTGCCGAGAGGGACCTTATGGCCTTGATCCCTTCCGCCGTGCAGGGGATCTTCACCACAATGTTCTTGTGGACCGAGGCCAGCTCCGCTGCCTCAGTAAGCATTCCATCCAGGTCCGTGGCCAGCACCTCGGCACTCACATCGCCGTCCACCATTTCGCAGATCTGCCGGTAATGCGTCAGGATGGCATCGTGCCCGCGGATGTTTTCCCGGGCCATCAGGGACGGGTTGGTGGTCACCCCGTCCAGGATCCCCAGATCCCGCGCCTCCCGAATCTGGGAAAGGTTTGCTGTGTCGATGAAGAATTTCATGATTGCGCTTGTTTTATTCTGTCACCTTGTCCTTTTCCTGTTACGGTGGCTAGAATGTATTTTAAATATTTTGCCAGATTCAGATCCTTCAACATTTTTGCATCATATTCAGAAAGCTTAACAGGCGTCGACATATCAACATCGTTTATTTGAGCGAGGCCTGTGATACCAGGTTTGTAATTGTATACACCCCTTTTTTCACGTTCTCTAATGAGCACTTCCTGATTATAAAGGCAAGGTCTTGGTCCTACAAGGCTCATATCTCCTTTTAACACATTCATCAGTTGAGGCAATTCATCAAGTTTGGTTTTTCTTAAGAAGGATCCAAATCTTGTAACATCACTTTGATTGGCAAGATGTGTCGCTACTGATTTTGCGTTTTTATTCATCGTCCGGAACTTATAGAGGCAAAAAGGTTTCTTGTTCTTCCCTATTCTTTTCTGTTTAAAAATTGGTGAACCAGTATCAAATAAACCCAATATATATAGTACTAACATAAGTGGCAAAAGCAGAATCAAAGCAAAAAATGAAGCAAAAAAATCAATTAGACGAATCATACAATATTACTCTTTATTAAAACTTGATAGTGTTTTCATCATTCCATCTCTTGCTGTGACTGGCATTTTCTCTATACCCAAGGCTTTTTTGATTTTATCATTGCTCACCACGTAGTTCTCCGTGAGCTTGCGCAACCGCTCTTTGTTCAGCGGCAGTTTCAAAGTACCGCCAATGACAGCAGCAGCATTCATAAACACTTTCGGCAGTTGCCAGATGTGCGACTTCTTGCCCAACGATTCACTGATCAGCCTGATCAGATCATTGGTCGATAAAGGCTCATCATCCCCCACGTGATAGATCCCGCTCTCAATGTTCTCCTTCACAATCAGCTGCTCTACCACATAGGAGATGTTATCGATGGAACAGAACGACCGACGGTTCTCATACACGCCCAGCGGCCAGGGAATACCCTTCTTCACCACGCTAGACAGCAGGTTCAGGTTCCCCTTGTTACCAGGACCATGTATCATACAGGGCCTCAAAATATAAACCTTTTTCTCTGACAACTGACTACTGACAACTGACCACTTGTTTAATATATACTCCTCCGCCCTGATCTTCGATTCACCATAGGGACCCACCGGCGATGGAACAACATCCTCCGTCAGCACATCACCCGGCACACTGTCAACTGCCGCTTTCACCGAGCTGAAGAAGATAAACGTCCGCGCATCCGATTGCAGAAAGTAGTCAAATATCCTTTGTGTAAGGCCGGTATTTACATCGAAGTAAACCTGCGCTTCGCTCGTGTTCTTCGTGTCATGCACTTTTCCCGCCAGATGCACAATGGCATCCACCGGAGGCACCTTTCCCAGTTCATCCCAACCGAATATACGTTCCACACCCTCCTTTTCAGGCTGATGAATATCCAGACCAACTATCTTATGGTTCTTGAACCAGCTATTTGTGAAGTTGGTTCCAACAAAGCCATTGATACCAGTAATAAGAATTTTCATTTTTATACATTTATGATCTTGAAACCTGGAAACCTTTGTGGGAGAGTTATAATACTCCCGTAAATTCAGACCACAGGGTAAGTTTAACAAAAACGATTAAATTTACTCATTATGTCAACAACAAGAAAGAAACACAGTGCCGCCTTCAAGGCCCAAGTGGCTATAGAGGCAATCAAAGAACAGGAGACCCTAAGCGAACTGGCCAAGCGGTTTGAAGTCCACCCCCAGATGATCTCGAATTGGAAACGGGAATTTATTTCCCGGGGAGCAGAGATTTTTTCTACGAAAGCACCTGATGAAGAAGCTGTAAAACGGGAAAAGGCCTTGTATGAAAAGATCGGGCGATTGGAGGTAGAAGTGGATTTTTGCAAACGGGTATCAGAGCAGTTGGGGATACTGAAACCTTCGAAAAAGTGATAGATCCCTAGGCGAGAGTCAGTATTCGCAGGCAATGTGAGCTTTTGGATGTAAATCGGAGCAACGTGTATTATCAACCGGTACCAGAAGATCCTGAAGATCTGGAATTGATGCGACGTATGGATGAAGAGTTTTTGAAACGTCCGACCAAAGGGGTCTTGGGTATGGTAGATTTTATAAGGGGGCTTGGCATTTTGGTTGGGCCTAAACGAGTACGAAGGTTGTTGCGAAAGATGGGCATCATGGCCATATATCCACAAAAGAACCTGAGCAAGTTGGGGATTGCCAAATACATTCATTCCTATAAGCTCAGAGGATTAGAGGTGACTCGCAGTAACCAGGTGTGGTGCATCGATTTGACATACATACCCATGAAACGAGGCTTTTTGTACCTGACGGCCATAATTGATGTATATAGCCGGTATATTGTGGGCTGGGGATTGTTCAATACATTGGATGCGGAAAACACACTTGGGGTATTGAAAGAGGCTATTTCAACGTTTGGAAAACCTGAAATTATCAACTCAGACCAGGGGTGCCAATTTACCTGTTCAGGATGGGTTGAATACTTGGAAAAAGAAGGTGTCATGATCAGTATGGATGGCAAAGGAAGGGCATTAGACAATATTTATATAGAAAGATTCTGGAAAACGCTTAAATGGGAATATGTATACCTAAACCCGGCTGAAGATGGAAAGGAATTGCAGAAAGGGATAAAAGAGTATCTTTACTACTACAAGAACCAACGGACGCATCAAAGGGCACTGTCCAGGATTTTGTGTAAATGACAATTGAGTTTTCATAATTACAGCAGTACCCTATCCTCAAAAATAGTAATAAACTGATTCAAAACAATAGCCCAATTCTTTATAGGCATCGTCCATTTCTTTTCTATCTCATTGATTGCAAGATATACGGATTTTTTAAGAGCATCATCATTAGGGAATGAGAGCTTGGCCTTAGTGTATTTCCTGATTTTGCCATTAAGATTTTCAATCAGGTTTGTCGTATAGATGATTTTGCGGATCTCAACAGGATAGTCAAAAAACGTGGTCAGATCATCCCAGTTGGTACGCCAGCTGCGAACAGCATAACGGTATTTCGAATCCCATTTTTGTTCAAAATGTAAACAGGAACAAGAAGTGGTTCTTCGTCACATTTGGTGATCGATTAACCAGTGTTTGAAAGTACGACCTTTCTTCGAAGAAGTTCAAAACTGGCTCTACCATACATTTGTCGTTTTATATTTTTCAATCGATTTACGTTTCCTTCTGTTATCCCATTGTTATCAGCATAAAGAATTGAAGCTTTTATGGCTTCCCAATCTTGGATCATTCCTTTGACAAAACCTTTTAAACGTTTGAATGAAGAATTCGCCACCAGATCTATCCATTCCTGAAACATGGCTATCGATTTATTTTCAAATACATCGCGAAATTTTACCGAAATGTTCCATAGTTCATTCAGCAACGGATTATTATTTCTGAATATGTCAAACGTTTCAATTTCCTTAGGTAACAGAATTTTGCCAAAGTTCTTGTTTGTCAGATATATGGTTAGTTTTCGTGAAGATACTGTTTGAGGAAAGTATTCCCTTTTCATATTCTCAAGAGATACTGCAGAGTTGGTTATTTTTCCTTTACTATAAATCGTACCAAAACGGGCGCTTAACCCTCTTTGTGTTCCCTGAAACCCTTTCTTTTTCATTCTCCGATATATGACACTAAGCTTTTCCCCTTGACAAAAACCTGTTGTTAAATCTTCAAGATAACTTGAATAATCTATCCGTGGATTACTACCTGTATTGATATGATCCGGATCATTATCAATATATTTAGAAACAGTGCGAAAATTCAAATTCAAGATCTTGGCTACCATGCATTTGGAATGTCCTTCTTCATAGAGTTGTTTGGCCTTTAGTATCAAATCCTTTTTCTGCTCCTTAACAACACTCTTTCCACCACAAGCCAAATCAACAATTCGTTGAATTCCAGGATCACTAATCTTATATTTAGAAGTAGCATCTTCCTGTTTTATTCTTTTTAATTCCGGGATTAACTTTTGAATTATCCTTACAACATAATCAGAATAATTAACTGCCAAATGAAACCGATCTGCTATTTGGATCGCATCAGGTAATGCTAAACCAATAGACCGGGAATAACATTCAGCGCGGTCACGGGTTACAGATTCAATGCCGGGATGTGATTCCAACCACTTAATAATATCTTTCTTTTCCCGACTTCTAATAAGGTCAATTGCTTTTCCTGTTTCTCTGTCAACGAGAATCGTTCCATACGTGTGACCCTTACGGTAAGCCCAATCGTCGATTCCTATATGTTTGATTTGATTATTTATTGGTATATCACATTTCCCTGCTAATCTCAAACAGGTTGAAGGACTCACCGGAAGTCCAATATTTTTGGAAATCCAGGACCCTTTCCGTGCTGACATTTCGAGGCTCATTTGTGTTATTTGTTCATTCGCTCGTTTTGTCCTTCTGGAATATCTGTCAAACCCTGAAGATAGTTGCTGAGAAAATATCTTTCTTTCACACCGATGATTGGAACATTTAAATTTCTTAATCAATAGTTTTATTCCTACCGGCTTGGAAAAAACAGACAAATCCTGTAGGCTTCTGAAATATGTACTGTGAACCTGATGACTCTTTTTCCCACATAGTGGACAAACACCGTATTTTCCTTTGATTTGAGCGTTTATTACTATGCTTGATGTCTCAATATGCACAGTATTAATCGATATCCCCGGGAGTTGCAACAGAGCATAAAAAGGACTAAATTTGCTCTTGTTAGCAAATCGATTCATTTTATATCTAAATATTTAATTATCAACTACTTAAAGTTAGATATAAATATTGAGATTTGCTAATATTTTTATATATTATTTATCTGTTTTTCAGATATTTAAGTGATTATTTGATCGTTTTATTGTAATCATATATTTATCACCAAATGTGACGAAGAACCATTTTTGGTTCCTGGTAACAGCTCTCCTCCTTTATTCAATAATTTTGGCCCGGTATCCGCCAGAATGATGGCCCACTATCGGCCAGAATACTGGCCCAGTATGCTCCAGAATATTCATCAAATATGTGGTAATCCCTGTTCGCATTGGTTTTGGCAAGGTTCGCCAGTTTAATCTCTTCTTTCCCAAATCCCAGATGGTAAGCTTTTCTGGAGTGTGCAGTCACTACACTGACGAGTTCTCTAAGTCTATCACAACCGTACAACTGACCAAACATCATGACAAGCAACTGATTCCAACAGGTAAAGTGTTTGACGTACTTGTCTCCTTCATAATTTTTGACGATCCAATCAAAAGCTTCCTTAGGCAGCAGTTTGATAAGTTGTATAAATACATAAGTTCCAGTATTCATATTGCATTGAGGCTTAAGCTCAAACAATATATGAAATCAAATGTAGATGTTAAATTATTAGCTGTATCTTGTTAAATATTAAATAATTATAAAGACTAAACAAAAAGTTTAGTAGACACTAATGTAGTTTTTTTACAAATAATTATTTTAACGGATTTAAACCCGATTGATACCACTGAATAAATTTATGTATACCTTCAGAAAGTGTGGTAGTAGGTTTATAGCCAAAATCTCGTTTCAGTTTTGAAGTGTCTGCATAGGTTTGGTAAACGTCTCCGGGTTGCATTGGGAGAAATACTTTTTTCGCTTTTTTGCCAATAGCTTTTTCCAAAATCTCAATAAATTCCATAAGGGTTACCGGATGAGAACAACCAATATTGTATATACGGTTTTCTGGATCCTCGGGATGATTATCAATAACTTTTGTCAATCCCTCTACAATATCATCTATATAGGTGAAATCGCGGCTAAGATTACCGTTATTGAAAACTTTTATGGGTTCTTCACAGGAAATTGCCTTGGCAAATAGGAATGGGGCCATATCTGGACGACCCCAGGGGCCGTAAACTGTAAAAAAACGCAATCCTGTTGTCGAAATACCGTACAACCTAGCATAAACATTAGCAAGTAGTTCATTGGCTCTCTTTGTTGCCGCATAAAGGGATACAGGATTATCTACCCTGTCGTCTTCTGAATAAGGTACTTTATAAGGTACTTTATCATTACCTCCGTATACACTACTACTGCTTGCGTAAATCAAGTGTTTAACATCGTAATGACGACAACACTCCAATATGTTGGCAAAGCCAACCAGATTGCTGTTAATATATGAATCGGGGTTTTCAATTGAATACCTCACTCCTGCCTGAGCGGCCAAATGACAGACTTTGTCAAAATGTTCTTTTTCAAATAACCTTGATAACGCTTCCTTATCTTCCAAATTAAGTTTAATAAAGCGGTATCCCGGATATGTAGTACTTCGTACTTCTTTGTCGTAATTAATTAAATCAGGATCAACTCCGCTTTCATATAAACGAGAATTCTTAAGGCGTTGATCGTAATAATCATTTATACTGTCTATCCCAACAATATCATTATTAGTTTCTAGCAATCTTATAGCTGTGAAAAATCCAATAAAACCTGCTGTACCTGTAACCAGAATCTTCATAGTAGATAATTATTGACCTATACCAATATAATGAATCCCTTTTTGCTCCAATTCAGATCGATTATATATGTTTCTTCCGTCAATAACAAGCGCATGATGCATTATGCTCTTGGATGTTATCCAGTCAGGGATTCTAAATTCCTTCCATTCAGTAACAAGCAACAAGGCATCTGAATTCTCCAGTGCTTCATACATATTATTGCAATAAACCACACTATCTCCAATTATTCTGTGGCATTCGGGCATGGCTATGGGATCATAAACTTTTATGGAACATCCTTCATTTAGTAGATACCTTATAATAACAAGAGATGGGGCTTCCCGCATATCATCGGTTTCGGGTTTAAAAGATAACCCCCAGATCGCTATTTGTTTGCCTGCAAGTGCTCCTTTATAATAATCTTTTAGCTTACGGTACAAAACGGATTTCTGGTGCTCATTTACTTCTTCTACAGCTTTTAGGACTTTCATTTCGTATCCGTTGTGATTAGCAGTTTTAATAAGCGCTTTCACGTCCTTAGGGAAACAACTGCCACCGTAACCACAACCTGGATAAAGGAATTTATTACCAATACGTGTATCAGAGCCTATCCCCTTTCTAACCATGTTTACATCAGCACCCAGCAATTCACAGAGATTGGCAATATCATTCATAAACGAAATACGCGTAGCCAACATAGAATTAGCTGCATATTTAATCATTTCGGCAGAAGGCAAATCCGTAAAAAGCATTCTTTCACTGGATAACATAAAGGGTTTATACAACCGTGTCATAATATCACGGGCTTTATCACTTTCCACTCCAACCACTACTCTGTCGGGAGACATAAAGTCTTTAACAGCGTTCCCCTCTTTCAAGAATTCAGGATTACTGGCGACATCGAAAGGAACAGATATTCCCCGCCGGTTAAGAGCATCGGTTATCTTTGCCTTGACCATTTGGGCAGTTCCTACAGGTACTGTACTTTTTGTAACGACTAAAACATACTTATTCATATTTACGCCAATAGTTTCAGCTACCTGTAAAACGTATTTCAGATCTGCAGAACCGTCCTCATCGGGCGGGGTCCCAACGGCAGAAAAAACCACATCTACGTTATCTAAACATGAAGCTAGATCTGTTTCAAAGGTCAAACGTCCGGCTTGAACGTTTCGTTTGACCATTTCTTCCAATCCGGGTTCGTAAATAGGGATAATACCTTTTTTCAGTTTTTTAATCTTTTCGATGTCGACATCAATGCAGGTTACATTAATCCCCATTTCGGAAAAACAGGTTCCGGTAACAAGACCAACATATCCTACTCCAACAATTGCGATATTCATAATGATTTTATTCTTTTTATCTATTAGTATACATGCTTTCGTAGTACTTATGATAATCACCGTTTGTTACCCGGTCTATTCAAACTTAGTTTTCCAAATAAATTTGACTGTTGTCTCAATTCCTTCTGCAAATTGCAGAGATAGTTCTATCAACGTATCATTTATCTTTATCATAATCTCAGAATTCACATTTTAATCGCCGACATCACTATATCCGCTCAAGTGAAGCCAGATACTCCTCATGCAGATGATAATACTTCTTTGCAGATAGATTCCTTAGAAACCAATCAAATATCCGCTGAGTAAGCCCGGTATTCACCTTGAAATAAATATCCGCAGCACTCTTGTCGCGTGTATCATGAGCCTTACCGGCAAAATGGATTATGGCATCAATTGGAGGCAACTCGTTATTATCCAAGTCATCCCATGAAAAAGTCTTGACAACACCCTCCTTTTCGGGAAATACAATATCTAGAACATAAATTGAATGCTCTGGCGATAAAGCGATCACAAGTTTTGAACCTACAAAGCCATGTACTCCAGTAATTAATACATTCATTTTTTTAATTTGGTGTATCTGCCTCAGAAAAAATTCTTAGTATTTCAAGTTAATCAAGCCCAAAGAACTTTGGATGTGTTCCTTTGAAGAAGCTCCGAATACAACCGATTGAAGATTCAGGTTATTTATATAATCAAATGATTCCTGAGGAGTGATAGATCCAGAAGCCAATGGAGACATGGCCATTAGCTGGTATTTATTTGGATCATTAGCAGCAATCACCTTCTCATATTCCTCTTTTGAAGGGAACATATTAAAACCTGCCTTATTAATTGCGGAACAAATCACAACCTCTTCAATACCCCACTCTTTAAGTTTGGCTTTAAGGTAAGGAAGATTAAGCGTAATAAAACCTGGAGTGACTTTATATTTCTTACGAACATATTCACAATAGTGCTCGAAGACCTCCTTTATTCCGTAACCAAGAATCAAGTCTGTGATAGGATTCAACAGGAAGAAAACCCTGACATTGAGCCCCCTATATATTTTAAACTCCACATCAAGCAGCATCTCCATCATTTTGATAGCATCCTTACTCCATGCCGCAGATATGCCTTTTCCAATCATACTAAAAACACCACCAGTTGTGTTTCCTTTGAAAAGCACTTCACTGATAGCCGGGAAAATACCAAGTTCATTCACCATATCAGCATACTTATGAGGATATGGTACTGAAGGGTACCATGCAACTTCTCCGTATTTGACTTTATGGTCACGGAAATACTGACAAATCTCTTCAGCACGATCATTACTGTTCAACATCACAGCTTTTATACCACAGTCAAAAGCATTGTCATATACCTTCAATATGTTAATAATATCACCGAATCTCTTCAATAGCTCCTCTGATTTATCTTGTGAACGGTGGTTAATACCAAAGAATTGATTGTCACCAAATATTTCTTTATCTATTTTATCCATCGACTTATTTGTTTGCATCATTATTGAAAATGGTATGTATTATTTCTTGAGTGTAGGAAGCTGCACGGAATGAACAACCGCGAGTTTTTCGTGATTCATTAACCGCATCAGCAAAGTCATACAACTGGTTTGTGAAGCTTGTTCCACGAACATAGAAAGGGGTCGGATCTGATATCATATTCATAGGTACAGAAGTCCATCCTGAAGGTAAACCTTTAACTTTATTTTCTTCACGTAAGAAAAGCTTATATCCATATAAGTCAGCTAAAATCTTCCCTTTGGTTCCGTGGATATCCAAACTCAACATCGGCTTACGATAGGTGTAGTCGCTCCAATTAATGTATATATTGGCGGTCACTTCATTCTTGTATTGCAAACCTGCTTCACATATATCTTCTACTGTTTCTGAATAAACTTTGTTCAATATAGAGCCAATAACTCTTTCAGGCTTTCCAAATAAATACTCCATTAGATCAAAAACATGAGATCCCATCTCATATGTTGCTCCACCCCCATTTTCACGTTTAGAACGCCAACCCTTCTCAGGCTGCATCTTAGATATGGTTGCACTTAGAAACTTAGCATTAACATGACAAATCTTTCCAATTACTTCTTCATCCAAAAGATTCTTTATTGTATTAACAACAGGATCAAAGCGATATACATAACCTACCTGATTAACAAGACCCTTTTCTTCAAACATATCTGCTAATTTCGATGCCATTGATGGATCAGTTGTAAAAGGCTTTTCACAAAATACACTGACTCCTTTCTCACAAGCCAACTTACAGACTGGGTAATGAAGAGATGAAGGTGTGCTAACAATTACAGCATCAACCATTCCACTATTTAAGAGTTCATTGAAATCCGTGTACATCTTGACATTAGGGAGATATTTTTTCATCATGTCTAGCATAAGGCTAGAAGAATCTGCCAATGTTGTAATCTCTATTGCCGGATGTGTATTTATTATTGAGAAATGGGTCAGCCCCATTCGCCCCATACCAATAATTCCAATACGTACTTTTTCCATATTTAATTAAATTAAATCATTGTCAATCCAATTAGAAATAACTTCTACAATGGTATTTAAGAAATCATATTTTCTAGGAGTAAAACTGTCTAATTGATTCCACGCCTCCCTCAACGAAGCAGTTCCGTCTATAATATAACCTTCCGACGTCAATTTTTTTACGAGCTCAGTCTGATGATCATCAACCATCTCATTATACTTTTTCAACCGGGCTACAGCAATAATCTTTTTTCCTTGTTTTATTGAACTGAACAATGCACCACTACCTGAATGCGTAATAATTACAGACGCCTCAGCCACATATTTTTGGAACTCCTGTTCAGGAATTATTGAGAGACATTTATAATTATCTGTTTTGTAATCAGTATAACCAATTTGAGCAACTACAGGCTCTTCTATTGTGCCATCGGAAACCAACTCATCTATCATTTTCAGCATACGCAGAAATTGAAACTTTTGAGTTCCTAATGTTGCAAATATCATACTGTGTTATGCTAATATTCCATAATATTCAGCCTTGCTGCCATACACCTCCAACATTTCCGGCCACTGGACAATCAACTTGTCACAAAACTTACTAACCTGCTTTCCAGTTCTAGTTGGTGTATATACCTTAGCTCTCGTTTCAATGTAAATAAGTTTCGATCTATGCAACTTTCCGACAATGTACATGGGAAGCGAAAAAGCAGCACCAGTGGAAATTATATATTTTGGTTTGACTTCATGCCAATATTTGTTGCAGTCCCATAGTGCTTTTAAAAAGCGCAGTTTTTTATGCTTCATTACCATGTAATTATACATACTCTTTGTCTTCGCAAAACCGGAAAAATCAGCATCTGCATTCTGCTTCTCTGTTAATACAAAACTATTGTACTTCGCCATTAGCGTTTTTAGTTCCATCATTTGAGAATAATGGCCACCTTTATTACATACAAATAGAACATTCATAAAGTATCACTTATTTTAGGATTATGTCGTTTATTCGACTAAGAAATGGTTGAGTATCATCTATAAGTTCCTTCCAGTCCACCTTACTTTCGCTCATTCTAATTTCGTCTATTGACTCTATTGAAATGGAATTCACGAAATTGCGTATACTATCATCATCGTCAGCCTTAATGGCATATCCTGCATTATATTTCTTTACCTGTTTCTCCAAGAAAGTACTTTCGCTAACAACTATAGGCTTTTCAAAGAATACTGCCTCATATAGTTTATTTGGCTCAGCCACTCTAACATTCCATGATTTGGTATCATAACAAGATATGACGATGTCGATTTTATTATATATTGATGGCAATTCCATTGGATTAATAAATGGTCCATGCAATACAATATTTGACATGTTTTTGACACTATCAATATTACTTGGAACATCAGGATCACCAAAAAAATGAAATTCATATTGTGGAAAGAATTTGCCAATAACCTCGGCAAAACGAACTATAGTATTTGGATAACGAATAATTCCAACAAAACCAAACTTTATGTGACTGACATCTAACGGCTTATGAATAACCTCACTTTTTCTCTCACCATTGAAGAAGCAACTATTCAGCTTATTAGGAATTACTAAAATATTATCTGGTCTCTTACCTTCACCAAATGTGTAATCAACAAAGCCTTCAGATGTAAATACTGTTAACAAGGAACGTTTTATAGTCCCCTTATCAATCTGTTTGAAAATCCATCTAAAAATTCTATTATTTGAATATGCCCCTCGGATGTCTGCTTCCTCATACACAATCTTTCGATTTCTCAAGATCCATGAGAAATTTCCCATTTCTGTCCCAAATAAGTAGAAAATATCATTATTTGAATTTTCCTTTTTGATTCTTTTAATTGTTTTGATAAAACAGATAATTTTCTTCAACTTATTATCTTTTTTATCACGCTTAATAATATCAGTTACCGGGAAAGAGATTGATTTCAAGTTATTACTAAAAACACCAGAATCAAAGCCATAAACCTTTATTGGAATACCAGCTTGATACACGGTATTAATTCTACGGATTACTCGAGGCTGTTGAAGCTGTGGTGCAATAAAAATTATAGACGCATATTGGGTCATAATATATTAATTATAGTTTTAATTTCCTTTATTGGTTCAGCATTGAATACTCCGATAATAGCTTTAGATTCTACCTCTAGTGAAAATGATGGTGAGTACTTACAACTTTCTATGGACACACTAGTCAAGCCTTCAAATACGATATTACATATTGGAGTTTCATCTTTTGAAACCAATATTTTATTATTCTCAAATTTGATATCAATATCACTATGCAGAATATACTTAATTGAACCGGTTGAAATGTTGGTTCCATTATGAATTACATCTTTAATTAGGACAGTATTATCTGAATAGCAGATAATACGCGTTTGCTCAATTGAATAATAAGTTAATGAACCTTCAAAATTAAAATTAAAATCCATCTTCATACACTTAATACACCGAGAAATAGGATATGAAAAATACGAACCCCTCTTTGATATTTCGCAAATTTCAACTCCATCAATGCCGGCAGTATTATGTGAGAAAAATGATCTGTCTAACTTCCTAATGCTTTCACCAGCATTATAGAACAAACAACCCTTATCTACAAAAATCTGATAGCCTCTAAAACCCATAACCACAGATAATAAATCATTGTGACTGTGTACACTTATGCCTTCCTTGAAATAAGAATGTTTGCCAACTCGAGTAACTATCCATACATCATTTTTATCATTTGAGTGATATGTGATAAAGCTACCATCGGAATAATCACAATTGGAAAAATTTTTGCCCACTGTTAACTTTGGCAAGTAGTCAAGTGAAGAATTGTTCTGATAGCAAACTAAAACATGAGCATCATCATTATCTCCAATATTTGGAAGGGAATTATGGTAACTCAAATCAAATACAAATTGCGAAAGACGCTTAATGTAAGATCGGCTATTATAGATATCCATACATAATTTTTCAGATAGTAGAATCCTTGAGAATGTTTCAAAAGCGATGAGGAATTCTAAAACAACCCTAGAGTAATTAGAAGACCCTTCTATATAAGCACCACTTTTTGCAATAGTTTTATCAAGAACATTAACAAGAATTCTGCATTGTTCTTCATACTTTCTTGACGGAACTGACATACCATTCTGCTCCATCCAAAGCTGTCCAAGAATTGCACCAATCATTTCTCCAGTTACATGATTATTAGCACTTCCCGTCTTAAACCATCGAGCTGTATGGAAAAGGTTTATTGTTTTCACATGATCTTTGATAATTCCGCTAATCAAAGGAAGAGTCCGTGCTTTAAACTCATGGCTATCAAAGCATAATATTATAATTTGAAGCAAATTGATAATTCTAAAACTCATATCCATTATTATTCGAAGTGCAACACTCCGGTATGGATGCACGGTTTCTCTCCACCCAACTATTGCGTCATAAATAAAATGAATATATCGAGTATCACCTGTGTATCTGTATGCCATTGCTACTCTAACAAGGTGATTAAACTTATTCAATTCAAGAACATATTTTACATCAGCATGGCCTTCACTTGATGTTGTCGCAGTAAAAGCAAAAACTTCTTTGTTCCAAGAATTGTTTGTTACAGGATCATTTAGCCAACCATGTATAGGATCTATACAGAATTCTGTTCCAAATATTCTTATTTTACCGCGTAGAATCTCTTCTGCTTCATTAATAATTTCCTTATTAATAACACAATTGTGAATGATCTCTTTCGGATCAAGTACAATAGAATTATTTTCTGGTTCTATAATGCTCCATGTTTTTGGTATATGATGATGCTGCCACCACAATAGCAATTTATAACCAATTGAAAAGCAACAAATTCTAAATAATTGGAACAGATTATACTGTGCAATCCTTCTTTTATCCATACTAGAGATAATAAGCAATAGTCTTATTTTGATATTCCATTAGAAATTTTTTTGATAAACATCCGATTTTCACAGCGAGTATGAAGAGAGCTATTTGGAATGTCCCAAATAATCAAATAGTTCCCAATCTTTTTGTGCGATAAAAGATTCTAAGTAAAAAGCAGATTCACCATCAATATATTCTGGAAGATAAACAGGTTTTAATCTCCGTACAATAATTATCAATACTTTTTCATTACTGAATACAAAGCACTTCCAACTAAATACATACCATCGCCCCATATTATGGTTTATACGACTGAAAAGTGCGATTAGAAAATTCCTTAAACTTCCCATTAGGTACATCTTTGCAAATCTCTTCATCAAAACAATACGAATATTGGACAGGAATTTATGAGAAATCATACCATTCCCAATCATATGTAATTCCTTTAGAAAACAATCTGCGAGCTTCATCTCGAGAGATATCAACTAGTTTATTTTAACTCATATCAGAAACTCAATGTCCATCTTTGAATATACCATTAATCTAGTTTGGGTGTAAATAAAGCTCAATATTATGTACTTTGCCATTAATTTCTTTCAATTGCTGAGTCAATTAAGAGCTCATAGTCCAATGTTAAAAGTAAATCCATCGCCATCTACATTAATCTTTTCGTTTATGATGCCATTTTGTGCATAGTATTCAGCAATATCAGAATAATCCTGGCTATCAATATGCGAAATAAAACGAAGATTGCGAACCAATGCTTCTGGATACATTTTTTTTATATTAAAGAGAGCGCTCGATGAAAAACCGGCGGCCTCAACGACAGAATAATTACGAGAAATAAGAAACAGTTCAACACAAACTGAAGGTCTAATAAATTCAATGCCAACATCATCACAAAAATCTTTAATTGGCAATGAGTTATCAAGACCATGAGGAATATATAATAACTTACTACCAGTTTCATTCATCTTCGTTAGGACTCTTCGTAATACTTTGTTATATATTTCAACATGAATATGATTCTCTTTACAAAAGTCTTCTGGATTAGTACCGATAAATAAAGTTACCGCTTCACATTGATAGTCAATATTAATTTTGTGTGTGATTGATGAAAGATCATTTGTTCGCACAATAAACTTGTCTGTCTTGATGTCAGAATAAACAGAAAAGAAATACCTTTCAATGGAAATACTTTTGAATGCCGCCACTATATGAACTAACAATCTTACCCCTTTGTACCCCATAGAAAGCTTTACTGCAGATAGCCTATTCTTAAGAATAGATATGGTTGAATTCCCATCATCCATATATATTACAGCTCCAAATTTTGCCAGTTTTGTAACAGCTAATGAAGAGCATGTAATAGAATAGTAATTTCCAACGAATGCCCTTTTATAGGTGACCTTTTTCAGTATACCTTTAATAAAGAATTTAAACGAAGAATAGCCATTAATATGTATAATTGAATACTTAATGTCAAAAAGCCTAAATATTGTATCCACTTGATCGATCCTTTTTTCATTGTAAAACAATAAAACAAAGACTTCATAATCAACTATACAAAAATGATTTATGGCTTCAACAGCACAAAGCGATTGAAATGGAGTGCCCACTACAAAAAATGATGGAATCCCATCAGCAAATACAGATAACTTACCTTGTGACATTATTATTTAGTTTATCGTCAAATGAGGAGCACAGCATTATTGCAAAGATTAATAAGATCAAAGTCACATAGCTAAAAATTCCTCTGTCAACTATGCTTAATGATAGTCCAAATGCAAGAACAACTGTATAACAGAAGCTATCAACTGGCAAATTCGTTTTTTTACGAAATTTCAATAAAGGCCGCATAAATAACCATACGCCAACCATCCCCACCTCGCATAATATGTACATCAAATATGAATCATAAATAGACATATCCATGAGGACATGACCCGAAGAAAGTACATAGCCCGTTGTTGCGTATTGAGACACACCAAAAATTGGATTCTTTAAGAAAAACGGTATCATCAAAACAGAGTATATAAACGTTGAGTCGGTTAAGAATGCTGCATTACCAGAAAATATCATTTCAAGACCTAAAAGTATTCTGCCAATTGTTCCAGTATTGTCAGAAAGGGCTAGTATGGAGAAAGATGACAATGCTATTACAAAAACAAAAACACCGGCCCAAAATAAATGTTTTTTATATCGATGAAGCAATATCATGCAAAACAAAAGCAGCATAAAGAGCGGCGTTCGAATTCCCGCAAATATTAATGTAACAAAGCCTAATCCGATAATCGAGTATCTAACTATACTTTTTGTTGGTCGTAAAATTTCTCTCAAAAACAAGGAAAAAACAACGACAGAAAGGAAATTTGAATATGAGGACGCAGTCGTTAGCGTGCCAATCATCATTTTTCCATCTAATGTAAACTTATTTATATCAAATGTCAATGGTGTTGTTTCCCCCCTCCAAAAGTATTCTTCAACTATAAAGAAGTTCATCACGCCATTAGAAAAATATTGGGCCCAACCAATAATGATTTCCACGAGGAGTAAAAAATAAATGGAATTATAAAACGAATTAAAATTTACTTTACCAACCTTATAGTTCTCCCAAAAAGAAAATCCCAAACAGATACAGAACAGGGAATTCTTCAAGATCATAAAATTGGAGAAGAAGCTAAACTCCCAAAATAATGACTTAAACAGTAAGTATAATATGAAAATAAAAAAACTAAAAGCCAAAAATTTCCCATATTTCTTTAAAAAGGGATATATTGAATAAAGGCATGCTAAGGGAATAATATGAAAAATTACTGGTGCCATACTAGAGTCAGCTTTTAGACATAGCCAAAAGCCAGCAGTTACCATATAAAGACAAAAGATATAAAAGGCCGTTTTATTGTCAAATTGATACAATAAAACAAATATCAAGAATATCGCAATTACCAACATTTCGTTCTATTTCAGATTGGTATCCAATACTTCTAAAGATTTTTTCTTAATAAACAAGAAAATGAGTAATTGAGAAACACAATACACTATACATGTTAGATACAATGAGTATCTTGTTAATAATAGCGATAATATCAAATGAATGATAGAGCAACTTAATGTCACAAGCATTATAGTTTTAGTTTTATTGTAATAAAAAAGAAAGTTTGTATACAAATAATATAGGCAGTGAAGGAAAGATGATAATGCTAATAATGGCATATAGGGCACACTCCCAGCATATTTTGGTAGCAAAATCGGAGTAAATATACATATACCAAATGCAACGAAAATTGAACTTACCATGTAAATTTTGAAAATAAAATCTTTCTCTTTCTTTAAATGTTGCCTTTTTAACTCGACATCGAGTGAATTGTTACTCAAAGTTTTATAAATATTTACACTATTAATCTGGTTAAAACCTACGCCAATCATACCAATAATGTTCGCCATATTTAACGCAAAACTGAATAGACCAACATCTTCAATGCTATAAGAGTAATTAATAATGTATCTGTCGCAACCTTGACGAATAAAGGTTGTAGCAAGATGAGGAATCAAAGGAACACCCCACGCCAACATACCTTTCCAGAAGTTCTTATCAGGTAGGCTTAAATATCCCCTGCTAGCAAAGCTTAAGATACCGATAATGCCAAATAGTGAAAAACATATTGCTTGTGCGTATACACGTCCTTGCCACCCCAGCAAAAATGTTTTCACAAACAAAATTGAAATTGCAAAATTTAGAATTGCATTGGTACAACTGAAGACTCCATAAATTTTAACTTTCTCTTGAATTCTATAAAGGTCAAGATTGACATTGGTAAACACAGTAAAGAAACAGATAATCACTGCAAAATAAAGAATACTTTTATTCAAGTTTAATAGCTCGCCTATTTTTTCACCATATAATGAGATGATAACAAGCAAAAAGGAAGCAACAATTAATGAGGTAAATAATATACAGGAAAAAGCTTTTTTAATTCCTCCACTACCATCTTTGAAATAGGTAACACTCAAATACCCTTCTATTGACATCGCCATAAGATAACCAATTACCATAACTACTGTTCCAAAGAGGCTAAGATAGCCATATTCGGCAGGTGTAATATAACTGGCTAATACAAGAATTATCAGAAAAGAAAAACCTCTGTTTATAAAAGAAAACAAGGAAAACAGGGTACCATTCTTCATGGATTTGTTATCTTTTAAACTGATAATTTTTGCTGTTTTGTAACCCCAAAGTGCCATTCGATAAAAAAAAAGTTAGATATGGTATGTTTTCTCCAGTGGGCAAATATTATGGCAGTCTAGGATAACCTTACCTTTCAACTTAACCCAGTTCTGCTTGATATGATCATGTTTAACCATCACCACAACCATATCCACTCCATCAAGGAATTCATCAAAGTCAAGAACCTGATTCTTTACAATCTCCTTGTTGGTGAAGAACGGGTCAAAACTCTTAAGTGGGCTTGCAATATGTCTCTTCTGGCCTTCAAGCATCTGCAAAGTCGGAGATTCACGTATATCATCCACATTCTCTTTATATGTGATGCCATAAAGACCAACACGACGATTGTCTGTAATGCCATTCTCTTCCATAATCTCATAGATACGATTCAGGACGAACTGAGGCTGGCTGTCATTAGTACGCATTGACTCGTCAATAACCTTTGCCAGTGAAGGATAGTCACCTACAAGAAACCAAGGGTCTACGGAGATGCAGTGACCACCTACGCCAGGCCCGGGTTGGAGGATATTCACGCGAGGATGCATATTACAGATCTTAATAATTTCATAGACGTTCTTATTGTCATGACGGCATATGCGGGCAAGCTCATTTGCGAAAGCAATGTTGACTGCACGGAAGGTATTTTCAACAACCTTAGTCATTTCAGCTGTACGAATATCAGTAATAACTATCTCCCCCTGGCAGAACGAAGCATAGTATTTTTTTACCTTCTCACCAATCTCCTCGATGTCAGCACCAATTGTGCGGTTGTTGTGGAGCAGCTCATAAATCATATTGCCTGGGATTATACGCTCAGGAGCATGAACAAGGTTGATGTCTTCACCAATCTTGAAACCATTCTCTTTAATTACTGGACGCACAAACTTGTCCATTGTTCCTGGACTAACAGTTGACTCAACAACCACGATTGCTCCCTTCTCGCAAACCTTCATCACTTCCTTGACTGCTTCTACCACATAGCAAGCATCTACCTTCTTTGAGAACTTGTCATAAGGAGTAGGAACAGAGATAATGTACATGTCTGTCTTCTGGTACTCTGATGTAAATTTGATACCGGCTTTAACAGCATCGTTGAACACTTCGTCAAGCCCATCTTCCTTGAAGGTGGTTTTACCTGCGTTAAGAGTGTCTACAAGTTCTTTGTTGTAGTCTGTACCAATTACTTTCACTCCGTGACTTGCCATCATAAGGGCAGTCGGAAGGCCGATGTAGCCTAAACCAATTACGTTGATCATATTGATGAGAATATTATCTTTGTTTAAAATATACTTCGTTTCTCTCTGGACTCTCTCCTTTCAGCGCTCTAATAATGCGGTTGCAGGCCTTGCCATCACCATAAGGATTTACTGCATAGCTCATCTTGTCATAGTATGACTTATCTTCAAGCAACTGGCTCACTTCACTAACAATAAGGTCATGGTCTGTACCCACTAACTTGACAGTCCCTGCACTCAAAGCTTCTGGCCGCTCAGTGGTATTACGCATTACAAGCACTGGTTTGCCAAGTCCAGGGGCTTCTTCCTGAATGCCACCTGAGTCTGTCAGAACAACTGTTGACTTCTCCATTAAAAAAACGAACTCCAGATACTGAAGCGGCTCTATGAAGAAGAAATTATTATATGCTTTAAGATCTTCACCAAAGACTTCATGAATAGCCTTGCGAACATTCGGATTCAAGTGCATAGGATAAACAAAATCAACTTCAGGATATTTCTCACTGAGGTCCTTCATGGCAGTTACCATTGAGATGAAGCCATCACCAAAGTTCTCACGACGGTGACCAGTGATAAGAACCAACTTCTTACCATTTGTAAGACGTTGAACATCATATCCGGAAGCCTTCAAAACTTCATATTGTTCTGCAACCAACTTGGCATTGCTCTTGAGTTTTTCAACTACCATGTATAGAGCGTCAATCACTGTGTTACCAGTTACGAATATCTTGCCGTGTGCTTTCTCTTCCTTCAAATTCTGCTCACTTAGCGGTGTAGGACTGAAATTATAGTCTGCAATACGGCCAGTCACCTGACGGTTCATTTCCTCTGGCCATGGACTAATCATGTTGTATGTGCGCAAACCTGCTTCAATGTGTCCAACGGGAATTTTTAGATAGAATGCTGACATTCCAGCAGCCATTGAGGTAGTAGTGTCGCCATGAACAAGAACAATATCAGGCTTGCACTCTTTAAATACATCACGCATACCAGTGAGTACACGTGCTGTTACATCATACAGGTCCTGTCCCTGTTTCATAATATTCAAGTCATAATCAGGGGTAACCTCAAAAATATTGAGAACTTGATCAAGCATCTCGCGGTGCTGACCTGTTACACAGACTATTGTTTCAAAATCATTGGGATACTTCTGAAACTCCTTGACCAGAGGGCACATTTTGATTGCCTCAGGACGGGTTCCAAAAACAAGCATAACTTTTTTCATATTTTAATCTCTTAACCCATTTTTATTTTTGTGAAACAACAATCTAATATCAAATATATAAGGTAAAAATCTATTTAGCATAATTACCACTAAATATGAAATAACAAACGAAAATATAAATACAATTATCAAACCGACAACTGATTTTTCAGGAAATATTGAATGATACAGTTTTTCTACAATATACGGCATCCCCCCACACATAAAGTAAAGCCCCAATGTATTCTTACCAATATCTTGTAATATGTGAATTTTCGGTATAACCTTTGATAGTTTTATAATCAATATGATAGAAATTGTACTTGGTATTATACCTAACGGCTTTATATCCAACATTGAAACCATTGAAGATACTCTTTCTCCAAAATATTTCAACATAACTACCATAATCGTGAAAAGAATGATGCATGACCAGATATTCAATAAATATTTGTCTATTTCTGCTTCATACTTCCAATAGATACCACCTAATCCCAGAAATATCAATGATAAAAGGCCCCTTCTCCAAGCCCATATATCATTATTAAAAGTCTCTGGGGAAAATGTGCTAAAATAAAATCCCAAAGCAACAAAACAACAGATACAGATTATATATAGCCATATATTTTTAAAACGAGTGCAAAACAACGAGGCTAATATCAATTCCGCCACAGTCAATGTACTGGTAAACCAAAAAGTTCTACCTCCTAATGTCTCTAATAGAAAATCATCAATTGCAAAAGCATCCTCATCCCTTAATTTACCTGGTATGTAAAGTATAATAGCAAATATTATGGAAGGGATAACAATTCTAAATAAAATATTTTCTATGATCTTCTTATAGCCAGATTTTAAATAACTTCTCCGCGATTCATCAATAAAGGGAGAACTTAACTGTTTCCAAAACAAGAGATAACCAGAAACAAAGAAAAATGTATTCACATAAAAGGCATGAATCTCATCCCAGCCGAAATTTATTCTATATTCATAGAATAACATACTATGAACATAAAAGATAGCTATCATACAGATTGCCTTTGATGTGTTTATCCATGCAATTTCTTTTCCCATTTTGATTATTTGATTATGAGACAATTATAAATGCTTAGCTGTCACCTATTACTTGAACAGGTATATTTTAAGAATGGACATAAAAATCATCTACCGAAAGAGCTTTTGTTTTAACTTTCGATAAATAGAGAGCCCCTCACTCATCCTTCATTTCAGCCTTGATTGATAAAGAATAATTCGGATTGTTGAAAGAACTCCAGTTTAATACTCCCCATTTTTCAACCATCGGGTTAACTTTTTAAGTTTAATTTTGTTTTTTTTACGTTCTTTAATTTCTTGATAATTTTGTTATGGTTAAGCAGCATATTCATACCAGGAACAAGGGATATAATGATTCAGGCTTTGATGGGTCCGTTGGTTATTGTAATAGTAAAGATACTCTTTCAACCCTTTCTGCAATTCCTTTCCATCTTCAGCCGGGTTCAGGTATACATATTCCCATTTAAGCGTTTTCCAGAATCTTTCTATATAAATATTGTCTAATGCCCTTCCTTTGCCATCCATACTGATCATGACACCTTCTTTTTCCAAGTATTCAACCCATCCTGAACAGGTAAACTGGGATCCCTGGTCTGAGTTAATTATTTCAGGTTTTCCAAACGTTGAAATAGCCTCTTTCAATACCCCAAGTGTGTTTTCCGCATCCAGTGTATTAAATAAACCCCAGCCCACAATATATCGGCTATATACATCAATTATTGCCGTCAGGTACAAAAAGCCTCCTTTCATGGGGATGTATGTCAAATCGATACACCACACCTGGTTACTGCGAGTTACCTCTAATCCTCTGAGCTTATAGGAATGAATGTATTTGGCAATCCCCGTTCCTTCTTTCACAACAGAAAGTTTACACCTGTTACACCTTCAAGGTTCTCGTTCTCACCAAAGCTTTGGGATTCTCAAAAAGATTAGAGTAAGGAAAACTTTATACACACCACCTGCAGGGGTTTCTTGAAAAGGATGTCAAACGTATAGATTATTGTTAGTAAATCGTATGAGATAAACGTTTTGCGGTTACCAACCACACCAGTAATTAAGAAAATTGGAGGCACTGTCCAGGATTTTGTGTAAATGACAATTGAGTTTTCATAATTACAGCAGTACCCTATCCTCAAAAATAGTAATAAACTGATTCAAAACAATAGCCCAATTCTTTATAGGCATCGTCCATTTCTTTTCTATCTCATTGATTGCAAGATATACGGATTTTTTAAGAGCATCATCATTAGGGAATGAGAGCTTGGCCTTAGTGTATTTCCTGATTTTGCCATTAAGATTTTCAATCAGGTTTGTCGTATAGATGATTTTGCGGATCTCAACAGGATAGTCAAAAAACGTGGTCAGATCATCCCAGTTGGTACGCCAGCTGCGAACAGCATAACGGTATTTCGAATCCCATTTTTGTTCAAAAGCATCCAGGGCCGTGGCGGCTGCTTCCTTGTTTACCGCTCCATATATGGTCTTTAGATCAACCGTAAATGCCTTCAGGTCTTTGTACGTGACATACCGGCAACTGTTCCGGATCTGGTGTACTACGCATATCGGAGTGGCGGTTTCGGGGAATACGCTCCGGATGGTATCGGCAAAACCGTTCAGATTGTCCGTACAGGTTATCAGAATGTCTTCCACGCCACGGGCTTTAAGATCTGTCAGTACACTCATCCAGAAAGAGGCACTCTCCGCTTTGCCTACCCAGAGGCCCAGGACTTCCTTTTTCCCTGTTTTGGGAAGCCCTACGCATATATAAACCGTTTTATTGATGACCTTTCCACCGTCTCGTGACTTTAAAATGATGCCGTCCATCCATACAATCAGGTATTGCCGCTCCAAAGGCCGGTTTTGCCATTCCTGGGCGGCTTGGATCACTTTGTTGGTGATGATGGATATCGATGATCCGGACAGGTTTATTTCGTAGATACTGCGCAATTCTTCTTCGATATCTGAAACACTCATCCCTTTTGCATAAAGTGATATGACCAGTTTTTCTATGGATAACCCTCTGCTTTGGTGTTTTGGTACGATAACCGGTTCAAATTCACCGTTCCGGTCTCTGGGGATCTGGATGGTTGATTCCCCGTGTTCGGTCTGGATGGTTTTAGGAAAACTTCCGTTCCTTGAATTGCCGGTGTTGTTGCCGGCTACATCATGCTTTTCATATCCCAGGTGCGCATCCATCTCGCCCTGTAACATTTGTTCGAGTACCTGGGAATGTAGATCCTTAAAGAATTTACTCACGTCTTCCTCTGTCTTAAACTGCTTAAGAAATTCCTTGGACAACAACTCCGGAGGTACTTCCGTTTTTTTCTTGACCATAAATTGTGTTTCCATTTGGTTTAATCCTTAAATTTAACAATGCTTTTTTCTTTCGCATTATCGTTTACACAATTTATTGGATAGTGCCGAATTGGATGGACTCTAATACCTTTCGTTTTTGTAAGATTAGTTTATTAAAGTTTACATCGCTAAAGTTTTATTTCTTCAGAACCCATTTTTCAAGTTCATTCTTTTCAAATAGTTCTCTATTGTAGAGGCTATCAATAATATCCCAGAATTCTTTCTCATTGTAACCCAAGAACTGGCAGAACTCACGTACAGAACGTGGATCAAGATTGCCATCATGCTCATCAATCAACTTAAATCCTTCCTCACGGGTAATCATTCCATATCGAACCATTCGAGATGCATAATCAGTTGCCGTTGCATGGCCAAACTTTGGATACTTTAACCACGAATGAACTAGATATGCAGGACTGTCAACCTGATCGAAATTTTCAATATGATGTGTTCTATGCCATTCGTGAGTTAAATCGTGGAATCCATAATGCTTAGCTATCTCCACATTTTTGAAACTATTCCACTTAGTAAAATAACTTATATAGATTGGATCGAGTTTAGCAAGCACTTCTTTTGAAGGAGACGCAAAGAAATTAATATCCTTCTTGCTGATACCACACTGCTCGATAATCTCCTCGTCAGGGATACCGCTACCTACTCCATTATTAATTTGGTCTCGAGCGGAATATGTTTCTACACCATCAGCTCCTCCATACTCCCATCCAACATTCTCACCATATACAAGCAAAGGTGTATTAAATTTTAGAGCCATCCAAAGCGGATAAGTATAAATGTATCGATCTACAAAATAAGTTGGCTTGCCATATTTCTCAAAAGTGTATTTCATTACTTTCTTCTGAGACTTGATATTTGGATTAAGAACAACAAGATCACAACCGAATGCTTCGGAAATATTTTTGATATTGTGTTTGCCAGCCTCAGTCATTGGAAAATTATCTGCAACAGAAACCAACAGTGGATTCATGTGCATAATCTCCTTAATAAGATGAACCTGGAAATGGCTATCTTTTCCACCAGAAACAGCAATCATACAGTCATAGCCATCAGGACCATTCATTCCACGATATTTGTCACAGATAGCCTCAAACTCTTTCCAACGTGCATCCCAGTCAACAACAGACCTGTGAGCATAGCTAAGGCATGCTGAGCATAAACCATTTTCGTCAAAAGTTATACCAGGACGGGTGTCCGGCATACAACAATTTGTACAGTACTTCATATTGTTTACAATTTATATTAAATGTTTTACCAGTTCGTTTGCCTTTGCATACTCCTGGGGATTTCCAATATCAATCCAAGTTCCATTGAGCGGATAGCGAATAACCTTCTTGCCTTTTACAATGAGTTTATCAATGAGGTCTGTTGCATTAAAGAAGGTGTTTTCTGGAATCTCTTCCAATGCACGACGTTTAATTAGGTAGATACCGGCGTTTGCATAATAATTATATGTAGGTTTCTCTATCAAGCCCTGAATATTTCTTCCATTAAGGTCAAAAACACCGTAAGGAACCTTAACAATGTAAGGAATAGCAGCCACAGACATTTCGGCTTCGTGCTGTTGAAAATGAAGGAAGAAATCTTCGAAATCGATATTCGTAAATACGTCAGAGTTCATCAAAAGAACAACATCGTGTTTAAAGTTCTGAACGAACTTAATTGAGCCAATAGTTCCCAAGAACTTTGGTTCTTGGTAAGTAAGAACCTGAACACCATTATGCGGTTCAGCAAAATGTTCCTCAATCTGTTCCTTCAGATAATTGACAGTGACTGAAATATTCTTCACACCATAGGAAATGAGTCGGTCAATATTATGATCTATGATTGCTTTATCACCTAACGGCAACAAAGGTTTCGGAGTTTTGTCGGTGAGTGGGCGAAGACGCTCACCCTTTCCGCCAGCCATCATCACAGCATCAATAGGAAGAAATGATTTATATTTAAGAAAATTATATATCTCGACAATATGCATATCCTCATCAAGCATCGGAATAAAGAAAATATCACCATCCCGATATTTCTTTAGAATCATCATATCAAATTCCGACTGCATAATGTATTTAAAATCCTTATGCATTACCGACTCAACACTATCGTTAAGCTGTTTACCACATATTAAGCCACGTCGGATATCGCCATCTGTAAGTGTACCGACCATTCTATCTTCGTCGTCCAAGACGAATAGAGTCTGATCTCCATGATTGAATTCATCAAGGGCAATAAAAGCATCTTTGATAGTTGCTTTTATATTGATTGAATAATTAGACATTGTCTCTTCCTTTTGAAATCATTTCTGCCATATTCCAGTCCGTCATCGTATCGAGATCAAATGATGAGATATCATCCATCAAGTATTTGACGCGTTTCTGCATTTTGTGCATGTGAGTGGTCTTGAGAACCTCAGGTTTCATTATGTATATAGCTCCGTTATATTCGTAAACTTTAGGTGCATCTTGGCGACGGAAGATATTGCCGTCTCCCTTGCAGACATAAAGATACCCTTCGGTATCCTCTTCAAAAACAGAATAATAAGGATTGGCTGCACACTCCTTGACAGACACTACCATATCTACATCCTTATTGAAGAGTTCAAGTGCTTCTTTCACATGCTCAGCCTTACGGAATGGTGAAGTATTCTGAAGAAGCAAAATGGCATCGTAATGCTTACCCTGAGCTTCATAGAAATCCAGAGCGTGTAGCAGCACCTCGTATGTGCCTGCAGTATCGGTTGCCAATTCGTCTGGACGCTTAAATGGCACTTTGAGGCCAAATTTCTCAACCACTTTAATTATTTCGTCATCGTCTGTGGAGACACAGATATTCTCATCGCTAGTGATTGAACGAGCAATATCTATTGTGTAGTAGATAAGCGGCCTACCATTTAGCGGTTTGATATTCTTGTGGGGAATACTCTTACTGCCACCACGGGCAGGGATGATCACAAGGACATTCATTAGTCTATATCGTAAAAATGTTTCTGAACTATATTTCTTAGCGGATATGTTTTGAGTATCTTAAGGATGGCATCACAAGTGCCGGGTTTGTGGTATAGATTCCTCTCGATCGGTTCAAGGACTGTCTTGTACTCTAGCACCTTCTTCAATCCTTCATTGATTTCCGCAATGGAATAACCGCAATGGATTACACTATCAGGTGCTATACGTCCCTTTTGGCGATCACCAACATCAAGTGTTGGAATACCAAAACTTGGAACCTCAACGATACCACTTGAAGAGTTCCCAATTACTGCTTTCATATATTTGAGTACTGAGAAATAGCGTATTTGTCCAAGTGAAGGAATGGACATACATCTTTCTGGATTCTTATCCACATACTCCTGTATTCGCTTTATGATTATCTGAGAGTTGGTATCCGAATTAGAATATGTGAAGATGATGTGATAATCATTATAGTTATCTAATGCCTCAAGAAGATTAAATACTTGTTCCTCTGAAGAGATATCAGAAAGTGTTACTGGATGATAAGTACAGAGGAAACACTTATCAGTCAATTGAAAATTAAGGCTTTGCTCAATCTCTTCCTTTGACATAAACTCATTATTTATCACATTCTCAACACCAAGGGCACCGACATTGAATACTCGTTCAGGTTGTTCTCCTAACTGAATCACACGCTTGCGATAAGCCTCTGTAGATGTGAAATGCAGATGACTCATTTTTGTGATAGCATGACGTATTGCATCATCAAAAGCACCTTCCGTAATTTCACCACCATGAAGATGTGCAATAGGGATCTTATATATGAGAGCTGTTGAAACCACTGCAAGCATTTCGTAACGATCGCCAAGAATAAGCAGAAGGTCCGGGCGGAGTATATCAAAAGCATCAGCAAAGCCACTTACTCCACGGCCGATTGATTTGGCTATAGAATTAGCATTATCCGGAGCTTTGTCATCAGCCATATACACCTTATAACGAATCGTAAATCCGTCTTGCTCAATCTCCTTATAAGTTTCACCTTGGAGTTTTGATAGGTGTTGATTAGTGGCAATAATTTGAAGAATGAGTTCTGGGTCATTCTTAATAGCAGCCAACAGTCCTCTTAGGATACCATATTCAGCTCTTGAACCAGTTACAACGCAAATTTTCCTCATAACTCAATTATCCCCTCCACTTGATAGTCCTTAATAGCAACTGTTACGACTATTTCATTCCAACAAATTGGTGAGATGCCTGTTGCTATGTATATATTCATCACGCTATTGTTATCATTTCGTCTTCAGCAAAATCCTGTTGTGATACTTTCCCGATCACTTCATCCCACTTCATGGGTGAGATGCCAGTTCCGGGGCGTTTCACACCTATATTATCCTCTGTGAAAAGTTCACCTTTGTGTATTTCCTTTGTTGCCACAATGCTTTTACGGGCAATGGCAATATTTTTTTGTTCGGATGGCGAGACTTCTTTCATACCGCTTCCCGATAAAGCTTTTTCAAGATTCCGTATTGCAGAAACCATCGCTTTCAATTCATCAGGCTCTAACGATGCACTGTGATCGGGCCCATTCATTGTCTTGTCGAGCGTGAAATGTTTCTCTACAATGGATGCGCCCAGGGCAACAGCAGCAATAGGGACTTCAATACCCAATGTATGATCAGAATAACCAACTTCTGTTCCAAAAACCTCCTGTATATGAAGCATTGCCTTTAGATTGACATCATCCATAGGAGTCGGGTACTCCGTGTTGCAATGCAAAATGGTGATATTCTCTTTCGGTATACCGGCTTCAGTGAAGACTGATATTGCATCTTTTATTTCCGATATGGTTGTCATTCCGGTAGACAGAATTACTTGTTTGAAAAGACGGGCAGCTTTTCGAAGATAGGGTAAGTTTGTAATCTCTCCCGAGGGGATTTTCACCATCTTGAGACCAACCTCATGAAGATATTCAAGCGAATCAAGATCGAACGCTGTAGAAAAGAATTGAATGTTTTTTTTCTGACAGTATGCGATAATCTCTGCATGCTGCTCTTGAGATAATTCCAGTTTTTTCAGCATCTGTAGCTGCGTTTCTTCAGCGTTTCGGGTATTTTGGATTTGATAATCAGCTTTTTTTGCAGAAGCGGAAACAAGTTTGTTAGCTTTGAACGTCTGGAATTTAATGTAATCAACGCCTGCAGTAGCAGCAGCATCTATCAGTCTAAAGGCATTGTCTATGCTTCCATTGTGATTTACACCTGCTTCGGCAATTATAATTGTTTTCATATTAACCTAATTTATCTCCAATTCTCAATTTAATTGTGGATTCGATTTCCTGAATTTCAATTGTAGTATCACCAGTCTTCACAATATATCCTTCATTGGTTACACCAACAACTTGCCCATTGGTATTCTTATATTTAGGTGCATTTTCAATAATTCTGGCTTTATTTATTTTCACAACTGTACCATCTTTATATGTTATTGCTTTTGGCCCTGGGTAACAGATTGCTCGAATAAAATTAAATATTTCTCTACTTGAATCATTCCAATTTATTATTTCATCTCCTATACTTCTGATTCCACAGTAAAAACCAACAGGATGAATATCTTGTTGTTTTATTGGAACAATTGTTCCTGCTTGTAATAATTTGATAGAATCATATAGAATAATAGCACATTCGTCATAAGAACGATTGAGTAATGTCTTGTATGTATCTTCATCAGTAATTGGAAATGTTCTTTGTAAGATTATATCCCCTGTATCAATACCTTCGTCAATATAATGAACAGTTATACCAAATTCTTTCTCATCGTTGATAATTGCCCAGTTTAAAATATTCCTACCTCTGTAAAAAGGCAATTTTCCAGCATGACAATTTATAGTTTTAAGTTTTGGCAAATTGATTATTTGTTTTCGAAATATTTGATTAAAACTCATCGAAACAAATAAATCGCAATTATACGATTGGGCTAAAATAAAAAAATCATCAGAGTTAATCTTTATACCCTTATGATATGGAATATCAAATTTTTTTGCATATTCTGCCAATGTATTATCGGATGAGTCACTTCTAGGGACAATAAATTTTATCTCTATGCTATCATCAATTAACATTTTCTCTAACGCTTTATGAGACCAAGGTCCATCAGCAAAATAACCAATTGTAATTTTATTCATCTTATACTACTAGGTAAATTTACAACCCTGTCTGCAAACCACACCGTGTTCTGCAATCCATCCGTTTCGCAATCCAAAAACATCGGGAGCCTGTTCATCAGCTCCCAAATTGGTCGGGTCATGACGGCATGATCGTTGGTATACTCCAGAAATTGATGTTGCTCTTTTTTATCGTTCAAAAGGACTGCATTTAACCAGTAATTGGATTTTGAGCCTTCGGGTTCGGTAAAGAATTGTATATTTTCTTTGTCTGAGAAAAACTGTTTGTATTTCTCTGCTGTTTCACGCTTGTTGGCTAATATATGATCGATCTCTTCTAACTGGGCACATCCCAATGCCGCGTTGATATTGGGCATCCTGTAATTGTACCCGATATGGTCATGCACAAATTCCCAACGATGTGGCACTTTGGCCTGAGTGGTCAGATGTTTGGCATAATTACCCAATGCTTCATCCTGAAACAGTAACATTCCTCCCCCACCGGTGGTGATTGTTTTATTCCCGTTGAAACTGATTGCTCCAATCTTGCCGAAAGTACCGGTATGTTTCCCTTTGTAAAAGCTTCCAAGACTTTCTGCAGCATCTTCAATCAATTCTATATGATAGAGATTGCAGACCTCTACCAGTTTATCGAGATGAACCGAATGCCCGAAGGTGTGCATCGGCACACAGGCTTTGATTCTTCTGCCTGTTCTTTTGTTGTAACAGTTATCTCCCTTTATTTCTGCGTTTTCCTTTAACCAGGCTTCCATCGCGTCGGGCGATAAACCCATGGTATCTTTGTCCACATCAATAAACAGAGGGTGTGCACCAATGTAACTGATTGCATTACAAGTGGCGATAAAGGTTAAAGCCTGGGTAATGACTTCGTCTTCTCTTTCCACACCGACCAAAAGCATAGCCATATGGAGTGCATTGGTCCCGTTCACACATACCACCGCTTTTTGCGTGCCGGTGTATTCCACCATCATCTCTTCAAATCGGTCGACGAACTTACCCACGCTGGATACGAATGTGGTGTCGATACATTCGTTCAGATATTTCTTCTCATTTCCCCTGAACGTGGGAACATGAAGCGGTACCATTCCTTCGGTTCCGTATAACTCATGAATAAAACTGACTACGTCGTGATACATTTCCTAAATCCCAATTACATTTTTGCATCCAGATATTTTCCCTTTTCGATATAATCGAAATTGGGTATCATTTCAAAAAACAGTTTAACCAACTGTTCCTTGGTCCAGCTTTTATTTTGTTTAAACGATGTGATTGTATCCGTGAAATGCTGTATCAGCCACTGGTCATATAATGCTTCATTTTTCACAATACCCAGATTTTGGAAACGATCCAGATCAATGACTTCATTCTCGGTGAAGAATTCTTCAAAGTCTTTTTCACCGGTCGTGTCGCTTTGTGTGAAAAGACAAGGCCATTGCCCATTCTCGGGAAGTGTGTGAGCCAGTTCTCTGGCTTCTTCCTCACTCTCACACAAATGAGGTTCGTAACCAACATGTTTGAGGTACCTTACGGCAATATCCGAGAACGTAATAAGATGAAGACTCTCACTTAATTTAGGAAAGAAAATATCCCTGTTTTCTCCGAAGATGGTGGACATCAGACAAAGTTCGCCCGATTCCTTGGGAATCACGAAATATCGCTTCACATCGTTGGGCGCCACAATGGGCTGACGCTTCTGTATCCTTTGGTTGAAGCCGTGCAACAGGGAGCCATCGGAAAAAGCCACGTTGGCGAAACGGGCGGTGGAGATTGTTATCTGTTCACTGTACTTCATCAGGAACATCTCCATGATCCGCTTGGAAGCGCCCATCATATTGGCAGGATTGGCTGCCTTGTCGGTAGAAACACAGAAATATTTCCTGACACCCTTTTCGATGGACTGACGGATTGTTTTTTCCGTATTGAAGATATTCACATCGATCATCCGCATCATGGTGAAAGGATCTTTTTCACTTCGCACATGCTTTAATGCAGAGAGATTGAGTACGTAATCATATCCCCCATCGTTGTTCCAGAATGCATCGTATTCGACAGAACCAATATCAAGTGCAAATGTCTGAAAATCGCCATCGATATATCCAAATGAACTGCGGATATCACGTACCAGCTCTACCATGTTGTTTTCACTGATATCTACCACATGAAGCTTGAGCGGACTGCGTTTGAAAATCTCTTTCGTTACCGCCTGTCCAATAGAACCGGCTCCTCCGATAACAAGAAAACGAGAAGACTTTACAACATCAGACAGCTCATTTTCATGTTCTGTAACATCCTCAATAAAGAGTTCTTTGTCTCGTCCGATCAAACTAAGTATGTTCATATGATAAGACTACGACTGATGCTTTACTTTGCTATATGTCTCTTTCACATACGGCACTCCCAACACCCACCCCACTCCAACAATCAATCCTAGAAAAGTATAGATGATCAGCATCTGAGCACGTGAGGGACCTGATTTTTCCACAGGTACTACTACCGGTTCAATAACCGTTAAGATGGGTGTGGTTTCGGTGACGGCTATTTTGGCTTGTTCTTTTTGTTTGGCCAGTTCTGTGTAGACGCCCAGCAAGAGGGTGTATTCGGACTGGAGTTTTTCTTCCCGGGTGCGTGCCATGGCGGAGGTCAGGTTGACGTTGGCATCGCGAAAGCGGGCTAGTTCTTCCTGTTTGGCTTCAAAGTTTTGTCGGGCTTCTTGGAAGTTGGCTTCCACATATTGCAGGTTGGCACGTACTTTTTGCAATTTGAACTCTGTCAGATATTGTTGCAGTAATTGTTGTGCTTTTAAGGTGATTTGGGCGGCAAGGTAGGGGTCCCGCAACGTTGTGGACAATTGTACATACCCTTTTTTTTCGTTCATTTCTAGTAAAAAGACTTCATACAAATCTTCCAGAACCTTCTGTTCTTTGTACGTTAATCTTGGGATACTGTCAGCCGCAGTGCCAGTTCCGGGAGTGTCTTCCGGCTCTCCTCTAATAGCACCAAGTATCACTCCCGGCAACCCGATGGTGTATTTCTTGATGGCAGCCAGCAGGTTGAATTTTTGGTATTGTTTGTCGGTGGCGTAGTCGTAATACGTGATGGGTTCGGGAACATCGGGGAATGTGTAGCGGGCATGGAGCAATTCCTTCTGGAACGATACGTTTTTTATAATATTGGGATAGACATTGGGGGAAAGCACCTCGCCCGAGGTCATGTCTCCCAGGCTGATCCCGGCCATGGCGGCCAAGCCGCTCAAACTTCCCCCGGTTCTGCGCTCCCCTGTCTGGGGCACCAGCGTACAGCTGGCGGTGTATTGGTTGGGGGTGAGCAATGCCACTACCAATCCCAGGGCCATGGCCACACCCGTTACAATGAGTATGAATTTGCGTTTGGCCCAGAGTTTCTGCAAGATCTCTACCAGGTCAATGGTATCTTCTTCTACAGGTTGTAGGTTTTGTTTGTTTTCTTCCATGCCTGTCTTAATTACTGGTTGGGTTTATACGCGAAACATTCAACAAGGTAGCCACGGTCAATGAAATGACCGACAACACGGAAGTAGTCACACCAACCACATCCCCCCAGGAAGCACCCTGGCGTTCCGGTTTTACAGGGACAATGATCTCGCAACCCGGTTCAATTTTTGAACCGCGTCCCTTAGATATGGTATTGTTCATATAGACCACATACACCTTACTGCGCCGGGCGCGGTACCCGAATCCTCCTGCATTTTCAATGTAATCATTCAATGTCATTTCTTCCCGGTAAGCCACGGCATTAGGATACATAACACCGCCGGTTATCTTTACTACGTTGTTCATGATGGGAATATTAATCACATCTCCTTCTCTAAGCACAATATCCCCATTGCGACCGGGCTTTTCCAGGATTTTTTCCAGGTCAATGCCTACATAATAAGAGGAACGAGCCATATCTATACTCTCTACTGAAATGGAATCCTTGGATTGTTGCATGCTCAGGCGTAAGGCGGCTTCACTCATAGCTCGTTCGTGCGCGTCCATTTGCCGTAACATAGTAGCTCCTTTTATATAAGCACTGGAAGTCAACCCTCCTGCCCTTTCTAAAAAAGAAGACAATCGCTCATTCTGGTAAGTTTTGGTATAATGTCCGGGAAATGTCACTTCACCGTTCAATGTAATGCGATCCTGTTCTTTGTACCCGGGGGAACGCCTTACGGCCACAATATCATAAGGTTCTAGCAGGAAATCCTTTTCCCCTTCAATGATCAGCCCGTTTTCAATGGTAAAGGTAAAGATCTCGCTGATTAGGGATGATTCTTCCGTGGCCAGCGGATCCCGGCTACGCCGGGCCACATCCACTTTCATAAGAGAAGCGGATTCCCGCAGCCCGCCCCCGGTGATGATCAAATCCTCTATGCTCATGTTCTGGGCATAGGGGTATGTGCCCGGGTTCATGACCTCCCCTTCCAGGGTTACGGTGTAGTCCTGGCGCAGGGAATCCTCGGACATGACGTACAGGCGGTCGTTGCGTTTAAGCACCATATCCGGAATCTCCCCGGCAAGTAATTTGCCCAGGTCTATGGATTCCACGGTGCGGGAGAGGTCCGGATTTTCCCGGTTCAGGATGGCCCGGCCCAGGAAGGCGTCTTCCGTGGGCCCCTCGGCAATGGTTACCAGGTCTTTCAGGGTGCGAACCCGTTGGTCCAGCGCATAGGCTCCGGGGCGGAATACCGCTCCCGATATTTCCACGCGGTTCTCGTACCGTTCCAGGATGCTGCCCACACTTATTGAATCTCCGTCCTGCAAGGCAAAGTTTTCGTATTGCGTCATTTCCACGGTATAGACTTTGCGCTCGGTAGTGCCCAACCGTGTCAGTTGCACGTTCTTTTTGTAGGCATCGCTTGTAAACCCGCCGGCGTATTCTATGAGCCGGGACATGGGTTCGTTTTCCAGCATTTCATAGATCATGGGGCGTTTGACCTGCCCGGTGATCTGCACCCGTTTAGTGTAGGGTTCCACTTTCACGATGTCGTTTTCCTTCAATATGATATCCCCGCTGCTGTCTCCGCTCAACAGGTAATCGTACACGTCCACTTGTTTTTCCAGTTGGCCCTTGCGGAATACCTTCACATTGCGCAAACTCCCGATGTCGTTGATCCCCCCGGCGGCATACAGCGCGTGAAAGACCGAGGCAAAGGAGCTGAGCGTGTAGGTGCCCGGCAGTACCACTTCCCCCATGATGTTGACCTTGATGCTGCGCACGTTCCCCACGGATGTCTTGATGAAGGTCCTTGGGTGGGCCGAGCGCAGGTCGGAATAGATCCGGCCGAAGGCCGTTTTGATCTTGGCGCTTGCTTCCTTAACGTCCATTCCCTGCAGGTAGATGGGGCCGATGTTGGTTACGTTGATGTACCCATCCGGGCTGATGGTCTGGCGCACGGTCAGTTCGCTGTTTCCCCAGATATCTATGATGACTTCGTCCCCCGCCCCCAGTTCGTAATTCTCGGGTGTGGGCATGTTCATGTTGGGCTGGAAGGTCAGGTTCTTGGAGGCAAACAGGTTTTTGCCGAAAACCGATATTGGTCCTCGTGAAGGCGTTTCCTGCACCACAATAACTTCCGGTTCCACAGGTTCCGAAAGTTCCCGGGTGCGGCTTTCCGTATTCACAACCGTTCCTGTTTGGGTGGCACCCTGTGCCTGGTAATCGGCATAGATCCGCTCGGCCTGTTCCCGGGTAACGCCTTTGGCGGCCAGTTCGGTCAGGATCTGTTGCTGCGAGGCTCCGGTAGCCTGCAACCGGCGCACTTCATTAATGACCTGTTGGTCGCTCAATTGTGCAAAGGCAGCGACAGCTGCCAGGAGCATAAGCGTGGTACTTAGGATTCTTCTGAATAATTTCATACGGGTGAATTTTCTGTTTATTTCTATTTTCTTCTGCTAATCTACAATCTTCCGGCGACAATCTCACATCTGCTGACGTCAGGTTCACATATCTTCCAGCGTCAGGCATTCTGCCCGGATAGAATATTTGTTCAACACTTTGGTTTTCAGATATTCAATTTTTCCTTCAAAAAGCAGCTGTTTGAAATTCTTGCGCTGGCGTTTGACTTCTGCGATATAGGCGTGTTTGTCATCTAAAGAGATGGCCACAATGTCAATTTCATTGCTATTGTCTTTAGGTTCCCACCACGAGTCTATCATCTTAAAATCATGACTCTCCTGAAGTTTTTGCTTAAAATAGAGTTCCAGCATTTTACCTGAATAGGTAGTATAATCGGCCATTATCAATTCGGCCAGACCCTGAAAGTTATTCAGTTCCACCATCTGACGATTATGTTCGATATATCGGAACCAGAAACGCAGGAAATTATCGGACACCTCATATCTTACAGTTTGTGACCCTTCTTTGGCAAAGATGGGGCGGGTTTTTCTGATCACGTCATAGATGGTTTCCAGTTTGCTTAGCTGCCCCCCTATGCTCTTTTCTCCCATAAATACTTCGATTTCCGACTGTGTATTAATTCCGGAAGAAATGGCACTTACCGAACTCACCTATCAGAAGATTCTTCCCTTCATCAATAAAAGGCGAGTCACTTTGACAGATGTACCCGATCATTTCGGGTATGGTAAGAGCAGCATTATCTGCCAGAAGTTCTACATATTTTGGAATGCCTCCGGTATAGGTATATAGAGCAAGCAATTCGTCACACGTATAATCCGGCTTATAATCCGCAAGTATCTCTTTCAAAACCGATGTGTTGAAATGATTAAGTTTCATCATGACATCCGCCCGACCGAACAGAGGTTCTTTAGAACCGCTGACAATAAAATTGACATTGGTGGACGTTCTGTATTGATCCCAATAGTTCTGAATGTCGCTGAAAATAGAGGCATTAACATTTTCAAACTCCTGAAACTCATCTATTACTAAAGTGAATTTTCTGTTTTTTCCAAGTTCCATTAAAAAACGGAATACTTCTGTAAAAGTATTCATTTGCGGAACAAACAGAGACAGCTTATTTTCAATTTCTTTGCAAAACCCGGTGCATAAATCGGCTTCACTCTTTCGGCCAACGAAAAAGTAAATAATGCGTTCATTTCTCAATGCATTAAATATCAGAGATGTCTTTCCAATTCTTCGTCTTCCTGTAATTACTGTTAACTTGGAATGATCGGAATAAGCCTTCTCCTTTATCCTTTGTATTTGAACTATTTCTTCTTCGCGGTTATAAAATTTCATATATTAAATTTTACGGCCGTAAATTTTACGGTCGTTGCAAAGATAACATTTCTGCCAATACGTTACATTATTTTACCTGTATTACCACTTCCCCACCGCCACCAGTATCTTTACCACCTCTTTGATCACGGTTTCAATGGCATCCAGGGCTTTAGGGACTTTGTTCATCCTTGTGACCCGGGTGCGGATGCGTTTGGAAAGGTCATTCAGCCGGGCCGTGATCTGTTCCATGTCTTTGTACACCTCTTTCTGCAGCCGGGCAATGGCCAGACGTTCGGCATCCCGCAGAGCCAGCGCCGACAGTTCCAGCAACCCCCGCTCCTTCACCCCCAGCGACAGATCCATCCGCTGCCGGTCCACCTGCTCAATCGCCTGCTGAATTTCTTTTAATGTTAATTCTTCTTCAGACATTACATATCTTCTATTGATAAGGCTCTGTAATCAATTCTATATCCTGCAAGTTCTTTATTTACAAGATTTTTTGCTTTCTCACGCAAAACCTCCAAACTAATTCTTTCCTTTTGCCGTTTTACTTCGGCAATGATTGCTGTCTTTTCGTATTCGTTAATAGCCACAATATCTATCTCATTCCTGTTCCCGCTCTCCCAATACGAGCCAATTGCAGAAAGATTTTCTTCTCTCATTATTTTCTCACGAAAATAACGCTCTAATATTTGCCCGCTGTAAGTATTGTAATCACGATTGACTATACTTTTCAAATAATCAAAACTTTCTGTTTCCACAGCTCCGCTGTATTTATATATGAACCGAAACCAGAAATTCAGAAAATTGTCGTTGAGCCGATATTTCACATTTTTCCCCGCAGGTTTTGATAAAATGGGACGAACCTTGGTTATAAGACCGTATTCATTCTCCAATTTATCCAAAAAACCGCCAATATTCATGTTCAAAACAGATTCTATTTCCGGACGTGATGTTTTGGACAAGGCAATAAGCGAAAGTATAGAGAAATAATTACCATAGTCTTTGCCAAATTCATCGATCAATACATTTTTGCCTTCATCAAGGAAAAGAGAGTTGTCCGAAAAAATTTCGTCTAGAATGCTCTCCAGAGTAAACGTGTTTGCATCTGATAATAATTCTACATATTTTGCAACACCGCCGGTGAAAAGATAAAATGCAAGCAAGTCTTCATTGGAAAAATCCGGGTGATAATCACGGATAATTTCTTTAATTGTTTTAATATCAAATGGTTTAACCAGAATTCTGGCTGTCGCCCTGCCAAAAAGAGGTTCCCTGGAGTTTTCAAAGATCTGTTTCATCAACGAATAAACTGAACCGCAAAGAATAAGATTGAGTTTGCTTCTGTTTTTATTCGCATCCCAAATATTTTGCATTTCGCTGTAAATAGAAGAATTGATGTTGCGAAATTCCTGAAATTCATCAATTATCAGCGTGAAATGTCTGTTCTGCGAAAGTTCCATCAAATAACCAAACACATCTTTGAAAGAGCGAATATGGCCAAAAACGTTTGTTCCTAATTGTTCATGAATTTCTGTTACAAATTCTTCACACAGTAAAGCCTCATTCTTTTTTTCTATAAAGAAATACAGCGTCGGTTTTCCCCTAAATGTTTGCGTTAGTAAAGTAGTTTTTCCAATGCGTCGTCGCCCAACAACAAACGTCATCTGTGCAGTTTCCAGTGACTTTTGCCCGGTGTTTAACAAAAGAGCAATCTCTTTCTGGCGGTCATAAAATTTACGCATAGTTCAACTTTTTTCTGCAAACATAGTAAATAAATCGTAACCTATGTTACGGTAACGATGGTTACAATAATTGATTCAACTGCACCGCCAGGGTATTGAGTTCTGTCAGTTCTTCGTACCAGTAGTCCCAACGTTCCCGTTTGTCCAATTGGGTCAGGAGTTTGTGGTGGGCCCGTTTGAGGCTTTGCAGCCCGCTCACGCATTTGTCCCTGATTTTTTGGGCTTTCTCCAGGTCCTCCAGCAGTGTCATGTAACGCCGGTCGTGATCCACCGGGGGCAGTTGCCCCAGGGCTTCCACCCGTTGCAGGTAGGCCAGGTAGTTGTTTCGCAGTCCCGTTGCTTCGTTGTCTATCAGCTGCTGCACTTCCTGTTTGCGTAACAGTTGCACCAGCGCATCCACACACACAGTGACCAGCGTATCCCCTTCGTTCACAAATTCACGGACGGCCACTGCCTGGCGGTTTTTCATATAGTTTTCGCTCAGGTAGCCGGCGTATTTCCCGGTGAGTTTGGCCACACCCTGCGGCAATTCAAAATCTACCCAGTCCAGCCGGTTGAAGCGCAGGATCACCGAATCCAGATTCTTGCCCAGTCCGCGCATCTCGGTCCCTATCTGTTTCCACCGCGCGGGGTTGCTGATGCTGCGCAGGGCGCGCAGGTAGCTGTTCAATACGTCTACGCATACATCGGTGCGTTCAGCCAATTTTTCATCTTCCCGGGCAGCATCGGCCAGGGCATTCAGTTCCCGGAAACGGGCATCGGCCCCGATCAGCGATGCCGCGTAAAAAAGGCCGCGTTCGGTACGGATTGCGGCCAATTCCCGGAACAACACCGACGGCGCTGCCGCCACACTATCCCCACTCACCGCCAGTTTCTGCACCGTCTGCAGCTGCGATTCCGTCAGTGCCGCACAACTGCTAACACACAGTACTATAATCAATACTGAAATTATTCTTTCACTATGAATTCTAAAAGACATATCAACTAAATGCAACTGTATTGGATTGTTGCACAATTGATAAGGGGAAGCTCGTCCCGCGGAGGGAGGGACCCGTTTGCGAAGCAAATGGGAGGCCTTCCCCGTTCAATGTGTGCACAATCCTATACACATCATTAAGTATTAACTGTATTATTTGGAATGAAGTACAATTGATAAGGGGAAGCTCGTCTTTTAGTCCTTATCATACTTCTCAAATTCAGAATTATGGCTTTTGAATTCCGGCACCCACTTTTTGAGCAGTTTTACCGTTTCCGGTACGTTCATCTCCCATGCCCGGCGGGCGATCACCGGCAATGCCTCTTTCAACTCTTCAAAAGCACACGGTCGCACCTGTGCCACCCGGATCTTAGGATGTGCGGTGGCTGTGGAATTTTCCTCTGTGCTCAGGACCTCCTCGTACAATTTTTCTCCCGGACGTAAACCAATTTCCTCTATCATAATTTCCTCTCCCGGCGTATAACCGGCCAGGTGGATCATTCGTACGGCAAGATCCTTAATTAATACAGGCTCTCCCATATCAAAGACCATGATCTCGTTGTTGGTGCTGATGGTGGCCGCTTGCATAATCAGGCGCGAAGCCTCGGAGATGCTCATAAAGTAACGGGTAATGTCCATGTGCGTGAGGGTGACCGGCCCTCCGGCCTTGATCTGGTGCCGGAAATGCGGAATGACGGATCCGTTGGAGCCCAGCACATTTCCGAACCGCGTGGTCACAAATTGCGTCACTCCCTTTATCTGCCCATGGGCAATGGCCAGGCCAAGGCCCTGGACATACATCTCGGCAAGGCGTTTGGTGGCACCCATAACGTTCGTTGGGTTGACGGCTTTGTCCGAGGAGAGGAAGATGAATTTTTCCACCTTCGCGGCAACTGCCGCCTCGGCCATAATCCGCGTTCCCTCTACGTTTACCCGCACGGCTTCGCAGGGGTTTTCCTCCATGAGCGGGACGTGCTTGTAGGCAGCGGCGTGAAAAACGATCTGGGGTTTGTAGGTGTTGAATAATGTTTGTATCTGGTGTTTGTGGCGCACGTCCCCGACTACGGGAATGAACTGCAGGCCTGGATAATTCTTTTCCAATTCCAGGCGCAGGTAATGCATAGGGGTTTCGGCAACATCCAGCAGGATCATTTGCCTGATGACATTGAGTGAGGCTACCTGGCGGCAGAATTCACTCCCTATGGATCCGGCAGCCCCCGAGACAAAGACTGTTTTGTCCCTAAACCGGTCCGCCACGGCTTCCAGGTTGATGCATATTTCTTCGCGGCCCAACAGGTCTTCAATGGCAATAGGCCTGATTTTCAAACGGATGGGATCCTTCTCCCCGAACTCGTCAATGGGCGGGGCAATCATGATCTTGATCTTCTGCTCTTCACAGAAAGGAATGAGCCGGTCTTTTTCAGTTTGGACCCCTTTATAAGTGGAAAACAGGATGGCCTGGGCTTCGTATTTTTTCATGATCTTAAGCAGGCCTTCCTTTGTCTGGAAGTGGTAGATGTCCATATCGTTCAGCCGGTACGTGACGGATTCTCTGCCGTAGACTAAAAAACCAACAGGACGGTAGTGCGTGCTTTTGTGAAGGCGCATAAGCAGCGAGGCAGCTTTTTCATCGTTCCCGTAGATCAGTACCTTCATGGTATGATTGCCTATCTTTTGGTTCACCAAATCGTAAACTATGATCATGGCCAGGCGGATGGTGATCAGGGCAACGTAGGTAAGCAGCAGGTCTATGAGAAAGAATTTGATCAGTACATCCCTGGTAAGCAATTGAGTCAAATAGAGGGCTAAGGTCAGGAATATTGTTTTAACAATCACTGCGTAACCCAGCGGCAACAAGCCTTTTACCGTCATATACCGGATGATGTTGCGGTAGGTTTTCAAGAGGTAGAAGGAAATCATGCTAACCACTGCCGTGAAGACGATTACCATCAACAGGTAGCGTCTGGAAAGCGGTTCCGACAATGGGAAGTAGATAAGGAAAACCGCCATTGAACAGACAACGGATATGATGATGTCAATAATGGCCACTACCCAGTATTTCAGGTAATTGAACCTTAAAAAATCAAAACGCTTTAAGATGCGTTTTTCAATTTTTTGGAATCCATTTTCTTCATTTTCCATAAAAAAGCTTTTGTAGATTTCGTGCCGGTCTTATTCCTGTTCCGTGTTCAGCAGGTACAGGGCAAGGATGTGGAACCGGAGGGCTGTAAGCATATTGGGATCTTTCGTTCTGTTTACGTCCGAGATGCTGCCGGTTGCAGTTTTCGAAAGTTTTCCCTGCTGTACGTTATTCATTATCTGTTCTACCTGTTCCGGGTAATTACTGAATATTCCCATGTGGGCCAACAGGAACAGAAAGCGGACTTCGTTATTGATCTGTGGAAGTTCCGTGTAATAATGCAATGATTTTCGGATCGTTTTTTCGAATTTATTCCGGTCCACCACATCTGAATACAACGCATAGGATTCCAGGCGCTGCAGGGCATAATCCAGGGTGATGCCGTTCCACGAACCGTCCTGTTCTTGCTGGTCCTTCCATTGGGTCAGCATTTTTTCCGCTTTTTTGCAGGAATCTTTTGCTGAGCGGAAATAGTAATCGTAGCAAAGGATCTTGCAGATATTGGGCGAGTCTTTCAGTTGAAGGTATTTGTTTGAATCAACCGAGTCCAGGATCTCGGTAACCGCGTTTTGGGCAACCAGCATGTGTTCCGGATTGTAATGAAAACAGAGGGAATGAAGTAAATACAGTATGCAGCGGGTCCGGTCTTCCGCTGTCATGTCTTTGTCTAGATCCGCGGCCAGCATTTGGGATGCTTCAAGCAGGCGGGCCGTCAGTGCCTGGGGTTGTGCCTGGTTCCCCAATGTTTCTGTGACCCAGGGCATGGTATATGCCAGGATCAACAGGTTACGGTACCCGAAACTGATATGCGCTAACAGGTCAGGACCGGCTGTTTCCAATGGAATGGAAGCAACATCCCTGAAAAGGGTTTTGATGTTTATTTTGTGCATGATTCCGTAAGGATTTTGCAGATCCGACGGGGCTCTGTGTGAATTTGCTGAATGTTGAGGGGTTGCGGAGTGACGGAGTTGCGGGGTTGCGGAGTGGCGGAGTTACGGGAAGGCGGGCGGCGCGGAACTCGGCGTTAAGCCTCTGGTTCAATGCGCTCCAGAAACGAGGCCGGAATGTAGGTGGTCGCGACAGCAGCCACGTTTTCCAGGCGAACCACCACGCGTTTGTGGCCTTTGATGCGGATGAGCTCCCCTTCAATGCCGGCAAAACAGCCTTTTACAATGCGCACTTTGTCCCCGCGTCTGAGGTTGCAGGGGACCAGGTTGGTTTGTTCTTCGGGGAAAGTAAGCAGGAATATGAAATCCTGCATTTGTTTTTCGGGTATGGTAATGGGGTTGTACGTTTTGGGTTCTTTCAGGTACCTCATGCTGAAGGCCAGCTTCTGCGTAAGGATACGGCTGGTTTTGGGATCAGTATAGATAAAAACGTAACCCGGTATGATTAATTGAGTGGTTTTGACTTTTTTCCCGTTCCGTTCTTTGACAACCTGGCGGAAAGGGCCAAAATTTTTGATACTCATTTTGTCCAGTTCCTGTTTTATGATACGTTCTTTACGGTATGTAACAGCCACGTACCAGTAAAATTTATGGTTGTTTATCGGGTGCATCAGGTGCGTTCAGGTCAATTGGTGTTTTATCCGGTAGCCACGCCCAAAATTACTGAAATTTACCCGATCAAACAAATAAGATTTTCAATGATGCTTCTGAGTTAAGTAACAATTTCTAAGAGGGGTTTTTGACAAAAAAGGCGTAAAGAATCGAGGCTTGCCCATCCTGACTATATGCAGGTTAAACAAGTGATAAACAAAGACTTAGACGGTTATTTTGCTTTGTTTTTTCGAACTTTCTTCTTACACAGAAGCCAGTTCTTTTCATCTATTAGGTTATTCAAAGGTAACAAATTTCATGTTTCAATGCAACAAGATTTCATAAATGGTCAATTTTGTCCGGTTTTCGGTGGGTTTGGCTTTGATTTCGGGAAAATGAGAAAAGGGTGCAACGTACACATTGTTCGTTTGCCTCAGGATCAACAACTTAGCATTTTTCAGCCCCGGGGGGTGGATTTTCGTAACTCGCTGAATTTCAGCCAAACGAACAATGTGTACGTTGCACCCCCTGCGTTGCCCCCCGCCTTCCCCTTGCTGCACCGCACTTTCTGCCACTTCCCACCTGGAATGCTTGGCACACAAATTGCCATCTTAATACCTTATATATAAAATAGATTTTTATGCAAAAAGATACATTTCCCGTTTTAGACATGAGTTGCGCCGGATGCGCCATGAATGTTGAAAAGAAGGTGCGTTCGCTGCCGGGCGTCAGGGAGGCTGCTGTCAATTTTGCAGCAGGAACGTTGCTTGTGGCATACGACTCGGCACAAATAAGCCCCTACCAGATCCAGGCACAGGTGCGTGGCATCGGGTACCGGCTGATCATCCCCGATGAAAACGTTCAGGAAAAGCAGGATGATGCGCAACGCAAGAGTTATAATCAGATGAAAATCAACGTATTTGTGGCGTGGCTATTTTCTGTGCCGTTGATGATCGTATCCATGGCATTCATGCACTGGGAGCATGCCAATTGGGTCATGCTGCTGCTGGTTTTGCCCATCATGTTTTTTGCCGGGCGCAATTATTACGTCCGCGCCTGGAAAATGTTGCGCAAAAAGATGGTCAACATGGATACGCTTATCAGTTTGAGCACCATAGTGGCTTTTGTTTACAGTTTGTTCAACACGTTGTTCCCGTCGTTTTTCGTGAGCCGAGGAATAGATGTTCATGTTTATTACGAGGCTGCGGGCATGATCCTTTCTTTTGTGTTACTGGGTAAGTTCCTGGAAGAGAGGGCTAAAAACCGGACCGGATCCGCCATCAAAGGTCTGATGGGCCTCCAACCCAAAACCGCCCGGGTCCTGATTCAGGGCGGGAGCACTGAAAAGGAGGTCCCTGTTTCCCTGTTGCAGGTGGGCGATCTTGTTGTGGTGCGGCCGGGCGAACGGATACCCGTGGATGGCATTGTGGATGAGGGACTTTCGTACGTAGATGAAAGCATGATCAGCGGCGAGCCTGTTGCTGTGGAAAAACAGCCAGGCGATAAAGTGCTTTCCGGCACCATCAACCAACGCGGATCCCTTACCATCAAAGCCTCCCAGGTGGGCAGCGGCACCGTGCTTGCGCAAATTGTACGCATGGTGCGGGAAGCCCAGGGAAGCAAAGCGCCCGTTCAGAAAATTGCCGATAAGGTCAGTGCCATTTTTGTTCCGGTGGTGATCAATATTGCCGTTGTCACTTTTGTCCTGTGGATGCTGATCGGCGGAACTGCTTATTTTTCAATGGCTTTGCTGGCTGCGGTTTCCGTTTTGGTGATCGCCTGCCCTTGTGCTTTGGGGCTGGCCACGCCTACCGCCCTGATGGTCGGGATTGGAAAAGCGGCGGAAAAACATATTCTTATTAAAGATGCGTATGCCCTGGAAAATATGGGCAAAATAGATTGCGTGGTTTTGGACAAAACCGGCACACTGACAAAAGGAAAGCCCCAGGTTGAGACAATTTTTTGGACAAAAATACCTACCGAAACTGAAAAAGCCGTTTTCCTTGCCGGTGAAATGAAATCCGAGCATCCCCTTGCCGAGGCCATTGTAAGTTACCTGCAGCAGGAAGATGTGGCTCCTGCGATTCTGGATCGCTTTGAAAGCATACCCGGAAAAGGCATCGAGTTTTCCTTTAAAGGGCAAATATTTAGGGCCGGCAATCTGCCTTTTGTGGGGCCGCAAGAAGGAGCACCGCAAACAGGAGCACCGCAAGCCGGAATCCTGCAGGCCGTTCCCGCTCTGGATCATTCCATTGAAAAAATGGTTACCGAGTGGCAGCAGGAAGGCAAAGGTGTGGTGTTCTTCGGAGACAGCACCCGGGTGTTGGCAGTGGCTGCACTGAAAGACCCGGTTAAGGAAACCACCTTCACAGCGCTCGAACAACTCGGCAAGATGAATATCCAGGTTCACATGCTCACCGGGGACTCCTCCCAAACCGCAAATTCAGTTGCCACCGAACTCGGCATTGAGCATGTTGTTTCCGGCGTTTTGCCTCAGGAAAAAGAAGACTACATTCGCAAGTTGCAGGATCAGGGACAGTTTGTTGCCATGGTGGGCGACGGGATCAATGATTCCCAGGCACTTGCCCGCGCCCACGTGAGCATTGCCATGGGGAAGGGAACGGATATTGCTATGGATGTGGCGCAGGTGACCCTCACGACTTCGGATCTGACGCTTCTTTCGGAAGCCATCAAACTTTCCAGGAGGACCGTCCGCATCATCCGCCAAAACCTCTTCTGGGCATTTGTTTACAATACCCTGGGTATCCCTATTGCTGCCGGTGTCCTCTACCCCTTCACCGGTCTGCTTCTGAACCCTATGTGGGCCAGCGCTGCAATGGCCTTCAGCTCCATCTCGGTCGTGCTCAATAGCCTGAGACTGCGGCGGTAAGGGCGGCGGGGGTGGCTTCGCACAAGTGTGCAACGTACACATTGTTCGTTTGCCTCATAATCAGCAACTTAGCATTTTTCAGCCCCGGGGGCTTGATTTTCTTAACTAATTGATTTTCAACCAAAGGAACAATGTGTACGTTGCACACTTTTTCCATCGCGGCAGCTCTGCCACAAAACCGCACCCCCACAGCAATCACCGCAACCCCCACAGCCATCAACGCAGCCTTCCCAGCCACCCCCGCAACCGAAGCCAAGCGCGTCGCATTAGCAGCGTCAGGAAGCTGTGGGCCGGCAACTCGGCAATTGCTATTACGTTTTCAACGGACACATTTTCAGAATTTTGCAAGGCGTCACCACGGCAGATGAAGCGTTCAGGGATGCCGGCGGGGGATTCTTCTATCCCCACTACCCGGTGCATCAGGAATCCGTCTTTCCATGAGTAGAGGATTACGTCGCCCATTTTTATCTTCACCGGGTCCACCGGACGCAACAGGACAGTGTCACGCTGGTCCAGTAGCAGGGGGCTCATGCTGTTGCCTCTGACCGACAAACGCACCGATCTGCCGGCAGCTATCTGTTCGCGGATCAACAACAGGACATCTTTATTGGGCAAATATTTCAAATGGCTTTTCATGAATTTTGCGAATTCTCGTCTTTAGGAAAAATCTTCTGGTACATATGCATGGCCGCAGACGGCTTGGGCAAACATTCCAGCCGGAAAACGGGGACGGTTTTCAGGATTTCGGATATTATTGTGCAAATTTCCTGGTGCAAATCCTCGTCTTTCAGATATGCCGGCGGAAATGAAGGGTACAATGCCGCAAAACCTTGCACAACATTCAGGCGTGTAGACTTGTTATAGGGTGCTTGCTGCAACCTTACAATAGCTGCAACCGGGTAATTTTCATTTAGATAGACATTCCCCTTTCCGCTCCACGGCGAGCCGTATATGTATAAGGTATTCTCGTGACTGCCATTGGAGCTGCCATCTGAGGTGCCCTTGGAGCTGCCATCGGAAGTGCCCTTGGAGCTGCCATCGGAAGTGCCATTTGGGTAGCCTCCTGACATGTCCTCGGGATTTTCGTTCCGCTTGTCCAGCCTCAAAATGGGGCTGTCGTCGTTCAGCAGTCGTGTGCCCGGAATATTTTCCAGCCAAAGCCGCGTGTGAGTGCTTTTCCCCGTCCCCGATTCGCCCAGGAACAGAACTGCCTGATTTTCATGGATTATGACTGAGGCGTGGATAGCAGCTGTTCATTCGGGAATTCCTGCAAAACCTCCTGCCATCCATAATGCAAATCTAAGATGGTGCGGATCCGGAACCTTTTTCTGACTTGTTGGATTTTCGTAAAGCTCACAAAAACAATCCATTGAGCTATCGTCCTTTTCCATTTCCAGTTTTACAGAAAGCTTTCCGTCTACGGTAAATATTTGAAATTTATACGAATTATCCTTTTTGTGTAATTCACAGGTCCCGTTTTCAATATCAAAAGTGGAAATAGTGCGCTCCGGATGCTCGTCTTTCCGGTCTTTTTCTGCTTCATCTATTGATAATATACTAATCGTTAATAATTTATATTCAGAAGAATTCGGAATCTGCGGATCGGTTACTGCATCGGACAATTTTTTGGACAAAAAATGTGCGAATCCCGGTAAATGCCAATTTTGCGCATCCGGTAATTTCCAGACAATTTCAATAATATGTCCGGCAATTTCATATGTAAAAGATTGGGCCCTGTTATCCCTCAGGCGATCTCTTATAGTGTCCATTCCGTAATGTCAATTATCCGGTCACAATGCGTCAACAGGCTGTCCCTGTGTGAAATAACAACCATGGTCATATCCCGGTTCATAAAATCCTTCAATAAAGTCTCTGTGATCTCAGCCTCGGTTGCGGGATCTAAAGCCGAGCTGGGTTCGTCCATAAACAATATTTCTGCTTTTTTGAAATGTGCCCTCGCAATCCCAACGCGTTGACGTTCACCGCCCGAAAGCCGCGCCCCGCTTTCCCCGATGGGCGTATCCACCCCCTGCGGGAGTGTCGCCAGCCAGTCATTGAGCGCAGCCGTCTTCAGGGACTCATTCAATCGCCCGTGAATATGTTCCAAACGCTCTATTTCATCAACCATCTGCTGCAGAGCATCATCCCAGGAAGATGTAACATTCTGTGCCAAAGTGCCTTCCGTAATAAAAACATCCTGCGAAACATACCCGATTTTGCGATGCCACGCCTCTGTGTTTTCCGCGCCGAGTGGGACGCCGTCAATCAATATTGTGCCCGCTTGCGGCCTGTAAAGGCCCATCATCAAATACATCAGCGTACTTTTTCCCTTGCCCGTGGGTCCCGAGATTCCCACCCGCTCGCCTTTCAGAATGCAAAACGACACGTCTTGCAAAACCGGTTCGCCCGGCTCAAATCCAAAAGTCACATGCCTAAATTCAATAAATTTATTAAAAGTTAACGGTACCGAGGCGGAAGAATTTTCACCGCCAACGGCAGCAGACTGCGAATTCCGTGCTTCGTCTGCGATTGCAGCAGGTTGCGAATTCCGTGCTTCGTCTGCGATTGCGGCACGCTGGGAATTCCGTGGCTCTTTGGCAATGCCAGCTGGCTGGGAATTCTGTGCTTCTTTGACATTGTCCGCAGACTCCAACTCGGCCTTGAATAAAACCTCCAATGAATATGCGGTGTTGCGCATGGTGCCCACCAGCGACAAGATGGAGCGGACCGAAGGCAAAAGTTTTAGCGAGGCTGCTGCAAAGATTCCGATCAGGGGCAAAAATTGCCGATCCCCGCCTCCGATGAAATAAAATCCTGCCACAAATCCCACGATCATCAACATGATTGCCACCTCTATTGATCTGGAAGACAGGCTTCTCAGGCGCTCTACCCTTATCTTGCTCTGGCTGACATCGTGCACACCTGTATTAAAAGACTTCCTCAAGTACGGTAAAAAACGATTCACCATCACATCGGCAAATCCCCGGAATGTTTCGGAAGTGATCCGCCATAAATCGCGTTTGGCGCAGTTATCCACCCGGCCGGCTTCCTGCATTTTTCCCGCGATTTTATAATGATAAAAGAGGACAATTGGTGTAAAAAGAATAATTTCCAGCATTGCAATGTAAAAATTTACAAAGCAAAGAGATACAAAGACCAGCAGGCACAACAGAATGTCTGCAATTAGGGTCAGGGCAGCGGACAAATACCCGAAAACGAATTGATACGTTACTGCTAATATATTGTGAGACAGAGTGGTATGTCCTGTTTGTTTTACAAATTGCAACCCGTTGGATATATATTTTTCATAGAGACCGGAACTGTATTGCGTATATACTTTCATCAAAGTACGGTTCCGGTAGTTGTTCATTTTGTGAAGTGCAAAATTTTTTAAAATAATAAATGCAAATACAAAAAACAGGACAATAAGTAAAAAAGTACCATAATTATCTACACCAATAAAATCGTAAAGCATTCGCAGGTACCTGTTTTCCTGGATTCCACTGTCTTCCAATACCAGCAACAATACCGGAACCAAAACAGCCAGCCCGGCCAATTCCAGTATCGCCTGCAGGACGGTCGACACTATCAGCAATGTCTTTTTTGTCCTGCTTAACGGTAATGAACGCAATACTTTTACCATATGTGAAACCGGTCTCATAATGTCCTGTGATACAGATTATCGAAAACAATTCCCGATCGCCCCCCAAAACCTTTTCCCGAATGCATTCTTTTCCACCATCTTGTACTTCCAACGGAACTTGAACAGCCGAACTGCCCCTACAACCTTCCGTATGGGAACCCACATATTCTCCACCTTCACCTTTCTTTTGCCCCCGGCCGGATTCGCGATGATATCTGCCAACACCCGCTCTGCCAACCGAGCATCCTCTGCCGTCTGCTGCCGCTCTTGCAAGATTTCAGGCATACCCAGAAAAATATGCAACACATCCATAAAAGCCCGGTAAAGTTTGTACTGGCTTTCCCGCATCAATATTTTTTCTATCCGCTCCAGGTCAATCTCGTGCGCATGAGCGGTATAAAAAATACCTAAATCGTATAAATGCCTTAAAACGATCCCCGAGGACAAAAAATGGGTAATGGCATGCCGGATAAGAAAGATCATCTGAAAATCCGGAGGAGGAATATCTGCTGAAACGCCTCCCAGTTCCAGCGATTCACACTTTTGCTCCTGCAAAATACGTACAAGCTCGCACTCCAGATTTTTGTCCACCTGCGTATAAGTCACGTTCAGAAAATTCTTGTGATTTTCAACCGGAATTCCTTTATAATAAAACTTCGAATGCTTTGACCCGTCATACTCAACGGGAATTCGCATACTCCGGATCACCTTGTTCCCCAGCTCAAAACAATCTTCCATCCCAAAAGCAGTTTCCTTTCCAAAACTGGATCCCTTTCCAAAACTGGTTCTTTTTTCAAAACCGTTTCTTTTTTCAAAACCGGGTCCATTCCAAATTCTGGCATCCTTCCTAAACCCGTTTCCCCTTGCAGAACCGTTTCCTCTTGCAAAACCGTTTCCTCTTGCAAAATTGTCCGAATTACCGGACAAATAAATGTCCAGATCTCCGCATTCCCGATGCTCCGGACGGGGATACATTTGAGCCAGGCCGAGTCCTTTGAGGACCATCACCCGCATCCCCGACTCGGCAAAAATCCCTGCAAGCTCCTTCAAAACCATCCACTGCCGGTCATGCACATCCTCTATCTTCTTGATGCTCAACGCCCAGCGAATCCGCAGTTTCGTCATTTCCTGATGCTCGGCAACGCTTAGCCGAGTTGTCATCTCTGTATATCCCGGCCCGGCGTTCAACTTATCCAGAGCATCCCAGACGATCGCCAGCAATCCCTGGCGTGCTGCCTGCTCAAAAAGAATGGCCCAACCTTCAGCTTGAAGGTCAGTTATTTGCTTGCAAATTAGACTAGTATCAAGTATACAATTATCCTTACCGGGATTTTCTTCGGGCCAGATCTCGGATTTGACGAGTGAAATAAGAAGTTGGTATTCGGGAGACAGGAGCATTTGCATTACATTTCAATCAGTCCTGCCTTATGCAAGGAATCAATCCAGGTTTTCGCATCATTCATGGCTTTCTCTTTCTTGAGATCATACTTCTCCATCAACAAACCAGCCACCTTATCAAGCGTGAACTCCTTGCCTTCCAATGCGTTCCACAATACTTCCGCAGTACTGTTCAAAACGATCACCTTACTCAGGTCCATCCCGTCGGCATTATGCACTACCACCATCTTCTCCCCTGCAACGTCCTGAAGCTTGTATTTGGGGTTGAATTTCATGTTATAAATATAGCAAAAAAAGATAAGGTACGACGTACACATTGTTCTTTTAGCTCATTGTCAAGCAGTTATAATTTTCAAGCCCCCGGGGGTGCTTTTTGCTATCTTGCTGATTTTCAGTCAAAAGAACAATGTGTACGTCGTACCCTGATTCAGTTACCATTTCTAGATAGAATTTATTACCTTTGAATTCCGCACAATTTGGGTGAATCAGTGAAGTTGAATTTTTAATTGTAGCGCGATGAATAGAGGCGTACGAAGAAGGAAGCCGAGGGAGCAATCGGGATTTTTCCACATCATTCTTATTTCAAATTTTCAAAACCTTATTTTCAACGATCCTTTGGAAAAGTATCAATTCCTGAAGATTGTAGATAAATACGTCAAGAAGTACGGAGGCAAACTCTATGCTTTCTGCCTGATGAACACGCATATACACCTTTTTCTTTGGACTGAACACCTGTCTGTAATGATGAAATGCATTCTGCACGACTATTCGTTATGGTACAACAAACGGCACGGTCAAAAAGGCAGCATTTTAAGAAGGCCTTTCACCAGCTACCCAAAACATTCACCGCAAAGCCTACTGGATACGGTACTGTACATCATTCGAAATCCTTACGTGGACGGTCTTTGCTCACATCCCCAATTTTACTACTGGTCTTCCTATTCCTTTTATTTTAAATCTAAGCCAAAACTTTCCGAGTTTGTTACAGTAGATCCTTCAATCGTCCGTAAGGCCTTCTCATGCAGTGCCGATTTTCACCGAGTCGCTTCAATAAATCCCAAGCAAGAAGACAAACAGGCTTACGAAAAATTTCTTGAACAAACCAACCGTACCCGCCTTACCGACGACCAGGTACTTCAGCAGGCAAAAACGCTAGCCGGCAAGCAACACCTAAATAGACTTCCGCAACCGGATCTCAATCAACTCATAATCAGGCTTCGCAAGCAAACATGTGCTTCTATCCGGCAAATCTCATCTGTCTTGCATGTGAGTCAATATTATGTACGTCGTACAATTGATTCGTTTCCCTGATAATCAGCTACTTATGAATTATTGGCATTAGGGGTGATTTTTACTAATCCTTTGAATATCTGCTAGAAGAACAATGTGTACGTCGTACATTTGATTCGTTTCCCTGATAATCAGCTACTTATGAATTTTATGCTTTAGGGGTGATTTTTGCTAATGCTCTGAATGTCTGCTAGAAGAACAATGTGTACGTTGTACAATTCATTCGTTTCCCTAATAATCAGCTACTTATGAAATTTATGCCCCCGGGGGTACTTTTTGCTAATGCCCTGAATATCAGCCAAAAGAACAATGTGTACGTTGTACACTTTGCGAAGCATAAAAAAAGCACCCAAAACAGGGTGCTTTTTTGTTACTTTTTGATCATTCAATTAAACAAAAAGCAACAAAACCAATGCTACGAAAAACGTGACGCCGACCGTCAGCATAATCTCGTTTCTTACAATTTTCTTCATTACAAAAAGAGTGTTGGATTTTTAAAAACGCCGGCAAATGTAGAAAACTTTTTGATTGGTTGTCATTGAATAGGGAAAAAGGAACATTATTCTGTCCAAAATCACCAACAATCTCTAGAAATTTGTCCGAAACCGGCAGCAAATCCGCAGCAAGACCGGCAGCAGATCAGCAGCAGATCAGCAGCAAGATCGGCAGCAGATCCGCAGCAAGACCGGCAGCAAGATCGGCAGCAGATCAGCAGCAAGACCGGCAGCAGATCCGCATCAAAACCAACTGTAGATCCGCATCAAAGTCGGCAGCTGAATTCACTGCCCCCAACAGATCCTGTCAAATAACCCTCTTATTCTGCAGCTGGCAGATGAGTTCGATGGCCAGGAGGGAGTCTTCGTCGCCTTTTTTGGCGGCTTTCAGGTACCACTGCATGGCAGCTTCCTCGTCTTGATCAACTCCGCATCCCTCTTTGTAAC
>Ga0334900_1000351_pt1 | contig 71668 bp, 56 predicted proteins | sample GraSluR3_MG_2_FD_207231 | JGI IMG/M metagenome (GOLD analysis project Ga0334900, IMG submission 207231) | Sludge microbial communities from methane-producing bioreactor in Wageningen University, Netherlands - Granular Sludge_31_08-R3 | ecosystem: Engineered > Bioreactor > Anaerobic >... | reverse complement strand
GTTGCCGATAAGCACATTGTAGAACTGGGGAATCTCGTCCAGCCGCACCTTCCTCATAAACCGGCCCAGCGGGGTGATCCGGGGATCGTCCTTGCAGCTTAGCTGGGGGCCGTTTTTCTCCGCATCAACATACATGGAGCGGAACTTGTGCATTTTGAAGGCTTTGCCTCCCCGCCCGATGCGTTCATGGGTATAGAAAACCGGGCCATTGGATGTGGCCCTTACCGCAATCGCGGTGGCCAGGAATACCGGAGACAGGACCACCAGGGCAAAAAGGGAGGAGAGGACGTCGATCAGGCGCTTGATCGATTGTTGCCAGGGAGGCATCAGCCCGGGTTGTATCTGAATGAGGGGGGTGCCGAAAATGCTGGTCATCTTGACGGCCCCCAGGAGGATGTCGTGCAGGTCGGGAATGACCTTCACGATGACATCGGTCTGGTGCAGCTCCGTCAGGATCTGGTTCAGGTTCCTGTGCTCCCGGGGCTCGATGGCGATGATGGCCTCCTCCACCCCGTGGGCGTTCACGATGTCTTTCAGGTCCTTGAATCCTCCGAGCCGTGGCAGATGCCCTCCGATGGGATGATTGTCAGAGGGGTTCACCGGCACGAAACCGATGATCTTGTTGCCGGCTGATTTCGGCTGTGTCTCCAGTTCGTGAAAAATCTCCACGGCCTTTTTCTGGCTGCCGATGATGATGGTATTGAACCCGATGATCCGGTGATGGATCTTGTGGGCGATCCTGGTAGCCAGTGTCATGCGAAACGCCGACGTGAGGAACACATGAAAGAAAAGCAGGACCAGGAAGCTCTGGTAGTAGTCTTTGCCCGTGCTGACCTCCTGGTCGAGCAACACCACAAAAAACAGGATCAGCACCCCGACCAGGGAGGTGAACAGGGTTTGTCCGAACAGGCCCAGCCTGGATCCCCTGAAGATGGACCTGTAGGTCCCGCTCAGGGAGTAGAGCAACAACCAGAAGGCGGGAATGAGGATCAGGCCCACCCAGAGGTTTTGATCGATGAACACATGCTCTTTCAGGGTGTTTAAGCCAAAGCTGCTGTTGGCCTTCCGGTAGGTGATCAGGCAAAACCAGGCCAGGGCGGCTGCCAGGAAGTCAAAGGCGATGTATTTGGCCAGTTGCCTGTTTTGTAACTTTTTCTCCATACAGGACTTTCGGTTTCAGAAAATCGATTGCAAATTGTCTGGAATTCCTGACAAATAATATGATGGAACAGCCGGAATAACGGTTTGGGATATATGGATAAAACGCCCGGCAATTTCCCATATTGTATCCCCGGGAATATTCTTTGAGGACAGGCCCGGGACCGCCTGGCCCCAGCAGGTCGGTCGGTGGTCCATGGTACATTTCTGTGAGAACCTGCCCCTGCACAAGCCATCAGGGGCACCTCCCCCCCCCCGGGGGCGGAAATCCTGCCTAGCCCATTTTTAAGCCGGCATCAATTTTTTCCATGATCTGGTAGGCCAGGTCGAGCGAGGCATACCCATCCATGATGGTCACCAGGGGTTCGGTGTTGTGAACGATCGAATCGTGGAAGGTTTCCAGCTCGGTCTGGATGGCATTGGTGGGCTTGACCTCGGGCTTGTCGATCAGGATCTGCCTGGGCGGCTCCCCTGCTCCGGGCTCTATGAGCATGGCAAACGGATCCGGGTCCTTCCCGGCATCCATGATCCGGATCAGTTCGGTTTCCTTCTTGAGAAAATCCACGGCAATATATCCTTCCTTCTGAAAGAAGCGGGACTTTCTCATGCTTTTCATGGACAGCCTGCTTGCCGTCAGGTTGGCCACACAGCCGTTGTGAAACTCGATGCGTGCATTGGCAATGTCGGGAGTCCCTGAGATCACCGATACCCCACTGGCCGATACCTTCCTGACCGTGGACCGGACCACGTTCAGAATGATGTCGATGTCGTGGATCATCAAATCCAGGATGACGGGAACGTCCGTCCCCCTGGGATTGAACTGCGCCAGGCGGTGGGCTTCAATGAACATGACGTTGGAGAAGTAGGGCTGGGCCGCGATAAAGGCCGGGTTGAACCGTTCCACATGGCCCACCTGGACCTTGACGCCGGCCTCCAGGGCCAGGTCGATCAGTTTGCGCGCTTCATACAGGGTGGTGGTCAGGGGCTTTTCAATGAACACATGCCGGGATTGCCGCAGGGCCTTCGAGGCACAGTCGAAATGGGAGACCGTGGGCGTCACAATATCCACCATATGGCAGGCCTCGATCAGAGCCTCTGCCGATTCGAACCGGCGGATGCCGAACTGCTTACCCACCCCGGCGGATATTTCAGGGTCCGGGTCGTAGAAGCCCACCAGGTCGAACCGGTCGGATGCCTGAATGCATTTGATGTGTATTTTGCCAAGATGTCCGGCCCCAAGGACCCCGATTTTTTCCATAAATGTTTATTTCGTCGGATGTTTTACTGCCCTGCAAAAGTAAATTTTTTTGGAGTCTCCGGAATGATTATTTTCGCAGAGGATCCATGGCATGTCCCCCGAGCATGATTGATACGTACCGGCATAAGGGCTTAAGGAAGCAACTCGTTGAGGAGGTCCGCTCCAAAGGGATCCGCGATGAGCGGGTCCTGCTGGCCCTGGAAAAGGTTCCGCGCCACCAGTTCCTGGATTCTTCCTTTGTGGAGTTTGCTTATCAGGACAAGCCTTTCCCCATCGGGTCGGGCCAGACCATCAGCCAGCCCTATACGGTGGCCTTTCAGACCGAACTGCTTGGGGTGGGCAAAGGGGATAAGGTGCTGGAGATCGGGACCGGGAGCGGTTATCAGGCCTGCATCCTCCTTGAAATGGGGGCGAGGGTATACAGCGTTGAAAGGCACCACAGCCTGTATGTGAAGACCAAGCAACTGCTCAAACGCCTTGGTTATGCGCCCCGGCTGTTCTACGGTGACGGCTACAAGGGCTTGCCCTCTTTTGCGCCCTTCGACCGCATCCTGGTGACGGCAGCGGCCCCGGCAATACCGGACGCGCTGATCCAGCAGCTGAAGCCGGGAGGCATCCTCGTGATTCCCGTCGGAAGCGGTCAGACCCAGATCATGACCAGGGTCACCAAGGTCTCTGATTCGACCGTGGAAAAGGAAGCCTGCGGGCATTTCCGGTTTGTGCCCATGCTGGAGAACAAAGCCCGCTGATTTCTCTGGTTTGGTGCCGTCATTCCCTTTATTTGTCGTATATTAGCCCCTGTTTAATCGGAATGATGATGAACGGAGCACCATCAGGCCTTCATCCCCTGCCCGGAGGAGGGCAGCCATTGATTCTTCGGCTCGAGGGGGTTTGCAGCATGGACCGCATTGTGGCCTGCGGGGAGCGGCTTTTGGAAAGTTTGCAGGAAGAGGATGCCCATGGCCTGGTCCACCGCTGCTTTTGTGTATTTGTGGAAATGGCACAAAACATCATGCATCACAGCGGGAAGCAGGCCAGGATAAGTGGGCAGGGGCCATCCTGTGGCTGCGGGGCGATTCATGTCTGGAGGGCCCCCTACGGGATCCTGCTGCGGTCCGATAACCCGGTCGGGCCCCATGAAGTGGGGAACCTGCAGGCCACCCTTCACCAGGTGAATGAATCCTGTGCAAACGGAAGCTTGCGTACCCTTACCCGGGAGCGGCTGGGCCGGCCGGGTGAATCAGGCGGCAAGGGTGCCGGCCTGGGGCTGATTGATATGGCACGGAAGTCCGGCCGGCCCCTGCGTTACTCCCTGGCCGGGGAAAGCCCGGGGGGCGCGTGGTTTTCACTGGAGGTCCTGGTCCCTTTTCTGCGGCCTGAGAGCCTGCCGCCGGCATGATCCTTGCAAACCCTGGCTCAATCCCCTGCCGAGGTGTCGAGGGCTTCCCTGAGCCCGTTCCCCAACAACATGAAGGAGAGGACCATCAGCATGATGCACAGGCCTGGCAATACGGCAAGGTAGGCCTTGTCCAGAATAATATACCCGTAATGTTCGCGGATCATGGTTCCCCATGATGGTATGGGGGGCTGGACCCCGATGCCGAGAAAACTCAGCCCTGCCTCGATCAGGATGGCAGAGGCAAAGTTTGCTGCCGAGACCACGATCACCGGGCCCATGATGTTGGGCAGGATGTGCCGTCCGATGATCCTCATGCTGGTCAATCCAAGGGCCCTGGCCGATTCAATGAACTCCTTTTCCCTGAGGCTGATGACCTGTCCCCTTACCAGGCGGGCCACCTCTACCCACATGGTCAGGCCGACTGCCACGAATACCTGCCAGAAGCCCTTCCCCAGGGCAAAGGTGATTGCGATGGCCAGAAGCAGGGTGGGAACCGACCAGATCACATTGATCAGCCACAGGATCAGTTCGTCCGTTCTGCCCCTGTAGTACCCTCCCAGGCTGCCCAGGGTGATGCCTATGAGCAGGGAGATGAGCACGGCGATGAAACCCACCGATAACGACACCCGGGTGCCGATGACCAGCTGGCTGAGCATGTCCCTGCCAAAACGGTCGGTGCCCAGCCTGAAGCAGTCTTTCCGGACGGCCTCTCCGGCGATCCGGGACACCAGTTCCTGCCTGTCCAGCCGGTGGGTATTCCCCTCGAGGTCGGTCAGGATGACGGGACCTTTCCCGTCGGTTTGCGGCGGCCTGGCCGGATCCAGCGCAAACAGGGCATCCGGTGCGTATACCGCCCCGGGCAGGCCCGGGATGGCGGGGTCCCCCGACCAGGTTTCGTAATACAGTGTGTCTCCCTGGAGCCGCCAGCTGTAGACCGGGACCGTGGTATAGGGGAGGGGACGCCCTCCCAGCATGGTCTGCAGGATGCCTGAGGGATGTTCCGGGAGGTTCTTGCGGATGTACAGCCGCTCCACGCAGAATCCCGGCCCCTGGGTGGCGACCTCCAGCTGCTGGTGGTTGGCATGGGGTGTTTTGTCGGGGATGAACAGGTATCCGGACAAGGCAATCAATGCCGACAGGGTAATCCATCCCAACCCTGCCAGAGCGGCGGGATTGCGGCGGAATTTCTTCCAGGCCATGCGCCCGGGAGAAAGGGGGGGGTGGTTTTTTCTTGCCAGCAGGTTCATCCGGAAAAAGCAAATGTATAAAACAAAATCCATTATTGTCTGTTAATCCATAAACCGGCATTGACCGGCCGTGTTTCCAGCACGGTTCTCTGCCCGGGAAGGGCCCGTGTGCCCGAACAAGAAAATGCATTAATTTTGTCAGAACCCAACACACAAACCATGGCAACCATAAAATACCCCCTGGCGTTCGCCCTTGCAGGCCTGCTGTCCTTCTTCCTGGCGGTTTCTGCCAGTGCCCAGGAAAAAGAAATCAAATGGCTCAGCATCGAGGAAGCGGAAGCCCTGAACAGGCAACAGCCAAAGAAGGTCTTCGTTTCCGTCTATACCGACTGGTGCAGCTGGTGCCGCCGCATGGATGCGACCACTTACACCCACCCTGTGATCGTGGATTACATCAATGAGCACTTCTATGCCGTCAAGCTGAATGCCGAACAGACCGAACCCATCACCTTCCGGGGCAGGGAATACCTCAACCGGAATGCCGGACAGAGGCGTTCAGCCCACGACTTCGCCATCGCCTTGCTGCAGGGCAAAATGGGCTATCCCAGTGTGGCTTTTTTTGATGAGCGGATGAACCTGATCACGGCCATGTCGGGCTTCCGCCCCCCGGAACGGATGGAACCTGTTCTGGTGTTTTTCAGCGAAGATGTGTTCCTTGAGAACCCTGACCTGGACGCCTTCGTTGCCGCTTTTGAAGGAAGCATCAACTGATGCCTTCCCTTTCGAGCAAATAAAGGTACCATTCACACAGCAGGGCATTGAAGCTGTCGTACCTGCGGGGGACCTTCCGGCCGGCCTCCCTCATCTGTGTGTGCATTTCTTCTGTAAACCGGGCGTATCCGATCAAGTCTCTCCGTGTTAACCTGCGTCTGATCAGGGGAAACGGTACGAGGCGCCGCCCGAGCCGTTTCACCGGGTCCGGCAGGCAGAAAGTGGTTTCCCGTGGCAGCTCCTCCGGCCCGAAAAAAACCCCTTGTGGCAAAAAGAAGGCCTCCTTCAGCACCTTGTCGTAGAGCCGCTTGTTGATTCTCAGTTCATAAGGCAGTTCAGAAAAAAAACGGACGAGTTCCGGCTCCCAGAGGGGCAGCCTCAGGCCGTATCCGAACCAGGTGAACACCCGCGCAGAGTTGCAGATGAATTTTGGCAGACGCTCGGCCATGTTCCATTGTTCCACCTGGGGCAGATAGCCTTTCATGTCCTCGAACTCCGGCATCCGGATGAGGCGGTCATGCACCTGGCTTTTCAGGAGCGAACGGTCTGCCGGCGGGAGCTGAAGGAAACGGAAGAAGGTGTTTATCAGCGTATCAACCAGGCGGTCCTTTCCCCGCTTCGACTTTACACCCTTGAGAATCAGGCTGCCCCCAAGGTTGTCCCCGGGATGTCCCGGGAGGAACACGCTGTCTTCAGGAACCAGGCCTTTCTTCTTCAGCTCGTACACCGAGAAGTACTCCTGCAGGTAAGGCATGGAGGAGGCATGTCCGGCATGGTGGCAGTAAGCCAGGAAGGAAGGGTCGTAAAGGAAACCGGGGGGGATGCATTGATCATAATCCGTGAAGATCCAGGGATACCCAAGTCTTTCGGCCACCCCGCGGCTGATTTCTGTTTCCCGGTTGCGGTGGCCGTAGGTGATGCAAACCACCTTGTCATGGCCTCCCCGTTTCAGCAGGCAGGCAATCAGCCTGGAGTCAAACCCCCCGCTCAGGGGGACCACTGCCGTGCGCCCTCCCAGGGAGGCGATGAGCCGCTCCCCCAGCCTGTGGAGCAGGCCTTCCAGCTCGCGGGTCAGCTCGTCAGGGCTTGCAGACTGTTTTGCGGGTGGTCCGAAACCAAACCAGGTTTGCCGGCGGATGGTTTCCGCTCCCCCCAGGACCACCAGCTCCCCGGGCATGACCCTGAATATCCCCTCCAGCAGGGTACTCCGTCCTATGGTGTAGCCACCCGACCGGAAAGCCGGCAGTGCGCGTCCATCCAGCCTGCCGGTGCTTCCGCTGCCTTCCTTCGTTGGGTGGTCCGGGAGCATGAACGGGTCATCCGATACCACCCAGCCGCCCCCATGTCTGGTGTAGAATAAGGGAAACATGCCGGTGGGGTCGGAAGCCAGCAGGATATCAGATCCGTTCTGAATGACCAGGGAATACAGTCCCCCGGTCCCACGAAGGCGCTTCGCCAGCTTTTCCCCGGTATCATATCCCCTCCAGTGACTCAGGGCTGCGGGTCCCTCCAGGAATTCCCCGGCCGGGGTGAACAGGTGGCCCCGGAACCGGCAGGATGCCTCCCCATGCCAGGCTGGATCCCTTCCTCCGCTTAGCTGTATATCAGGCATGGTTAATTCGTTTTTGAACCAGGTTTCTGTACAATGCGGCATACCGGGAGGCAATGGTTTCCTGTCCGAATAGTCTAATGGCGTGCTTTCTGATCACATCCGGGCGGTAGCCTGTAATTTGGTCTGCCAGGGACTTCATGGCCCCGGCCAGTTCCCCGGGCCTGTCGGGCGGGCATATCAGCCCTGTTTCACGGGTTACGAAACCAGGCGCCCCGCCCGCACGGCTTGCAATCACGGGCAGCCCGCACGACATGGCTTCGGCATACACCAGCCCGAACGCCTCGAAGCGGCTGGCCAGCACGAAGGCATCCGCTTCCCGCAGGTGGGCCCTTACCTGCTCCCTTGTCAGGTGGCCGGTAAAACGGACCTTTTCGTCCAGTTGAAGCCTTGCGCACATCGCCTGCAGCCGGCGGCGCTCCGGCCCGTCTCCCCCGATTGTGAGGCGGACCCGGTCTGCCCCCCCCTTGCAAAGCATGGCCATGGCCTCCAGAAGGGTGTCCATGCCCTTGTGGGTTTCCAGGTGGGCCAGGGAGAAGAAATGGCATGCCTGCCCCGGGGGGATTGGCTCCCGGGAGGGCGCCGCCGGGGTGAAATAGGCCGTGTCCACCATGTTGTATAGGGTCGTCATGACCGGCTTGCAGGCCGGCGCGATGGTGCCGATGGTGTCCTGCAGGGCATCGCTGACCGTGACCACCCTTTCTGCCATTTCAAAGGCTTCCCGGAGCAGGGGACGGTGCCAGGGCCTGATCTGCGCACGGGCATGGGGATTCCCGGAAACAAAGCGGCCCCTGTGCTCGGTCAGCACGTAGGGGATGCCCAGGCCTTCCTTCAGCCGGGCTGCGGCAAGTCCCGCCCACAGGGCACTGTGGGCCTGGATGATGTCCGGCGTCCCGTGGGTGGCGATGAACTGTTTCGCCAGGGACAGCATCCGGCGCAACCACAGTCCGGCATTGGGTCGCTCCAGCAGCGGGATGGTCCTGTACGGCCTCAGCACTTCCCGGATCCTGCCCTGTCCGGGATTCCCGTACCAGGTGTCGCTCTCCTTCCCGGGCCTCAGGTAACCGGCCGGGGAGCCTGCGCCGACGGGGTCCAGGGCCAGGACGGATACGTGAAAACCGCTGCGCGCCATGGCCTGGCTGTGTTCCCTGAAAAAGGAACCTCCGTGGGGGGGGTACCAGGATGGCAGGACGAGGACGTGTGTCATGGTCTGGACTGGGATTCATGGCCTGTCTCCAGCGGATGGCTCCGGACTCGCCGGGCCGGCCGGTCTGTTGCGGGCCAGGGAAAGATACCAAAAAAGGGCGTACAAAACAACCAGGGTGCTTGCGGCCGACAACAGGATCAGCGACAGCATCAGGCTGCCGGCCAGGATGCCGGCCGCCAGGGCCGAAAACCGGAGAAACAACCCCACCAGGTCAATCATCATGGCCTTCTTCTGCCGGAAGAACAGCTCCGGCAGGAAGCTCAGCGGACTGGCAATGAACACCATCAGCAGGGCAGGGGTGAGTACCTGCAGGTAGCGCCCCGCATCGGCGTAGTCTTCCGGGAAGATGAACCCGAACAGGGCCGGGGCCCAAAGGGCCAGAGCGATAAATGCCGGCACGCCGGTCCATGCCAGCCGCAAGATCAGCTTTTTTACCGTCGGATGGATGGGCAGTCCCTTATGGTAGTCCTCGATCAGCTGCTGGGAGAGCACCTGGCTTGCTGACTGGGCGAAAAGGCTGACCGGCCTGAATACAAAGGTGTAGGCGAAGGCGTACAGTCCGGCCACGGCCGGCGAAAAGCCCATCGTGAGCAGGAACACCGGCAGGCTGGCCGACAGGTTGCCGGCGAAACTGTGCGGCATGTTGAAACGGGGGTAGCCCTGATAAATCCTTGCCTGGGCAAACATGGCCTTCCAGCGGGGCCTGCCCCCTTCGGAGAGCACCTTCCCCAGGCATCCCCTCAGGAGGTAGAGGCCCGATAGGCACTGCCCGGCCAGGTGGCCCGCGATCAGTCCGTTGAACGGGGCCTGCGCCCACCCGGCAGCCACCCGCACCAGGTTGAGGCTGCCGTGCTGCACAAGGGTTGAACGTCCCATGTGGCCAAATGCCTTGGTTCTGTTGGCAAAAAACAATCCCGACTGCTGGAGGCCGTGAAGCAGCAGCCCAAGCGGCAAAACAAGCAAGTACGGGGCCAGGTTCCGGTTGCCCAACAGGCGGGCCAGGGGGGTGCTGAAGCATCCGACGAGAAGAAGGGTGACAAGGGCGGTGCCCAGGCTGAGAAACAACACCAGCCAGAAGAGTTGGGCTGCATCCCGGTGCCCGCGCGGCAGCATGATGGCCTGCTCGTACTTTCCGGTAGACAGCACCGATACCAGCCCGGCAATTCCCAGAAACAACGCCGCCAGGCCGAAATCCTCCGGGGTGTACATGCGGGACAGCACCGGGGCCAGCAGCAGGGACAGGCCCTGGGCCAGGACGGAAGGGAAGAACACTTTCAGGAAGTTCCTGATGGCCAATCTGTCATGAAACGGGAGCCTTTTCGGCATGGGTTTGTCGTTGCGGGGTGGCGGGCCTGTGTGGGCAAATTTCGCAAAAAATTACCTGACAGGCGCAGAAATCCACCGGACGGGGGGGCATTTTTTTTTTGGCCTGGTATCCATAGTCGGGAAAATTATGTATATTTGCACTCCCAATCCCAAATGGTGGCTATAGCTCAGCCGGTTAGAGCATCAGATTGTGGTTCTGAGGGTCGTGGGTTCGAATCCCATTAGCCACCCGCCAAGGCCTCTCCCGACGGAGGGGCTTTTTTATTGGGTTTTCCGGGCATGGCTGGTGGGAGAAGCCGTTGCTTCAAGCTGTTCCAGGCGGGACTCCAGTTCCTTGAGCCGGGTGATGTCGGAGGAAGATCCGACGATGAAGGTGATCTTTTCGTTTTCCAGAATGGGCGTCAGGGTCGTGCTCCAGAGGCGTTTGCCTGCCGGCAGCGTGACTTCCTCCTCGTAGGAGATGGGATGCCGGCGGGCCAGGCAGCGGCGGTAATTGGCCTCGATTTTCGTGCCCAGTTCCATCCCGAGCAATTCGACCGGGGTTTTTCCCAGGATGTCCTCCAGACGCAGCCCGGTTTTCTCCTGGTGCGTCCGGTTGTTGCGGACATACCGAAAGACCTGTTCGTTGATCACGCCCACCAGAAACAGCGCCTCCCGGCTGCCGGTGAATATGCGTTCGTATTCTTTGGACAGCTTGGTGAGTTCCTTCTCTTTCTGCTTCAGGTCTGTGATATTGGTGATGGAGGCGATGGTGCCGGCCACCTGCCCTCCCCGGAAATAAGGGACCCCCGTGATGATGACCGGGACGGCCTTGCCGTTTTTGGTGAGGAGTCTTACCTCGTAGGAGTTGGATTGGCCTGATTGTCTGAGCTTCCGTGCCACCTTCAATACGGGGATGTCTTCCTCATGGGTGAACTCCTCCGGCTCCCTTCCCAGGATTTCCCCGGGCGGGTAGCCCAGCAAATTGGCGTAGGCCAGGTTGGTGTACTGAATCCGCCCGTCCGAGTTGGTGATGGTCAGCCCCTGCCCCATGGCGTTCATGACCTGGGAGGCGAACTCCCGTTCCACCCTGATTTTTTCTTCTGCCTCTAGCCGGTCATTGGAGGCTGCTTCCAGACGCTGGTTGTATTGGTGTAAACGGTCCAGCAGTTCCCTGCCACCATCTCCCGCAATGTCTTCCAATGTCTTCATCCGCAGAAGATTCCTTACCGTTGATTCCAGGACTTTGTCGGCAATGGGGGCGGCAAGGAAGGCATCGGCCCCGGTTTCCAGTGCCAGGATCCCGGCATCCCGTCCCGATCGCCGCAGGGAAAAGGCCAGAAGGGGGGTCCTTTTGAGGGTGTCATCGGCCTTGAGTCTGCGGACGAGTTCGATGCCGTGCATCCCGGCGGAAAGCACATCCAGCAGGACCAGGTCAGGCTGCTGCAGCAGGCAGAGGGAAAACCCTTCCTCCCCGGGCGGGGAATACAGCAGGTCAATGCCCGGGAGGTGGTTCCGGAAGAAGCCCTGAAGGGACAGGAAGTCCCTTCTTTCTGCATGGAGGATCAGCACTCTTCCCGTGATTTGCATGCCTTTCGGGGCTTAATGGGGTGTTTCAGTGTTCCGGATTGGTTCAAAAATACGTTTTTTCCTTCAATTTGGGTATTTTTGCAGCAACACCAACAGCCCCTGTGATATGACGGCAGCCGTGTTCGCACTGATGCGAAAGGACCTGAGCCTGGAGTGGCGGAACAAATCAGCCTTTACCGGCGTGCTCCTATACCTGGTTTCCACCGTATTCATCTGTTACCTGTCTTTCGACGGCCTCGTACCCGTCCATACCTGGAATGCGCTTTTCTGGGTCATCCTGTTGTTTGCCTCCCTCAATGCCGTCCTGAAAGGCTTCCTGCAGGAAGGGGAACGGCGGATTCCCTATTACTACACCCTGGCTTCCCCGGCGGCCGTCATGATGGCCAGGATCGTTTACAATGCTTTTCTGATGGGCTTGCTGGCCCTTTCCGGATGGGGCATGTATACCGCCGTTATGGGCAATCCCGTGCAAAACCAGGGACTGTTTCTGCTCAACCTGATCCTGGGAGCCGGCGCCTTGTCTGCCGCACTCAGCATGGTTTCCGCGATCGCCTCCCGTGCCCGCAACCCATTTACCCTGATGGGCGTGCTGGGATTTCCGGTGGTCCTGCCGCTGCTTCTGGTGGTCATCCGGATCTCCGCGTCTTCCATTCAGGGGGCGTCCCTGGCGGCACAATGGGGAAACCTCCTGGTGCTCCTGCTGCTGGCAGGCATCAGCGTGGTCCTCGCCAATCTTTTATTTCCGTATATTTGGAGGGAGTAAACCATGGGACCGTTCAGAAACTGGTGGTGGAAATTTGCCGGACTTGCCCTGCTGTTTTATGTGGTGGCAGGGGGGTTCCTTTTTGATGTCCCCCAGCTGCCCGTGGTCCGGGAGTCCATCCGGAATATTTATTTTCACGTGGGCATGTGGTTTTCCATGATGTTCATTCTGGCTGTCTCCCTGGTTTTCAGCATGCGGTATCTCAGGCACGCCCGCCCGGAGGATGATCTGAAGGCCCTGGCGGCCGTCAAGACGGGCCTCGTCTTCGGCTTCCTGGGGCTGCTCACCGGCATGGTGTGGGCCCATTTTACCTGGGGACGGTTCTGGGTGAATGACCCCAAGCTGAACGGTGCCGTGGTGGGCCTGCTGGCCTACCTGGCCTACCTGGTTTTACGGGGATCTGTAGAAGGCGAGCAGAAACGTGGCCGCCTGGCTGCCGTGTACAACCTGTTCGCTTTTGTGTTGTATTTTGTGTTCATCATGATCCTGCCGCGCTTGGGGGTCTCCTCCATCCATCCGGGGACCGACGGGAACCCTGCCCTGGCGACCGGGGATCTGGACCCGGCCATGCGGAAGGTGTTTTTCCCCGCCATCATGGCCTGGTTCATCATGGCATGGTGGGTGTTCACCGTGTTCTGCAGGATCGACCGGCTGCGCTACAGGGTACAGGAATTATTGGAAAATGAACCGACATGGAAATAACGGAGGATAAAATGGGCGTTGTGGTGCTGGTGGTTGCCATCATCCTTGCCGGGCTGGCCTTGTTTTTGTTTTACCTGGAGCGCAGGCTTCACAAAGCCGAACGCGACATCCATGCCCTGGGACGGGAAGGCCGGCCCCAGGCTGCCGGCAGTCAAAACCCACCGGAAGGGCAGGCCCATTCAGGCAGCCTGCCGGATGAAACCCATAGGATACGATGAGAAAAACACAGCTGGCCGGCCTCTTGTTTGTTGTGGTTGCCACCGGCGCCATCATCAGCACGGTCTATAATGCCGATACGTACGCCGATTTTGAACAGGCCAGGGAGCATCCCGGCAGGGAATTTCATATCATCGGGGCGTTGCTGCGCGACCTTCCCATCGAGGAGAGGCTGGTGGATCAAACCCTGCTGACAACCTTTTCCATGGTCGACCACCAGGGGTACCAGGCGGAAGTGACCTATTTCGGGGCCAAACCACAGGATTTTGAGAAGTCGGACCAGGTGGTGCTCATCGGCCGGTACGACGGTGAACGTTTCGTAGCCAGCAGCCTCCTGCTGAAATGCCCCTCCAAATACAACCCGGAAAGCCTCCAGCCGGAAGCATTCGGAACCACCACCCACGAGGGGGGACATTAACGGTCCGGATCACGGAAAGAAGACGACCGGCTTCTCAGGATGGCCATGTCGCGGAACACCTCCCGGGCCGGTCGGGCGGGGAAGCCCGCATAGGTCTTGCCTCCTTCGAGCGACTTGGTCACGCCCGACTGCCCCAGGACGACCGCTCCCTTGCCGATCTTCAGGTCTTTCTGAACCCCCACCTGCCCCCAGAGAATGACGTCATCCTCTATGACGGTGCAGCCCGCCACACCCACCTGGGCCGCAAACAGGCAGTTTTCGCCCACGATGGTGTCGTGACCGATGTGAATCTGGTTGTCCAGTTTTGAGCCGCGGCCGATGCTTGTGTCCCCTGTCGAGCCGCGGTCGATCGTGCAGCAGGACCCGATCTCCACATGGTCTCCGATGACAACCCGTCCGCCGGATACCAGCTTGTCGTACCCCCACTGCCTGCGTTTAAAATAGAGGGCGTCGCTTCCGATGACCGTTCCGGAATGGATGATGACGTGGTCTCCGATCACGCAATGATCATACAGGCTCACGTTGGCATGGATCAGGCAGTGGCTGCCAATGACCACGTGGTTGCCGATGAATACACCCGGCTGTATGACCGTTCCCTGACCGATTTGGGCCGTGGGACTGATCATGGCGGCGGCGGGTTCAAAGGGACGGAACTTGTTGATCAGGAAGACAAAGTCACGGAACGGATCGTCCGAAAACAACAGGCCCTTGCCATCGGGTGCCTCCATGCGCTGGTTGATCAGGATGGCTGAGGCCGGGGATCCCAGGGCTTTCTCATAGTACTTCGGATGGTCCACAAAACTCAGGTCTCCCGGCCCGACCATGTGGATCTCGTTGATGCCGGTGACCAGTGCATCCGGGTCGCCCTGGAAATCCACCTGGATCAGGGCGGCCAGCCGGCTCAGGCTGATGGGCGGGTTGAGGAGCATGCAGCAGGAATTACTTGACGCGTTCTGAGTAGGTGTTTGTCCGGGTGTCGACGCGGATTTTCTCTCCTGTCTCTATGAACAGGGGCACGTTGACCACGGCCCCGGTTTCCATGGTGGCGGGCTTCAGGGTATTGGTCGCCGTGTCTCCCTTGACGCCGGGCTCGGAATACACTACCTCCAGATCGACAAAGGGGGGCAACTCACAGCTAAGGGGGGTCTCGGTATCGGCGTGGTAGACGATCTCCACTTCCTGTCCTTCTTTCAGCAAACCGGGCGCATTGATCAGCTCCTCCGTGATCATGACCTGTTCAAAGGTCTCCGCATGCATGAAGTGGTAGCCGGTATCGTCCTTGTAAAGGTATTGGTAGGGACGTCTTTCCACCCGGGCGATCTGGATTTTAACCCCTGCATTGAAGGTGTTTTGCAGGACCTTCCCGGTTTTGAGGTTTTTCAGTTTGGTGCGTACGAAAGCGCCGCCCTTGCCGGGCTTGACATGTTGAAATTCGGTGATGACATAGAGGTCGTTGTTGAACTCTATGCACAGGCCGTTACGGAAATCTGCGGTGGTTGGCATGCAATGGTCGGTTTTATAAAAAGGGCTACAAAAATATAAAAAAACCTGATGATGTGTCCTCCCCATGCAATTATTTCGGAAGGTCCAGGTTGATCAGGCTTTGTGTTTCAGGGTATTCCAGGGGGTTGTGGTTGGAGGCCACGACAAGGGTCCTTCCTGTGGCATGGGCCTGCACCAGCTCGTGGTACCAGGCCACCCCTTCACTGTCCAGGTGGCTGCAGGGCTCGTCCAGGAGAACAAGCCGGGATGATCCCAGCAAGGCAAGGAGGAGCTTGGCACGCTGCTTCATGCCGGAAGAGTATTGTCGGATGGGTTTGTTGTAATGGCCGGCCATGCCGGACAGGCCAATGACTTCCTCCGCACGCAGCCCCCCGACAAATGGCCTGAACTTTTGCTGGAAACGGACGGCTTCCTCCAGGGAGAACTCCTCGATCAACTCCAGGGAGGGGGAGGCCATGGTCACGTGGCGGAAGACGGCTTCCGGCGAAATCTCCCGTCCTCCCACTGCCCATCGGATGGTGCCCTCCGTAGGGGTCTGGAAGGCTGAGAGCATGAGAAGCAAGGTGGATTTCCCGCTGCCGTTGCGGCCGGTGACTGCATGCCGCACACCGCTTTCCAGCCTGGCATGGAGGTCCCTGATGACCCACTTCCGGTCGAACTTTTTTCCCGCAGAAATCAGCCTAATTTCCATGCAAGCGTCCCGGACACTACTTTTCCTTGTAAGAATAACCCTTCATGATGCCCCTTCTTGAGGTGCTGATGAATGAGATGATCTCATCGCGTTCAGGAGTGGCCGGCATTTCCGTTTCGATATAGGTCACGGCCTGGCTCACGTTTTTGTTTTTAAGGTAGATTACCCGGTAGATGTCCTGGATCTCATTGATCTTTTCGCTTGAAAACCCCCGGCGGCGAAGCCCGATGCTGTTGACGCCGACAAATGACAGGGGGTCCCTTGCAGCCTTGGTGTAAGGGGGGACGTCTTTCCGGATGAGAGACCCTCCGGAGATCATCACATGCGCCCCGATGTTGACGAACTGGTGGACGGCCGACAAGCCGCCGACAATGGCAAAATCATCAATCCGGATATGCCCTGCCAGGTTGACGGCATTGGCCAGGATGCAATGGTTTCCGATGCTGCAGTCATGTGCCACATGCACATAGGCCATCAGCAAACAATGGCTGCCGACCACGGTCTTCAGGTTGGCCTTGGTGCCGCGGTTGATGGTGACGAACTCCCGGATGGTGGTGTTGTCGCCGACCTCCACGGTGGTCTCCTCCCCGTCGAACTTCAGGTCCTGGGGAATGGCGCTGATCACGGCCCCTGGAAAGATGCGGCAGTTTTTGCCGATCCGGGCCCCTTCCATGATGGTGACATTGGACCCGATCCAGCTTCCTTCGCCGATTTCCACGTTCTTGTGAATGGTGACAAAAGGTTCGATGACCACATTGCGGGCGATTTTTGCCTGCGGATGGACGTATGCTAAAGGTTGGTTCATTGGGTGTGACTTGGGATTATTGTTTCTTGCCGATCTGGGCCATGAGTTCCGCTTCCATCACGAGCCTGTTCCCCACATAGGCCATGCCTTTCATGTGGCAGATGCCGCGCCGGATGGGACTGATCAGGTTGAGTCTGAACAGCAGGGTATCCCCCGGGACGATCTTCTGCTTGAAGCGGACGTTGTCGATTCGCAGGAAGTAGGTGTAGTAATCCCCCGGATCATCCACCGTGGAGAGGACCAGTATCCCTCCCGTCTGCGCCATGGCCTCTACGGCAAGGACTCCAAGCATCACAAATTCATCCGGGAAATGACCGGTGAAGAAGGCCTCGTTCATGGTCACATTTTTCAGTCCCACGACATGGGATTCGCCCACTTCGATGATCTTGTCCACCAGCAGGAAGGGCGGCCTGTGGGGGAGCATGCGCTGGATGTCGTTGACGTCGTATACGGCCGGGACGTTGGGATCATAAACCGGGACCTGTTGTTGCTGCCCCTGCTCCCTGATTTGCCTGATCAGTTCCTTGGCAAACAATACATTGGAGGCATGCCCCGGTTTGCTTGCGATGATGTGTGCCTTCAGGGGCCTTCCCACCAGGCTCAGGTCTCCGACGATGTCGAGGAGCTTATGCCTCGCGGGCTCGTTGGGGAAGTACATGTCCAGGTTGTTCAGGATGCCCTCCCGCTTTACTTCGACCGTTTCCCGGTTGAACAACCTGGCCAGCCGGTTGAGCTCCTCCTGCTTCACGGGGCGGTCCACAAACACGATGGCGTTACTCAGGTCCCCTCCCTTGATCAGGTTCTGCTTCAGCAGGAACTCCAGCTCGTGAAGGAACACGAAAGTCCTGCATGGGGCAATGTCCGTGGGAAACTTTTCGATCTTGTCCAGGCTGGCATGCTGGTGGCCGAGGACCTTCGACTGGTAGTCTATCAGGCAGGTAATCCGGTAGTTGTCGGAAGGAAGGGCGATGAATTCGCAGTCTTTTTCCTCATGGTAAAAGCGGATGGGCTCGCGCACCTCATACGGAATCCGGGTAGCCTCCTGTTCCACGGTCCCGGCCTTGCTGAGGGCCTCCGTGAAGAACCTGCTGCTGCCATCCAGGATGGGGACTTCCGGGCAGTCGAGTTCGATGAATACATTGTCTATGCCAAGCCCCGTACAGGCCGCCAGGGCGTGTTCCACCGTGGCCACCCGGATCCCGTTCTTTTCGAGGGTGGTTCCCCGGGAGGTGTCGGAAACATACAGGGCGCTGGCCTCGACCAGGGCGTCCGGGCCGATGTCTGTGCGAACGAAGACGATCCCGGTGTCCTCCGGGGCCGGTTTGAATGTCAGCCTGACAATCCGGCCGGAGTGAAGCCCGACCCCGGATACGGAGGCGGGTTTTTTGATGGTTTGCTGTTTAATGCTCATGGGGAGTCATTGGTATGGCACCGGGCTTTAGCGAAACATGCCCCGCCCGTGGGTTTCATGGCAAAGATAAATCAAATTTTCAGAACCGTGGCCGGCCGTCTAGGGGAGCGGGGGCTGTCAGCCTTCACGGCCTTTTTTCAGGGCCGCCTCCAGCTGGTCAATTCTATCCACGATCTTTTCCAGGTTGCGGAAATGGATGAAGGACTTTCTGAACCTCGTGGCTTCGATCGCAGGGGCGCCCATGACCACCTGACCGTCCCTGACGTGCCCGCTGACACCGGACTGTGCCGCTATTTTCACCTGATCTCCGATGTTCAGGTGACCGGATATGCCCACCTGTCCGCCGATCATGCAGTTGCGGCCGATCTTGGTGGAGCCTGCCACCCCGGTTTGTCCGGCCATGACGGTGTTTTCCCCCACCACCACATTGTGTCCGATCTGGATCAGGTTGTCCAGCTTCACGCCCTTGCAGATCCGGGTCGAGCCGAGGGTGGCCCTGTCAATGGCCGTGCCTGCCCCGACCTCCACCCCGTCTTCGATGACCACATTCCCGATCTGTTCCACTTTTCTGAACCCGTTGCCTCCCTCCGGCGCGAAGCCGAATCCATCGGCCCCGATCACCGCATTGGAATGGATGGTGCAATCCTTTCCGATGACTGTGTGGTCATAGATCCGCACCCCGGGGTGGATGACCGTATGGTCCCCGATCTCTACCTGGCTTCCGATGGTGCACTGGGAGTGGATTTTAACGCCTTTCCCAAGCCGGGTCTGTTCCCCGACGGAAGTGAATTCGCCCACGTAAGCGTCCTCCCCGACTTCGACCCCATCCGACAAAAAAGCCAGGGGGGATACCCCCTTTTTTTCCGGGCGGCTTTTTTTGTATAACTCCAGCAGTTTTGCCAGGGATGCATAGGGGTCGCTGACCCGGATGATGGTGCAGGGCAGCGGGCTCTCGGGCTGAAAGGAATGGCTGACCAGGACAATGGAAGCCCCCGTGGTGTATATGTACTGGGTATAGGCCGGGTTGGAAAGGAAGGTGATGGTTCCGGGACCGGCTTCTTCAATTTTGGCCACCCGGCTGACCGTGGCCAGGGGGTCGCCTTCAACCATTCCGTCCAGAAATCTCGCGATTTGTTCAGCTGTAAACTCCATAAGGGATTGCGGTTGTTTGTTTGCAGGGGTACAGCCCGGACGGGCCGGACAGTCTTCGGGCAAATTTTGGTGAATGCGGTTCAAATATCGGTATTTTTCGCTAAATTTGTTTCACCTCGTTGATGATATATTATCCAGGGCATTATTTACGTTTGAAAGATGGGTGAGCCGGCCACATTCCGGTTCGTTTTTTAATGACCAAATAGAATCTGCATGAGTATTTCCATTCTGTGGGCCGATGACGAAATTGATCTGTTGAAACCGCATGTGATCTTTCTGCGGGACAAGGGGTATGAGGTTCAGACGACCAACAACGGGGCCGAGGCGCTGGAACTGATCAGGGACCGTTCCTTTGATATTGTGTTCCTGGATGAGCACATGCCGGGCCTTTCCGGGCTGGAAACCCTGGCGCGGATCAAGAGCAGCCGGCCGGGTCTGCCCGTGGTGATGATCACCAAGAGTGAGGAGGAATCCATCATGAACGATGCCATCGGGAGCAATATATCCGACTACCTGATCAAACCCGTCAACCCCAACCAGATCCTGCTGTCCATCAAGAAAAACCTGGAGAACAGGAAGCTGGTCACGGAAAAAACCACCCTGGCCTACCAGCAGCAGTTCCGGCAGATCGGACAGGAACTGGGCGGGAGGCTCGATATGGACGGGTGGAAGGACGTGTACAGGCAGTTGGTTTACTGGGAACTGGAACTCGACAAATTACAGGATTCCAGCATGAAGGAAATTTTTCGGATGCAGAAGCTGGAAGCCAACAGGGTGTTCTCGAGCTTTGTGTCCGCTCACTACCTGGACTGGCTCCGGGGGGATGCAGGGGACAAGCCGGTGCTGTCCCATACCGCATTCCGGGATTGCTGCCTGCCCTTCATCCGCGAGGAGGAACGGGTGTTTCTCATCATCATTGACAACCTCCGCTTCGACCAGTGGAAGGTTTTGCAGCCGCTGTTTGAGGAGTTTTACCGCATCCAGAAGGAGGAGATGGTCTGCAGCATCCTGCCCACGGCGACCCAGTATGCCAGAAATGCCTTCTTTGCCGGACTGATGCCCAGTGAAATTGAAAAGAAGTATCCGGACCTGTGGGTCGGAGAGGGGGATGAAGGCACCCGGAACCAGCATGAAGCGGCCCTGTTCGCCGAGCAGCTCAGGAGGCTGCGGGCCGATATCCGCTTCAACTACCACAAGATCCTCAACATGAATGCCGGGAAGAAGCTGAGCGAATCCCTTTCGAACCACCTGAATGCCCCCCTGAATGTCCTGGTGTACAACTTTGTGGACATGCTCTCCCATGCACGCACCGATATGGAGGTTCTCAAGGAGCTGGCGGATGATGAATCGGCTTACCGTTCCCTGACCGTCAGCTGGTTTGAGCACTCTCCCCTCTGGGAGATCATCCGCAGCCTTTCCGGCAAGGGGGTCAGCATCCTGCTCACTTCCGACCACGGATCCATCAAGGTGAACAACCCCACCAAGGTCGTGGGCGACAGGAACACCAATACCAACCTGCGCTACAAGACCGGGCGAAACCTCAAATACGAAGCAGATGAGGTATTTGAGGTGCGAAGGCCCTCGGATGCCTGCCTTCCCCGGGAATCCGTCAGTGCCGGATACATCTTTGCGCTGGAGAACAATTTCTTTGCCTATCCCAATAATTTCAACTATTACGTGAATTACTACCGGGATACCTTTCAGCATGGGGGCATCTCTATGGATGAAATGCTGGTCCCCATGGTCTATATGAAGGCCAAATAACCAGCCCTATGGATCCTTTCTTATCATTCAGGGTCGAACAGGAGGAGGAACTGGAGGAGGTGGCCGCCCGGTTGCTGGGGGCTTTCCCATATGCCCGGATTTTTCTTCTTTACGGGGATCTGGGGGCGGGCAAGACCACCCTGGTCAAGGCATTTTGCCGTTTGCTCGGTGTGCCGGACATGGTGGGAAGTCCCACCTACTCCCTGATCAATGAATACCGCAGGCGGGACGGGGATGCCGTTTTTCATTTTGACCTGTACCGGTTGAAGGGGGTGGCGGAGTTGTACGACCTGGGCTACGAAGATTATTTCTTTTCCGGGGCCTTTTGTTTTGTGGAATGGCCGGAGCGCATGGAGTCCCTGCTTGCCTTCGATTACTGCAGGGTGGACATTGAGGACCAAGCGGGTGTGCGCGTCATCCGTGCGAACCTGGCGGGCCCGGGCGGCCCCCGGGACCACTCCCGTCCCGGGGGAACCGACTGAAATGGCTGCTGCCCGGGGGCTGGCCCCCAGGGTACAGAAAAAAATGTATAAGCATGGAACAAAGCCCGAAAAAAGACTACGTGCTGTTCAGCCGGGGCGGTCAGCTGATGCCCCAGGAGGAGATGCTGGAGGTGCGAAAAAAGAAAAACCACCTGGTGATCGGCATCCCCCGGGAGTCGACCTACCAGGAAAACCGGATAGCCCTCGCCCCGGAGGCGGTTTCCGTCCTGGTGCAGAATGGCCACAAAGTCCTCATCGAGACCCGGGCCGGGGAGAACGCCTTTTTCCCCGACCGGGAATTCGCCGAGGCCGGTGGTGAGCTGGTGTATTCTCATGAGGAGGTCTTCAAGGCGAACCTGGTCCTGAAAGTCGCCCCCCTGACCGACAAGGAGCTGGAACTTGTCAAACCGGGACAGGTGGTGTTCTCTACCCTGGCCTTCCCCATGCAGAAGGAGTCCTATTTCAGGACCCTGGGCAGCAAGAAAGTCTCCGCCGCGGCTTTTGAGTTCATCCGCGACAAGACGGGTACGTTCCCCCTGGTCAGGAGCATGAGTGAGATCGCCGGCAATACGTCGGTCCTGATCGCCTCCGAATACCTTTGCAATAAGAAATATGGCAAAGGGCGCATGTTCGGAGGATTTTCGGGGATCACCCCGACCGAAGTGGTGATCATTGGGGCCGGCACGGTGGGGGAGTATGCCGTGCGTGCTGCCATGGGGCTCGGGGCCATGGTCAAGGTGTTCGATCATTCCATATACCGGCTCCGGCGCCTGCAGAACAACCTCAACGCCCGGATCTTTACCTCCATCATACAGCCCAAGGTGTTGCTCAAGGCACTCAGGACCGCCGATGTGGTCATCGGCGCCCTGCATTCCTCCTTTGGCCGGACGCCCGTGGTGGTTACGGAGGATATGGTCAGTCAGATGAAATACGGCAGCGTCATCGTGGATGTCAGTATCGACCAGGGGGGGTGTGTGGAAACCAGCCAGGTGACCAACCATTCAGAGCCTGTGTTCCGGAAACACGGGGTCACGCATTATTGTGTGCCGAATATCGCCTCCCGCGTGCCCCATACAGCCTCCTATGCATTCAGCAACTTTTTTGTTCCGGTATTGTTGTCCGTCGGAGAAGAGGGGGGATTTGAAAACATGCTGAAAAAGGATCCGGGCGTCCGGCAGGGCATGTATCTGTACAACGGCATTCTGACGAATCAGCACATCGGGGAGTTTTTCGGCCTGCCTTACCAGGACATCGAGCTGCTGATGGCCGCCTTCTGAGCGGTCCGCCAACGACAAAAAAACCCGGACCCTGCGGATCCGGGTTCTGGTGACTTGGCTGGGGCTCGAACCCAGGACCCCATCCTTAAAAGGGATGTGCTCTACCAGCTGAGCTACCAAGTCGCCTGTTTCTCCAAAAACAAAGGTGTTGTTTTTTGAGAGTGCAAAGATATTATGGATTCTTTAAAATCCAAAGATTTTTTTGGTTTTTCCCCCCTTTGGGTGGCAGGGGCTGTGCGGCCCGCTAATCGAGCATGGGGTGTCTTTCAAATACGGCATCCTCACGGAAGTGTTTGCGGTAGGTTGCCAGCCGGAATGCCCGGGTGCAGCCGATGTGTTCCAGAATCTTGATCATTTTGGGGTTGAAGTCGCCGATCCAGTTCATGTACATGTCCCGGTACCATCCCCGCCTTCTGACCAGCTCGCGCATGGTCATGATCAGGCCGCTTTCCACACCCTTGTTACGGTAATCAGGCACGGTGCCGAAAACCAGTCCCTGGATCGTCCGGGCCTTTCCCCGCCATCGATGGTACAGGAATTTTACTTTGCCGGGGAAGTCCATCCTCCCGTTTACATAGCGGAATAGCTGGTTGAGCTCCGGGATGGCTACCAGGAAGGCAATCGGCTGGTCCTCGTGGTAGCCGAAAACGATCAGTTCCTGATCAATGACGTCCTTCATTTTCAGGAAGGTTTTCTCGGCCTCCTCCCGCGTCATGGGCCTGAAAAACTTGTGGGTGCCTCCCCAGGCATTGTTGTAAATGGTCCGGAAGTCCTCCGTATACTTCCCAATGCGCTTCATGTCCAGGTGCTCAAAATGGAAACCCCGGGCCATCATCAGCCGTTCAAATTTTCTCTCCAGCACCTCGGGAAGGACGACATCCGTCACCAGGCGGTATACATACTGGTTGTAAAACAGCTGAAAGCCGTAAGCCTCAAAAAGTTCCCTGTAATAGGGCGGGTTGTAGTTCAGCAGGTAGGTGGGCCGCTGGTCGAACCCCTCCAGCATCAGGCCCCAAAATCTTTCTTTCTCACCAAAATTAATGGGGCCGTCCATGGCTTCCATCCCCCTTGCCTGCAGCCAGTTCCGGCAATGGTCGAACATCATGAAGGCAGCCCTGCCATCGTTGATGCATTCAAAGAAACCCAGCCCCCCCGTCGGTTGGGCAAAGGTGTGGGCAAGTTGTTGGTTCACAAAGGCAGCCACCCTGCCGATGGGTTGCCCCCCGGAGTCATGGAGTACCCACCTGATGGCCTCTCCTGACTGGAACAGGGGGTTTTTCCCCGGGTCGAAGGTGGCTTCAATGTCTGACTCCAGGTGGCTGATCCAGTTTTTATCATTCCGGTAAATGATCCGGGGTACCTGGTGAAAGGCCCTGACGTCTTTTCGTGTCCTGACTTCTGTAAGTTGCATAGGCTGGCTTTCAGGGATGAGCCGGGAGAACCAATGAATCCCCCGGTACAAAAATAACAAAATCTTTTCGCGTCTTTTATGGCCGGAGGATTTGAAAACCGGATCCGCCGCATGCATTCATTGAGAAAAAACCCTTAGGTTTGTCCCTCGGAAAACCATCCGTTCGCCGGCCGCATGCCAGCCGTTTCAAAGGCAGCCGGGGAGCGGAAAAACAGGACAGGGAAATGGATGGACTGAGTGAAAAAGTAATGATCGTGACCGGTGCTTCCTCGGGGATCGGGGCCGCTTTGGCCCTGGAGGGTCTGGCCCGGGGCCTTCGCGTGGTGCTTGCCGCCCGCAACATGCAGGCCATGGAGGCACTGATCCGCGGGCAAGGCATCCCACGTGAACAGTACCTCCTGGTGGCGGCGGACGTGTCCCTGCGGGAGGATTGCAGGGCCCTGGTTGACAAAACCCTGGAGGCTTTCGGCCGGATAGACGTGTTGGTGAACAATGCGGGACTGTCCATGAGGGCCCTTTTTGAAGACACCAGCCTGGAGGTTCTTGAACGGCTGATGCAGGTGAATTTCTGGGGAACGGTCTACTGCACCCACTACGCCCTGCCTCATTTGTTGGAGACCGGAGGAACCGTCGCCGGTATTTCGTCCGTTTCCGGCTACAAGGGGCTTCCGGCGAGGACCGGGTATGCGGCTTCCAAGTTTGCCATGCAGGGCTTTCTTGAAGCCCTGCGCATCGAAAACCGCAAGCGGGGACTGCATGTGCTGATCGCCTGTCCCGGATTCACCGCTTCCAACATTCGTAAAACCGCCCTGGCCGCAGATGGCTCAGCCCAGGGGGAATCTCCCAGGGACGAGTCACGCATGATGCCTGCCAGCGAGGCTGCCCGCCATATCCTGCATGCAATCCGGCACAGGCGGCCGACCCTGATCCTCACCCTGCAGGGGAAGCTGACTGTTTGGCTCAACAAGTTTTTCCCGCGTTGGGTCGACAAATTGGTCTTCGAACACATGGCCCGGGAACCGGATTCCCCATTCAGGTAGGAACGGCTGACGAGAAATCCGTATCTTTGTCAGGGCATCCAACGCATGCTCAATATGTGCGGCCTCAGTATCCACCCAAAAAAATCATTCGATGCAGAAGAATCTTGAAATCAAGCCCATGGTCGGCTTCGGCGATCTGAAATTCGGTGCCACCACCGAAGCGGTTGAAAAATACTTTGGCAAGCCCCAGGAAACCGAAACCCTGGACGTGGAAGGGGAAATCAATGAAATAGAGGTCTGGAGCTATTGGGAAATGGGCCATTCTGTCTATTTTGAGAAGGACCAGGACAATGTGTGCACCAATTTTGAAACCGACAACGAACAGGCGCTGTTGTTCGGGCAGAAGGTGTTTGGCCTTGATGAGGCCGGCATCGTCGACCTGATGAAAAAGCAGGGCTTTGCCGATTTTGAAGTCGATGAGGAGGAACCCGGGGAGCGGATTCTATTCTTTCACGATGCCCATTTGCAGTTCGTGCTGGAAGAGGGGGAGTTGGTGCTGGTGTCCTGGGCAGTGGCCGTTGATGAGGAGGACCGCATCCTCTGGCCCTGATCTGATCCCATGCAGTCGCAGTATCCCTTGAAGTTTGCCCCCATCCTGAAACAAAGGGTATGGGGCGGGAACCGTTTGCACACCCTGTTCGGGAAAGGGGATCCCGGGCTCCGGCAATTGGGTGAATCCTGGGAACTGTCCGGGGTGGAAGGGTCCGTGTCCGTTGTCCGCAATGGCTTCCTGGCCGGCAATGAGTTGCCGGAACTGCTGGAGGTTTTCATGGGAGATCTGGCAGGAGAGCTGGTGTACGAACGTTTCGGGAACCGGTTTCCCCTGCTGGTCAAATTCCTCGATGCGCACCACCCCCTGTCGGTCCAGGTGCATCCCGGGGACGGGCTGGCTGCCCGAAAGCACCGAAGCACAGGCAAGACGGAGATGTGGTATGTGCTGGCCGCAGACCCGGGGAGCCTGGTATGGTCCGGCTTCCGGGAAGGGGTAGACAGGAAGGTTTTTCTGGATCACCTGGGCAGCAACAGCCTTACCGACATCCTGCATGCCGAACCGGTTCGGCCTGGCGATGTCCTGTACATCCCTTCCGGGCGCATTCATGCGGTCGGGGCCGGGGTGACCCTCTGCGAGATCCAGCAGCCGGCCGATGTCACCTACCGCCTTTATGACTGGAACCGGTCCGGGATGGACGGCCGGCCCCGGCCGCTTCACATCCAGGAGGCCCTGGAGGCCCTGGACTTTTCGGCCTGCGGGGAGGCAAAAACGCATTATACCTCCCCGGGCAACGGCAGTGTTCCGCTGGTTGTATCCCCCCACTTCCATGTCAACCTTGTCCGGCTCGACAAAGTGCTCGCCTGGGATTATTTCTACCTGGATTCTTTCGTGGTGTACGTATGCCTTGAGGGAAGGCTGGATGTCCGCTACCCAGGGGGCAGAGAAAGCCTCATTGCCGGAGAAACCCTGCTGCTGCCCGCCGAGTTCAAGAATGTGGAACTGCATCCGCTGGTCCCGTCGGCCCTGCTGGAAGCCTATCTTCCCCCGCCGTGAACCATTCTCCCTTTTGATTCACGTCCCCCCCCCTGATTCGCGTTCCCTGGCTTGCCCGACGGCCATCCCCCGGCGGTTTATTTTCTCCAGAAACTGGGTGACAGCACCAGCAGCACGGTGAAGATCTCCAGGCGCCCCAGCAGCATGAAGAAACTCAGGACCCATTTGCCGCCGGCAGGAATGTGGGCATAGGTATCCACCGGGCCGACACTTCCGATGGCAGGCCCGATATTTCCAATGGTGGCCACGGAGGCCCCGATGGCCGAGGCGAAATCCAGTCCGAAGACAGTCATGATGGCCGATCCGGCCACAAACAGCAAGATGTAGAGCAGGAAAAACGCCAGGAAGTTGTGGATGATGTCCGGAGGAATGCTCCGGCCGTTGATGCGGACAGGGATGACGGCCATGGGATGCAGCAGCCTTTTCATCTCAAGCCGGGTGTTTTTGAACAGGACGAGCAGCCGGATCATTTTTACACCGCCCCCGGTGGATCCGATGCATCCGCCGGTGAACATCAATAGAAACAGGGCAAACCAGATGAAATTATCCCACTGAAGGTAGTCCGCCGTAATGAACCCCGTCGTGGTCACGATGCTCACCGTCTGAAACAGGGCCTCCCGGAAGGCAGGCTCCACCCCGGTGTGGTGCATTACGATGATCGAGACGGCAATGAACAGGGTGAACAGCCCGGTCAGGGACAAATAGAACCGCAGCTCTTCGTTGTCCAGCACTTTTTTAAACTGCCCCTTCAGAAGGAAGTAATGCAGTGAAAAGCTTGTGCCCGCCAGGAGCATGAACAGGATGATCACGTATTGGATGTAGGGCGAAAAGCCGGCGATGCTGTCGTTGCGGGTGGAAAAACCGCCTGTTGCCATCGTGCTGAATGCGTGGCATAGTCCGTCGAACAGGTCCATGCCCCCCAGCATCAGCAACAGGGTCTGCGTCAGGGTAAACAGCAGGTAAATGCCCCAGAGGCGTTTGGCCGTTTCGGTGATGCGGGGATGCAGCCGGCTGGGGGTGGTTCCCGGCGCCTCGGCCACAAACAGCTGCATCCCGCCCACGCCCAGGATGGGCAGGATCGCCAGGGTCAGGACGATGATGCCCATGCCTCCCAGCCAGTGGGTCATGCTGCGCCAGAACAACAACCCCCTGGGCATGGCCTCGATGTCGTTCAGGATGGTTGCCCCGGTGGTTGTAAACCCGGAGATGGTTTCAAAGAATGCATCGGTATAGGAGGGGATGGCCCCGCTGAGGTAGGCCGGCAGGGCCCCGAACACGGAGATGCTGATCCAGGTCAGGCTGACCACCAGGTACCCCTCCTTTTTCCCTATATTCCGGTGGTCATACCGCCGGGTCAGCCAGACCAGCAGCACACCCGACAGAAAGGTCAGGGACATGCCCATGCCCAAGCCTATCAGGCTGTCCTGTTCCCTGTATATCAGGGACCAGACCATGGGAAACAGCATGGTGGCCGAGAGGATCATCAGCAGGATGCCGAGGAATTTGACAATGAGCCGGAGATTGACTTCCTTTTTGGCGGGCATGGCTGGAAGGAGTGATTAGGACCTGAACATCTTGTCTACCAGGGAAAAGGCCTGAGGCAGGGCGAATACGACCACCTTGTCGTTTGCCTGGATCTGCAAATCACCCGTGGCAATCAGTCCCTGGTTGTGGCGGATGATCCCGCCGATGATGGCTTTTTCTGGGAATTTGAGCTTTCGGATCGGTTTCCTGGTGATCGGGGAACCGGGCTTGACCAGGAATTCGAAAACTTCTGCATCGATCCCGGTCAGGCATTTGGTTGAGATCACCTCGGCCGTCATGGTAAAGCGCAGGATGTAGCTTGCCGTGGCCAGTTTTTTGTTGATGATGGTGTCGATGCCGATGGTCTGTGAGATGTCTATAAAATCGATGTTCTCCACCAGCGCGATGGTCTTTTTCACCCCCATTTTCCGGGCCAGCAGGCAGGTCAGGATGTTCGTCTCGCTGTTGTTGGTCACGGCCACAAAGGCGTCCATGGAAGAAACCCCTTCGTCTTCCAGCAGGGTGATGTCCCTGGCGTCCCCGTTTATGACCAGGGTGTTCTGCAAGATTTCCGACAGCTCCCGGCTGCGTTCGGCATTGATGTCGAACAGCTTGACATTCATCCTCTTTTCGAGACTCAGGGCCGCATGGCTGCCCACAGCCCCTCCCCCCACGATCATCACATTCCTGATGTCGAACTGGGTCTTGCCGCTCAGGGTATGCAGCATGTCGATCCCGTCAGGCTGGGTGACCACATAGGCAAGATCCCCTTCCTGGAACACATCATCCCCATGGGGGATGGAGGTCTTGGACTTCCTGTGGATGGCCACGGCGCGAAACTTAAGTTTCTTGTATTCCTCCGCAATTTCCGAGAGGGACTTCCCGATGACGGGGGCTCCTTCTTCCAGCTTGACCAGCATGATCGACAGGTGGCTGTCCGAAAAGTCGAATATTTCCGTGGCCGCGGTGTTCTTCAGCAGGGTAACGATTTCCTTGGCCGCGATCCTTTCGGGGGAAACCAGGTAGTCGATTCCCAAACTCTTATAATGGATCCGGCAGTCTTCGCTCAGGTACTCGGGCTGGTGCACCTTGGCGATGGACTTGCGTGCCCCGAGGCGTTTTCCGATGATGGCTGTCAACAAATTGAACCTGCCGTCCAGGTGGGCGCTCACCAGCAGGTCTGCCCGCTGGACGTTGGCGTTTTTCAGTACCTGCACATGGGTGGAATCCCCCACGACGGTCATCAGGTCCGAATGGGAGTCGATCACCTTCAGCAGTTCGTAGGTGGGGCTGATCAGGGTCACACTGTGCTTTTCATTTGCCAGCAGGGAGGCCAGGTGGTGGCTCACTTCGCTGTCTCCGGCTATGACGATGTTCATGGGCAGGGGGCGTCACAATTACAGCGCAAAGATACGGCCTTTTCATTCACCGCCGACCCGCCGCCCGGCCGATATGATCACTTCAAGCAACTCCTTGGCAGCCTGTTCAGAAGGAATGTTTTTTCGTCGGATGGCGCTTCCCTGGAAAATGCTGACCAGGCCCTTGCCCGAGCCCACGACGCCGAAGTCGGCACCGGCCATTTCTCCCGGACCGTTTACGATGCAACCCATCACCGCGATCTTCAGTCCGGGCAGATTGGGAAGCAGGGCCTTGATCTCTTTCAGGACGGCCTCCAGATCGTACGATGTCCTGGCACACGTGGGGCATGAGATATAGGCCGTCCGCCGGCCGGACAGTCCCCCGGCCTGAAGCAGGCTTTCCCCTGTCTCATGAAGTCTGGCCGCCTCCTCTTCCTTCCCGGCCACCAACCAGATCCCGCAAATGATGCGGCGAAGCAGCGGCTCCCCGAACAAGCCCGCAAGCCTGACTATGAGTGCTTCCCCTTCAGGCCACGGCCCGCCTGCCCGCAACAGGATGCCGAAAGGCCGGTTCATGGAAGACAGCAGGCGGTGGAGGCGTTCCGCCAGCCTGGTGGAGGCGCAGCCCTGGTGGTCCATAACTGCCAGCAGTCCGGGGACTTTTCGCAGGGCAGCGGCCAATTCCCTTGGCGGCCAGTTGGCTTTCCTCATGGGAAGGGGGGACAGCTGCAGGAGGTTGCAGTGGGGGTGTGCCGCCTGCCTTCCGGAGAGCAGCCCCTCCTCGGTGAGCAGGGAATGGTCTTCCGGCTTCCAGGGAAGTATTCCCGGGCTGGTCAGCACAGCCGTGGCCTGCCCGCCGGGAAACAGGAAGCCGCTGCCGGACAGGATGTCCCAGGCCGGCTGTCGGATGCTGCCCTCCGAAGGCAGGGGCGGGGCTGCCCTTTCCTCCCGGGGGCGCCATCCGCGGGACGGGATAGCCGCGGTTCCGGCTTTCCGGAAGCCGGCCACCAGGTGTTTTGCGAAATGGATCTCTGACTCCGGGGCTTCGGTGAGACTGACCCGGACCGTGTCCCCGATGCCTCTCTGCAGCAGGCTCACAATGCCCAGGGCGGACGCCGTCCTTCCGTCCTGTCCCTCCCCGGCTTCCGTAACACCCAGGTGCAGCGGGTAGGCCTTGTCCTGTTCAAGCATCCGCTGAACCAGCAAAATATTGCCGCGGACCATCGTCGCGGGATCGCTGGCCTTGAGAGAAACCACCAGCTGACGGAATCCCAGTTCCTCGAATAACCGGATGAATTCCATGGCCGATGCCACCATGGCCTCCGGGCTGTGGCCGTAGGTGGCCAGGATGCGGCGGGACAGGGATCCCAGGTTGACCCCGATGCGGATGGCCGTTCCATGGGCCCGGCACAAGCCGGCCAAAGGCTTCAGGTTCTCCCTGGCCGCGTCCAGTTCAGCCAGCCGTTCCTGTTCGGTCCATGCCGTTTTGCCTGGCGGGTCCCTGCGGACATAGTTGCCGGGGTTGATCCGGATTTTTTCTGCAAAGGGAACCGCTTTGAGTGCCAGGTCCGGGTTGAAATGGATATCGGCCACCAGCGGGTGGGGAAACCCTGCCTGCCTGAAGGACTTCCTGATACGGGCCAGGGCGTCCACGCTGTCCTTGCCGGGGATGCTTATGCGCACGTAGTCCGCACCGGCTTCAGCGATGCGGATGCATTGTGCCAGGGTGGCTTTCGTGTCCAGGGTGTTGGTGCTGGTCATCGACTGCAGGCGGATCGGGTGGCCCCAGCCCAACGGCAGGTGCCCCACGCGGACCTCCCGGGCAGGGAACCAGGGGGTGCTTTGCTGCGGCTGTTTGTCCTTATTGCTGCATTGTTCCATGGGAAACCAGGTCTGTTTTTTTCGAATATCAAAGTTCGATGCCGAGAACGCTGACATCATCGACCTGCTCCAGCGCCCCCTTCCAGTCGCGGAAGGCAGCCTGCCATTTCTCCTCCTGTTCCTGCAGGGGCAGGTGCCATAGATCACCCAGCAAGAGGGACACCCTCCGGGAGGTGAACCGCTGTCGGTTTTCCCCGCCCATCTGGTCTGCCAGTCCGTCGGTGAGCAGGTACAGGCGGTCGCCCGCCTGGCCCCGGATGTCGTGGTTGGAGAAACGTGCCGCCCCCGCAACGGCGTTTCGGGGCATCAGGGCCGGGTGGACCTTCCTGAGGGGACCGTCTTCTTCCACCCGGCTCCACCGGCCGTCAATCCGGATGTCCTTCCCGGATGCCACGTAGAGGGGACAGCGGGATCCGGCATAAAGGACCTGCTTGTTTTCATGGTCGATGGCCAGCAATGCGGCGTCGACACCATCTGAATGCCCTTCCCTGCCATTGCCCTGCAGGGAAGACTCCATGGCGCTGAACATCCGGCAGAGCCAGTCTCCCGGATCTGAAAACATGCCTTTGTCGCTTAGCTCCTTGAGGAATGTCAGGGCCAGCAAGCTGATAAAGGCCCCCGGGACCCCGTGGCCCGTGGCGTCGCCCAGGGCCACCACAGCCCATCTCCCTGTGCGGCATGCCCAGTAAAAATCCCCGCCAACGATATCCCGGGGTTTGTATACCAGGAAATAACTTCCCAGGACCCTTTCCATTTCCGCCCTCCCGGGAAGCAAGGCCTGTTGGATGTCACGGGCGTAGCGGATCCCGGCCAGCAGGCTCTGGTTCTTTGAATCGATTTGTTGTTTCTGGCTGGCAATGGCATTCCTTGCCTCCTGGATCTCCCTGAACTGACGGAGCAGTCTGGTGTTGGCCTCCTCCACACGCTGCTTCTGCAAGGCCATTTTTTCACCGGCTTTCCTGCGTTGCCTCAGGTTCATGTAGACCAGCACAAACAACAAGGCCAGCAGGGAAAATGCCATGATCAGGGCGTTGCGCAGGAGTTTCTGGCGACGGACCTCCGCCGCCTGGTGGGTCATTTCCAGGGCTTGTTTTTCCAGCTGTGTGGTCTGCAGGTCCAGCTGCTGTTGCATGCTCTCAAAGTGAAAGCTGGCCTCCAGTTGGTTGATGTGCTTGCGGCTTTCCAGGTTTTGAACCGAGTCATGAAGGACCTTGTATTGCTGGTAACGGACCAGGGCCTCCCGGTACCGGCCCAGGCCTTCATACGCCCGGGCAAGATTGTGCATGGCCAGTCGCTGGTCATCAATGGATTCAATCCTGCGTGCATGGTCCAGACTTTCTCCGGCGGCTGCCAGGGCCTCCCGGTATTGACCCAGGTCGTTGTGCAGGCTGGCCATGTTCCCCAGGGTACTGGCCAGTCCGATGAAATTGTCGCTGGCCCTTGAAATCGACAGGGAGGCCGTATAGTATTCGAGGGCCCTTTGCTTGTCCCCCCGTCTGGAACAGGCCAGTCCCAGGTTATGGTAGCAGCGGAGGATGCCCGGGGAATGCTCCAGCATCCGGGCCTTCTCCAGGGCCAGTTCAAAATGGGAGACGGCCGGATCATATTGTCCCTCCTCCAGAAAAACAGTCCCCAGGTTCATGATGGCATTGAACTCCCCGTGCCGGTGTCCGGCCTTCTCAAAGGCCAGGCGGGCCTCCTGGTAGTAGAACCTGGCGCGGTCAAATCGTTTTTCTTCCAGTACGCTGTTGCCCAGGCCGATGTAACAGCTGGCCACCCCGGTCACATCCTGTAGTTTCTCATAATCATCCAGGGCTTGCTGGTAGTAGCTCATCCCCTCCCGGAGCCTGCCCTGCAGGTGGGTCACATTCCCGAGATTTTGCAGGGCCCTGGCGGAAAATTCCGTGAGTCCGGCTTCCTTTGCACTCTCAAGGGTTTGCTTGTAATATTCCTCTGCCTCGGGCAGCATGCCCTGGTGGAAAAAGGCATTCCCGATATAAAGAAGGGTGTTGGTTGCCTGCCTGTCTTCTCCCAACAGACGGTATATTTCGAGCGATTTCATATACCATTCGGCTGCCTCCCGGTGTTTCTCCCACTGACCCATCAGGTAGGCAATGTAGCGGATGGTTTTGGCCCTGAGGGATGGCATCCCCTGGCTTGCAAGGACTGTCACCGCCTCATCACCGGTGGTTTGCAGGGCCTGCCTGTAGTAGTAAAGGGCCGAATCGAAATGGTGGTGTTCGAAGCGGTCACCCATCTGCAGCAACAGTTCCACCCTTAATGAGTCGTTGTCTGCCTGCTGAATGGCCGCAGACAGGGAAACGGCCAGGCTGTCTCCTGCCCCTGCGGCATAAGGGGTCATCAGGCAAAGACACAAGATGCGGGTGACCAGTTTCATGGGGTGGGATTCTCCAGCAAAAATATCAGAAAATCCCGAATGCGTCATGGTGATCCCCGTTTTCCTTTCCCTGGCGGGAAGGCCCTCCGTGATGGGTGCCTTGCAGGGAAATTGTGTATCTTTGCGGCATGTCAGCAAAGCCTGCCAACCAAAGCATTCAACACCCGGGGGTCCTTGAGCGGGTGGAGGAATCAAGCTTGTTCGTGCGGATCGAATCCCGCACCGCCTGCGGTCATTGCGCCAGCCGGTCGTATTGCGGCCTGGCGGACATGGAAGACAAGGTGGTGGAGGTCCCCCGGCAGGAGGGGGACGAAGGCTTCCGTCCGGGACAGTCTGTGATGGTTCTGCTGGAGCAATCACTCGGATACAAGGCCCTGGTGCTTGGCTACCTGATCCCCTTGCTGCTGTTGGTGGGAAGCATCCTGCTCATGTTACTGCTTACCGGGAATGAACCCCTTTCCGCCCTGACAGGTCTCGCGCTGATGGTCCCCTGGTATGCCTGGCTATACCGCTCAAGGCAACGGCTTCGCCGTACTTTCCACTTTCACATCCGGCCTGCATCCGGGCCTTCCGGCAAGAGGTAATGCCTGCCGGTCCTTCCTGTGGTTTCCCGGTACAAAATTTAGATGTTTTCTAAATAGTCCTGTATTTCCCTGAGACTCAATCGTGCTGATATGGGCTCGATGCACATATATTGCTATATATTTGATTGACAACTTTTTGGATCCGTTTAAAAAAGCCCTGTTTATTCTCTGGGATTGGATTTAGTTTCCTATTTTTGCCCATTGTTTATTGAGATATAACGCTGATTCTTAGCTGCGGCGTTTTTATTCAACCATTAACAAGCCATCATTGTGAGCGAGCTATTCAACCAGATCACGATTGTTTCCGTCGTTTCACTGGGGGCCATTGGCAGCCTGGCAGCCTTGGTGCTGTATTTCGTTGCCCAGCGGTTTAAGGTCATCGAAGACCCGCGGATCGATGCCGTTGCCGAGATCCTTCCCGGTGCCAATTGCGGGGGGTGCGGGCTGGCTGGCTGCCGTGCCCTGGCCGAAGCCATCGTCAGGAACCAGAGCCTCGACGGCATGAGCTGTCCCCCCGGTGGGGACGGGGTCATGCAGGAGATTGCCGCCCTTCTCGGACTGGAGGCCAGTGCTTCCGAGCCGATGATCGCCGTGCTGAGGTGCCACGGTACCCGGGAACATGCGCCCCCCAAGGTGCGGTACGAGGGACTGATGACTTGTTCCTTTGCGCACAGCCTGTTTGCAGGGGAGGGTGGCTGTCCTTTTGGCTGCCTGGGCTGTGGAGACTGTGTCCGGGCCTGCCAGTTTGATGCCATGTATATGGACACGGAAACCGGCCTGCCCGTCATCCTGGACGATGCCTGTGTGGCCTGTGGTGCTTGTGTGAAAGCCTGCCCGCGCAGCATCATCGAGATGCGCAGGAAGGGCAAAAAGGACCGCCGGATCTTCGTGTCCTGTATCAACCGGGAGAAAGGCGGGGTGGCCCGGAAAAACTGTGCCGTGGCCTGCATCGGATGCGGAAAGTGTGTCAAGGAATGCAAATTTGACGCCATCACCCTGGAGAACAACCTGGCGTATATCGATTACGGCAAATGCACCCTTTGTCGCAAGTGTGCTCCGGTATGTCCGACCAATGCCATCCATGAACTGAATTTTCCCCCGAAAAAGGACCGTTCCATGGCCGTGGCACAACCGTCGGAGGCCTGAAAGACCAATACATGCAGTGGTTGATTTAAATAGGAGATAAGCCTTGAAAACATTCAGACTGGGTGGTGTCCACCCACCCGAAAACAAGTTCACAGCAAACCAGCCCATTGAGGTCCTGCCCCTGCCGGAACTCATTGCCGTTCCCCTGGCCCAGCACCTGGGTGTGCCCGCCGTGCCCATGGTGGCCAAAGGAGACCAGGTGAAAACAGGGCAGTTGATTGCCCGGGGAGAGGCCTTCATATCTGCTCATGTGCATGCCCCGGCAACCGGCACGGTGACCAAAATCGATGAGATCACCGATTCCAGTGGCTACCGCAGAAAGTCCATTCTGATCAAGACAGAGGCGGACCAATGGGCCGATGGCATTGATACGGGTACGGAGCTGGTGTCAGATACCTCACACGAGCCGGAAACCATCGTGCAGAAAGTGCAGGAAATGGGGATCGTCGGATTGGGAGGGGCGACTTTTCCGTCCCACGTCAAACTGAAGGTGCCCAAGGGCAAAAAAGCTGAGTACCTCATAATCAACGGGGTTGAATGTGAACCATACCTGACGGCCGACCACCGCCTGATGCTTGAGAAATGTGATGAAATGATCGTGGGCATCCGGCTGCAGATGAAGGCCCTGGGGGTTTCACGGGCCATCATCGGGATTGAGAGCAACAAGCCGGACGCTATCGAGAAGGTGCGCCGGACCCTCGGCGGGGATTCAGCCATACAGGTGATTCCCCTGAAAGTGAAATACCCCCAGGGTGCCGAGAAACAACTCATCAAGGCGGTCATCAACAGGGAGGTGCCCTCGGGCCGGCTTCCCATAGAGGTGGGCTGTGTGGTGCATAATGTGGGTACCGCGTATGCCGTCTATGAGGCCGTGCAAAAAAATAAGCCGCTCATTGAACGGGTGGTGACCGTGGTGGGGCGGTCGCTCAGCAAGCCGTCCAATTTCCTGGTGCGGCTGGGGACCCCCGTGTCGGCCCTGATCGAGGCGGCTGGCGGCTTGCCCGGGGATACCGGGAAGATCATCAACGGCGGACCCATGATGGGCAAGGCCCTGAATGATCCCGGAACACCCGTCACCAAAGGGACAAGTGGTCTTCTGGTATTTACCGGGGCGGAAGCCGGGCGCAAGCCGGTGCAACATTGCATCCGCTGTGCCCGTTGCCTCAACGCCTGTCCCATGGGACTGGAACCTTATCTTCTGGCGCAGCTGGCCGACAAGCAAAGGGACGAAGATTGCGAGCAGGAGCGTATCATGGACTGCATGGAATGCGGTTCCTGCCAGTTCATCTGTCCCTCCGGACGACCCCTGCTGGACCAGATCCGGGTCGGCAAATCGCGTACCGGAAAAATGATTAGGGAAAGGGCCTCTTAAATTGATAAAAATGCAACCCATGAATTTACTAACCGTTTCGGGATCCCCCCATGTCCACACCGGGGAGTCTGTGAGCAAGATCATGTACGGGGTCATCTTTTCCCTGGTGCCCGCCATGCTGGTGTCCTTCTACTTTTTCGGACTGGCGGCCATTCTGGTGACCCTGACAGCGGTTGTGGCCTGCCTGGCCTTTGAGTACCTAATTCAGCGATACCTGATCCGGGGACCCCTGACCATCGGGGATGGGTCGGCGGTGGTGACGGGCGTCCTGCTAGCCTTCAATGTGCCCTCCAGCCTGCCGCTGTGGATGGTGGTCATCGGATCGGCCGTGGCCATCGGGATGGCCAAGATGACTTTCGGTGGATTGGGTAAGAACCCTTTCAATCCGGCCCTGGTCGGGCGGGTATTCCTGATGATCTCTTTCCCTGTGGAAATGACCTCCTGGCCCAAACCCACCGCGTTTTCGACCAGCCTGACCGACGTGGTGACGGGCCCCACCCCGCTGGACATCCTCAAAGGGGGACTGGCACGCGGAGAGCAGGTGCCGGAGATCATGGCCCGGGTGCCCGACTACGTCCAACTCCTGATGGGCAATATGGGCGGTTCCATCGGGGAAATTTCCGCCATCGCCCTGCTTCTTGGGGGGCTTTACATGCTTTTCCGCCGGATCATCACCTGGCACATCCCCGTGGCCTATCTGGGGTCCGTCATCGTGTTCTCGGGCATTTTCTGGCTGATCGATCCGACGCATTATGTGGACCCGGCATTTCACCTGGTGACGGGCGGGCTGATGCTCGGTGCCTTGTATATGGCCACCGATATGGTGACCAGCCCGATGTCCGCCCGGGGCATGATCGTCTTTGGTGTCGGATGCGGGGTGCTGACCATGGTGATCCGCCTGTTCGGGGCCTACCCCGAGGGGGTGTCATTCGCGATTTTGATCATGAATGCGTTTGTGCCGCTGATCAACCGCGGTTTCAAACCCAAGCGTTTTGGAGAGGAGGTGAACAATGGCTAAAAGAGAATCCACGTTCCTGAACATGGTCCTGACCCTGCTCATCGTCACGGCGGTGGCCTCATTTACCCTGGCCAGCGTGTACAACCTGACCAAGGAGCCCATCCTCAGGGCCCGGGAAGAAACCCGTCAGGCTGCCATCCGCCTGGTGGTGCCCGAATTTGACGAATTGGTCATGCGCCGTTTCATGCCGCCCACCGGCAGCGATTCCCTTGAGTTCAACCTGGTTTACAGGGGTGATGAACTGGTCGGGGTGGCCGTATCGACCTATACCGGCATGGGTTACAGTGGGAGGATCCGCGCCATGGTCGGTCTGGATCCCGAAGGCCGGATCATCGACGTGGTTCACCTGGAGCATGCCGAGACCCCGGGCCTGGGCGACAAGATAGACAAATCCAGGTCAGACTGGAGCGATCAGTTCCGGGACTTTGATCCCGGTGCCCGCGACCTCAGGGTGGTGTCCGATGGGGGAGAGGTGGATGCCATCACTGCAGCCACCATCACCTCCAGGGCCTATTGCGATGCCCTCAGCCGGGCTTACCAGACCTTCATTGCGAATAAAGAGTCCATCATCAACAGAGAGGGAAAGTGATATGAGTCAATGGAAAAATTTTTCAAAAGGATTTATCCGGGAGAACCCCGTATTCATTCTGCTGCTGGGCCTGTGCCCCGCTCTGGGGGTCACCTCTTCGGCCGTTAACGGTCTGGGCATGGGACTGGCCACCACGTTTGTCCTGGTGATGTCCAATATCGTGGTCAGCCTGATCAAGGACCTGATTCCCGCCAAGGTGCGGATTCCCTCTTTCATTGTGGTCATTGCTTCCTTTGTGACGATCGTGCACCTGGTCATGGAAGCCTATGTGCCTGCCCTCTTCGAGGCCCTCGGCCTGTTCATCCCCCTGATCGTCGTGAACTGCCTGGTCATGGGCCGTGCCGAGGCCTTTGCCAGCAAGAAGGACACGGGCAGCGCCATCATTGACGGTCTGGGCATGGGACTGGGATTTGCCCTGGCCCTGACGGTGCTGGGGGGCGTACGGGAGGTCCTGGGTTCGGGCTCCCTTTTCGGATTCCCGTTCATCGAGGGCGACGGCATGCTCGTGTTTGTCCTGGCACCCGGTGCCTTTATCGCCATGGGCTATTTGATTCCCCTGAATAATATGCTGAAGAAAAAAACCGAATAAAACCCCCGGACCATGGAATACATTCTCATCATCATCGGAGCGGTCTTTGTCAACAACATCGTGTTGGCCCAGTTCCTGGGGATATGCCCCTACATGGGGGTCTCCTCCAGGGTGTCCACCTCCATCGGGATGTCCGGTGCCGTCATGTTCGTCATGACCCTGGCAACCATTGTCACCTTTTTGATTTACAACTACATCCTGGTGCCTTTCAACATCACCTTCCTGCAGACCATCTCCTACATCCTGGTAATCTCTTCCCTGGTACAGATGGTGGAAATCATCCTCAAGAAGGTCAGCCCGGCGCTGTTTCAGGCCCTGGGGATCTTTCTTCCCCTGATCACCACGAATTGTGCCATCCTGGGGGTTACCCTGCTGGCTGTGCGGGAAGATTATGGCTTCAGCCTGATGGAAGGCATCGTGTTCGCCATTGCCAATGCCCTTGGTTTTGCGCTGACCATCATTCTTTTTGCCGGCATCCGTGAACATCTGGACCTGATGGACGTTCCTAAAGGGATGAGGGGTGCTCCCGCGGCCCTGGTGGTTGCCGGCATCCTCGCCCTGGCCTTCATGGGATTCGCCGGGCTTGTATAGGCTGGATGTTGGCTCTTGGCTAATTAGCCTTTGGCCAACAACCAACAGCCAACAACCAACAACCAACCCCCGTGCCCCTAGACACCATCATAGAACTCGACAACGTATCCATCTTTCAGAAAGACATCCTGGTCCTTTCCGGGGTGAGCCTGCACATGGAAAGGGGGGAGTTCTGTTACCTTATCGGACGGACAGGGACCGGGAAGAGCAGCCTGATGAAGGTGCTGTATGCCGACCTGCCCATGGTCGATGGATCCGGGCAGGTGGCCGGTTACCAGTTAAAGGGCATCAGGGAAAACCAGATCCCCTTTCTCCGCCGGAAAATCGGGATCGTATTCCAGGACTTCCAGTTGCTGACCGACCGCAGTGTGAAGGACAACCTGTTGTTCGTGATGAAGGCCACCGGCTGGCGTGACGGGATCGCCATGGAGGAACGCATGAACGAGGTGCTGGAAAAGGTCGGGCTGCAAACCAAAGGGTTCAAAATGCCGCACCAGCTCTCTGGCGGGGAGCAGCAGCGGGTGGTGGTGGCACGGGCCCTGGTCAATGACCCGGACATCATCCTGGCCGATGAGCCAACGGGCAACCTGGATCCTGAAACCAGTGAAGGCATTATGGAATTGCTGGTCGACATCAGCAAGGCCGGCCGGGCCGTCCTGATGGCCACCCATGACTACAGCCTTTTCCAGAAGTTCCCCGCCCGGATTTTCCGGTGTGAGGCCGGCAGGGTCATTGAAGAGCCTGCGGATAAAACCTCCTGACCCGTGCCCCGGCCTTCCAACGGGCCGTTTTTCATCTTTCCAGAAACCGCCCGTAAATAGTACGTACCACGTCCTCCTCCCGCTCCCAGCAGAGCACCTTGGCTGCCTCCAGGCAATTGTGCCTGTAGCGCTGCAACTTGTCCTGGTCATCCAGCATTTCCTTAAGAGCGAGGGCGATGGCTGCAGGGGCCACTTCCTCCACCACCCGGCCCACCCCGTAATCGGTTACCGTCCGGGCCACTTCGGGCAGATTGCTGGCGAGGACCGGTACCCCGGCCATGATGTAGTCAAAGACCTTGTTCGGGAGGCTGTAGCGGTAGTTGATGCTCCTGTCCTTATCGAGCGACACCCCGATGTCTGCCAGGGCGGTGTGTTCCATCATCTGTTCGTAAGGCATGCGCGGGAAAAAGCGCAGCTTCTCGCCGAGTCCCCCCTTCGCCGCCAGGGACTTGAGGCCATCCAGGGCATTGCCGTCCCCGATGATCCAAAGCTGTGTCCGCTCCAGCCCGAATTGTGGCTGCATGGCCAGGATCAGCTCCTCTCCTCCGCGTTCCACGTTGATGCCGGCACCCTGCAGGATGATGATCCGGGTTTGTTCCCCCACCCCCAATCCGGCACGCGTCACGATGCCCCCGGAGGTGAAACGGGGGGGGAGGTTCCTGACCACATGCAGGGGCCTGCCGTATTCCTCTTCGTAAAGGCGGGCGATGGACCTGTTGACGGTAATGATGGTGTTTTGCCGCGGGAACAGCCGGTTCTCGAAAAACTTCCAGACCCTGTACACCCGGGGCCGGTCCATGACTTCCGGGGTGCCGGTAAAGTATTCGTGGGTATCGTAAACCAGCTCCTTTCGTCGGATGCGGCTGGCCAGGTGGGCCGCAGGCAGGGTGTCCAGATCGTTCGCCACAAGCAGTTCGTACCGGGCAAACAGCAGGTGGAGGAACAAGCGGATGTTGTACTCGGCATAAAAGAAAAAGCCCTTACGGAAAAACATGGGCATGCGCCGGATGCGGGCATAGGAAGGATTGAAGGGGGGGCTGTTCCTGCGTCTGATCCCGGCGATGACCGGGGAGAATCCCATGGAATGCAGGGTGCGTGCCATCTTATTGACGCGCTGGTCGGTGTACACATCATTGGTAATGGTGAACAGAACCTTTATCATCCTCCGGTTTTTTTAGCCTCTGGCACTTGGGTAATGGGCCAAAGTCCAACAACCAACAACCAACAACCAACCGCCTATACCTTCACACGAGGCGCTTTCTTTTCGTTCTTTCCATAACGGGAAATGCGGATGTTGAAGTATGCAAAGGTGATGGTCATGAACGGGCTGATGATGTTGAAGAAGCAATAAGGCAGGAAGGTCAGGGTGGGCACCCCCAGAACGGTCGCCTGGGTGGCTCCGCAGGTGTTCCACGGCACCAGAACGGAGGTCACCGTGCCGCTGTCCTCCAGGGTGCGGCTCAGGACCTGTGGCTTGAGGCCCCTTTCGCGGTACGTTTCGGCAAACATCCTTCCCGGGACCACGATGCTGAGGTACTGATCACTGGCGGTGATGTTGAAAAAGATACACGTGCCGGCGGTGGAGGCGATCAATGAGCCGGTGTTGTGTGCCAGCCGGATCACGGATTCGGTGATGCGATGCAGCAGCCCGCTGGATTCCATGATGCCCCCGAAGATCATGGCGCAGATGATCAGCCAGACGGTGTTGAGCATGCCGCGCATGCCACCGGTTTCCAACAGGCTGTTGACCATGGCATTGTCGGTGGTCACGCTGATGTCGGTATACATGGCCTTCATGATGGAGACATAGGCCGCCACATGGAAGCGGTCGTCCATGCCGCTGACCTGTTCGATAATCTGCGGCTGGAATATGATGGCACAGAATGCGCCGGCCAGGGTCCCTGTCAACAAGGCTGGAAGGGCCGGTACCTTGCGGACAATCAGGGTGATGACCAGGGCCGGCACCAGGAACAGCCAGGGCGTGATCCTGAAGGTGCCGTCAATGGCCCCCAGCACCGGGGCAATGTCATCCAGGGCCCCGTCCTGGGAGCGACTCAGCCCCATGATCAGGAAAATAATCAGGGTAATGGAAATCGAAGGCACGGTGGTCCAGGCCATGTAACGTATGTGGGTAAACAGGTCGGTCCCGGCCATGGCCGGTGCCAGGTTGGTGGTATCCGAGAGGGGGGACATCTTGTCTCCGAAATAGGCGCCCGAGATGATGGCCCCGCCAATCAGCCCGTCCGGAAGCCCCAATGCACGTCCGATACCCAGCAGTGCCACCCCGATGGTGGCCACTGTCGACCAGCTGCTTCCCGTGGCCAGGGACACGATGGCACTGACCGTACAGGCTGCCACCAGAAAGATGGTGGGATTGAGAATCTGCAGGCCGTAATAGATCATGGACGGCACGATGCCACTTAATAGCCAGGTGCCTGCCAGGGAGCCGATCAGCAACAGGATCAGGATGGCGGACATGGCCGATCCGATGCTCTTCACGATGCCCTTGTGAAGATGCTCCCACGGGATGCCCAGGCTCATGGCCACAATGGCCGCCACGGAGGCAGACAGCACCAGGACGATCTGGTTGGAGCCCGATAGGGAGTCGTCCCCGAAAATAAATACATTGATGGAAATCAGGGCGGTGAGGAAAATCACCGGGATCAGGGCTACAATCAGTTTAGGCCGCCGTTTTGCCATGGGGGTCGCTGTAGTGCTGGATGGATATGAAAAACGGGTAAAGTAACGGCATTTTTTTTACATGGCCAAAAGCCCGTGGAAATTGTTGGGCCCCGGGTTCGCCTCAGGATGTTTCCCCATCATCCCTGCCGGCATGCTTTAGGGTGTGCCGGAAATAGCCTTCCATCTGCTCCTCACTGGCCAGGGGCTGCTGTATGGCTTCAGCCACAATGGAAAGGTATTGGCCCGGGCTGCAAGCCCCTTTAAGATGGGCAAACAACGGCCCGCCTTCCTGGAACATGCCGGAGAGATAGTACCAGATGGCCTTCAGGTATCCCAGGCGTTTCCCCTGGTGGGGGATAACCGCCGTGACGCCATCGAACAATTCCTGGAGAAAGTCTTGCAGCCGGGCTCGTTTCTCTGTCTCAGAAAGGGACCTCCCCCTGATCTCAAGGGCCAGGAAAGGGTTGATCAGGGCCCCCCGCCCAGGCATCCATGACCGGATTTGAGGGAAACGCCTTTGGAGTTCCCTGTACTTGCTGCTGTGGTAGAGGTCGCCGTTGTAGGTAAGGGGGATTCTGGAATGCGACAGGCAGGCTGCAAACCCTTGCAGGTTCACTTCCCCTTTGTACACCTGAGTTCCGATCCTTGGATGGATCGTCAGCTCGCGCAAAGGGTAGTCGTTGAATACCTTGATCGCCCGGAAAATTTCTTCCGGGTTGTGGTAGCCCAGACGGGTTTTAACAGACAACCCCAGGGGTAGGTCCCGGAATACCTCATCCAGGATGGCGCGAAGCCTGTCCGGTTCCCTCAGCATGCCACAACCTCTGCCTTTGCCGGCAATCCTTTGGAACGGGCACCCCAGGTTCCAGTTGAGGTGATCGAAACCGTACTCTTCCAGCACCCTGGCAAAAAGAATAATTTCTTTGGCCGAGCCGGAAAGGATCTGGGGGATGGTGAGGCATTGATTTCCATCCGGCGGGACCAGGTCTGCCAGCTTGGAGGGGCTTATGCGCGTGATGCCGGTGCCTGAAACAAAAGGGGCCAGCATCTCATCAAATCCACCAATATGCCTGGCCAGGGCGTTGCGGTAAATCCGGGTGGTGATTCCCCTGAAAGGGGCCAAAACCAGCCTGACCGCCCCCGGGGCGACAGGCTCTCCCGCCATTCCCTGCCCCGTGAAAGGCAGGGAATGCAGGGAAGGACTATGGCAGCAGCGCCTGGGCAATGGCCGAAGAAAAGTCGTTCAGGTCGGAGGGAACCCTTGAGGTGATCAGGTTGCCGTCGATGACCAGGGATTGGTCCAGATAGGTCACTCCTGCTGCTTCCAGCTCTTCCCTGATGCCGTCCACCCCGGTGGATGTTCTTCCCGTAAGCACACCGGCGGTAATCAGCACCTGCGGTCCGTGACAAATGGCGGCTGTGGGCTTGCCTGAATTGAAGAAGTCCCTCACAAAGGCCACGGTGGGCTCATGCAAACGCAGCCTCGAAGGGGCATGTCCGCCGGGAAGCACCAGGGCATCAAAATCCCCCACGCTGAGGCCGGCAACGGCCCGCTCGATGCGGATCGTGAAATCACTGTTGTAGGCTTTAACGACACCTGTCTCGGGACCGATGACCGTGACCTCCATCCCCTTATTGGTAAGGTATCCAAGGGGCAGGTAGGCTTCCCCGTCGTGAAATCCTTCTCCGACCAGGATGGCCACCCTCAAAGGGGTTTCCCCCGTTTTTCTTTCCGGGCTGGCACATGAGCTGAACAGCCAGGCGGCTCCGATGCCCACGATGGAGCAGGTAACAAGATTTCTTACTTTCATCTTTTTGTTTTTTTTGGTTGACCGGATGCTTCTCTTGGATCAGGCCAGGTTGCCTGAAAGCCATCCCATGGTGCAATCCTGAAGGTAAAGGTACGAAAAACGCCCCCTTTGTGCAAATCCAGGCCGCAGGCCGGGTCGTTTTGTCGAAAGGATACGTATCTTTGATGACCGGTTCCGTTTGCAAACCGGTCCTATTGCTGAGCAGGTCCATGTCATTGTCCGATTTTTTCATTCCGGGATCCGGGAAGGTGCTCCGGCAATTTTTCTTGCTGGGGTTGGTCCTGGCAGCCCCGGACGCCCTTTCCCAGACCCTTCACCCTGAGTACCTTTGTCGTGCTGCCGCCCCCGGTATGGTGGTCATCGAGACCCCCGGGGGGGAAGGCCCCGGCTTTCTGGTCAATCCGGAAGGGTTTGTGTTGACCAACCACCATGTGATTACCGGAAATTTCGTTTCGGATATCCTGGTCCGTTTTCCCGACAACACCGTATTCCCTGTCCTGCGCATCGTCGATGTGGTCAGCCAGTTGCGGGAGGATCTTGCCCTGTTGCAGATTCAGGCCCAACCCGGCAGACAGGTGCTTCCCCTGTTGCCTGCCGGCGACCCGGGTCCCGGAAGCACGGTCGGCGTTCCCCAGTTCCCGGCCGACGATTGGGAGGCTTGCCTGGTGACGGGCCCTGTTTTCCCTGTTTCAAACGGCAGGGGGCCATTGCCCGATTTCCTGATGCAGGTTTCGTTTCCCGCCATGCAGGGGGCCACGGCCGGTCCTGTTGTGAACCGCAACGGACAGGTGGCAGGGATGCTGGTGGGCAGCTTTGCGGCCCACAGGATGGATGGCACATGGTTTGCCCTGAGACCCGGCAGCATCCGTTCTTTCCTGCGCGCCAACGAGGTGGGCTTCCAAACAGGGAAGCTGATCCCTGATGAGGAGCTTTTTTTCCTGGAGAACCTCTCTGAAATGGAAGCCATTGCCTGGATAGAGGCCCGGATGTACCAGGAAGGGGAAAGAAGGAGGCAGGACAGCCTGGACAGGGCGTTGGCACAGGAAAGACGGCTGGAAGAATTGCGCTGGGAGGTCCGCCGTCAGGAGTCACAGAGGCGTGCGGACAGCCTGCGGGAAGAGGGGCGCAGGGCCCGCGAGGCGGAGTGGCGGGCGCAGGAGGAAGCCCGGCGGCTCCGGGAAGGGTCGCGTCAGGCCAGAGGGCCTTCGCCGGAGAAAGGCCCGCGCCCCGCCAGGCTGGGTCTGAGACCCGGGCTGGGGGGCCAGTTTCATCAGAGCGACCTGTCAAGGCTGGTTGAAGGGTTCGACTCCGGAGGGATAAGGCCTTTTGCCCAGGCCATGGTGGTCTACCGTTTTCGTGTAAAAGAACCCGGACCCCGTGAAAGGGGCAGTGCCGCCGGCCTGTTCGGGCAGGTCGGGACGTTGTCATCCCGTGGCGCCGTGCAACTGGCCCGCCAAAACGATCTGCCGGATGTGGCCGGGGCTGATTACCATCCCTACTGGGAAGTGGAGGCCGGGATCCTGGTCAGGGAGTGGCTGCGCCTCAGCGGGGGACGCGGTCGGCAGTATTTCGGATCCGGGGAGGAGGCCTTCAGCCGGTATTATCATAGCGCGACCGTGGGACTGTTGGTCCGTGCCGGGCGTGTGGAGTTTGACCTTTCGGGGACCGGATTTTTCGGGGGACTATACCGGCAGCCGGCCGCCCGTGTAAACCTGGGCCTGAACCTTTACCTGAAAACCGCACGCTGGTAGGAGGCCTGCCAAAGCCCCCCGGTCAGCCTAGAGGGCCGACCCGGCCAATACCAGGGCCACGATGCTGACCAGTTTCAGCAATATATTGAGGGAGGGTCCGGAGGTGTCCTTGAGGGGGTCCCCGACCGTGTCGCCCACCACCGCTGCCTTGTGGGCCTCCGACCCTTTCCCGTAGTGCTTGCCGTTGTGGGTGATGCCCTGCTCTATGAGTTTCTTGGCGTTGTCCCAGGAACCCCCGGCATTGGACTGGAAGATCGCCAGCAGCACCCCTGATACGGTGACTCCGGCAAGCAGCCCGCCCAGGGCCTCCGCCCCGAGGGTCAATCCGACGATCACGGGAATGGCCACGGCGATGATCCCCGGGAGGATCATTTCCCTGAGTGCTGCCCGGGTCGAGATGGTCACGCAGGTGTCGTACTCCGGACTCCCCTCCGCCTCGTCCAGGACCTGAACGTCCTTGTCGCTCCAGGTGCTCTTGTGGGTGCCCTGCTCGTAGTTCTTCTTCATGACAGCCAGGGCCTTTTTGAGGGGTTCAATCGTGTTGAACTGCCGCCTGACCTCTTCGATCATGGACTGAGCGGCGTCGCTTACGGCCTTGATGGTCAGGGCCGAGAAGACATAAGGCATCAGGGCCCCGATGAACACCGCCGCAATCACCACCGGCATGGATACATCGATGGAGGTGATCTCGGCGGCCGTCATATAGGCCCCGAACAATGCCAGGGCGGTCAGGGCGGCCGACCCGATGGCGAAGCCTTTGCCGATGGCCGCAGTGGTATTGCCCACGGCATCCAGTTTGTCGGTACGGTCCCGCACTTCCGGGGGCAGTTCAGCCATCTCGGCGATGCCGCCGGCATTGTCCGATATGGGGCCATAAGCATCCACCGACAATTGGATCCCAAGATTGGACAGCATGCCCACCGCCGCGATGGCAATGCCGTACAGGCCGCTGAGATGAAATACCAGCACGATGGTGACGGCGATGGTCAGGATGGGAATGATGGTGGACAGCATCCCGATCCCCAGTCCGCTGATGATGTTGGTGGCCGAACCGGAGGTGGACTGTTTGGCAATGATGCGAACCGGAAAATAGGTCAGCCCGGTAAAAAACTCTGTGGAGTATCCGATCACCAGTCCGGCGATCAGGCCGATCAGCGACGAAAGGAAGATGTTGAAACCACTGATCTCACGAACGATCCCACCGTAAAGGGTGTCGGTAAAGGTAATGGAGGTTGGGAACACGAAGGAGATGACCAGGTAGGAAAGCCCCACCATGAGGGCGGCCGAGACCAGCTGGCCGATGTTGAGCGCATGCTGGGGGTTGCCGCCTTCTTTGACGCGAATGAAGAAGGTCCCCACGATGGAGGAGAAGATCCCGGCCACCGCCAGGAACATGGGGAGTACCACCGGGGATAGTCCGTTGAATGCATCTGAATAGGTGGCCGTCAAAAAGGTGGCTCCCAGGACCATGGCAGCGATGATGGAGCCCACATAGGATTCAAACAGGTCGGCTCCCATGCCGGCCACATCCCCCACGTTGTCGCCCACATTGTCGGCCACCGTGGCCGGATTCAGCGGATGGTCCTCCGGGATGCCCGATTCCACCTTGCCGACCAGGTCTGCCCCCACATCGGCCGCCTTGGTGAAAATGCCTCCGCCGACGCGGCTGAACAGGGCGATCGAGGATGCCCCGAAAGAGAATCCCGTCACCACCGTCAGCACCTTGTTGACACTGTCAAAGCTTCCGGTCCCGAAAACCTGCCCGTACACAATGAACAGTACGCTCAGGCCGAGAATGCCCAGTCCGACGACAGACAATCCCATCACACTGCCCCCGGTAAAGGCGACCTTGAGGGCCTGGTTCAGCCCGCTGCGTGCTGCATGGGTGGTGCGGACGTTGGCCCTTGTGGCGATGCGCAGCCCGATGAATCCGGCCAGCCCGGAACTTACCGCCCCCATGACAAAGGAAACAGCCACCAGGGGGGAGGAGTGCTCCGTTCCGGTGGCTGCTGCCAGCAAGACGGCGATGGACAAAACGAAAATGGCCAGGATCCTGTATTCTGCCTTGATGAATGCCATGGCGCCATCGGAAATATAGCCGGCAATTCGCTGCATTTTTTCGGTACCCTGGTCTTGTTTTCGAATCCACTGGGCCCGCAGGGCCGTAAATACCAGGGCAATGACTCCGGCCAAAGGGACCAGGATGAGGGTCAGGTTGTTCATGCGGAGGTGTTTTTGGAAGATGGTTGGGACATTGTTGCCATCGGGATGAAGGGGAGACAAAACCCCATTATTGTGCTTTGATGAGGTGGTTTACCCGCATCAAACGAATATTTTTTGTCTTTTTTTGAAAAGGTTTGTTGAGGAAACAACCCTGCCGCGGAAAGGTTCAGTATGAAAAACAAATAGTTTACCTGGATTTTTAAAATACCGTTCCCCGGATTTGCCCAAATGGATTGACGGACGTACTTTTGGAGAAACTGCTTCGCCATGAGGAAGGAATCGGACTGGCTGGGAGAGGTGGCATTGCCGGAGGATGCCCTGTTTGGCATCCATGCCTGGAGGGCACGGCAGAACTTTCCCGGCGAAACGCTTTGCCACAAGGAATGGTACCAGGCCATTGGCCAGGTCAAGCTGGCCTGTTACCAGACTGTGCTGTCATTCCTTGCAGAAGCCAGGGAACAGTTTCCGGACCGTCCCTTGCCGGAGTCCCTGCCCGATGTCAAGGTCCTGGAGTCCCTGTGCCGGGCAGCGGAGGCGGTCGCGGAGGGCAGGCATTATGACCAGCTGATTGTGCCGGCAAGGCAGGGCGGGGCCGGTACCTCCCTGAACATGAATGTGAACGAGATTCTGAGCAATCTGGCTATTCTGGGGCTTGGAGGGCAGCCCGGAGATTATGAATTGGTGGATCCTTTCCACCATGCCAATGTGTTCCAGAGTACCAACGACGTGATTCCCACGGCACTGAAGGTGGCCGCCGCCGGATTGCTGGGCCGGCTGGAGGAGTCGGTCAACCGCCTGCGGCAAGGCATGGAAGCCCTCGAATCCAACCACCGCCATACCCTCCGCATGGGGAGTACCGAGATGCAGCGGGCGGTGCCTTCTTCCTTCGGCCTGTTGTTCGGGGCTTACAACGAAATGCTGTCGCGCGACTGGTGGAGGTTGTCCCGGTGTTTGGAAAGACTGAAGCTGGTGAACCTGGGAGGCGGGGCCGCCGGAACCGGGCTGGCCGTGCCGCGGTATTTCATCATGGAGGTGCTGCCCCGCTTACAACGGCTCACTGGCTTGCCCCTCACGCGCAGCGAAAACCTGGCCGATGCCACCCAAAACCTGGACAGCCTCGTGGAGGTACATGCCATGCTCAAGGCCCTGGCGGTCAATCTGGAAAAAATGTCGGGCGATCTGAGGCTCCTGGGTTCCGATATCCCCGGCCGGCCGGAACTTGGCCTGCCCGCGGTGCAGACGGGCAGCAGCATCATGCCGGGCAAGATCAACCCGGTCATTCCGGAATTTGTGATCGGCCAGGCCCATCAGGTTTATGCCAATGATATGCTGGTGGGGCAGCTGGCCGGTCAGGGCAGCCTGGACCTGAATCCCTATCTTCCTGTAATCGGTCATGCCTTTCTGGATAGCATCAAATGGCTGCGGGATGCCTGCGACAGCCTGTCCACATTTTTGATCCCGGGCCTGCAGGTGCACGGGCAGGTATCGGAGAAAGTCCTCCTGAACAGTCCGACCATCACCACGGCCCTGATTCCCCATATCGGCTACCGGGGGGCCGCCCGCATGGCCCGGGAGATGCACGAGGGGGGGATGGACGTGTTCGGGGCCAATGCCCGGCTCGGACTGATGCCTGAGGAAAAACTCCGGGAATGCCTGCGCCCGGAAAACCTTCTCCGACTCGGCTATTCCCTCCGGGACCTTTAAGGGGATTTATTGTCGGACAGGTACAGAATTATCCGATGAAACTTGGTTTAAATCAAAATCTGACTATATTTGTGCGGACCGCATGGAACGGGCCGCCTGGCATCTCCCCCGATGGTCCCCAGCAACTCATTGTTTAACTGTCCAAATCCCTTCCTATGAATGTTTTCCGTCTGAGAAAAGGCTTCGTCCTTTTCCTTTCCCTGCTGTTGGCCGGCAGTCTTCAGGCCAGGCAGCCCATTACCTATTTCCTGCCGGATATTGTCTACGATCCGGACATCCCGACCCCGGAGGCCTTTTTCGGTCACCAGGTTGGTGAATGGCACCTGGGACATGCACAGCTGGTCCGTTACATGGAGGTGTTGGCGGAAAAATCCGACCGTGTCACATTGTACGAGTATGCCCGCACGCATGAGAACCGCCCGCTGGTGCATATGGTGATTACCTCGTCCGAAAACCAGTCCAGGATTGAGGACATCCGTTTGCAGCACCTGGCATTGACCGATCCCTCCGTGTCCGGTCAGATGGACGTGACAGGAATGCCGGTGGTGGTCAGGCTGGGATACGGGGTTCACGGAAACGAACCCAGCTCGCATAACGCCGCCCCACTGGTGGCCTATTACCTTGCCGCAGGTCAGGGTCCGGAAGTGGAAAAGATCCTGCGGGAGGCCGTCGTGATCCTGGATCCTTCCCTGAACCCGGACGGTCAGGACCGTTTTGCCAGCTGGGTCAACCGGCACAAGGGGATGACTCCCAATCCGGATCCCGCCAACCGTGAATTCCGTGATGTATGGCCGGGCTCCCGGACCAACCACTACTGGTTTGATTTGAATCGTGACTGGCTGCCTTTGGTGCATCCTGAGAGTGAAGGAAGGGTACGGGATTACCACCGGTGGAAACCCAATGTGAACACCGACCACCATGAATTCGGAGCCAATGCCAGCTTTTATTTTCAACCAGGGATGCCGGGAAGAACCAACCACCTGACGCCCCGGCAGACAGATGAGCTGACCATGGAAATTGCCCGCTATCACGGGGAGGCCTTCGACCGGGTCGGGCAATTGTATTATACCGAGGATGATTTTGATGATTTCTATTATGGCAAAGGCTCCTCTTATCCCGATGCCAACGGCAGCATCGGCATCCTGTTTGAACAGGCCGGTCTGAACGGGCATCTCCGCGAGACCGACCATGGCACGATCCATTTTGCCTACACCATCCGCAACCAGGTCATCGTGTCCTTGTCCACCCTGGAGGCTGCTTACCACATGCGCGACAAGCTGCTGGGGCACCTGAGGTGGTTTTACGCCTCGGCCATGGATGAGGCTGCTTCCCATCCTGTAAAGGCCTATGTGTTCGGGGACAACCATGACCGCTCCAAGAACCGGCATTTTCTGCAATTGTTGATGAACCACCAGTTGGAAGTCTACGAACTGGCCTCCGGATTCAACCAGGGGGAGGACCGTTTTGTGCCGGGTTCGGCATGGGTCGTCCCTTTAAGACAGCCCCAATTCCGGCTGGTCCGGTCCCTGTTCGAAACCGTTCTGGAATTTGAGGACAGCCTGTTTTATGATGTGTCCACCTGGACCAAGCCCCTGGCATTCAATATGCCGTATGCGGAGGTGATGCAGCCGCGCCAGCTTGAAACCCTGATGGGAAGCCGGTTGGAACAGCTCCCTGAGGCCCGGGGTCGTGTCATCGGAGGCGGGGCAGCCTATGCCTACATCCTTCCCTGGGACGACTTCTATGCTCCCAGGGCGCTCCATTACCTGCAAAGGCACGGGGTGCGCACCCGCGTCGCCACAGCCCCTTTCGCTTCTTTGACCGGGCAGGGGGAAGTGTCGTTCACCCAGGGCAGCATCCTGGTGCCTGTTCATTACCAGGAAATCGATGAAGCGGGTCTGTATGCGCTGGTGCAGGAAGCCGCCCGGGACTCCGGGGTGGATTTCCATGCAACGGACAGCGGTTGGGTGCAAGACGGCATCTTCCCCGGCAGCAGTTCGTTCACCACCCTGCAGCCGCCAAGCGTGCTGCTTTTGGTTGGCCAGGGTGCCAACAGCCGGGAGGCCGGGGAGGTCTGGCACCTGCTGGATGTGCGCTTTGGCATGCCGGTCACCATGGTGGAGACGGAGCGGCTCGGCTCGGTGGACTTGTCGCGGTACACCACCCTGATCATGGTCAGCGGTTCCTATGGCGATATCGGGGAGCCGGTCAGGCAGGCGGTCGACCGCTGGCTGCGTGGTGGGGGAACCCTCATTGCCCTGGGGTCGGCAAACAACTGGCTGGTTCGTCACGACTTTGCCAAGATTGAATTTATGCCCACCCCCGCATTGGAAGAACCGGAGTTTCTTCCCTACAACCTGCGTTCCCGTCATTACGGGGCACGCCGGATTCCGGGAGGCATCTTCCGGGCCAGGATAGACCGGACGCATCCGCTGGGATACGGCTACCATCGCGACCTGCTGCCCGTCTATGTGTCCGGAAACACCTCGGCAAAACCGGATGCCAGCCCGTTCAACAACCCCCTGATGTTTGAGAAGGAATCCCTGATGAGCGGGTACATTTTCGAACCTTACCTGGACGTGATCAACGGATCGGCCGGGGTGATTACCAGCTCCCGGGGAAGGGGACAGGTGATATCCATCATGGACAATCCCAACTTCCGGGGTTTCTGGTTCGGGACGAACCGTTTGTTCATGAATGCCATCTTCTTTGGGAACACGATCAGATGATAAACCACGCCAGCACAAGGGCCGTGAGAAGCCCCAGGTAAGCCGCCCAGTAATATTTGGGCCGTGCCGGGTTGCGCCCGAACAGGCGGATGGTCACCTGGTAGATCCAGGACCGGTTTTTGGATACGAAGGCATAGAAACGGTCCGACAGGAAGCGGAAGATCCCGATCCTGCGGTACAGGGGCATCACCCAACGCCATGTATCCCCGTAGCGGTGCAGGGCCTGGAAGACAGCAGCCGGACCTGTGTGGATGCTCCCGTCCAGGTCAATGAAACGGATGGCCTGGCGGAAGTACTTCAGGTCCACATCGGGAAAGTCCTGGTGGGATTCCTGGAAGGGCCGGTAAAGGACACGGTCGCCGGTCATTTTCTTCCATTTGATGACCCAGTAATGACAAAACCCGCAATTTCCGTCCCAGGCCATCAGTGGCTTGCCGGCGGGGGGGTGGTTGGTTCGTTCGAGTTTCTTGAACATGGGACAATCATCAATTGGGCGGTGCCCCTTCTGTAGGGCATGGCGTATATACAAATATATTAATTTTAGCAGACAAATAAAAGGGGAAATAACAAGGCTCCCGGACATCAGGTCCGGGAGCCTTTCTCCTTAGTCCAGGCTGGGGACACCGGGCAGGTGTGATCCTGCAGGATTCCCCGGAGCTTTTTGGTTTAAAGGGCCGGAACGATCACCTTGTTGATGACGTGGATCACCCCGTTCGTGGCCTGAATGTCCGTGGCAATAATCCCGGCTTCGCGTCCTTCACCGTCGGTGATCCCGGGGATGGTGACATCGATGGTGAACGTTTCCCCGCCAATGGTGGTGACCTCCAGGGGCCCTGCGGGCAGGTCGGTGGAGAATACACGTCCGCTGACCACGTGGTACTTAAGCACCCTGTCCAGCAATTCGGCCGGGATGTCTCCGAGCCCGTTCCATCCGAATTCACCCAACAGGCTGACGAAGGCATCGTTGGTGGGCGCAAACACGGTGAAGGGTCCGCCAGTGGCCAGGGTCTCGGCCAGGCCGGCTGCCAGCACGGCGTCCACCAGGATGGAGAATTCCTCGTTGTCCAGGGCAATTTCCACAATGTTCTGGGTGGGTGGGAACAATACCTGATCGATGGCGTGGATCACGCCGTTGCGTGCTTTGATGTCGGCGATGATGACGTTGGCATCGTTGACTTTCACCCCACCGTCAATCATGATGTTCACGGCCGCTCCGTTGAGGGTGGGAACGTAGCCGTTGCTGAGTTGGTTCGAATAAACCATGCCGGCCACCACATGGTACAGCAGGATTTCCTTCAGGTTGGGCACGGAAGCAATGTTGCGCTGGTTCAGACCAAGGGCGGCAAAGGCCTCATCGGTGGGCGCGAAGACCGTAAGTTGCTCGCGTGACACCACGCCGGCCAGGCCGGTGCGGGCCAGGGCCACGTTCAGGGTGGCGAAGCTTGGCCTGGGGCTGCGGCCTGACTTTTCAAATTCGGGGTAGTCATTGACGGGAGTGGTGGTGTCGTAAGCGCCCAGCACGTCCATGATCGTGCCGCTGTTGGTTTCTGCCATTTCCGGCATCACAAGGTCTTCCTTCTCGCTGCAGCTTACGGCAAACAGGCCGATGGCCAGGATCAGGGCAAAACGGGTGGCGTTTTTGAAGGTTTTGATGGTTTTCATTTTACACAGGTTTTTGGTTTGTAATGAGCATTTGGAATTTGGTTTTCGGAAGCATAAACGCCATCAGTTGTAAAATGTTTAAGAAAAAAGAAAAAAAATTAAACAAAAAATTATTTACATGGTGTTTTATGCACCCGATTCCCGATTAAATCCTATATTGACAGCCTGTTTCAGGCGGTGATCCCATGCCCGCCTGCGAGAAAAAAAATGTTGTCGGATCAATCCATTGACTCATGAATGCAACTCTAAAAAACTTATGGCCGGCTGTCATTCCGGCCTCCGAATCTCCCGGGAAGGGACGTCCGTGGCTTGCAGGAGCAATTCCTTTGTGCCTTGCACTGTGTTTATTGAGTGTCCCCTTGTGTGTGCAGTCCCAGGCCGTCCGCCTGCCCCCCGACACCGTGGTAGTGACCACACACCAGACCACCATCAAGGGGGAGCGGATCCAATACGAAGCCACCACCGGGACCCAGCCTGTCTGGAATGAAAAAGGGGAGCCTGTGGCGGCCGTTCATTATACCTATTATGAGCGCCAGGGAGTCGCCGACCGGGCGTCAAGGCCCCTGATGGTCTCATTCAATGGCGGGCCCGGTTCGGGTTCGGTGTGGATGCACCTGGCCTATACGGGCCCCTATGTGCTGCGAATCGATGACGAAGGGTATCCACTACAACCCTACGGGGTCAGCCAGAATCCCTATTCCGTTCTGGACGTGGCCGACATCGTTTACGTGAACCCGGTCAATACGGGGTATTCCCGTTTGATTGATGAGGGGGCGGACCGTTCAGACTTCTTTGGAGTAAATGCAGATATTCGCTACCTGGCAAGCTGGATCAATACCTTTGTGACCCGGCAGAACCGCTGGGCTTCGCCCAAATACCTGATCGGGGAGAGTTATGGAACCACCCGGGTGTCCGGCCTGGCACTGGAACTGCAAAATGCCCACTGGATGTACCTCAACGGGGTCATCCTGGTCTCGCCCACCGGGCTGGGTATTTCAAGGGATGGCCCGGTGGGGGTGGCCAACCGCCTGCCCTATTTCGCAGCCGCCGCCTGGTATCACAAGGCCCTGCCTGCTGCCTTGCAGGAGAAAGACCTGATGGAGGTCCTGGAGGAAGCGGAGAACTTTGCCATCGATGAGTTGCTGCCCGCCCTGGCAAGAGGGGGCTTCCTGGAGCCGGAGAGGCGGCGGGAAATGGCCCGCCGCATGGCCTGGTATTCGGGGCTGGCCGAGGAAACCATTCTGATGCACAACCTGGACGTGAGTACGGCCAATTTCTGGAAGTACCTGCTTCAGGACGAGGGATATACCGTCGGCAGGCTGGATTCACGCTACCTGGGCATCGACCGCATGGAAGCCGGGATGGGGCCGGACTACAGTGCAGAACTGACTTCCTGGCTGCATTCCTTCACACCGGCCATCAACCATTACTTCAGAAACATCCTGGGGTTTGAAACCGATGTAAAATACAATATGTTCGGGCCGGTCAGGCCGTGGGATTCCTCGGGCGACCGTACGGGGGAGAACCTGCGCCAGGCCATGGCACAGAATCCATACCTTCAGGTGATGATTCAATCAGGTTATTATGACGGGGCCACCACCTATTTCAATGCCAAGTACACCCTGTGGCATCTGGATCCCTCCGGCCGGCTGAAGGACCGCCTGCGATACGAGGCCTACCGCAGCGGCCACATGATGTATCTGAGGCGGGAGGACCTGGAGGCTTCCAATGAACACATCCGGGAGTTTATCAGGCAAAGCCTTCCGGGACCCGGGGTGCCCGCCCGGTATGACAGGCGGGAGTAAACCGGCTAATCAACGGGCTCGCCGGGCTGACGCCACCGGACATCGTAATACCCCGGCCTTTCATCTACCGCGCGGCGTAGAAATTCCTGGGGATAGCCCAGTACCCCGGGCCAGGGAGTAAGGGATTCCGTCTCACGGATGTAGCCGTCATTGTATTTGACGAACAGTTTCTGCCCGAGTTGACGCCAGGCCTCGACGGTGTTTTCGGCGAAGTTCAGGCTGAAGTCGGTCAGGTAGTCGGCCATGATCCCCGGGTCGGTTTCGTACAGCGTCCGGGCCGCCATGTCCACGGCCGGCACCATGACGTGGGCCCGGCGCTCCACCTCCTGCTGAACCTGCTGAATGTCCTGGATCCTGTGGCTGTACAATCCGTAAGCATAATTGGCCACCAGGCTGAACACCCAGTAGGAGGAATCCCAGTCGAATTCGATGGGGTTGCCCCGCGTCAGGGAGGGGGGCATGGTGTGCATCCCCTGGTACAGGGGCATGAAGGCATTGGAGTAATTGTCGTCCAAACCGTACCAGACGATGCCGCCCAATGCGTCAGGCAGCCAGGAGCGTGCCTGGGTAATGAAGGAAAAGGCGGTCTGTGGCTGGGAGATGGGCCGCTCCCAGGAATAGCTTGTTTCGTCTCCATCCAGTTGAAAGACCACGGGACGCCAGCGGTAGGGATTGTTGAATGGTCCGGCGCCAATGCCCTGTCCCGTATAATAAGGGGTGTCGTGGAAGTGGTCACGGTGGAACGCGATCATCGCTTCCACGGAAATTTTCTCATCCGGCTTCACAAACAAAGGATAAGGCTCGGCCCCTTCCACACAGCGCCAGTAATCGGCAGAAAACCCTTTGGACGGAGCTGCCCTGCGGAAAATGCTCCAGACCCGGCTTTCGCACAGGAGCAAGGAACGTGGGGTTGGGGGGGCGTAAGCATCGGCAAAACTGAACTCCTCCCGCCTGCCGTCAAACCAGCCCATTTCCCGGGCGAAATCCACGACATCCTCCGCCCACATCCAGTGGTCGTTATCGCTCCAGTCCACCTGCCGGATCCTGCTCTGGTTGGCATGGGCGGCGATATATCCTTCGGGAACCCGGGCGGCCACCCAGACCGCGCCAGGGCCGTGCGTCCCCTTGCCAATAAAGTCCAGGATCCAGGCCTCGTGCTTGTCGGCGATGGAGAAGGACTCCCCGGTGTCCCGGTAACCGTATTCCCTGGCCAGCTCGTCCATGATCAGAATGGCTTCCCTGGCCGTTCGGGCCCGCTGCAGGGTGGTCCATATCAGGTTGCCGTAGTCGAATACCCCTTCCCCTCCGTGCAGTTCCCTCCGTCCGGTAAAGGTGGTTTCGGCAATGGACACCTGGTGCTCGTTCATGTTGCCGACCACCTTCCAGGTGCGCCGGGGCTGGGCGACCCGGCCCAGGTACTGTTTATCCCGGTAGCCGTAGAGGTCCAGGGAGTCTCCCGGCTCATGCTGTCCTCCCGGGTAAAAATAAAGCGGGGTCATGAACCCGGCCACATCATAGGTCCAGCTGGTCATGACACTGCCGTCTGCGCTGGCCCCGGCAGAAACCAGGACGCTGGTGCAGGCCCGGGAAGGACCCTGCATCCCGGCGAAAAGAAAAACAAAAAACAAAGTGAAGGGGAAACTTAGCCGTTGCATTGTTTTATCGCTTTGGTTGACATTGGTTTGAGCCACAAAAATAGGGAACTTTTTTTTAATCACCGCCCGCTGAACCCTGGCGGGACAATCTGCGTTATATGGAGAATTCCTTAATTTTGTCATTGTAACACCCCCCAGGAAATGAACCCCATCGCCAGATCCATCACACATAAACTGCTGCCTTTCGCCATGTTGTTGGTCCTGCTCGCCTTTGCCGGCTGCGGCAAGGAGGAGGACGAAAACATCGGGGGAATTGAAAACCGTGAATTCTATAACCTGATGCTCGAGTGGTACTTCTGGAATGAAACCATTCCGGACATCAACCCCCTGGCCTATCCTTCCCCTTACGAGGTGATGGAGGCCATCCGCCACCGTCCCGATGACCGCTGGAGCTATGTGACATCCCGGGAAGCCTTCGAGGCCTATTACGCTGAAAACCGGATGATCGGGTACGGTTTTGGCATAGGCTGGGATGCCGATGGACGGTTGCGGGTTCTCTATGTGAGCGAGGGAACGGACCTGCATGAGGCGGGGGTGCGGCGCAGCTGGATCATCGAGGCCATCAACGGCACCACCCTGGCTCCGGGGATGAATATCAGCCAGATGCTGGGAGCCAACCAGACAGGGGTTACCAACAGCTTCCGATTCCGTAAGCCCGACGGGGAAACCGTTACCCTGAGTCTTGACAAAAAGGAGATCACCATGCAGCTGGTCCTTCACGCCGACGTGCTGGAAACCGGGGATAAAAAAGTGGGTTACCTGGTTCTGCAGGGCTTTACCAGTCCGACGGTAGCCGAATTAAACAATGCCCTGGACCTCTTCGTACAGGAGGGTATCGATGAGTTGGTGCTTGACATGCGCTACAACGGGGGCGGACAGACCAGCGTGGCCAATTACCTCAGCAGCATGATCGGAGGGGGGAAGGTGGCCGGGAAGGTATTTTCCCAGTCCATGTACAATGCACAGCAGCAGCAAGCAAATCAAACAGACACCTTCCTGGTGGTCTCCAGGCAACTGGAGCTGGACCGCCTGCTGACCATCGCCACGGGCAATACCGCTTCTGCCAGTGAGATGGTGATCAATGGCTTGCGTCCCTATATGCCGGTCCTCATTTTCGGGGACGATACCTACGGCAAGCCCATGGGGGCCAATGCATGGACTTATGGGGATGAATATGCCTTCGTGCCCATCACCTTCAAGATCGCCAATTCCCTGGGCGAAGGGGAGTATTTCGGTGGACTGCCCGCGGACGGAAGGGCCCAGGACGACCTGACCCGGCAGTTCGGGGATCCGGAGGAGGCCTCCCTGAAGGCGGCCCTTCACTATATCCGGACAGGAGAGTTCGTCCAGCAACCGGTCAAAACAACTGCCTGGGAACAGCCGCGCGACCGGCTGACCGGCCTGCGCCACATCATTGGTGCCTTCTAGGATTTTCCTTCTTTCTGACTTTTCCCGAAGCGCTGCACCAGGTATTTCTCCAGTTCCACCAGAAGGAACACCACCAAGCCGGCCGCCAGCGGGACCAGCCAGTATATCCCCTTTACGGGGGCCGTGTCGAAAAAGCGGTTCATGAATGGCACAAAGGCAAAAAAGAGCTGCAAAACGATCAGGGCCCCGGCCGCCAGGAAGGCATACCGGTTTCTGAAAAAGCCGGGCCCCATGCTGGGGTCCTTGATGCGGCGGCAGTTAAAGAGGTAAAACAATTGTCCGGCCACCAGGGTGTTCACGGCGACGGTGCGGGCGCCGGAAATGTCCAGTCCGAGTGACTGCATGCGGTGAAAAACGAACAGGGTCATCCCCCCGATCAGGCAGGACACGAAAACGATCCGCCAGACAAACAGCTTGCCCAGAATGGGGTCGGACGATTTTCTGGGCGGCCGCTCCATGACCTTCTCCTCCATCGGTTCGAACGACAGGGCCAGGGCAAGGGTCACCGCAGTGACCATGTTGACCCAGAGGATCTGGGCCGGGGTGATGGGCATGACCATGCCCGCCAGGATGGCGGCCATCAGCACCAGGGCTTCGGCCCCGTTGGTCGGCAGAATGAAGAGCAGGGCCTTGCGGATGTTGTCGTATACAGTCCTGCCTTCCTCAATGGCATGGACGATGGAGGCAAAGTTGTCGTCGGCCAGAACCATCTCGGCGGCATCCTTGGAAACTTCCGTGCCTTTGATGCCCATGGCGATGCCAATATTTGCCTTCTTCAGGGCCGGGGCATCGTTCACTCCGTCTCCCGTCATGGCACACAATCTGCCGTTCTCCTGCAGGGCCTTTACCAGGCGCAGTTTGTGCTCCGGACTCGTCCGGGCGTAGACGTCGTATTCAACGACCACTTTGCGCAATTCTTCGTCGTCCATGGATTCCAGCTCCCTGCCTGAGATGGCCTTCTCTCCGTCCCCGATGCCGATCTCCTTGCCGATGGAACGTGCGGTGACCAGGTGGTCGCCCGTGATCATTTTTACCTCCACCCCGGCTTGCCTGCATTCCCTGATGGCCTCCACCGCCTCGTCCCGGGGCGGGTCGATGATGCCGATCAGGCCCAGAAACACCTTCTGCTTCTCCAGGTCCTCCTTGTCCAGTTCCCGGCGGTCCTTGTCCGTCCGGTTGAATGCTGCCCCCAGCATGCGCTGGCCCCGGGCGGCCACCTCCTCCATCTTGTTTTCCCAGAAATCCCTGTCCAGCTCCTGCTCCCCATCGGAGACACACTGCCTGGTGCACATGTCGAGCACCCGCTCCGGAGCCCCGGTCATGAACACGATGACATCGTCTTCCACCCGGTTCAGGGTGGCCATGTATTTGTGGTCCGATTCGAAAGGAATGGTATCCAGCCGCTCCGGCTTGAAATCCTTCAGTCCCGCCTTGTAACTCAGGGTCAGCAGGGCCCCTTCGGTGGGTGTCCCGGTGAGCTTCCACCCGCCTTCCCCGTCCCGGCCGATCTCTGCATTGTTGCTGGTCCGTATGGCTTGCAGGAGCTGCCACAGCACCTTGTCCTTTTCCGGCTCCACCTTTTCTTCCCCACGGATGATTTTTCCCTCGGGCGCATACCCTGTGCCTTCCACCTGGTAATCGTTTTCGGCGGTGATGATGGTTCTGGCTGTCATCTCATTCCGGGTCAGGGTGCCGGTCTTGTCTGAACAGATCACGTTCACCGCCCCCAGGGTCTCCACCGAGGGCAATCTGCGGATGATGGCATTGCGGGCGGCCATTCGCTGCACCCCGATGGCCAGGGTGATGGTCATGATGGCAGGCAGGCCCTCCGGGATGGAAGCCACCACCAGCCCGATGACTGCGATGAACAGTTCCGGAAGGCTGTATTCCCGGAAAAAATAGCCGAAAGCAAAAAACAGCCCGGTGACCCCCAGGATGATCAGGGAAAGCCATTTGCCAAAGCGTTCGATCTGCTGAAGCAGGGGGGTGGTGATTTGTTCCACCTCCGACATCATCTGATTGATTTTCCCGATTTGGGTCCGTGCGCCGGTCTCTGTGACCACGGCTGTGCCCTTTCCGTAAACCACGACCGTTCCTGAAAAAGCCATGGAGTTCCTGTCCCCCAGCACGGCATCCTCTTCGACAGGTTCCGCGTTCTTCTCCACGGCCATCGACTCCCCGGTAAGGGGGGATTCCTCCACCCGGAGGTCCTTCGACCGGATGATGCGGACATCAGCAGGCACCTTGTCTCCGGATTTCAGCATGACCACATCCCCGGGCACGAGTTCCTCCGCCTCAATGGTCTGTTTTTTGCCGTCACGGATCACCACGGCTTCCAGCGACAACATATCCCGTATCCCTTCCAGGGCTTTTTCCGCCTTGCCTTCCTGAATGAACCCGATCAGGGCATTGATCAGGATGACGGCCAGGATCACCCAGGTATCGATCCAGTGATCCATCAGCGCCGTGATGATGGCCGCTGCAATCAGCACGTAGATCAGTGTGTTGTGAAACTGCAGCAGCAGGCGCATCCAGGTGCTGCGCTTCCTGCCCCGGGGAATTTCATTGCGGCCGGAGGTTTCCTGCCGTTTTTTAACGACCTCTGTATTCAGCCCTTTTTCGGCATCGGTCCCCAGCCCGGAGACCACTTCGCCGGCCTTCATTGCATGCCAGGATTCCTGCCTGTGTTCCTCATGTGTCGTTGCCATAGCCCCTTGGTTTGGTATTTGGTGTTTTAAAGATAGGAACAAATTCCGGTTTGCCCTGCTCCGACCGCGATGCCATTCAAAAACAATGGTTAACTTTATTTCCGGGTTGGGTATTGGGTACTGGCTTATAGCTAATGGACACTGGCTATTGGCTAATAACCACCAGCCAACAGCCACCAGCCAACAGCCAAAAGCCAACAGCCACCAGCCAAAAACCAACAGCCAACAACCATGTCCCAGTCCATCGTATTCGCAACCCTCTTATTCGTCCTGGCTCTGTTCGCCTGGGGCCGGATCCGTCATGATTTCGTGGCCCTGATCGCCCTTTTTGTCCTGGTCATTGCCGGCATCATCCCTTCATCCGAAGCATTCCTCGGCTTCGGCCACCCGGCGGTGATCACGGTGGCCGCCGTATTGGTCATTGGAAAGGCATTGGAATACAGTGGGCTGATTGACCTGATCGGGAAATGGGTGATGAAGGCCGGCAAGAACCTGCTGTGGCAGATCCTTGTCCTGTCTGCCCTGGTAGCTGTTGCCTCTGCCTTCATGAACAATGTGGGGGCCCTGGCCATCATGATGCCGGTGGCCATCCACCTGGCGCGAAAGGGCGGACATCCGCCTTCCTATATTCTGATGCCCATTGCCTTTGCCTCTCTTCTGGGGGGGATGACCACCCTGATAGGAACCCCTCCCAACATCATCATTGCCACGTTCCGGGCAGAGGCCACGGGCGAGCCATTCGGCATGTTCGACTTCAGCCCGGTCGGGGCCGGTCTGACCGTTGCCGGCTTGCTGTTTATAGTTCTGATCGGATGGCGTTTGCTGCCCAGGCGTTCGGGAGGAAAAAGCGGGGAGGGGCTGTTTGAGATAGAGGATTACATCACGGAGGTCGAGGTAGTGAAGGACAGCGCGGGGGGCAGGACCATCGGGGACCTGTTGGATTCATCGGATGCAGACGTGCAGGTTCTCGGGCTGGTCAGGAACAACCGGCGGATGCATGCGCCGGAACAGGACGAGGTGCTCGCGGAAAAGGACATCCTCATCCTGGAATCCGACACCGAGGGCCTTAAGGCCTTCCTCTCGGATACCGGCTTGAAGCTGGTCGGGGGAAAAAAGTTCCGCAAGGACGCGGAAGGCTCCAAAAACATCGCCATCACCGAAGCCGTGGTGATGGACGGATCGTCCCTGATCGGCCGCACGGCTGCAGACCTGCGCATGCGCAGCCGTTACGGCATCAACCTGCTGGCTGTGGCACGAAGGGAGCAGAAGATCCACCGCCGCCTGGATCATGTGATTTTTCGTCCCGGGGATGTCCTGCTCCTTCAGGGCCGGGAACACCTCCTATGGGATACCATCGGGTCCATCGGATGCCTGCCCCTGGCCAGGCGGGGCCTGCGCCTGGGATATCAGACACGCATTCCCCTGGCTCTGGGCATCTTCATGACCGCCATCATCCTGGTCATCACCGGCCTGCTTCCGGTACAGGCGGTTTTCCCGATGGCTGCCGTGGCCATGGTGCTGGCGGGAGTCCTGCCCCTCAAGGATGTTTACACGAGCATCGATTGGCCGGTCATCATTCTATTGGGCGCCATGATCCCGGTGGGCAATGCACTCGAAACTTCGGGAGGCGCCGACAGCATTGCAGGTGCCATCATGGGAGCAGGCGCACAGATGCCGGCCTGGGCCCTGCTCGGACTCATCCTGGTCGTGACCATGTTCCTGTCGGATATCATCAACAATGCAGCCACTGTGGTTCTTATGGCCCCTGTGGCCATCGGGGTGGCCGAAGGAATGGGCCTGTCCCTGGATCCTTTCCTCATGGCCGTGGCTGTGGGGGGCTCATGCGCCTTCCTGACACCCATCGGCCACCAGTCCAACACCCTCGTGATGGGGCCGGGAGGGTACAGGTTCACCGACTACTGGCGCATGGGGTTGCCCCTGGAGGTGATCATCGTGGCTCTGGGCATTCCCCTGATCCTGTGGTTCTGGCCGCTCTAACCCCCGCTTGGTGATTGCCGTCTGCGATGGTTTGCGGATCCGGCCCCCGGCCTGCCGGGCGGCGTTTTTCAGGATTGCTTACCTTTGTATGACAAGGTCCGGCAGGCAGCACCTGTTCACCAGGAAAGGCCGCCCCGTCATAGCGGAAAGCGGCAGGTTGCCGCGTTCCTGCCAAACAAACATAAGGACATGACACACATCAGACAAATCGCCCTGCTGACCTCAGGAGGGGATTCCCCCGGCATGAACGCCGCCATCCGCGCGGTGGTCAAAGCCGCCATCCATTTCGGTTTCGAAGTGACGGGGGTGCTGAAAGGCTATCACGGGCTGATACATCGTGGGTTCCAGAGAATGGACCGCAAGGTGGTGAACAACATCATCCACCTGGGAGGCACCATCCTCAAGAGCGCACGCAGCGAGGAATTCCGGACAAGTGAGGGCCGCAGCAGGGCTTATCGGAATCTCAGGGATGCCGGCATCGATGCCCTGGTGGTGATCGGGGGAGACGGCACCTTTACCGGGGCCAGCCTCTTCGGCAAGGAATTCGATTTTCCGGTGATCGGCCTGCCGGGAACCATTGATAATGACCTCTACGGCACCGACTACACCATTGGTTATGATACAGCCGTGAATACGGTGGTAGAGGCCGTGGACCGCATCAGGGACACGGCCCACTCACACGACCGCATCTTCATCGTGGAGGTCATGGGACGGGATGCCGGCTTCATTGCCCTGCGCAGCGGCATGGCCAGCGGGGCAGAGAAGATCCTTATCCCGGAGAAGAAGACCTATGTGGATGAATTGCTCGAAGCCCTGAAGAAAAGGTGGTGGGATGAGGACCAGTCGGCCATTGTCATCGTGGCCGAAGGGTCTGATTATGGCGGGGCCATGGAGGTTGAAAAACTCATCAACCGGCACCATCCTGGCTACGATACCCGGGTGTCCATTCTGGGACACATCCAACGGGGTGGATCCCCCTCTGCCTTCGACCGGGTTCTGGCCGGTGGGCTGGGCTATCAAGCCGTAAAGGGGCTTGCCGAAGGCAAAAGGGATGTCATGGTGGGTTCGGTAAACCGGCAGATCGTGTTCACCTCCCTGGGGCAGTCGGTCAAGCACCACAAGGGTTTCAACACCGAACTCAAAGCCATTGCCGAGATTCTCTCGGCCTGAGGGGAGGGTTTTCCTGCCGGGGCCTGCCGGGCAGGTAGGTTCATCCCATTTCTTTTGTCAGCCGTTCAACCAAAGATAATCATTAAACCATGCATACCCATTCCGGCGGCGACAGCCGCAACCCCCTTTGGTATAAGGATGCCGTCATTTACCAGGTCCACGTCCGCTCATTCTTTGACAGCAACGGGGATGGCATCGGGGATTTCCGCGGGCTGATCCAGAAACTGGACTATATTCAGAACCTGGGTGTCAATACCCTCTGGCTGCTGCCTTTTTACCCCTCTCCCCTGAAGGACGGGGGCTACGACATAGCCGATTTTACCGGCATCCATCCGGACTATGGCACGCTGGCGGACTTCAGACGGTTTGTAAAGGAAGCGCACCGGCGCGGTCTGCGCATCATCACTGAACTGGTACTCAACCATACCAGTTCACAGCACAAATGGTTCCGGCGCGCCAGGGCAGCCAAACCGGGAAGCACTTACCGGAACTACTATGTATGGAGTGACACCCCGGACAAATACAAGGACGCCCGCATCATCTTCCAGGACTTTGAAGTGTCGAACTGGACCTACGATCATGTGGCGGAGGCCTATTACTGGCATCGTTTCTATTCCCACCAGCCCGACCTGAATTTCGAAAACCCGGCAGTGCAGAAAGAGGTATTCAAGGTGCTTGACTTCTGGTTCCGGGCCGGAGTGGACGGGTTCCGGCTGGACGCCGTTCCTTACCTTTTTGAAGCTGAAGGCACCAACTGCGAGAACCTGCCGGAAACACACGACTTTTTAAAGAAGCTGCGCCACTATGTGGACACCCACTATGAGGACAAGCTCCTGCTGGCCGAAGCCAACCAGTGGCCCAATGATGCCTCCGACTATTTCGGAGAGGGAGATGAATGCCATATGGCCTTTCATTTTCCGCTCATGCCCCGCCTGTATATGGCACTGCAAATGGAGGACCGCTTTCCGGTCGTGGACATTCTTGAACAGACCCCCCGGATACCGGATAACTGCCAATGGGCCATTTTTCTGCGCAACCACGACGAGCTCACCCTGGAAATGGTGTCGGATGAGGAGCGGGACTTCATGTACAAGACCTTCGCCAGGGACCCCCGGAAGCGGGTCAATGTGGGCATCCGCCGGAGGCTGTTTCCCTTGTTCGGGGGAAACCTGCGCAACATCGAGCTATTGAACTTCCTGCTTTTTTCCATGCCAGGCACCCCCATTGTGTACTACGGGGATGAGATCGGCATGGGGGATAATTACTATCTGGGTGACCGCGACGGGGTGCGTACCCCCATGCAATGGTCGCCCGACAAGAATGCGGGTTTTTCCACCGCAGACCCTCAGCGGTTGTTTCTGCCGGTGATCATTGATCACCACCACCACTATACGACCGTAAATGTGGAAAACCAGGAGCGAAATCCTTCATCCTTTCTTTGGTGGACCCGCAGGGTGATTGCCAAAAGAAAGCAGTACAAGGCATTCGGGAACGGAATCATTCGTTTTGTGAACACCTCCAATCCCAAGGTGCTTGCCTTCGTGCGGGAACACGGGGAGGAAACCATCCTTGTCGTGGTCAACCTATCGCGTTACTCCCAGCATGCCGAACTGGATCTGCATGAATACGCCGGTTCGGTGCCTATGGAGCTGTTCAGCCGGAACGACTTTCCGATCATTGCGGCAGAGCCCTGGCCCCTGTCCATGCAATTCAAGAATTATTTCTGGCTGTTGCTGCGCAAACCCGGCAAGGAGCTGCTGCCGCAGCCGAGGAGTCTGGGGATGCCCGACCTGGAACCGGGGCAGTGGGACACCATGGCCCGCCCCCTGCAGGATGCGGTCATGGGACTGCTGCATGATTACATCATTCGCAGCCAATGGTTCCGTGGCAATGCCAGGAAAATCAGGGGGTTGAACCTGTTGGACCGCTTTACGGTCGGCCTGCATAAGCGCACGGCCCATCTGTTTTTGGTGCAGCTGGACATGATTGAAAGCAATAAGGACATGTTCCTGATGCCGGTGGCCCTGGCCCGTAACGCCCGGGCAGCGGAGGTAAAGGCCCGGTTCCCGGAATCCGTCATCGCCCCGGTTCGCTATGCCGGGGAGGAGGCCCTTCTTTTTGATGCCGTGGTGGACAACGAACTGCTGGAGTCCCTGTTTGCCCTGATCAGCAAGAGGGCCAAGCTGAAAGGCCTGCATGGGGAAATGGAGGGCTCCTCGGGAAGCAGGCTCAGGCAGTTATTGGTTGGGAATCCCGACCTGAAGGCCCATGTGCTGGCTTCCAAGCGGTCCAATACCTCCATCTCCATGGGGGACAAATGCTTCTTTAAAATCTACCGCAACCCGGAGGAGGGGGAAAACCCGGATGTGGAGGTGCTGAAAAACCTGACGCGGCATACGTCATTTACCAATATTTCTCCTTATGCGGGCCGGCTGGACTACCGCAGGCCGGGTTCCGAAGAAACCTCCCTGTCGTTGCTGGCCGACTTCATTCCCAACGTGGGCAATGCCTGGGAGATGACCCAGACAGCCATAGAAGACTTCTTCGACAGGGTACTCAGCGGTCAGGGCGATGCGGACCCCAGGACCGGGGATGGGGGACGGACCCCTGACCGGTTGATTGGGGAATATTTCCTGGAGATGGTCCGCCTGCTGGGGCAGCGGACCGCGGAAATGCACCTGGCCCTTTCAGAGCTGTCCGCAGTGGATGGGTTCAGGCCCGAACCTTTCTCCCTGCTGTACCAGAAATCGCTTTACCAGTCGTTCAGGTCGTTCACCAGGCGGTCGTTTGCAGCGATCCGGGGACAGGCCGGCAGACTGGATCCCTTAAAGAAGGAGGGGCTGGAGGAAGTGCTCGGGCTGGAGGAAGGGTTCCTGAACCTTGCTCAAAAGATATTGGAACGCAAAAAGTTGCCGGCTCTCAAGACGCGTATCCATGGCAACTTCAAGCTGGACAAATTGCTGTTTACCGGCAGGGATTTCATCATCACCGATTTCGAAGGCGAGGTGGAGCACCCCTTAAGCGTCAGAAAGCTGCGGCACTCTCCGCTGAAAGACGTGGCTTCCTTGTTGGGTTCCTTTCATTTTGCCATCAGCAAAGGGCAGCTGTACCGGAGGGAGTTCCTCCCGGCCCGGAACGGGACCTTGCATGCCCTGGTGGAGCAGTGGCATGAGAGGGTTTCGTCGGTGTTTCTGGAGGGGTATATGCCGGTCATGGCAGGCCGGGGCGTTGTGCCGGACGAAGCCGGACAGGCCGGTGATCTCCTGCAATTGTTCCTCCTGGAGAAAGCCATAGAAGAGCTCCGCCTGTTCCTATTCTCCGACCCGGGATCCCTGGTCATTCCCATCCATGCCCTGCAGCGGGTGTGGAACAGAATGGGAGAAAACAGCCAATAGCCAGCCATGAAGCGGACCGTAAACAGGCGGATCCTGGGCATCAACTTTTCCCCTGGGGGCATTGCGGAAGCGCTGGTCTGGGCACCCTGGGCCGGATCGGTGTCCGTGGCATTCGAATGGCGCGGGACCCTGCCCATGACCCCCCTGCCCGGCGGGTACTGGCATGCTGCATGCCCTGGGGTCCGGCACGGAGACCGCTACCACTTCCTGCTGGACGGCCGGACGTCCCTTCCCGACCCGGCCTCCCTCTGGCAGCCGGAAGGGGTTCACGGGCCTTCTGCCTGTTTCGACCTGGGGAGGCTTCACAGGCTCCACCTTGACAACTGGAAGGGAATCCCTTCAGACCGGCTGATCCTTTATGAACTGCATGTGGGTGTGTCTTCGGCGGAGGGAACCTTTGCGGGGCTGGATAAGAGACTGGATCATCTGGCGGATCTGGGTGTCACCATGATCGAGCTGATGCCGGTGGGTCAATTCCCCGGCCGCCGCAACTGGGGCTATGACGGGGTGTTTCCTTTTGCCGTGCAGAACACGTATGGGGGGGCGGAGGAACTGGCGAAGCTGGTGGCCGCCTGCCACCGGAGGGGCATGGGGGTGATGCTGGATGTGGTGTACAACCACCTGGGCCCCGAAGGCAATGTGCTGCCACAGTTCGGTCCCTGGCACGCCAGGGGAAAGGGAACCCCCTGGGGCAGGGCCATCAACTTCGATGGCCCCTCCAGCGAGGGAGTCCGCCGCTATTACCTGGAAAACGCCCTGATGTGGCTGCGGGATTTTGACATGGACGGGCTGCGCCTGGATGCGGTGCATGCCATCAGAGACCATGGGCCCCTGCATTTTCTTCAGGAACTCAGGCAGGAGGCGGACCGTCTGTCAGAAAAAACGGGCAGGGATTACCTGCTGGTGGCGGAGACGGCAGCGCCCGGCATGCATTATGCCCTGCCTCCCGGAGAGGGGGGGATGGGCCTGGATGCCATCTGGTACGATGACTTTCATCATGCAGTGCATGCGCTGTTGACAGGGGAAAGGCACGGATACTACCGTGATTACGGCAGCATGGACCGGCTCGTGCAGGTCGCCGGAAAGGCCACATGCCCCATTGCAGAAGAGCCTGTCCCGGGAAAGACGGTCCCGCTGTCTGTCCCTGCCCGGCGGGTGGTTGTGTCTCTGCAGAACCACGACCAGGTAGGCAACCGTCCGGGTGGCGAACGCCTCACCGCCCTTCTCCCATTCGAAGCCCTCAAGCTGGCTGCCGGCCTCCTGTTGCTCAGCCCCTTCACGCCCCTGTTGTTTATGGGGGAGGAGTACGGGGAGGAAAAACCGTTTCTGTTTTTTACCGATTACAGCGACCCGCTCGTGACCGACCGCATGCAAAAGGGGCGCCGGCGGGAAATGTCCGGGCCTGGCAGGGCAGGTAAAGCGCCTGACCCGCAATCAGCGGAAAGCTTTCTTCGATCCATCCCGGATCCGTCTGCAGGAAAGGAGGGCAGGAAGCGGCCATTGTTTTCCTGGTACCGGGAGCTGATCCGGCTGCGCAAGCGTTACCTGCTGCCGGGCAGGCAAAGCTGGAAGGCGGGGCAAGGATCGTTTCATGCCTCCTTGCTGATGTCCTGGCATGCGGAAGGCCACCACCTCCTGGCCGCCGCGAATTGTTCGGAGGAACCGGGCCTGGTCAGGCTGCCCCCGGACATGGCTTTGCCCCGGCTGCTTCTTTTTTCCGCCCATGCACGCTGGGGGGGACCCCAGAAGGACGGATTGTCCCCCCTGGGGCAGGATGCCTCCGGCAAGCCCTGTCTTCACCTGCCCGGTCAAACCTTTGTCCTGATGCTGGCCGGGCCGGAAGGCGGACTTCCGGGAAATTCCGGTATTTTTTAGTATATTTGTATGAATCCCAAATAAGAAAAAATATTTCATCGACCTGTGTGTCGGAATATTGGATTAAAAACAAAATAGGAATGAGTGTCAAGGAAGGAAGGGCCCGGCAGTCCGGATCCGGCAAACGGCCCGTTGAGGCCCTGGTCTTCGACCTGGACGGGGTCCTTACCCGGACCAGGGAAACCCACAGGCGCGCCTGGAAGGAGTTGTTCTCCTGGTACTTTGAACAACAGGGACAGTCCGGTGAGCGTCCCTTGTCCGACGGGGATTATGACCGATTTATAGACGGCCGGCCCCGCTGCGAGGGCGTCCGTTGCTTTCTGGAGAGCCGTCAGATTTCTCTCCCCTACGGGCATGAGGACGATGCGCCCGGTACGGGCAGCATTTGTGCCCTGGGCAATAAAAAGAATGAACTGTTCCACCGGGTTCTGGAAGAGAAAGGCGTGCGCGTCTATCAGGATGCGGTGGACCGGCTGAAGGACTGGCGCCGGCGGGGACTGAAAACCGCCGTGGTCTCTTCCAGCAGGAATTGCCAGAGGGTCATGGAGGTTGCCGGCATTGACCACCTGTTCGACGTACGCGTGGACGGGCTGGTC